>Ga0315287_10003371_pt1 | contig 15408 bp, 17 predicted proteins | sample YL17G11_0_MG_FD_205037 | JGI IMG/M metagenome (GOLD analysis project Ga0315287, IMG submission 205037) | Sediment microbial communities from Yellowstone Lake, YNP, Wyoming, USA - YL17G11_0 | ecosystem: Environmental > Aquatic > Freshwater > Lake > Sediment | place: USA: Wyoming | collected... | reverse complement strand
GCAGCGTGGCGGCCGGATCGGCCGCCCGGTTGCCGCCGACGGTGTAGATGCCGTGACCGCGCGGCGCCGTGGTGAACGTGCCGAGCACGCCTTCGTCTTTGAAGAACGCCATGCGCGCGGCCATCGAGCCCATCCCGCCGCGGCCGGCGGCCGGCGGCGCTCCGGGCGCGGGCGCACCCGGCCCGCCGGCGCGGCCGCCCGGAGGCGTCAGTCCAAACTCCGGTTGCGGGGCCGGCCAGGCCTCGAGCGCGTCGAGTTCTTCCTTGGTGTAGCGGCTGGCCGGGGCCTTCCAGTAGGCCGCGACGTCGGGCGCGGCCAGCGCCAGCACCCACTTGCCCTTCAGCTTGCCCTTGTAGGCCGCCAGGTCAGCTTCGGTCGTGGCGGTCACGAGCACCACCTCGCCGCGCACGAGGCCCTCGGTGCCGGGCGTCCAGGCCGTCGGCGTCCCCGGAATCGGGAACTTCTCGGGTGCCACGGCGGCGAGATAGAACTTGTCGTTCGTCCACCCGCGCTCGAACCCGTTGCGGTTCACCCACGGCTCAATCTTGACGTTGACCAGGCCGTATTCCTTCAGCTTCGCGACCGTCCACTCCGCCGCCTTCTGCGACATCGGCGATCCGGTCAGCCGCGGCGCGTACACGTCGGTGAGCCAGCTCGCCAGGTCCATCACCTGCGATCGCTGCAGGCCTTCACCCTTGATCTTGTTGATGTTGACGTAGTTGAGGGGCTCGGTACCGGCCTTCAGCACCGGAGCGGCCAGGACCGCCGCCGCCACGAGGGCGCACAGCAGGCCAGCCACGACTCGCGTTCGTTTCATGAAGCTATCTCCTGACTACAGATGCATCGAGGTTGCGGGGAATCCACTCTTTCTAGCACGCGGCGGGAAGGCGTGACAAGCGGCAGGCGCTATGGTCTCGCCCTTCGACTCCCCTTCGACTCGCCCGGATTTGTGTGCTCGCTGAGGGTCGCTCAGGGCATTCTCCGTGGCCGCGGCGGGCTGATAGGCCCGCCATGAGCGAGGCCCTCGAGGTTGATCGGGCCGAGTCGAATGGCGGACTCGCCAGGGAGTCAGGCGGCGTTGCGCGGGCGGCCGCCTCTTCTGCCGTTCGCGCGGGAACTGGCCGCCTTTCTCCGGCTGGTCTTGCAGCCGAGGAGCGCGCCGACCCCGACCACGCGCACGCGCGGCCGCGACGATCCGGCCTCGACCTTCATGACGGCGACCTCCGCGCGGGTCACCGGGACGTCCCATGCGCGATCCGACATCGCTCCGAGATAGCCCTCCAGCGCTTCGCGAATTCCTCGGCGGGCGGAGCCGAGGGTATCCGCGGCGGCATAGACGCCCGGCAGGTCCGGGAGGTAGGCGCTGACCGTCCCGTTGCCCTCGTGCAGGAACACGACCGTGAAGTGCTGTGTGCTGCTCATACGTCAATCCCCGCGTCTTTCAGAATCTGCCTGGCCAGTCCACGTCCGACGTCCTGCTTGGTGTGTCGGCTCACCCAGATCACGGCGCGTCGAGTGGGGTGGGTGAACAGCAAATGGCTGCCTTTCCCGGTCCGTTCTGCGCGCCATCCGTGCCGCTTCAGGCGCCGGATCAACTCGCCCCAGGACATGGACCGAGCATAACCTATCGTTGGGTAATTGTCGAGGAGGCGACGCCACCGGACGCACTACGCTCGGCCGAGTCGTCAGGAGGCATGGCCTGACGGAACGATCCCGGCCAATTGGACGTGCAGCCGGCGGCTGAAAACGACTTGCCCGCCCTATTGAGACTCAGCGGGAGTACTATCGTCCAGCCCATGAGTTCCGCACGCGCACCCCGCGCCACACGGCTTCTCCCCACGTAAGGAATCCATGAAGACTGCACCGTTCAGTTGGCCTCTCTTCAGGTGGGCGCTGCTCACCGCATGCCTCGTGTCCGTGGCCTCCTGTGCCCGAGGCGCCGGCGACGCCGCCCCGTTGAAGGAATGGTCCTTCGACCCCGCCATGGTCTTTCCGGCCGATCGTTCGCTGAAAATCCCTGAGGACGGCATCGCGCTCCCCGACGGGCGGCTGATCGTCACCGATCAGGTAGATGGGCTGCGACGTGTGGCGAAGGATGGCACAAGCACGCCGTTCGGTGAGCTCGCTCGTGCCGGGTATGTGCACCGCCCACCGGATCACAACGGCGGGGCCAACGGCATCTCGCTCGAGCCAGATGGCCAACATCTGCTCCTCACGGATGGCAACTACGGCGAGATCTACCGGGTGGATGTGTCGAGCGGCGCCACGGAGATGATCCACAAGCATCGCTACGGCGTGAACACCGCGGTACGGGATTCCCGGGGATCGATCTGGTTCACGCAGAGCACGGCCAATCCGGATGAGGCGCGCATGTGGGCAGCCGTAGACGTCCCCATCGCCGACGGGGCACTGCTGTGGCTGGCATCACAGGACGGACGGCTGGCGGAGACCGCCGTGGTCGTCGTGGACTCGCTCCTCTTCGCGAACGGCCTGGCGATCGACGAGAAGGCGGCCCAGGTGTATATCGGCGAGACGACGGGGAACCGCGTTGTGCGATACCGCGTGGATCTCGCCTCCGGCCGCGTGAGCGAGCGGACGATTGTCGCCGACATTCCGGCCGACAACGTGGAGTTGGACGATGAGGGGCGACTCTGGGTGATCGATCCGCTCAACAACAAGGTGGTGGTGATCAACACCGTCACTGGTGGGCGTCAGACCGTGTTCCATGCGCAGACGCCCGCGCAGCAGAAGCAGGTCGCGGAGTTCCTCCGCCGCGGCGAGGCCAAGATGCCTCGCATGGAGTTGTTCACGCCGGATCTCTGGAGTCCCCTCCCTGGGGCTGTCACAGGGGTGATCGTCAGCCCGGGGCGTGGTCCGGTGTATCTCACGGGACTCGGCGACGCGCTGGTGCGGCTGACGCGTTGACCCCCCGGATTGCCCCCAGCGCAGATCGCGCTTGACAGGATTTCGGGACCGCGTGCCAGCCGATCGCGGGGCACGACCGCGAAGCGGCCCGCCCCGGTGCCTGTCGTGCGCTTGCCGGGGCAGGCAAGCCCGTCCGATCAGTCGAAGTTCGGCCGCACGACATCGCGGAAGTCGGCCGGGGGGAACACCGGGACGGGCGTGAAGGTACTCGTGGGCCCACGTCCATTGCAGCAGGCGAACCCCGGTCGATAGCATTCCGTCGAGAGCAGGAGGCACAGCGACGCCTGATCGAGGACACCCTCCCTCCATCGGCAGTGCCGGTCCGAGCGTTGGCTTGGGAGTCGAGTGGGGGAGCCGCTGACGGTACCAGACGACGCGCAACTGAGATGACGAAACGATGAAGCAACGCTGGTTGCCGGAATTCGACTGCCCGGACGTCGACGCACCACGGTCGGAACCGGTCACCGCGGGCGTCGCCGACGAGGAGAGCGAGGCGCCCTTCGCGGAGGTGCTTCCTGGCCAGCGCGGGCTGTTCACCGCCGAGCGCGAGCTGGTCGGACAGATCGAGGCGGCGTTGGCGAGTGGTCGGTTCGAAGACGCGCGCCGCCACCGCGACGCACTGGTCGCCCTCGACGGATCGTCGGCCAGAACGGGCGAACTGGGCGCGCTCGACGTAGTCGGCGATGCGGGCTTCTGGGACCGCCCCCTGCCCGTCGTGTTGCACGAGTGGCTGACGCTGCATCGTCACCTCGACGCGCTTCCGAACCTCAGGCGGTTGATCGGCGATGGTGGGCTGTCTCGACTGCTCGAACGTCACGCTCCGACGGAACTGGTCCAGGCGGCACCGGCTATGCTCGCGCCGCTCACGAACCGACAGTGTGCGGCTGAGGGTGCCGACGAACGACTCCCGGCCGAAGCCGCAAATCTGCTGCGCGACGCACTCCTCGGTGGATGCGAACCTGCCCCTGGGGACTTCGATGACGATCGAGTCGTCGACCTTCTCGCGGAGAATCACGGCCCGGTATGGCTGGCCTGCCTCGGGGCGCTGCGACATCTCTGGCCGGTGCCGCCGGCGGATTCGTCCGAGTTGGCACCATGGGACGTTGACTCCCAGGACGACGACGAACGGGGCCGCCAGTTCTGGTCATGCCTGCAACGCACTGTGTCCTGTGGACGGGACGATCCGGCAGCGGTGGCTGCCCGAAAGCGCATGAAGCAGTTGGACGCCGACATGCACGCCCTCTACATGCGAGTCGGCGTGCGGCGGGAGTGAGAACGGAGTCCTGCAAGACTGCCGGCGGCAGACGACCGTGGGCGCGGCCGGTGGCGGAGTCGGTGCGGGCCATCCGGGGATCAGCCGGCGGCTGGCCGGGGAAACTCAGGGAACCGCAGGCAGTCGCACGACCGATCCGGGCTCTGTCGTCCCCAGCGCGGCCTCCACGTCGCGCACGCGGTCCTTGAGCATCGGCCAACTCGTCGTCGGGAGGATCAGGATCGCCAGCCGGAGCCCTGTCAGGTTCTGTTGGTATGGGAGGTTCTGGTCGGTGGTAACGAGCACATCGAAGCTGCGTTCTGCCGCATCGAGCAGGTCGCCGTTCGTGAGGGCAGCCCAACCCATCTCATAGGCCGTCGAGACGTCGTGGCCCGGGAGCGCGTGACGCAATGGAGCGGGCGTGCCCTGGTCGAACAGAATCTTCATGCGGTGCCGACGTCAGGAGGCGAGGGCCTCGTTCAGGCTGCGTTCGGCGTGGGTGAGCACGCTGCCGACCTGTTCTCGGGTGACACCAGGGAACCACTCGAGGAATTCGTCGACACGGGCTCCATCCTCAAGGTTCTCGAACAATGCTCGGACGGGGACCCGCGTCCCTTTGAAGAGCCACACCCCGCCTACCTTGCCGGGAACCCGCTCAACGGCCGGGCAGCGACTCCAATCAAGCATGCATCCATCCTACGCCGGCGCAGCGGAACCATCAAGGAAGCCGTACGGTGACGCTGTGAGCAGCACGAGACCAGCGCCAACACGGTACGCCAGTCGATCCTGGGAGCAACGCCAGACAGACATTCCAGAGACGGCAAGACCGCTCGCTTCCAGCAGAAGCAGCGATGGCAGGCGCCCTGACTTGCCCTTCGACTTGCCTCCTGACGATCGATCGCTCTGGGCATTCTCCACGGGCGCGGCGGGCTGACAGGCCCGCCATGAGCGAGCGGGGCGGGCCAGCGTAGCTGGCCGCTTGCGAGTCGAATGGCCTGCCTGGCCGAAGCGCACACGAGGAAAGCCGGCACGCCGAAAGGGTGCGCGAAGGCTGGCGGAAGCGCCTGGGAGTCGAACCCGCTGCGGAGACTGATTCTAAAGGACTTACGGCATTTTCGAATTCTGCCGATCCTCGGATTCCTGTCCTTTGCCGCGGTGAACCCCCAAATTGCCCCCAGCGAAGAACGCGCTTGACAGGCGCTCCACAGGGCCGTGAGTTCGCGATTCACTCTGCGTCTTCATGCCTGAAGTGGCATATGCTGCCTTCGAGGGCCGATGAGCAGACCGACGCATGCCGACGTGGTTCCCAAACCCGTGCGCTGGGTCGGAACCAGCAAGGATGATCTGAGTGTGTTTCCAGGGGACGTGAAACGCCGGGTCGGCAGGGCGTTGTGGGATGCGCAAGTCGTGGACTACGAATCATGGCGAAGCAGTCACGGATCACGGTAACGGCGGGCTCGGGAAACGTCTTTGCAGACCTCGGTTTCGCGGAACCCGCTGAGGAACTTGTGAAAGCTCAACTCGCAAGCCTCATCGGGCAGGTCATAAAGAAGCGGCGTCTCACTCAGGCGGCGGCCGCGGCCCTGATGGGCGTGGACCAACCCAAGGTGTCGGCATTGCTGAACGGGCGAATCGCAAACTTCTCGAGCGAACGCCTGATGCGCCTTCTCACCGCGCTCGGCCGCGACATCGACATCATCGTCGGACGCTCGTCCGGCAGGAGAGTCGAGGGCCGGATCCGCGTGATGGAGGAAGCCCACCCGTAGAGGCGTGGTTCCGGCCCGGTGGTGGAAGGCGCGCCGTGCACCCTTGCGCAGTCCGGGTTGCGCCGCCAGCAGCACGAACCGAGCCACAGCCCGCATCCATTGAACCGTCAGACTTCAAACGAACCGTTCCGGGAACTGATGGCGCAGCCGGGCCCGTTTTCGGACCTTGCCAGGCGGCAGATGCTGGATGCCGGCTGACGCCTAACTGCCCTCAGTGGGACCGAGCAAGAGTACCCCCCGAAGAGCAGGCTGCGCAGGCCATCAGGCACGCATCCTTGCCGATCTTGACTGACGACACCTTGTCGTCCCAGTTCGTGCTGCCGGGCATCGTGATCTTCGTCAGGTCCTTGTATTCCTCGACGTCCGTGAATCCCTCCCAGACGATCGAGCTTCACTTGGTCAGTGTGGACTTGGTGGCAGCGATCTCGTTGGCCCATCGGGCCGGAATCTATGCCTCCGACGCCTATTTCCTCGAATGCGCGGTACGTCATGCGGCACCGCAATTGACACTGGACCACGGGCTGAAACGCGCTGCCAGGGTGGCGGGACTCGCGGTCTTGGAGGTGTGACATGCAGGACTATACGTACTCGGAAGCTCGGCAGAAACTCGCGACGGTTCTCGACAAGGCGGCGTCAACAAGCAAGGTCATCATCCGGCGCCGAGATGGCACGAACTTCGCAATCATTCCTCAGGAGTCGCAGGTGTCTCCGTTGGATGTCTCGTGTGTCCGGGCACGGATCTGGACAAAGGAAGTAGTTGACCTGGTTCGGAAGGAGAGACGCAGAGCACGAGGCTGGAAGCCAGCCCGCGTCGCCGAGCGGTGAGTGTCCGCGGAGTACCGTGCGCTTCCAGATATCCTTCGCATCCCGTTCGCGGCATGAAACCGCGCCACGGTGTGCGCTGCCGGATCTCAACTCGGACCTACGACTTGGATCCCTAGCCGAGCGGCAGCGTCAGCTCCAGTACCAGGCCGCCACCGCCGCGATTGCGGGCAGTCACGCGCCCGCCGTGCGCCTCGATGGCGCGCTTGGTGATCGCTAGACCCAGGCCGAAGCCCGGCCCGGCCGTCCCGTCGGCGCCTCGGTAGAAACGTTCAAAGATCGACGACAGCTCGCCGTCGGGCACGCCAGGACCTCGATCGGCGACGCGCACGACGAGCGCGTTGTCGCCCGTGTCGACGTCCGCGACCACGTCCACGGTCGTGCCTGGCTGCGTGTACTTGACAGCATTGCGCACGACGTTCTCGACGGCGCGGTGCAGCAGTTCCGCGCGAACGTTTGCCACAGCCTCACCCTTGGACGTGAACGTCACCGAACGGCCGCTGGCCTGGGCCTCGAAGTGCGCGTCCTCGGCGATGGATGCGACGAGGTCCACGAGGTCCGTGCGCTCCACGCGCTCCCGGGATCCGGCGTGGACGCTGGCTTCCAGCCGCGACAGCGTGAGCAACTGCTCGACCAGTTCGTCCACGCGCTGCGCCTCGTGCTCGATGCGCTCGAGGGAGCCTTCGATCCGCTGGGGATTCTGACGGGCCAGGCCGATGGCGGCCTGCAGGCGTGCCAGCGGCGACCGCAGTTCATGGGACACGTCGTGCAAGAGGGACTGCTGTGACGTGATCAATTGTTGAAGTCGATGCGCCATGGCGTCGAAGCCCTGCCCAAGGTCGGCCACGTCACCGCCCTGCCGTCCGATGACGGCGGACACCCGCGTGTCGAGCCGCCCGTCCGAAAGCGACGCGAACGCGCCATGCAACACGCGTATCGGGCGAGCCACGTACCGGGCGAGCAGGGCCCCGAAGATCAGGCTGGCAAGCGCGCCGGTAACCAAGGGCAGCATCGGCGACGGCGGCCCTGTTCTGGACAGCACCCGATACAGGAACGGCGCGGCTTCAATGGGGATGAAGAGCAGATAGGTTTCGCCGTCCGCCAGACGAATCTGGCGTGCGCGACCGGACTCGACACCCCCTGTCGTCAGTTGCCGCGCATGCTGGAGCGCTTCTAGCGGCACGTCCCGCCCGAGCACGTCGCGGCCCGCGTCGTCGACGGCGAAGAGGTGCACCTGACCACTGCGCCGCCAATCCTCGATCACGTCGCGCAGGGCCGGGAGTCCGCCGTGCCTGGCCGTCGCCGCGGCAGACCCGAGAATCAACGACGCGCGGGGTCCCGCGTCCAGCGACAATTCCCGATCCCGTTCGGTGAGCTGGAGAAGCCACGCCGTCATGGCGACACCCGCAACCGCGACGAGCATTGCGGCCCAGTAGGCGAAGAGGAACTTCCAGAACAGCCGGCCCATATCGTTCACTCCCTGATGAACTGGTAGCCCTGGCCCCGAATGGTCTGGATGTAGGAGCGTCCGTCGGAAAGCTTGCCGACCTTCTGACGCAGGCTGCTGACGTGGACGTCGATGCTGCGGTCGAATCGAGTCAGCGGGCGCCCGAGTCCCGACTCGGATAGTTCCGCTTTGCTGACAACCCGCCCGGCATTCTGTGCCAGAACAGCAAGCAGATTGAACTCGGTGCTGGTGAGGTCGAGCGCACGACCGTCCCATTCGGCGCGGCGCTGCTCCGGCCACATTGCCAGAGCCCCGACGACGAGGTTCCCATCGGATCCGAACGTGTCGCCGCCCTCCGAACGCCGCAGGATGGCTCGCAGGCGGGCGACCAGCTCCCGGGGCGTGCATGGCTTCGGCACGTAGTCATCGGCTCCCAGTTCGAGGCCCACGACACGGTCGACGTCATCACCTCGTGCCGTCAGCATCAGCACGGGCACGCGGCTGCGGGCGCGGATGCGGCGCAGCGCCTCGACGCCGTTGAGACGAGGCAACATCACGTCCAGCACGACGATGGCATAGCGGCCCGACAGCGCCTCCGACACGCCAGACTCGCCGTCGTGGACGGTCGTCGTCTCAAAGCCTTCCTGCTGGAAATACTCCAACAGCATGGCACTCAGCTCCACGTCGTCGTCGACCAGCAGGACGCGCGTCATGACATCTGCACCAGTGGCCTCGCTTCGGAAGCCATGATACGCCGCATTTCCGGGCACCATGGGTGACTTTGCCGTTCTTGGCAGAACTTTACACCCGCCGAACTTCAGCTAACGGACCTTCTCCGTATCGTTGAACCAGGAGGCAGATGGATGCGGCTGAGACCATTGGCACAACGGGACGGCGACGCGGCGGGTACGCGGCGCCAGGCGGCACGCTGGACCGTCGCGCTGTTGGCGGCGACCGCGATGAGCGGCTGCGCGCTGACGACCAAGCCGCTGACACTGTCAACGGCGGTTCCCGGGACATGGGCATCACCTGATGCCGCCGCGGGCGTCAGTGTGTTGCGTGAGAACCGGGACGTGTCGAGCTGGTGGCGCCAGCTCAACGACCCGATGCTGGCTGACCTGGTCGACAAGGCGCTGGCGGCAAACCTCGACGTACGCGGCGCGCAGGCGCGGCTGAGGCAGGCACGTGCGCGCCGCGGGCTGGCAGGGAAGGACCTGTTGCCGTCAGTCAATGGTTCAGTCTCCGGCAACACGGGCAAGACGAGCGGCGACTCGAGTAGCCCGGCGCGCACACTGTTCGACGCCGGCCTCGATGCGAGCTGGGAGCCGGACATCTTTGGCGGCGTCCGGCAGGCCGTCAACGCGGCCCAGGCAGATGCCGAGGCGAGCGAAGCGGACTTCTACAGCACCAGCGTCTCGCTGGCGGGCGAGTTGGCCGTCAACTACATCGACCTGCGCGCCTATCAGGCGAAGCTGACGATCGCCAGCGAGAATCTGGCCCGCCAGACCGAGACCCTGCAACTCATCTCGTGGAGGGCGCAGGCTGGCCTGGCGTCCGACCTGGACGTTGAGCAGTCCCGCACCAACGTGGAGCAGACGCGGGCACTCATTCCTGCCATCGAGACCGGCATTGCCCAGGCAGAACACCGACTCGCGATCCTGATCGGCCAGCCTCCCGCCGCGCTTCATGAGGTGCTCAGCGTTCCGGCCCCGATCCCGTCGGCTCCCGACCGCGTGGTCATTGGCATTCCGGCCGACACCCTGAGGCAGCGCCCGGACGTGCGTGCCGTTGAGCGGCGTCTGGCGGCCGCGACGGCCCGTCTCGGCGAGGCTGAGTCGGCGCGCTACCCGGCTTTCAGACTGTCCGGCTCGTTCGGCGTGCAGTCCGTCGCAACCGCGGGGCTCGCGTTGGCCCAGAACGTGACGCAGTCGCTCCTGGCCGGCCTCACCGCACCCATCTTCGACCGTGGCCGGATTAGGAAGCAGATCGAAATCCAAACCGCGGCCCAGGAGGAAGCGTTGGCCTCCTACGAACAGACGATCCTGACGGCGCTCGAGGATGTCGAGAACGCGATCACGAGCTTGTCCGGAACCCGGCGTCGGCGCGTATCTCTCACGGCAGCCGTGCAGTCGGCCCGCAACGCCGCCCAACTGGCCCGCGATCGCTACATTGCGGGACTTGTCAGCTATCAGACCGTACTCGACACCGAGCGATCCGTGCTGACGGTCGAGGAAAGCCTGACGTCCACCACCGCCGAGGGCACGTCAGCGCTCGTCAGGCTCTACAAGGCGCTGGGTGGCGGATGGACACCGCCGCAAGCCGCCGACACGGGCACACACCAGAAGAGCGAGGCATTGTGAGCAGCACACCGGTTTTGCAGGATGACCTGCTGAAGAAGATCGTCGCTGAAGGCTCGACAACGGGACGCGCGCGGCGTCGCTGGCGCAGCGTTGTTGCGGGGATTCTGGTGATTAGCGCGGCCGCCGGGTATCAGGCCGCACGGCGGGGCAACCCGACGCTCGAGACCCAGTACCGCACCGAACCGGTCACGCTCGGCGCGCTGACGGTCACGGTGTCGGCCACTGGCAACCTCCAGCCGACGAACGAAGTCGATGTCGGCAGTGAGGTGTCGGGCCTGGTCGAGACCGTGCTCGTCGACGACAACGATCGCGTGAAGAACGGGCAGGTGCTCGCGCGCCTCGATGTCTCGAAGCTGCAGGATCAGGTCGTCAATGCGCGTGCGGCCCTGGCGTCCGCGGATGCCCGCGTGCTGCAAGCCGCTGCCAGCGTGAAGGAAGCCCGCGCGAACCTGTCACGCTTGCGCCAGGTGGCCGACCTGTCCGGTGGCAAGGTGCCGTCCAAAGCCGAGATGGAAACGGCCGAGGCCGCATTCGCGCGCGCCGAGGCCGACGAGGTGAGCACCAAGGCCTTGGTGGACCAGTCTCGTGCGGCCGTCAACTCCGCCGAGACCAACCTCGCCAAGGCATCGATCCGGTCGCCCATCGACGGCATTGTCCTCTCGCGCCAGATCGAGCCTGGCCAGACGGTGGCCGCATCGTTCCAGTCGCCGACGTTGTTCACGCTGGCAGAGGACCTGGCGGAGATGCAGTTGGAGGTCGACGTGGACGAGGCCGACGTGGGCCAGGTCCGCGACGGGCAGGTGGCGAGATTCACGGTAGATGCGTATCCGAAGCGCCAGTACCCAGCGCGGATTCTCCGCGTCGGCTACGGCTCCCAGACGAAGGATGGCGTGGTCTCCTACACGGCAGTGCTGAGCGTGGACAACGACGACCTCAGCCTGCGGCCCGGCATGACCGCCACCGCCGACATTACGACGGTCGAGCGCACCGGCGTTCTGCTCGTGCCGAACGAAGCGCTCCGCTTCACGCCCCCGGTGGCAGCGAGCCCGGTCGCGAAAAGCGGTGGAATCATCTCGAGCCTGATCCCGCGCCCGCCCGACGCGCCCGCGAAATCCTCGAACGGCACGAACGGAAAGACCGGATCGGCACAGATCTGGCTGCTGCGAGACGGACGTCTGACGGCTGCGCCCGTGACGGTGGGTCACACGGATGGCCGTTTCACCGAAGTTCGCGGGCCCGACGTGAAGGCCGGCGTCGCCGTTGTCGTCGAACTCGTAGGAGGCTAACCATGAACGGCAGCCCCGCACCGGGCGTGTCGGCTCAGCCACTGCTGGAACTGCGCGGTGTGACGAAAGTCTATGGGCAAGGCCAGGCGGCCTTCCCGGCGCTGCGAGGGATCGACCTCGCGATCCAGGGGGGCGAGATGGTGGCGGTCATGGGTCCGAGCGGCTCCGGCAAGTCCACGGTGATGAACATCCTGGGCTGCCTCGACGTCCCCACCGAGGGCAGCTACACGTTTCGCGCCGCGCACGTCGAGACCATGTCACGGCGGCAGCGCGCGCTGCTGCGGCGGCACTATCTCGGTTTCGTCTTCCAGGGCTTCAATCTGCTGGCCCGGACCTCGGCGCTCGAGAACGTCGAACTACCGCTGCTCTACCGCGGTGAGCCCCTCCGCCGCCGGCGCGAGGCCGCTGCCGCCGCCCTGGCGTCCGTCGGGTTGACCGGCTGGGAGACCCACGCGCCTTCGGAGTTGTCGGGCGGTCAGCAACAACGCGTCGCCATCGCGCGGGCGATCGTGACCAATCCGGCGCTCCTGCTCGCCGACGAGCCCACGGGGAATCTCGACACGCAGCGCAGCCGCGAAATCATGGACCTGCTCGCCGCGCTCAACCGGGACCGCGGCATCACCGTCCTGCTCGTGACGCACGAGCAGGAGATGGCGCGTTACGCGACGCGGGTCGTTCACTTCGTTGACGGCCTGGTCGAGTCGGACCACCAGAACGGAGGGCCGCCCTAATGGTCTGGAACAGCCTCCTGCTCGCCGTTCGCGCCATCCGGCGCAACGTCCTGCGTTCGTTTCTCACGATCCTGGGTATCGTGATCGGCGTGAGCGCGGTCATCGTCATGATGACGCTGGGCGATGGCGCCACGCAGTCGATCAAAGACCAGATCTCCAGTCTGGGCAGCAACACGCTCCATGTCAGGCCCGGGCAGCGCATGGGACCGGGACGCGAAACCACTCGGCCGCCGAACTTCAAACTGCAGGATGCCGAAGCCATGGCCAGCCAGATCGCGTCAGTCGCCGCGGTCGTGCCGGCGGCGGGTTCCACCGCCACGGTGGTCTACCAGGCCGAGAACTGGTCCACGAGCGTGACGGGCACGACCAGCGCCTACTTCACCGTGGGAAGCTGGAGGCTCGTGGCGGGACGGTTCTTCAACGACGCCGAGGAGCGTGCCGGCAAGGCCGTCTGCGTGATTGGCCAGACCGTGCGCAAGGAGTTGTTCGGTACCCGGAACCCGGTCGGCGAAGAGATCCGCGTCAAGCGATTCGGCTGCGAGGTGATCGGCCTGCTTCGGGCGAAGGGCGGATCCTTGGGACCCGACCCTGACGATGCGGTCATCATGCCCCTGCGCACCGTCCAGCGCCGCGTGACGGGCAATGACGACGTGACGGGCATCCAGGTGGCGGTCCGGGACGGCGCCTCGACGGCGAAAACCGTGGAGTCGATCACGGCACTCATGCGTGAGCGGCGCAAGATCGGCGACACCGAGAACGACAATTTCTCGGTCTTCGACACGAAGCAGATCGCCGAGACGCTGTCGGGTACGATTGGCGTGATGACCATGCTGCTGAGTGCCGTGGCTGCCATCAGTCTGCTCGTGGGTGGCATCGGCATCATGAATATCATGCTGGTCTCGGTGACCGAGCGCACACGCGAGATTGGTGTGCGCCTGGCGATCGGTGCGCTGGAGCAAGAAGTGCTGCTGCAGTTCCTCATCGAGGCCGTGGCTCTGGCCTCGTTCGGTGGCCTGGTGGGGCTTGTGGTCGCGAACATCGTCTCGGTCGCCGCCGCGAAAGCTATCCAGGTGCCGTTCATGTTCAATCTGCAGGTCAACATCCTGTCGTTCTGCTTTTCGGCCGTGATTGGGGTGGTGTTCGGCTACTTTCCCGCGCGGCGGGCGGCACAACTCGACCCGATCGACGCGCTGCGGTACGAGTAGCGCGCCGCACGAACCCGGCTGACCGCGACCGTTCCCTGCCCGTACACCGCACGGCCGGAGCGGCCGTTCACCGAGCACCTCGAGGCATGGTTCGGCGGAGACGAAGGGATCTCGGCAGATCGAAGACATCCGCACGGAATTCCGAAGCCCGCCGCGCCAACAGAACCGTCCGTGCCGCGTCGAACGCCAGAGGAACTGGCGTGTGGGGACGAAAGGACTCCCGCGTCTGGCGGCCGTGTGCGCGGTGGCGGCGGTGCATGGACTGGGACCACGCACATTTCATCCGACGGCACTGACGCAAATGCGATATACTAATGTATATGGCATCTCTCCAGGGAGGCCCAAGACCATGCCGCGCACCGCAAGAGTCTTCATGACGAATCGCAGCCAGGCCGTGCGGCTGCCCAAGGAATACCAGTTCTCCACAGATGAGGTGTTCATCCGGAAGCAGGGCGAAGACGTGATCCTCTCCCCCCGGCCCCGTGACTGGGGCCCGTACCTGGAGAACGCCCCGGTCGCGTCCGGGTCGTTCATGGACAACGTCGAGGACCTCCCCGTCCAGGAGCGGGAGTCCTGATGCCTCGCTACATGCTCGACACGGACACATGCTCCTATGTGATGAAGCGGTCGAACGCGGCCGTGCTTCGCCGGCTGCAGGGCGTACCGGTCGCCGACGTGTGCATGTCAGTCGTCACCAAATCCGAACTGCTCTACGGCGTCGAAGTGTCGCCGCGACATGCGCAGGATGCCGCGGCGCTCGCCGCGTTCCTCCCCTACGTCGACGTGCTGGACTTCCCGGACGACGCGGCCACCCACTACGCGGAGATTCGCGCTGATCTGAAGAAGCGCGGCTCGCCCATCGGCGCCAACGACCTGTTCATTGCCGCCCACGCACGCAGTCTCGGCCTGACGCTCGTGACCAACAACACCGCGGAGTTCGCTCGGGTCAAGGGCCTCCGCGTCGAGAACTGGACCCAGCCGCCGCGTCGTGTCCGTTAGTGCCAGAAGAAATAGGCGCCTTCGCGACAGACAAGAAATGAACGGTTCGGTGGGGCCGCGCGCTTCCGGTCCGCCTTCGCTCGGCTCCGCATGGGTGGTCGTGCTCGCCGAGCTTCGGCGAGACAGCCTTCGCCCGAAGGCTGGCCTGCCCAGCCGAAGCTCACCGAAGGGAGTGGCAGGCTGGAGGTGAGCGAAGGCTGGCGGAAGCGCCTGGGAGTCGAACCCAGCCCTCCCGCGGTCAGCGGGAGGCGACCGATTTTGAAGACCGGGAGGGCCACCGGGCCCCGTTCGCTTCCGTTCGAGGGCGAAACCGCTGGAGACACGACAGCCGGCTCCGAGCGGTTCGGAGCCGGCTGACGGGAAGGCGCCTAGTCTTCGATCAGGCGGACATCGCCGGCCCGCGGGCCCTTCTGCGAGTCCTCGATGGTGAACTCCACGCGCTGGCCGTCACGCAGCAACTCGAAGACGGCGCCGCGGACCGCGCTCCGGTGGAAGAAGTGCTCGAGACCGTTCTCGTCACGAATGAAACCGAAGCCCTTGTCGATGAGGAGACGTGCAATCGTCCCAGTCGGCATACCTCAACCCTCCGATGCGAAATCCCTGGGCACAAACCCG
>Ga0315287_10003369_pt1 | contig 15412 bp, 15 predicted proteins | sample YL17G11_0_MG_FD_205037 | JGI IMG/M metagenome (GOLD analysis project Ga0315287, IMG submission 205037) | Sediment microbial communities from Yellowstone Lake, YNP, Wyoming, USA - YL17G11_0 | ecosystem: Environmental > Aquatic > Freshwater > Lake > Sediment | place: USA: Wyoming | collected... | reverse complement strand
TCCTCCTCGCCCCCGTCATCCTCACGCTCTACGTTTCGACGGTTTACGGCCGCTTCCACTACATCTCCGACATGGTCATCGGGATCGCCGTGGCCATAATCGCCCTCCTCGCGGCGCCCTCTATCGAGGGAGCCTGGAACCGGTGGACCGGTAAAAGGACAGGGGGGGCCGCTTGAGCCGCGTCCTGATCACCGGCGCCAACGGCTTTATCGGCTCCAACCTCTGTCGCTGGTTCTTGGAACGGGGTTGGGAGGTCGACGCTCTCGTCCGGGAATCCTCGGACCTCCATTTCCTGGAGGGCCTCGACGTCCGGCTGGTCAAGGGCGACCTCTGTTTCCCCCGGAAAATCGACCTGCCGTCCGGCACAACGCACGTCATCCACGCCGCCGCGCTCGTTTCCGACCTGGCCGGAGACGAGGATTGCGCGAGGAACATCTTCGACATGACCCAGAATTTCGTCCGGATGCTGAGGGATTCCGGCGCGCCCGTCCGGCGGTTTGTGTACATTTCGACGGCCTTGACGCTCGGGTTCGTTGGCGACGATATCTCCGAGGACCGGCACGGCCGGTCGGCGGCGTTCCTGCCCTACGTGCGGCACAAGCTTCGAACGGAGAACGAGCTCCGCGACCAGCACGCGAGCAGAGGTTTTCCCGTCGTTATCCTGAGGCCCGGCGACGTCTTCGGACCGAACGACCGCGTGACCTGTGTCAATCTTCTCAGGCAATGCCAACGGGGCTTGCCCCTCATCGCCGGGAACGGCCGCTGGCGCTTCGGCTATTGTTATGTTGGGAACCTGTGCCAGGCTGCGGAGCTGGCCTTAATCAGGGAGGGAATCGAAGGAAAGTCTTTCACTGTGACGAACCGAACGCTCCCGACCTGGCGGGATTTCTTCAAAGCCCTGCAGAAAGGCATGGGCCGGAAGCAGAAAGTTTATGTCCCCGTCTGGCTCGCCTATGCCTCCTCTGGAGTATCGGGCCTCCTCGCAGCCATCCTCCCCCGTTTCGAGCGCCAGCTGAGCTATTACCGGATCAAGCGCATCACGACCGAAACGACCTACGACATTTCACGGACGGTCGCTGAGCTCGGGTATAAGCCCGACGACGACTTCGAGCCCCAGTTCGCCGAAATCGTCGACTGGTATTTGAAGGAGAAGCGGAATGGCAAATTGGTTTGAGAAAGCGGCCGGTCCGTCCGTCCCCTTGGCGCTCGTTTACCTGGAACTGGCCATCTCCCTGACGTTTCTCGCCACCGTCGTTCATTTCCGCAGCCTGCGCAGGACGAGAGACGAGCTCGCCGCTGTCCGCCTGTATTTCATCGCCTTTTTCGCCCTTCTGCTGGCCGTGCCCTGTTTCATCGTGTTTCTGACCTCGTCCGGGCCGTGGCCCGCTCTGGCCTCCTTCGGCTGGACCTTCGGCCGGACCGGCCTGGGATTCGCGCTCGCCGGGGCCGGACTGCCGCTAGCCGTCCTGGCCGGGTTCATCGGCTCTCACGACCCGCAGATGATAAAAATGTACCCGTTCGCCAAGGCCGCCTGCGCCGACGCCCGGACCTTCGCCGGATACGAGCTCAGCTACCTTTTCCTTTATTACCTGCCCTGGGAATTCGTCTTCCGGGGAGTTCTTTTTCTGCCGCTCGTCCCGGTGCTGGGGCTCCTCCCGGCCCTGGCCATCCAGACGGCGATCTCGACGCTCCTGCACATCGGACACCCCGACACGGAGGTCTTCGCTGCGGCCGTGGCCGGGCTCGTCTTCGGAGCGATCGCCTACGCCACGGGTTCATTCCTCTACACGTTCATCCTGCATGCCGCGACGGGGATCGCCACTGACACTTTCCTCTTCCTCCGCCGCGGTTCAGGGAAACCGTGAAAGTCCTCGTCACAGGGGCGACGGGGTTCGTCGGCTCGGTTTTGATGCCGGAACTTATCGCCAGGTACGGCGCCACCGCCGTCTCCGCGTTCGTCCTCCCGGGGGACGTCATTCCCGCGACGTGGCGGGGGACCGGAGTGCAGACGTTCGACGGAGACATCGCCGACGCGCGAGCGGTCAGCGCGGCGGCGGCCGCGCACAGCCATATCGTCCACCTCGCCGGGTTCATCTCCTACTGGAAGGGCGATGAGGACAGGCTGCGGACAGTCAACGAGGATGGCGCCCGGTCGATAGTCGAGGCCTCGCTTGCGGCAAGGGTCGAGCGCCTCATCCACATTTCGTCCGTCGGGGCCGTCGGGTTCCACGAGTCGGGACAACCGGCTGACGAGACGGCGCCGTTCAACTGGCCGGCGGATATCCTTTATATGGCCTCTAAGCGCCGGGGTCAGGACATCATCGAGCGGGCCGTCCGCGAAGGCGGCCTTAGGGCGGTCATCCTCAACCCGGCCTCGATCATGGGTCCGGGCGACCATAACCCGGCGACGCCGCATAACGAGCTTTACCGGAGGATCTCGCGCGGTCCGCAATTCGGCTCCTTCGCCGGCGGACTGGCTATCGTCGATGTCCGCGACCTCGTCGCGCTCATCCTCAAGGCCCTGGAAGGGCGGGGCCGTGACGGCGAAAGCTATCTCGTCATCGGGGCCAACCTCAGCTACCGGGACGTCATCCGGAGGATCAGCCGGGCCTGCGGCCGGAGGGCCTACCCCTTCCCCATCCCGGCTCCCCTACTCATCGTGGCCGGACTTTTTCTCGAACGGGCCAGCCGGAGGACGGGGCGTCGGCCGCTGCTGACGGCCGCTTACGGCCGATTGAGCGGTTGGACGGCCTATTACGACAATGCGAAGAGCCGGCGGGATTTCGACCACACCTACATCGATTCCGAAAAGACCGTCCGCGACGGCTGGGAATATTACCGCGATACCTTCGGCCTGTCCTGAGCCTTTCATTCATCCAAAGAGACCATTATTCAGATATTTCCCAGAATTGCGGCTCCGGGCGCTCCGCCGCAATTCTGCCTGTCGCTCGCGAGAGCTCGCTCCCTGCCGTAGGTTTGACCCCCTCTTCACCCCCTCTTCCTTTAGCGCGTCCGCACCGGAAGGACGAGGTGGGACGGATGCGCCCTGGACCGGAAAACGCGCTGGGTCGCCGGGCGGTAATCCGACGCCTTGGCCAGGAAGATGTTCTCGACGAAGGTCTGCGGATTGCGGTCGATGAGCGGGAACCAGGTGCTTTGCACCTGGACCATGATCTTGTGGCCCTTGAGAAAGCGGTGGTCGGCCCCGTGGAGGTCGATCGTGAAGTCCGTGACGCTGTCAGGGACGAGGGCCTCGGGCTTCTCGAAGCTCTTCCGGAATCGACCGCGGAAAACTTCGTTCGAGATCATCAGCTGGTATCCGCCCATCGCCGGCTCGGCCGGATAATCCGAAGGATAGACGTCGATCAGCTTAACAATCCAGTCGCTGTCCGTCCCCGTCGTCGAGGCGAACAGCCGGGCGACGATCCGCCCCGTGACGGTGACGTCTTCGGCGAGCGGTTCCGTCTCCCAGCTCAGGACGTCCGGCCGCAGGTGAACGAACCGCTGGTCCCCGACGAGCCACGTCGACCAGCCCGAGCCGCGCGGATCATAAGTCGCCTCGACTGGACGCAGGCGGTAGGGCACGGGGCGGGCCGGGTCGGAGACGTAGCTGTCGAAAGCCAGGCCGTCCTCGCCGCCGGGAACCTCGAAGGACAAACGTCCGTCTTCCCCGAAGTAGAGGTTGCGGTCTGCGGTGAGTTTGCGGGGCGGCCATTCGTCGTAGACCTGCCAAACGTTGGCGCCCGTCTCGAAGGTGACCGCTTCCGGAACGGCCCATCCGCCCTTGTCCTTCAGATAATGGGCGAAGAACGGCGCCTGGATCTTCTCCCGGAAATACTTCGAGGCGTTGGCCCCGAACTTGATCCGTCCCAGGGAACTCCCGTCGGCCCGCATCCAGCCGCCATGGTTCCAGGGGCCGGCGACGAAAAAGCTGACCTCATCGCGGTCCAGGGGCTCGAGCGTCTCGTAGATCTTCTGCGGCCCGTAGAAGTCCTCCTGGTCCCACCAGCCGGCCACGTGGAGCGCCGGGACCGTCACCCGGGTCAGGTAGGAGGCCATAGCCTGCTTCTGCCAGAAGGCGTCGTAGTTCGGGTGGGCGATGTAATCGTTCCAAGTCGGGATCTTCCCCAGGAGGTATCGCTCATTCACCGCCGACAGCGGGCCGAGCCGCAGGTACCATTCGTACGTGTCGAACGCGTCAAACCGGAACGACGCGTTTTCCTTGGAGGTTTCCATCATCGCCGCGTACTCGAAGCCGTAGCTCAGCCGGAAGGCCCCGTTGTGGTGGAAGTCGTCCCCGAGGTACATGTCCGCCGGAGAGGCCTGGGGCGAGACCGCCTTCACGGCCGGATGGGGGTCGAGCATGGCCATGGCCGTCAGCCAGCCGCCGTAGGAGATGCCCATCATACCGGCGCGGCCGTTGTGACCAGGGACGTTCTTGAGCAGCCATTCGACCGTATCATAGGCGTCCGTGCTCTCGTCGGTGGCCTTGGGGTCGCGCTTGTCGCGCGGCGGCCGCTGCATGACAAATTGTCCCTCGGACTTGTAGCGTCCGCGGATATCCTGATAGACGAAGATGTAGCCCTCGTCGACGAGCTCCTTATAGGACTCGGACATTAGAGGCCGGGGGGACGAAGGCGCACCGTAGGGCGTACGCATGATCAGGAAAGGCATGGATCCGTCGGCCCGCTTCGGAGTGAAGACGCTGGTGTTCAGCTTCACGCCGTCCCGCATCGGGACCATGGCCCGTGTCTCGAAAAACTCGGGCGCGGCCGCGGGAGCTTGGCCGGACGGCGACACCTGAGCGACGATCGCGACGGCGGCGCCGACGGCAAGACCGAAAAGGATCAGCTTTGGAATCGGATGTGATATTTTCATCGTGGGCTCCTGGACATCGGACACGCGCGATAATAGCTTCGGCGGCCGCCGCGAGTCAACACGAATACTGCGCTGCCCGGCCGTCGTCCTTGACAGCTTTCGCCGCGGCGGTCTATACTGCCTCCAATTCCTCGAAGGGAAAAGCGGGAGGAACATGCCCCTGACGACGCAGGCGATCGAAATCGAATCCCTGGCCAAATCCTACGGCCGGCTCAGGGCCGTCGACGGCATCAGCTTCAAAGTTGGCACGGGAGAGATTTTCGGCATGGTCGGGCCCAACGGCGCCGGCAAGACGACGACGATCGAATGCCTCGAGGGCATGCGCTTCCCCGACGGCGGTGTCGTCCGCGTCCTCGGCCTCGACCCCCGTAAGGACGGCCACGAACTGCGGGAAAGGATCGGCGTCCAGCTCCAGCAGAGCGCCTTACCCGACGACATGAAGGTCTGGGAGGCCCTCGACCTCTTCGCCTCCTACTATCGGAAGCCGGCCCCCTGGCAGCCCCTCCTCGAACGGCTGGATATCACGGACAAAAGGAACACCCGCTTTGCCAAGCTATCGGGCGGCCAAAAACAGCGCCTGTTCATCGCCTTGGCCCTGGTCAACGACCCCGAGCTCGTCTTTCTCGACGAGCTGACGACCGGGCTTGACCCCCACGCCCGGCGCTCCATGTGGGACCTCGTCCGGGCCATCCGCGAAAGGGGAAAGACCGTCTTCCTGACAACCCATTACATGGAGGAGGCCGAGCACCTCTGCGACCGGGTCCTGGTCATCGACCACGGCCACGTCGTCGCCCTGGATTCTCCGGCTAACCTCGTCCGGGGCCTCAAAAGTGAGATTCGAATCCTGTTCACCGCCGAGCCCGGTTTCGACCCCGCCGCGCTCCGGGCCCTGCCGGGCGTCACGCGCGCCGAGAAGAACGGGGAAAAGGTGATCGTGGCCGGGCAGGGCGACCGCCTCATCGTCGTCGTCGTCAACGCCCTGGACGCCGCCGGGGTGCGCTTCCGGGACTTACGCACCGAACAGCCCGACCTGGATGATGTCTTCCTCGCACTGACCGCGGAAAGCGGCCTCGACGGAGGGTCAAGATGAAAGGCTTTTGGAAGCTCGCCTGGGTCGAGATCAAGATCTATCTCCGCCAGCCCGAAGCCGCTTTTTTCACTCTCGTCTTCCCCATGCTGCTCCTTTTCCTCTTCGGCAGCATTTACGGCAACAAGCCCAATGCGTTCTTCGGCGGCCGGGGCATGGTCGACGTCAGCACGCCGGCCTACCTGGCGATGATCATCGGGTCGACCGGGCTCCTCTCCATGGCCATCTCCGTTTCGAGCTACCGGGAGAAGGGCGTTCTCCGGCGCTACCGCGCCACCCCTCTCCGGCCGGCAGCCATGCTGGCCTCCCAGATCATCGTCCACTTCCTGATGACGCTCTTCGGAGGGGTCCTGCTCATCGCCTCCGCCCGCCTCGTCTACGGCCTCCGTTTCGAAGGCCGGCCCCTGGACGTCCTGTTCGGTTTCACGCTGAGCGCCCTGAGCTTTTTCGCCGCGGGCTTCCTCCTGGCCAGCGTGGCCCGGACGGCACGGGCCGCCAACATCCTGGGAATGGTCCTCTACTTCCCGAACCTGTTCCTATCCGGGGCGACCATCCCCAAGCAGACTTTTCCTCAAGCCGTGAAGGCGGTCAGCAAGTTCATGCCCCTCACCCACGTCGTCAACCTCCTCCAGGGGCTCTGGATCGGCGATCCACTTGGCAAGCACGTCCTCGAGGTCGCCGTTCTGGCCGGCCTTCTCCTCATCGGCACCGCCATTTCGGCCAAGGCCTTTCGCTGGGAGTAATGGCCTCATGAAGATCGTCCTGTCCGAAACGCTGAGCTATTGTTTCGGCGTCCGCAAGACGCTCGAGCTCACGGACAGGCTCCTGGCCGAGCGGCCCGACCGAACCTATTATATGCTGGGCGAGATCGTCCATAACGAGCATGTCATCGAGGCCCTCATGGGCAAAGGCCTGCGCATCGTCCAGACGCTCGAGGAGGTTCCGCCGGGCGGCGTCGTCATCCTTCAGAGCCATGGGTCGACGCGGAAACGCTATCGGGAGCTCGAAGAGAGGGGGCTCGATTATGTCGACGCCACCTGCCCCATGGTCAAGATCATCCACGACCGGATCAGGGAGGTCGAAGCCGAGGGCCGCACGCCCGTCGTCATCGGGCAGGTCGGCCACGAGGAGGTCCGGGGCATCGTTGGCCAGGTCACCCGGGCCATCGTGGTCAAGACCCCCGACGAGGTGACACCCGAGCTTTTCGACGGGGTCCGGCGCGCCGGCATCGTGGCCCAATCGACGTTCATCGAAGAGGACGCCGTCCGCATCGTCGAACGGATCCGCGGCATCGTCCCGGACGTCGTCTTCCACGATACCATCTGCCAGCCGACGAAGACCCGCCAGCGCGAGGTCGAGACCCACACCAGGCGGGCGGATTGCGTCATCGTCATCGGCTCCAGGCACAGCGCGAACACCATGCATCTCTTCCATATCGCCCGGATGATCAATCCTCAAACCCATCTCATCGACAAACCGGAAAGTGTCGAAACCATCGCCATCCCGGCTGGGGCGACAGTCTTCATCGCCTCCGGCGCATCGACGCCCGAGGAGTTGATCGTCGAAGTCGTCCGGAGGCTCGAAGCCCGCGGCGGCGCGGCCGGGCGTCCGGGGGAAAACAGGGCGAAATATCCCGGCGCAAGGGAGGACGGCGGGGCATGACCTTCGACGGCTATTTCGAGAAAACGAGAAAGCGTCTTTTAAAGGATATGGACGAATTCCTGGCCGCCAAGCGAAAGGACATGGCCGGGCTGAAACCACGGGGAAGCGATGTCCTCCGCCGCCTGGCAGAATTCGCCCGGAAGGGCAAGATTATCCGCGGCGGCCTCGTCTCGCTCGGTTCCGAAATGGCCGGGGGCAGGATCTCCCGCGCGGCCGTCCGGGCCGGGACGGCCTTCGAGCTCATCCAGTCGGGCCTGCTCATCCACGACGACATCATGGACAGGGACGCCCGCCGGCGCGGGGCGCCGTCCATCCACGAACAGTACGCGCTCCTCGCGGAAAGCCCGGGGACGCCCGAGGCCGCCCACTACGGGACGAGCATGGCCATCTGCGCCGGGGAAATCTCCATCTTCCTCGCTTTCGAAGCCCTGGCCGGCCTTCCCGGCCCCAAGAATAACGCCGCCCAGGTCCAAAAACTCTTCGCCGCCGAATTCGGCCTCGTCGGCCTCGGCCAGATGTATGACATTCAGGCGGGAACTTCCACCTTGCCCCTCAAGGAACGCGACGTCCTCGATATCTACAGGTACAAGACGGCCCGGTATTCCTTTTCCCTGCCCCTCGCCGCAGGCTGGATGCTGGCCGGAGGGCGGGAATCCGTCCTGCCGAGGCTGCAATCCCTCGGCGAAGACCTCGGCCTGGTTTTCCAGATCAAGGACGACGAACTCGGCCTCTTCGGCAGTGAAAAGACGCTCGGCAAGCCCGTGGGCTCCGATATCCGCCAAGGGAAAAAGACTCTTTTCTACCTGCGGCTCCTCGACAGGGCGGCGGGCCCGGATCTGGACAGGCTTTCGGCCGTCTTAGGGCGGCCGGACGCCTCAAAACAGGACATTCTCTACGTCCGGGGCCTGGTCGAGCGTCTCGGCGTCCGGGACGACGTCCGGCAGGTCATGGAGCGCTTCGGCCGGCGGGCTGCCAAAGCCATCCGGGAACTGCCCATAGTCGAAACGCACCGGGGTATCCTGCAAGCTCTTCTGGACTACAGCCTTACGCGCAGGAGCTAGGGCCCCCCCCGCGTCACGAGGGGATGACATATCACCTCGCGAATCACCTTTAGGGGTGATTGACCCCGGTCACCTCTCGAACGATAATTGTCGCGTAATAACCCAATACCCTTGCTGGGAGGACATGGACAATGGACAATCGCAAAGATAAGCGGTTCTTGGAACGGAACAAGATCTTCATCAAATCCACGTCGGAAGGTCACGAGCCCGTTTACGGCATCGGGATCAACGCATATACGTATGACATCTCCCTGTCCGGAGCAAGGATCTACAGCTCTCTGTATTTCCCGGTCGGCAGCGTCGTCCGCATCGTCATCGAGCTCGAGCGGACGCACCAGTCCATCAAGGTCGACGCGGAAATCAAGTGGTCCAAGAAGAGCGAGGAGGAAGACGACCTTTTCGAGAGCGGCGTCGAGTTCCTGCACAGCATTTCCCAGACGCTCCTCTCGTTGATCAAGCACCTTTACGCCGAGAGGAACGGGGGCATCCCCACGAGCATCTCCCCCTGATCAGCCCCGGGCCTTGGCCAAAGAGACCCCCAGCCAAGGCTTAGGACATCCCAGTTTTCGAGCAGCAAGACGATGAAGACCGCTTCGAGATCGACCATTTCCCTGTATTCCCGGCGCAGCTAATCGGACATCCAGCCTGGACGGTGTCAAAAGAACGTATACCCGGACGCGCGGATTTAGCCTATAATCAAAGCCTGTAACGGACATGAGCGACCTCGCTTCCTTCCTCTCAGCCGAAGCTGGGCCTCTCGGCGCCCGGGTCGAGGGCTACGTCGGGGAGCACGGGCTCGTCTGGCGACAGGCCTCCGCCGAACCCCTCCCTCCTCGAAAACGCTACGCCCGCGCGGAGAAAAGATCCGTCGAAAAAGAGCTGTCGATTCTCGTCGGCCGGCTTTCCTCGGAGCCGGCGAGGACGGCCTTCCTCGACGGCACCCTCGAGCCGGTCCGCGCTGAGGAATTGGCCTCGGAGCTCCGTCCCGTTTTCAAACGCCTCTTGAATCTCGTAGACCTCCCCCTGGAGGCGGTCTACGATGCGCGTTTCCTCGAGTCGACCCGCCGGTTTCTCCGGGCCGCCCGCGATTTCGACCCCGGATTGAGCATCGCTTCGACCTACCAGGCCCTTCGTAATGTTTGGATCATGAATTCGCTCCAGTTCGACCTGGGGTTGGCCGTCGAACACACGGACGCCGTTTTTGCCTACAGCATGGTCTACCCCTACCTGGACAACGTGCTCGACGACGCGGGGACATCCGAAACCGAGAAGCTCGCCCTTGTCGCCAAGCTCAAGGCCTGGCTTGAAGGCGCAGAGCGCGCCGCGGGCACGCCGCGCGAGGAGAAGCTCCGTAGCCTCGTCAAGATCATCGAGCGCCGCTACGCGCGGCCCGATTTCCCCGATGTCTATCGATCCCTGCTGGCGATTTATAACGCCCAGGTCAAAAGCCTCCTTCAGCAGCGGATAACCGCCTCCCCTTCTCCCGAGGACATACTGGCGATCAGCCTGGAAAAGGGCGGGACGTCCGTCCTTGCCGACGGCTACCTTGTGGCCGGGCGCTTGGAGCCTGTCGACGAGGATTTCTGCTTCGGGTTCGGGACGTTCCTGCAGCTGGCCGACGACCTCCAGGACATCGCCGAGGACGCCCGCTGCGGCCATTGGACGCTTTTCTCCCGCCAGGCCGGGAGCGCCCCGCTCGACGGTCAGGCGGTGAAGCTCAGCCGTTATCTCGCCGCCGTATTGGAAAGGGCCAGGCCCGGCGCGACGGCACACCGGTCAGCCCTTTGCGACGCGATCGGGAGCGGCTGTTCCCTGATGTTCCAAGAATCCGTGGGAAAGCACGCGGGATATTTCAGCCGGGGCTTCGTCCGGCGCTCGAAGCAGTCCTTTCCGGTCCGTTTCTCCTATCTCCGGAAACTGCGCCGTCGGTTCGCGGAGCAGCTGCCGCCCGGGTGCAGCCGGCTTTCCGACCTCGACCCGGGCCTGGTCGCGCTCATGGCCCTTTCCTCGAGGGCGTTCGCCCTGGACTGAAGCTCCACTGACTTACGTCCGTGGGATCCCGCAAAGGAAATTGAGCCGGGAAAAAACTAATATTCCTTATCAAGGGATTCGACCGTCTTCGGGTCCCGGGCGGCTTTCCACTTGACGGCGGGGGCTTTCGGGTTATCGGCCGGTTTAACCGTCCCGACGATCGTCTGGCCCTGGACCTTCCCTTCGTAGAGAAACGAGACGATTTTCCCGTTGGCTTCGGCGGCGGCCCGGAACTTGATCACGTCACCCGCGAGCTCGACGTCATTGATGGTGAGCGGCCAGTCGCCCGCCGTCCCCGATGCGGTCACGACCTGGAACTGCTGGGTCGTCTGGAGCGTGTAGTGGCGATTCTGCGGGCCGTCGGCGAGGTCCCATTCCCAGCGGCCGCTGACGTTGGCCGGGACGACCCAAAAATGGACGTCGCGCTGGTCATCGTAGGACGTCGTGACAACGCTCGTTTTGTCGGGCTTCCACTCGCCCATGTCAAAACTGTGCGAGACGAGCCGCGTCCCGGGCTTGAGCTCGGCCAGGAGCTTCGGCCTCAGGCGCCGGTTGACCGAAGTCAGGAGGTACATCGTGATGACCGTGGCGTCCCTGAAATCCGCTTCGAAAAGATCCTGCTGGATGAACCTGACCTTTCCGGTCACACCCGCGGTCTTCGCGTTCTCGTTGCTCTCTGTGATCCGCACAGGATCGATGTCGATGCCCACGGCCATGATGCCGAACCTCTTGGCGGCGGCGATGACGATCCGGCCGTCGCCGCAGCCAAGGTCGTAGAGGATGTCCCCTGCCTTAACACCGGCCAGGCGGAGCATTTCGTCGACGACCTCCGGAGGCGTGGGCACGTAGGGGACGTCGTAACCCCTGAACTGCGGCCACTGGAGCTCCTGAAGCGAGGACGGCGAGGCCAGCGTCAGGAGCCCGGCCAACGCGAAAATCCCAAGACCCACGTTTTTTTTCATCGCATCCCTCCTCGCCCGATCATCCCGGCCGGGGGCTTCAGACCCGGGCAGCGGAGGCATGATAGCCCTCCGCTCCCGGAGATGTCAAACAGGACCGGCCAAGGCTTGGCTCCAGGCGCGGCAGGGTTTCCCAGTCCCGGTCTTGGCTTGACCGACCGGGGCAGGGCTTCCCACCGGCTTTGCAGTGCCGGTGCTGGAAACCGGCAGTCCCGGTCCCATTCTCGCTAGGACCGGGGCACTCGTCCGTGATTAATATCTACGGGCGAGAGCTAGGGCAGAACCTGGCCGTCGAAGAGGCGGATCGTCCGCTCGGAATGCGCGGCGATATGGTCGTTATGGGTGACCATGACGATGGTCCGACCGCCCCGCCAGAGCTCCGTCAGGATGGCCATGATCTCTTCGCCGCTCCGCGAATCGAGGTTGCCCGTCGGCTCGTCGGCGAGCAGGATGGGAGGGTCGTTGGCCAGGGCCCGGGCCAGGGCGATGCGCTGCTGCTGGCCGCCCGAAAGCTCCGAGGGGCGGTGGTCGCGCCAGTCGTAGAGACCGACGGCATTGAGGAGCTCCGTGACCCGCTCCTTGCGCTTTCGGCCGTTCTTCCCGTCGAAGAGCATGGGCAGCTCGATGTTCTCCCAGGCGGTCGCGTAAGGCAGCAGGTTGAAGTTCTGGAAGACGAATCCGATCTTCCTGTTGCGCACGGCCGCCAGCTGGTCGAAAGTCAGGCCGGCCACGTTGTCGCCGTCGAGGACGTACTCCCCCGCCGTCGGCGTGTCCAGGCAGCCGACGATGTTCATCAGCGTCGATTTCCCCGACCCGGAAGGACCCATGATGGAGATGAACTCGCCCCGCGCGATCGTCAGGGACACGCTCCGGAGCGCCTCCAGGACCTGACTCCCCGTCCGGTAGACTTTGGTGATGTCTTGGAGTTCGATCATGATGACCCTCTATTCATAGCGGAGCGACTCGATGGGATTCGAACGCGAGGCCCGAAGCGCCGGGAATATGCCCGAAAGGAAGACGAGGACTCCCAGGATGGCCATGTAAGCAGCGAAGATCTGCCAAGAGAACACCGGCCGCAGCAGGTAGGCCTCGATCCCGAACGAATCGTAGTTGATCGGAGCCAGCCGGATGAGGTGGACGATGTTGAAAGCGGTGATGAATCCCCAGAACGTCCCCTTGGCGAAGACGAAGAGCGTCTCCAGGAAAAACTGCTGGATGATGACCCGCCGCCGCGCGCCGATGGCCAGCTTGATGCCGATCTCCTTGGTCCGCTCCTTGGCCACGGCGTACATCAGGTTGGTGACGCCCACGGCCCCGATTAGCAGGGTCAGGGCGCCGATGATGCCGAGGAAGATCTCGATGCCCTTGAAGATGGCCATGCCCTCCTTGGCGTTCTCGATGGTGTTCCAAAAGCTCGTGGCATAGCGGTCGTCGGGGTTGAAACGGTACTTCTTCCCGAGGAGGGTCCGGACCCGCGCTTCGATCAGCTTGGACTGGGCCGCCTCGCGGGGCTGGATGTGGATCTGGTTGATGCGCCGCCGGTTGTCGATCTGGCTGTAGGCGTAAAACGGCAGATAGATCTGGTCGGCGTCCGGGCCGTTGTACATCGAATCTTGGATCTTTTTCTGGAGGACGCCTATGACGGTGAACGGGATGCGGTTGATGACGACCGGCTTCCCGATGGGGTCCTCGGCTCCGAACAGGTCCGCGGCGACTTTCCAGCCGATGAAGGCGACTTTCCTTCCCGCGGCATCATCATCGGCGTTGAGAAAGCGGCCGCCCATCCGGGGGACCTGGGTCCGCATCAAGGCGAATTCGGCTGTGGTGCCGTGGACGGTGCGATTGATCTCCTTGCCGTTGGCTGAAACCTGGAGGAAGCTGTAGGACTCCGGGACGCTACGCAGGATCTCCGGGATCCTCTCCTTGAGAAAGTCAACGTCCTCGGGGTAAAGGGAGATCGGACGCCCCTTGGGCAGGCCTTCGAACTCGAGCGAAGTCTGCCCGCCGTAGGCCATGATCAGCGTGTCGCCGAGGCCGCTGAAGGCGACCCGGAATTGGGCGGACATGCCCTGGCCGAAGGCCATGAGAAGGAGGATGGAGAGCGTGCCCCAGAAGAGGGCGAAGGTGATGAGCGCGGCCTTCTTCCGGCGCTTGCGGTACTCGCTCCAGAAAAAGCGGGGCAGGGTCGGATTCATCCTATTTCCTCAAGGCCTCGATGGGATCGGTCGACGCGGCCGTCCGGGCCGGGATCATCCCGGCGATGACGCCGATGACGAGGAGGATCACGACGGTGGAGACGATGACGAGCGGGTTGAGGACGGGGAGGCCGACAAACTCGGTGAACCCGCCGGCCGGTACGGCTTTGGTCAGCTGGAGAACGCCGGCCGAGAGGCCGAATCCGACGCCCCCCCCGAGGAGCATGATCACCAGCGATTCGCTGAAGAACTGCCAGAGGATCGTCCGGCGGCGGGCGCCGACGGCCAGCTTGACGCCGATCTCTCGCGTCCGTTCGTCCACGACGACCCGCATGATCGAAGCGACGCCGATGCCGCCGACGAGGAGCGTGAACGAGCCGATGATGCCGAGGAAGACCGTGAAGGCGAGGAAGAAGGTCGTGAACGTCTTTTCGAACTCCAGGGTGTCCCAGATGGAAATGCCGTCCGGGTCGGCGGGGGAAAAGCCCACGAGCTTGGAGAGATGCTTTTTGATATCTTCGGTCACGGACTTGCTCCGGCCGAGGTCGCGGGGACGAAAGATGAAGTTCGAGACGTACTTGGCCCCGTAAAGGGAGGCATAGGTCGTCCAGGGGATGAAGGCGCAGTGCTCGTCGCGCTGGCCGTTGTAGTTCGAGCTCTGGAGCTTGGTCCGCATCACGCCGACGACGGTGAAAGGGACGCTGTCGATGAAAACGGCTTTGCCCACCGGCTCTTCGTTCCCGAAGAGGTCCGTCGCGACGACGTCCCCGATGAAGCAGACCCTTTTCCTGGCGCCCATGTCCTCTGCGTCGATGAACCGCCCCCTGCCCGCGATTGTGTTGCGCATCAGCTCGAACGCGGGGTTGATGCCCCGGACGGTGTTCCGGAATTCCTTCCGCCCGTAGCTGATCAGGCGGCTGCCGACGAACTCGGGGCTGATGAGCTCGATGCCCGGGACCTTTTCCGGGATCGCTTCGACCGTCTCGGGGGTGATCCGCACGGCCTTCCCTTTCAGGAGTCCCTGCCAGGGAAGAGTCGTCCGCGAGGGGAAGGCCAGGACGATCCCCTGCCCCATGCCGTGGAACCGCTTGACCTGGGCTTTGCCCACGGAGTCGCCGAAGGCGATGAGGAGAACGACGGAGAACGTGCCCCAGACGACCCCGGACAGGGTCAGGGCGGTCCGCAAGGGCTGGCGGACGAGGTCCCGGAAAAGGTTGCGGAAGAAGATGCCGATCATTTATTTGATTTCGCGGGGGGGCCTCTCGACGACCTTCTCGCCCTCTTTCAACCCGGACAGGATCTCGATGTTCAGGCCGTCGGAGAGGCCGGTCTGGATCTCGACCTTGCGGGTCTTCGGCTGGCCCTTGTTCCCGCCGTTTTCGGCGACCTCGACGAACTTCTTGCCGTCCTCGAAGATCACCAGGCGCTCGGGAATGAGAACGACCTGCTTCCGCTCGCGGATCTGGATGCTCGCCGTGGCCGAGAAACCGGCCCTCAGCGTCACGCCGGCCGTTTCCTTGATCCCGATCCAGATATCGA
>Ga0315287_10003368_pt1 | contig 15416 bp, 13 predicted proteins | sample YL17G11_0_MG_FD_205037 | JGI IMG/M metagenome (GOLD analysis project Ga0315287, IMG submission 205037) | Sediment microbial communities from Yellowstone Lake, YNP, Wyoming, USA - YL17G11_0 | ecosystem: Environmental > Aquatic > Freshwater > Lake > Sediment | place: USA: Wyoming | collected... | reverse complement strand
GTCAATCAGCAGGGGTTCAACGCCCGTGATGAGGCACACGAGCGGCAGCGGACCTTTGGCCAGCGCCGCCTGGAAGGAATCGGGGGTCGTTCTCACGGGGCGGACGGGCCTGCGGCGCGGATCCGCGGTGGACGGGGTGCCTGGGTGTGGCTCGGCATGTGCGCAGGATTATAAAGGGGAAGGGGGGCGGAAGGGGGAGGAAGGGGTTAGGGGTTAGGGGTTAGTCGGACGTGCGTTCGCACAAGAATGCTTCTCCGCGCGCAGCGCGCTTCCGACTAACCCCTAACCCCTTCCTGACCTTCCTGACCTTCCTGGCCTTCCGGCCTTCCGCACTCAGCTATATTCCCCTCACTGCCCGCCTTCACGGAATCCGCCCATGGCCTCCTCCGCCCGCCGCACCCTGTATCCCGCCATCAAGCCATACCGCAGCGGCTGGCTGCGCGTCTCGTCGGAACACGAGATTTACTGGGAAGAATGCGGCAATCCGCAGGGGAAGCCGGCGCTGTTCGTACACGGCGGACCGGGGGCCGGCGCGGGCGAGACGTCCCGCCGCTTCTTCGACCCGCGCAAGTACCGGACCGTGCTGTTCGACCAGCGCGGCTGCGGCCGCAGCAAGCCGCACGCGAGCCTGGTCGACAACACCACGCGGCACCTCGTCGCGGACATGGAAGCGCTGCGCAAGCACTTGGGCATCGAGCGCTGGCTCGTGTTCGGCGGCTCGTGGGGCTCGACATTGTCGCTCGCCTACGCACAGGCACACCCGAAACGCGTGACCGAGCTCGTGCTGCGCGGGATCTTCATGCTGCGTGACTGGGAGATACACTGGTTCTACCAGCACGGCGCGAGCGCGATCTTCCCGGATCATTGGGCCAACTACATTGCAGCGATCCCGCAAGCGGAACGGGGCGACCTGGTCGGCGCGTTCTACAAGCGGCTGACCAGCCGCAGCCGTGCGGTGCAGCTCAAGGCCGCGAAGGCCTGGGCCGAGTGGGAAGCCGCAACGAGTTACCTGCTAGTCAACGAACAGAACATCGCCGACTGGAATTCCGATGACTTCGCGATCGCCGTGTCCCGCATCGAATGCCACTACTTCGTCAACCAGGGGTTCTTCGACAGCGAAGACCAGCTGCTGCGGGGCGTGCGCAAGATCCGCCACATCCCGGCCGTGATCGTGCAGGGCCGCTACGATGTCGTGTGCCCGATGCGCAGCGCGTGGGACCTGCACAGGGCATGGCCGGAAGCCGACTTCCGCGTGGTCCCCGACGCGGGACATTCGGCGCTCGAGGCTGGCAACACGCACGAGCTCGTGTCGGCGACCGACCGATTCGCGCGGTGAGCCAGGCCGTCTGGATCGATTCGAACCGGTTAGAGCGACTCGAGCCGGCGCGTCACCAGCATCGCGAGGTCCTTCGCCATCGACTCGCGGATGATGGCCTCCTCGCGGTCTTTCGCGAGCAGCTGCGTCTCGTCGAAGCTCAGGTTGCGGATCATCTCGAGTGGCTGCAACTCGAGTACTTCCTTGCCGCCGCGGTCCACCGAGTACTCGATCGAATAGAAGATCTCGTATTCCTGCGGCGTGTTGCGCGCGGAAACCGAGAGCACGCGTCGCCCACTGCGATCGCGCTGGATACGCACGACCGTGTCCGCTTCTGCCGAGGTGCCCGTCAGCTGGCCGCCTGAACGCTCGATGGCCCGGCGCAGCTCCACGGCAAAGGGCGTGACTTCGTCGGCCGTGATCACGTAAAACTTGCGCATTCCCTCTGGCAGCGAGCCGCTTCCCTGCAGGTGGAAACCGCAGCCCGGCAGCAGGAATGCAGCGACGAACAGCGTCAACGTCGTGCGCAAGGCGTTCATACGACCACGTTTGCGAGCTTGCCGCGCACGTAGACGAACTTGCGGATCGGCTTGCCCTCGATGTATCTGAGCACGCCCTCTTCGGCCAAGGCCGCCTCGCGCACGGTCGCCTCATCCGCGCCCGCCGGCACCGTTACGCGCCCGCGCAGCTTGCCGTTCACCTGCACGACCACTTCGATCGCGTCGCGAACCAGGGCGTCGGCATCGACCTGCGGCCAGCGCTCGTCGATGACCGCACCCGCGTGACCCAGCTCGTGCCACAACGCGTGGCAGACGTGCGGCACGACCGGCGCGAGGCCCAACACCACGATTTCCAGCGCTTCCTGCATCACCGCGCGGCCCTGCGCGCTGCGGTCGTCGAACCTGGCGAGAGCATTCATGAGTTCCATCACCGCGGCGATCGCAGTGTTGAACGTGCGGCGGGTGCCGATGTCATTCGTGATCTTGCGCAGCGTCTCGTGCACCTGGCGACGGATGTCGCGTTGCGCGGGTGACAGCGCCGCCTTGTCGAGGACCGCTTCGGGCGGACCGCCCTGCACGTGCTGATGCACGGCCTTCCACAGCCGCTTCATGAAGCGGAACGCGCCTTCGACGCCCTCGTCGCTCCATTCGAGCGATTGCTCGGGCGGCGCCGCGAACATCATGAACAGACGCGCCGTATCCGCCCCGTACGTCTCGACCAGCGACTGCGGATCGACGCCGTTATTCTTGGACTTCGACATCGTGCCGATGCCGGACGCCTCGACCGGCTGGCCGTCGGCACGCAGCACCGCACCGGTCGGCGCGCCCTTGTCGTCGAACTGCACGTCCACGTCGGCCGGATTGAAATAGACGATGCGGCCTTCCGCTGGCTTGCGGAAGTAAATCTGGTTCAGCACCATGCCCTGCGTGAGCAGGTTGGCGAACGGCTCTTCGACCTGCGTCAGGCCGAGGTCGCGCATCACGCGCGTCCAGAAACGCGAATACAGCAGGTGCAGAATCGCGTGCTCGATGCCGCCGATGTACTGGTCGACGGGCATCCAGTACTGCGCGCGCTCGTCCACCATCGCGCGCCCGTTGTTGGCGCTGGCGTAACGGAAGTAGTACCAGGACGAGTCGACGAACGTATCCATGGTGTCCGTCTCGCGGCGTGCCGGCTTGCCGCACTGCGGGCATTGGCACTCGAGGAACTTTGCGTTCCTGCCGAGGGGATTGCCGCTGCCATCCGGCACGAGCTCTTCGGGCAGCACGACCGGCAGCTGGTCGTCCGGCACGGGCTGCACGCCGCAGTCGCCGCAGTGGATCAGCGGGATCGGGCAACCCCAGTAGCGCTGGCGCGATATGCCCCAGTCGCGCAGCCGGAAATTCACCCGCCGCTTGCCGCGGCCCTGCGCCTCGAACAGCTTCGCGAACGCGTCGAACGCTTCGTCGAAGTTGAGGCCGTCGAACTGCCCGGAGTTGATCAGCGTACCGTGTTCCAGGTACGCCTCCTGGTCGATGTGGGCGAGCGAACCGTCCGCCGGCTGCACCACCTGGTGGATGCGCAGGCCGTAGCGGCGCGCGAACTCATAGTCGCGCTGGTCGTGCGCAGGCACCGCCATCACCGCGCCCGTGCCATAACCCATCAGCACGAAGTTCGCGACCCACACCGGGACGCGTTCGCCGCTGATCGGGTGGATGACGTGGACGCCGAGCGGCATGCCGCGCTTTTCCATCGTTTCGAGCGCGGCTTCGGTGACACCGTTGCGCTGGCATTCCGCGATGAACTGCTGCAGGTCGGGATTGCCCTGCGCGGCGCGCTGCGCGAGCGGGTGCTCGGCCGCGACGGCCATGTAGGTGACGCCGAGCAGCGTGTCCGGCCGCGTGGTGTAGATACCGAGGGTGCCGCCGCCGTCGACCTCGAACTCGATCTCGAGGCCTTCGGAGCGGCCGATCCAGTTTTCCTGCATCAGCCGCACGCGCTCGGGCCAACCCGGCATGTCGGCGAGCGCGCCGAGCAGGTCGTCGGCGTACTTGGTGATGCCGAAGTAATACATCGGGATTTCGCGCTTCTCGACGAGCGCTCCGGTGCGCCAGCCGCGCCCGTCGATCACCTGCTCGTTGGCGAGCACCGTCTGGTCCACCGGATCCCAGTTGACCGTGCCGGTCTTGCGGTAGGCGATGCCCTTTTCGAGCATGCGCAGGAACAGCCACTGGTTCCAGCGGTAATAGTCGGGCTTGCAGGTGGCGACTTCGCGCGACCAGTCGATGCCGAAGCCGAGCGACTGCAACTGCCGCTTCATGTACGCGATGTTGTCGTACGTCCACTTCGCAGGCGGCACGCCGTTCGCCATCGCGGCGTTCTCGGCGGGCAGGCCGAAAGCGTCCCAGCCCATCGGCTGCAGCACGTTGTAACCCTGCATGCGCATGTAGCGCGTGATCACGTCGCCGATCGTGTAGTTGCGAACGTGTCCCATGTGCAGGCGCCCACTCGGGTACGGGAACATGCAGAGGCAGTAGTACTTCGGGCGGGACGGGTCCTCGGTGACGGCAAAGCTGCCGTTGCCGTCCCAGTAGGCCTGGGCCTGCGGCTCGAGGACGGACGGTTCGTAACGTTCCTGCATGGGCGACCGGATGGCGCGTGGGGCGGACTGCACAGGATACTGGACCGGTGAAAGAAGGGGTTAGGGGATAGGGGTTAGTCGGAGGTGCGGCTAAACCCGGTGCCGCAGCTGCTCCTCCGACTAACCCCTAACCCCTAACCCCTTTCCTATCCCCTTCCTTTCATCAGCGCCATCGCCGTGCCGATCAGCGCCGACACCTCGGTCATGTTGCCCGGCACGATCATCGTGTTGTTCTTCTGCGCCAGCTGCGCGTAGGCCTCGACGGCCTTCTCGGCCACCTTGAGCTGCACCGCCTGCTCGCCGCCCGGGGACTGGATCGCCTGGGCCACCTTGCGGATCGCATCCGCGGTCGCTTCGGCCACCGCCACGATCGCAGACGCTTCGCCCTGCGCCTTGTTGATCTCGGCCTGCCGCTGGCCCTCGGAGCGCGCGATGTAGGCTTCGCGCTCACCGGTGGCGATGTTGATCTGTTCCTGCTTGCGGCCTTCCGAGGCCGCGATCAGGGCGCGCTTCTCGCGCTCGGCCGTGATCTGCGCCTGCATCGAACGGAGGATTTCCTGCGGCGGCGTGAGGTCCTTGATCTCGTAGCGCAGGACCTTGACGCCCCAGTTGCCGGCCGCTTCATCGAGCGCGCTCACCACCGACGCATTGATCGCGTCACGCTCCTCGAAGGTCTTGTCGAGTTCCATCTTGCCGATCACGGAGCGCAGCAGCGTCTGCGCGAGCTGCGTGATCGCGAGCACGTAGTTGCTCGAGCCGTAGCTCGCGCGCATCGGGTCCGTGACCTGGAAGTAGATGATGCCGTCGACCTGCAGCTGCGTGTTGTCCCGGGTGATGCAGACCTGGCTCGGCACGTCGAGCGGCACTTCCTTGAGCGAGTGCTTGTACGCGACGCGCTCGACGAACGGCACGACGAAGCTCAGGCCGGGCGTCAGCGTGCGGTCGTACTTGCCGAGGCGTTCGACGACCCAGGCGTGCTGCTGCGGCACGATCTTGATCGTCTTCATGACGAAGATGATGGCGATGAATGCGAGTACGAGAGCGATTTCCATGGATCAGTCCGTCCCTTTGCCTTAAGTCGATTGCTGCAGCGGTCAGTGCCGCGGGGCAGCGGGTTCGAGCACGAGCCAGTTGCCTTCCACTGCGCACACGAGATGTTCGCCGGCAACCGCCGTTGCACCCGGTGCCAGTCGCGCCTCCCAGGGCGAGCCGCGATACTGCACGCGCGCGGTCCGGTTTGCCGCCCATTCCGGCACGAACACGCGCTCGCCGATGTCGAGGTTGACGTCGCGGTTGCTGGCCGCCGGCAGGGTCGGCGTCGTTTGTGCATGGCGCCAGCGCCACAGCGCCGTCGTACCGCCGCCGACGGCAGCCGCGGCGACGATCTGCAGCGGCACGCTGAAGCCGAGGTGGCCCGCGATCGCTCCCGCCGCCAGGCCGAGTGCCAGCAGCAGCAGGTAGAAGGTGCCCGTGGAGATTTCCATGGCGACCGCGACCCCAGCCAGCACCCACCAGAGCGTCGTTGGTGAAATAGTCATGCGCGTTCCTCAGCCAGCCACGAAACGGATACGTCCGGCAGCGTCCACGGTACGCGCGATGTCGCCGGCATGCCAAAGGTAATTCAGGTGGGCGACCGTTTCGCCGAGTGCCAGGAACCGGTGGTAGCCACGCAGCGGACGCCCGTACATGACCGGCAGCAGGTCATACGCTGCCTTCGATTCGCGGCAGGCCTCGCGCAGGTTTCCCAGCTGTTCGTGATGGTGCGAGCGCAGCACGTGGATACGGCGGTGCAGCCCGCGGAAGGGCCTGCCGTGCGAAGGCAGGACCAGCGTTTCCGGCGCGCACTGTTCCAGCGCCGCGAGGGAGTCCAGGAATTCCTTGAGCGGGTTCGCGTCGGGCCGCGACGGCAGCGCGCTGACGTTCGGCGAGATCGTGGGCAGGACCTGGTCGCCGGTGATCAGCACCTGGTTCTGCGCATCGTAGAGACACAGGTGCCCACGACAGTGCCCACTGGTCTCGATGATGCCCCAGTCGCGACCTGCTGCGTGCACTTGCTCGCCGCCAGCCGACGCGCGCGCCAGAGGAGGCAGGCCGCCGTACCAGACACCGTGTTCCCTGCCCGCGGCCTTACGCAAAGTCTCGAGTTCGATTTCCATGCCGTGCGCGGTGACGAAGGCGTGCTGCTGCTCACGCAACGCTTCTGGCGACGTGGCCAGGTAGTCGCCGGTCGAGCGGTGCCCGATCCCCGACATCCACACCGGTGCACCGTGACGCTCATGCAGCCAGCGCGAAAGACCCATGTGGTCGGGATGGTCGTGCGTGATGAAAATGCGGCGCAGCGCGCGGCCGTCGAGGTGGTGTGCCTCGAGGCTGTGCCACGCCTCGCGACAGACGTCGTCCGCCAGGCCCGTGTCCACCAGCATCCAGCCGTCTTCGTGCCGCAGCAGCCACACGTTGATGTGGTTCAACTCCATCGGCAGCGGGATGCGCGCCCAGCGCAGGCCTGCGCCGATCTCGATGGCGCGACCCGGCTCCGGCGGATCGGTCTCCAGGTAATCGAGGGCCCGGCGCGGCGATGGATACAGTTCGCCTTCGGCGGTCAGCGCACCGCGGTGTTCGCTCATCGGCCGCTGCTCCGGCGGTGCAACACCGCGATGAAGACGACACCGAGCCACAGCACGGCAAGGATGGGCCAGTTGCCGAATCGCACGTAGGGCGTGAGACCCGTGCGCGGCTGCACTTCGCCCGTGAGCACGCCAGGCTGGAACTGCGGCAGCGTTCCGAGCAGCGACCCGTCGTGCTCGATCAGCGCAGTGACGCCGTCGTTCGTCGCGCGCAGCATCGCGCGCCCACTCTCGAGCGAACGCATGCGGCTGATGTCGAGGTGCTGGTGCGGCGCGGTCGAGTCACCGAACCAGGCGTCGTTGGTCACGTTGACGAGCAGCGACGACTGGCGGACCAGCCCAAGCTGCTCGGAACCGTAGGCGTCTTCGTAGCAGACGGTCGGCGCAAACGATTCGCCTGCCACCCGCAGCGGCGCCTGATCGGCGCGTCCCGGCTCGAAATCGGAATACGGCAGGTTCATGAGCCGCAGCCATTCGCGCACGGCTTGCGGCACCGGGAAGAATTCGCCGAAGGGAACGAGTCGACGCTTGTCGTACCACTGCACCGGCTGCCCGAGCGCCCAGGCCGCGACCGAGTTGTAATACGAACCCGTCGCAGGGTCGCGCCGCAGCAGCCCCATCAGCAGCGATGAACCGTTCTCGTTCGCAAGCCTGGACATCTGCGCGAGGTATGGGCGCACGTTTTCTTCGAGGGCGGGAATCGCCGACTCCGGCCACACGATGACATCCGCGCCGAGGTGCGGCACCATCATGTCCGCGTACAACTGCATCGTATGCGCGCGATGATCCGCTTCCCATTTCATCGATTGCGGCACGGCACCCTGCACCAGCGCCACGCGGATCGGTGCACCACGCGGCACCGTCCATTCGATGCGAAGCAGTGCGGCGCCGGTGCCCCACACGCACAGGACGATGACGGCAGCGACGATGCGGTCACGCCGCTCGCCGAGCAACAAAGCAGCCAGCGCACCCGCCGTGACCACAGCGGCGAGGCTCACGCCGTACACGCCGAGCAGTGGCGCAAAGCCACGGAGCGGCGTCGCAAGCTGCGAGTACCCGAGCGCCAGCCACGGAAATCCGCTCAGGAACCAGCCGCGCACCCACTCTGACAGCACCCACAACGCTGGCAACAGGAACAGCCAGCGCAGTGCACCGCTGCGCTGCGCCCAGCGCGCGCCGACGTAGCCGACGGCCGCGGTGTATGCACCCATGATCGCAACGAGCCCGAGCATCAGCAGCAGCGCAACCCAGACGGGCGCCTGACCGACCAGGTGGATGCTGTGGTACAGCCAGTACGTGCCCGCCAGGAACGTACCGCCCGTGAACAGAAATCCGCGCCAGGCTGCTTCGCGCGGACTCGCGCCGTGCCACAGCACGAACAAGGCGGCCGGGCACACGAAGGCCAGCAGATAGTGATTGGTGGGCGCGAAGGCGAGCGCCAGCAGGCCGCCGAGCGGCAGCGCAAGCCAGCGCCCCCAGCCGAGGACGCCTCGCAGGCGGGCCGCGACGTCCACCCGGCTAGCCGCCGTCCGCCGGGCGCACTTCAAGGTCGCGCGGCGAGGTCACTCGCAGGGTCTCGATGCGGCGCCGGTCCGCGCGGGTCACTTTCAGTTCGAGCCCGCCGATCAGCACGGCTTCACCGCGGCGCGGCATCCGTCCCAGCTCCTGCAGGATCAGGCCACCGATGGTGTCGCATTCGTCGTCCGAGAACCGCGTTCCGAACGCATGGTTGAAGTCCTCGATGCGCGTGAGCGCAGGCACCGTCCAGCTGCGGTCGGCTTCCTTGCGGATGCCCTCGCTCTCGTCGATGTCGTATTCGTCGCCGATGTCGCCCACGATCTGCTCGAGCACGTCTTCGATCGTGAGCAGGCCCGACACGCCGCCGTATTCGTCGACGACGATCGCCATGTGGTTATGCGTAACGCGGAATTCCTTGAGCAGCACGTTGAGGCGCTTGCTCTCCGGAATGAACACGGCGGGACGCAGGCATTCCTTGATGTCGAAGTCGTCGGGCTGGTCCTCGACGAAGAACCGCAGCAGGTCCTTGGCCAGCAGGATGCCCTGCACTTCGTCGCGGTCCTCGCCGACGACGGGGAAGCGCGAGTGCCCCGATTCGATGACGACCGGCAGAATCTTCTCGACCGGCTCGTCGCGGTTGATCACGACCATCTGCGAGCGCGGCACCATGATGTCACGCACCTGGATCTCGGAGACCTCCAGGACCGACTCCAGCATCTGCAGGACGTCGGCGTCGATCAGGCCGCGCTCGCGGGCCTCGACCAGGATGGTCGCGAGCTCGTCGAGGTCGCGCGGCTCGCCCGTGATCGAGCTGGCCAGTCGCCTGAGCCAGCTGCTCGTCGAACCCGCTTGTCCGCTACTGCTCATACAGCCTGTTCGGCGACCTGCCGGTACGGGTCATGAAACCCCAATCCGCGCAGGATTTCCACCTCGAGCGCCTCCATCGTGCGGGCATCGCGCACGCGCTCGTGGTCATAGTCCAGCAGATGCAGCGTGCCGTGCACCACCATGTGGGCCCAGTGGGCGCCCAGCGTCTTGCGCTGCTCGCGGGCTTCGCGCGCCACGACCGGGGCGCAGATCACGAGGTCACCCAGGATGCCGGTGGCGACACGCTCCTCGGGCGATGAGGGGAACGACAACACGTTGGTCGGCTGGTCCTTGCCGCGGTATTCGCGGTCCAGGCGACGGCTTTCGGCGCTGCCCACGACGCGCAGGCACACGGCGGCACCCCGCTCGACCGATTCGTGCAGCCGTCGCTTGCGCACCGGCAGGGACACGAGTCCCCCCTCGTGGGCCGCGCGGGCCCAGCGCCGCAGGGTCACGGTGCCCGGCACCCAGGGCCGGCGCGTGGCGAGCTGCAGCTCGACTTGCAGGGGTGACGGCGCTTTGGCGGGACCGCGGGTGGGCTGGCTGGGCATCAGCGGTCCCGGGCGTCCTTGGCGTCGGTGTTGCGCTCGTACGCCTGCACGATCCGCTGCACCAGCGGGTGACGCACGACGTCGAGCGCGTTGAAGAACGTGAAAGCGACGCCATCGACGCCGCGCAGCACTTCGATCGCGTGACGCAGTCCCGAGAGTTGCTGCCGCGGGAGGTCCACCTGCGTGATGTCGCCGGTGACGACGGCCTTCGAACCGAAGCCGAGGCGCGTCAGGAACATCTTCATCTGCTCGACCGAGGTGTTCTGCGCCTCGTCGAGGATGATGAACGAGTCGTTGAGCGAGCGGCCACGCATGAACGCGAGCGGCGCCACTTCGATGACCTGCCGTTCGATGTTGCGTGCAACGCGGTCGAAACCCATCATCTCGTAGAGCGCGTCGTACATTGGCCGCAGGTACGGGTCGACTTTCTGCGCCATGTCGCCCGGCAGGAAGCCCAGCCGTTCGCCGGCTTCGACTGCCGGCCGCACGAGCACGATGCGACGCACGCTGCCTGAATGCAGCGCCTCGACGGCGCTCGCCACGGCGAGGTAAGTCTTGCCGGTACCGGCCGGGCCGATGCCGAACGTGAGGTCGTTCACGCGGATCTGGTCCATGTACTGGCGCTGGTTCGGCCCGCGGCCACGGATGCCGCCGCGCTGCGTGTGCACGACCGCCTCGCTGCCACCGGCCGCCGCCTGCTCCGTGACCGGGCGCGGGAAACCGAATTCCTGCACGCAGAGATGCACGCGGTCGGGCGACAGGGTTTCCTGCGCCGACAGTTCGAACATCCGGGCGAGCACGGCGGAGGCGTTGGCCACCGCAGCGGCGGGGCCGAGCACCTGCACGTCGTAGCCGCGCCGGCGCACCTCGACGCCGAGGCGTTCTTCGACGTGACGCAGGTTCTGCTCCATCGGTCCCGCAAAATTTGCGAGCCGCGAATTGTCGGCGCCCGCGAGCGAAAGTTCGCGCGATTCGACCGGTGCGTTCAAGCGCTGCTCCGGGCAGGTTCTGCGACGACCAACCGCCCCCGCAGCGAATTCGGCATCGCCTCGGTGATGACGACGTCGGCGAAGCGGTTGATGAGTGAGGCCGGGCCATCGAAATTGACCCAGCGATTGTTCTCGGTGCGACCCGCGAGCTGGCGCGTGTCACGCTTCGACGGCCGCTCGACCAGCACCCGCTGGGTCGTGCCGACCATGCTGCGACTGATCGCCCGGGCCTGCGCATTGAGCTGGGCCTGCAGCCGCTCGAGGCGCGCCTGCTTCTCGGCGTGCGTCACGTCATCGGGCAACGACGACGCGGGCGTGCCTGGCCGCTGGCTGTAGATGAAGCTGAAACTCTGGTCGAAACCGCTGTCGCGCACGAGGTCGAGCGTGGCCTCGAAATCGCGCTCCGTCTCGCCCGGAAAGCCGACGATGACGTCGGTCGTCAGGCTGATGTCGGGCCGGACTTCGCGCAGCCGACGCAGCTTCTGCTTGTACTCGAGCACGGTGTGCCCGCGCTTCATCAGCGCGAGCACGCGGTCCGAGCCGCTCTGCACCGGCAGGTGCAGGTGGTTGGCGAGCTGCGGCACGTCGCGGTAGGCCTCGATCAGGCTGTCGCGGAATTCAACCGGGTGCGACGTGGTGAAACGGATGCGTTCGATGCCGGGCACGGTCGCGACGAGGTAGATGAGCGCGGCGAGGTCCGCCTGGCCGCCCGACGCCATCGGACCCCGATATGCGTTCACGTTCTGGCCGAGCAGCGTGATCTCGACCACACCCTGCTGCGCCAGCGAACGCACCTCGGCGAGCACCTGTTCGAGCGGGCGGCTGACTTCTTCGCCGCGCGTGTACGGCACCACGCAGAATGTGCAGTACTTGCTGCAGCCTTCCATGATCGAGACGAAGGCCGTCACGCCTGCGGCTCGCGGCTCGGGCAACCGGTCGAATTTCTCGATCTCGGGGAAGCTGACGTCGACCACCGCGCGTCCCTGACTGCGTAATTTCTCGAGCATGTCGGGCAGACGATGGATCGTCTGCGGGCCGAACACGAGATCGACGAACGGCGCCCGAGCGGTGATGCCCTCGCCTTCCTGGCTCGCCACGCAACCGCCCACGCCGATGATGACGTGCGGGCGCGCAGCCTTCAGGTCGCGCCAGCGACCGAGCTGCGAAAATACTTTCTCCTGCGCCTTCTCGCGCACGGAGCACGTGTTGAGCAGCAGCAGGTCGGCCTCTTCCGGATTCTCGGTCGGGTGGTAGCCGCCGGATTCGCGCAGCACGTCCGCCATCCGGGCGGAGTCGTACTCGTTCATCTGGCAGCCGAAGGTTTTGAGGTAGACGCGAGGCATGGGGCGGCAAGTATACGGAACGTTGGGGCCACGCAGGCCCGCCGGCGGTGGCCGGAAAGTGAAAAAAACCGAGGGAAAACGGTGGCTTATAAGATCGGTGGCGCGCGTTGGACAAAACCGGGCCCGCGGCTTCGGCTGCGGGCCCCTGGTTCGCGAAGCGATTGCGCGAGGCGCGTCCTAGAACGGGATATCGTCGTCGAACGGCGATTCTTCCGGACCCTGCGCTGGTGCGCGACCACCACCGCCAGTGCTGGCAGGCGCCGGACGACCTTCACCGCGCGACTCGCCGCCGCCCATGCCACCACCGCCGCCGCCCGCGCGGCCGCCGAGCATCTGCATCTCGTTGGCGTTGATTTCGGTCGTATAGCGGTCGCGGCCTTCCTTGTCCTGCCACTTGCGCGTGCGCAGCTTGCCTTCGACATAGACCTGCGAGCCCTTCTTCAGGTACTCCGCAGCGATCTCGGCGAGACGGTCGTACATGACGATGTTGTGCCACTCCGTCTGTTCGCGCTGTTCGCCGGTCTGCTTGTCCTTCCAGCTCTCGGAAGTGGCAATGCTGAAATTGGTGACCGCCTTGCCGTTCGGCATGTAGCGCGTCTCGGGATCCTTGCCGAGGTTGCCGACGAGGATGACTTTATTGATGCCACGTGCCATTCGGGGAAGCCTGCGCAGGAGTGGGGAAAGGGGGGTGATTTTACGGCAACCCGGGGGTCGCCGCGTAAGCGTGCAAAACGGCCGGCTTCAGCCGGAAACGGCCTCGGGGGCAGCCAGGGAGGGCCGGAACACCAGCAGGGCCCAGACGAAGGCCAGGACGGCACAGCCCCAGAACACGCCGGAAATGCCGAACCGGCCCAGCAGGACGCCACCCATCACGCCGCCGAAGAACGCCCCCAGGAACTGGGAGGTGGCGAATACGCCCAAGGCAGCGCCGCGGTCGACCGCCGGGGCCGTCAGGGTCAGCAATGCGGGCAGCCGGGCTTCGAGGAAGTTGAAGACGGCGAAGAACAGGGTCAGCCCTGCCATCACCACCCAGTAGTCGGCGTGATCGAGCCCCAGCAGGGACTGCGCCACGCCGACCAGCACGACCGACGCAATGAACAGCCCTGCTCCCTTGGTGCTGGTCCTCTCGGTTTGCAGGACCAACGGGATGGTGCCGACCAGCGAGGCGACGAAGACACCCAGGTAGACGGCCCAGTGCGACGCCTTGGCGATCCCCAGCGTTTGCTCCAGCACCTGCGGCACCGAAATGAACGTCGCCGTCATGATCGCGTGCAGGGCGAACATGCCGAAATACAGCGGGCGCAGCTGCGGCCGGCTCACGATCTCGAGCAGGCCCGACAGCTTGCGGCTCTCCGCCCCGCCAGTGCGTTCCGGCTCGGCCGGGACCGCGAAATGCAGCAGGACGATGCCCAGGATCGCCATCGCCAGCATGATGCCGAAGATACCCGGCACCCCCACCGCGGCATCGAGCGCAGGCGCTACGATCAGCGCCACGACGAAAGACAGGCCAATGCTGATACCGATCACGGCCATCGCCCGGGTGCGGACGTCGGTGCGCGTGAGGTCGGCCATCAGCGCCGTGACCGAGGCCGAGACGGCGCCGGCGCCCTGGACGCCACGGGCCAGCGCCAGCATCCAGGTGGTGTGCGCGAACATGCCGAACACGGAGCCGACGGCGTAGAACAGCAATCCGATGGTAATCAGTGGCTTGCGGCCGAAACGGTCCGACCAGCGTCCGAAAGGGATCTGCAGCACGGCCTGCGTCAGGCCATACGCCCCCATCGCCAGGCCCAGCAACTCGGGGGAGTAATCGGGCAGCGTGTGGGCGTACAGGGCCAGCACCGGCAGCATCAGGAACATGCCGAGCATGCGCGATGCATAGATGGCGGCCAGGGCGCCGACGGATCGGCGTTCGATCGGCGTCATCGCCGGCCGCGGGGTCGTCGCACGGGGTCGGATGGTCTTTGCCTCGGATCGGGAGCGCCGCCTATATTAGCAGGCTGCCTTCCCGCAGCCCGAACGCTGATGAGCTGAATGGACGAAATCCGGATCCGCGGTGCGCGCACCCACAATCTGCGCAACATCGACCTCGACCTGCCCCGCGACCGCCTGATCGTGATCACCGGGCTCTCGGGCTCGGGCAAGTCTTCGCTCGCGTTCGACACGATCTACGCAGAGGGACAGCGTCGCTACGTCGAGTCGCTCTCCGCCTACGCGCGCCAGTTCCTCTCCGTCATGGAGAAGCCGGACGTCGATCACATCGAAGGCTTGTCCCCCGCCATCGCCATCGAACAGAAGGCGACGTCGCACAACCCGCGCTCGACCGTCGGCACCGTCACTGAAATCTACGACTACCTGCGCGTGCTGTACGCACGCGCCGGCGTACCGCGCTGCCCGGAGCACGGGCAGGATCTGGCCGCACAGACCGTCACGCAGATGGTCGACCACGTGCTCGCGCTGCCGGAAGGCACGGGTGTGCTGCTGCTTGCGCCGATCGTCCAGGACCGCAAAGGCGAACACTCCGAAGTGTTCGACCACCTGCGCAGCCAGGGCTACGTGCGCGCGCGCATCGACGGCAAGCTGGTCGAACTCGACGTCAGGCCGGAACTCGATGGCCGGCGACGCCACACGATCGAAGCGGTCATCGACCGCCTCAAGGTGCGTCCCGACGCGGCGCAGCGACTGGCCGAATCGTTCGAGACGGCCCTCGGCCTGGCGCAGGGTTCGGCGCGGCTCGCCTTCCACGACGAGCCCGACCGCGAACCGCTCGTGTTCTCGAACCGCTTCGCCTGCACGGTGTGCGGTTACAGCCTGACGGAACTCGAGCCGCGGCTCTTTTCGTTCAACAATCCGAACGGTGCGTGCGGCACGTGCGGCGGCCTCGGCGTGCAGGAGTTCTTCGATCCGGCGCGCGTGGTGGTCAATCCGAGCCTCTCGCTTGCGGGCGGGGCGGTGCGCGGCTGGGACCGTCGCAACGCGTATTACTTCCAGCTGATCCAGTCGCTCGCCAAGCACTTCCGCTTCGACATCGAAGCGCCGTGGAACGACCTGCCCGAAGCCGTGCGCCACGCGCTGCTCTGGGGCGGCG
>Ga0315287_10003367_pt1 | contig 15417 bp, 17 predicted proteins | sample YL17G11_0_MG_FD_205037 | JGI IMG/M metagenome (GOLD analysis project Ga0315287, IMG submission 205037) | Sediment microbial communities from Yellowstone Lake, YNP, Wyoming, USA - YL17G11_0 | ecosystem: Environmental > Aquatic > Freshwater > Lake > Sediment | place: USA: Wyoming | collected... | reverse complement strand
GGGAACTCCGGGCCGCTGCTCACGGCAGCCACCCGGCGCCGGCCAGCAGGGCCCCGAGGTCGGCCCGCACCCGGTCGATGGAGAAGTGATGCTCGGCGATCCGCTGATTCTGGTCCAACCACACCGGATCGGCAGATCGTGCGAGCCGCGCGAGTCCGTCGGCGTCGTCGGGTTCGCAGAACCTCATGCCCAGCGCCCGGAGCTGCTCGCTGAACGGGTAGTGGCCCACGGCCGCCGGCCGCCGTCGGAGGGCCGCCTCGATCGGCGGGTTGCCGAACCCTTCCCACGTCGAGGGGTACGCGACGGCATCGGCCGCCGCGTAGATGTCATCGACGTCGTCGCAGGGCCGGTGGATGACCCGGCAGCTCGCCGAGCCCAGGATCCGGTCGAGCTCGTCGCCGTAGCCTTCCTCGGCCGGGCCGAGGAGCCAGTAGGTCGCGCCCATCGCCTGGGCCAGCGCCACCGCTGCCGGTACGTTCTTGCGTTCGATGGCCCGGACGGGATGGGCCAGCAGCAACTCGTCCTCCGCGACGTCGAGATCGCGTCGGCGACCCGGCCGGTCGCCCGGCGCCGGGGGGTCGAAGCCGTTGTGGATGACCGTCGTGGAGATGCCGTGGGCCGCCATCTCGGCCGCCGCGGTGGCGGTGATCGTCACATGGCGCCAGGCGGGATCATCGAGGGGGAGCTCGGTGACGTGGGCGTACCGGCGACGGTGCCAGGGAGGGTCGTGGTGGTGGATCACCGCCGGGCGACCGGCCAGCACCCGGCCGACGGCCAGCGCGGCCGGAACGTTGAGCGGGATGGTGCACAGGTTCTCGACGACGGCGAGGTCGACGTCGGCCAGGGCGGCGGCGACCTCGCCGTCGGTCGGCGCGTCGGCGGCACCGATCGCCAGACCGGGGACGCTGCGGTCGGCGTCGGGGTCGCCGGTCACGGTGATGACCTCGAAGCCGAAGGACCGGAACTGTGCCATCCACTGGCGGGCGACGATCGAGACGCCGTCGGTCGTGCCGAAGCGGAACGACACGAACGCACACCTGGCCATGAAGCGCCGACGGTAGCGTCACGGACCATCGACGCCGAACTGCGCCAACTGGTCCGCGCCACATTCGACGCCCACTGGCGTGAGCCGGGCTTCCTGTGCCCGAACGCCGGGCGATACCCCTGGATGTGGTTGTGGGACTCGTGCTTCCACGCGGTGGTGTGGGGGGCGCTGGGCGACGCGGAACGGGCGGTGCGCGAGCTGCGCACCGCGCTGGCCGGCCAGGATCCGCTCACCGGCTTCGTCCCGCACATGGCGTACCACGGTGCCGGGCCCGTCGAGGCGGCCGACGCGGCGGCCTTCTGGGGGAGCGCCGGTGCGGATCGGGTGGCGCGGTCCACGATCACCCAGCCCCCGATGTTCGGCCACGCCGTCGCCGAGCTCGTCCGACGCGGCATCGACGTGCCCGAGGACCTCGTCGACCGGAGCGTCGCGGGACTCCGGTTCCTGATGCGGCGCCGCCGGCGCGGCGACGCCGGGCTCATCGAGCTGGTCCACCCGTGGGAGTCCGGCTGCGACGACAGTCCGCGATGGGACGATGTCGTCGCCGGGACCTGGAGCGTCGCCGCCTGGCACGTGACGAAGGGGACGTTGCTCGGCTCGATCGAGCGGTCGCCGTCGGGCGCGCCGATCGGCAACGCCGCGTTCGCCATCGAGTCGGTGGGGTTCAACGCGCTCGTCGCATTCAACGCCCTGGAGCTGGCCGGGGCGATCGACGACGGTCCGTTGGCCGCGGGCGCCGAGGCGCTGGTGACCGCCATCGATCGCCGCTGGGAACCCGCGCTCGCCACGTGGGTCGACGGCGGCGTCACCGCCGAGGGTTCGGGCCGCTGTCGGACGCTCGATTCGCTGCTGCCGTTGCTGGTGATCCCGCGGCCCGACGCCTTCGCCGCGCTGGCCGATCCCACTGCATTCGGGGCTCCGTACGGGCCCCGGGGCGTGCACCTGGCCGAAGCGGTGCACGACCCCGGCTCGTACTGGCGCGGACCGGCGTGGCCGCAGTTGTCGTACCTGCTGTGGCTGGCAGCGCAGCGCCACGGGCGACATGGGCTGGCGGCGCGAATCGGACGGTCCACCGGTGCGGCGGCGCTGATGACCGGGCTGGCGGAGTACTGGGACGGCGATACTGGCACCGGCGGCGGCGCCACCCCGCAGTCCTGGAGCGCCCTCTCGCTCCTGATGACTCCCGGCTGACCGCTCGGCGTGCACGAGCCCGCCGTGCGCATGATGTCCGCCGGTACGATCGGCGCGTGATCGAATCGACCGACGAGCTGCTCATCGACCTCGCCGACGGGGTCGCCCGTCTCACCATCAACCGCCCCGAGCGCCGGAACTCCCTGTCGTGGGGCGTGATCTCCTCGCTCCGGGCTGCGGTGGCGTCGGCCAAGGCCGACCCGGCGGCCCGCGTCGTGGTGATCACCGGAGCCGGCGACCGGGCGTTCTGCGCCGGCGCGGATCTGAGCGGGATGCGGGGCGATGAGTCCTACGCCGAGGTCCACCAGGGTCGCGGTGAGCTGGCCCGGCTCTTCCTGGACCTCGACCAGCTCGGCAAGCCGACCATCGCCCGAGTTCGCGGCTACTGCCTCGCCGGCGGCTTCGGGTTGGCGCTGGCGTGCGATCTCGTGATCGCCAGCGACGACTCGCAGTTCGGCACCCCGGAGATCAACGTCGGGTTGTGGCCGTACATGATCACGGTCCCGCTCACCCGGTCGATGGCACCCAAGAAGGCGCTCGAGCTCATGATGACCGGTCGCCGGATCGACGCCGTGGAGGCGGATCGGCTGGGGTTCCTGACCAGGGTCGTCGCCCCCGAGGACCTCGATGCCGAGGTGGACGCGCTCGCCGCCACGCTGGCGTCGAAGTCCTCGGCGGTGATGCGGCTCGGTCGCGATGCGTTCTACTCCGTGCTCGGACGTCCCGCCGCCGACGCCCTCGCGCAGCTCCACCCGCTGCTCACGGTGAACACCGCGCTCGAGGACGCGGCGGAGGGCGTCACCGCGTTCATCGAGAAGCGCCCGCCCCGGTGGCACGACCGCTGAGCTGTTCATTCCTTCGTTCTGTGTCCGATCCCCGTTGTCAGGGCAACGGGAACCGGACACAGAACGGGCTGGGGAGCGGCGTTGCTAGCGTCGCCGGATGGCCGATGCAGATGATCGATACAACTGGCAGCCGCTGATCGACGACCTCACCGGTCGCCGCGGGACGGCGCTCGCCATGGGTGGTGCGGAACGGGTCCAGCGTCAGCGGGACCTCGGCAAGCTCCCGGTGCGGGAGCGGCTCGAGCTGTTCGTCGATCCGGGGACCTTCGTCGAGTACGGCCAGCTGGCTGACTCGATGGACCCGGCACTGGCCGCCAAGGGGCCGATGGCCGCCGATGGCTGCATCACCGGCATCGGCGACGTGGACGGCCGGCGGGTGGCGATCGCCGCCTACGACTTCACGGTGATGGCCGGCTCGATGGGCGCGGTCAACGAGGCCAAGGTCACCCGACTCCGCGAGCTGGTGCTGCGCCAGCGGATCCCGCTCGTGTGGCTGTTGGACTCCGCCGGTGCCCGCGTGGGGTCGGGCACCGGCTCGACCTTCGCCGGCGCCGGTGCGCTGTTCCGTGAGCAGGTGGTGCTGTCGGGCGTGGTCCCACAGGTCGGGGCGATGCTCGGGCACTGCGCGGCGGGCACGGCATACATCCCGGCGCTGACCGACTTCGTGCCGATGGTGTCGGGCGTGGCGTCGATGGCGCTCGCCGGCCGGCACCTGGTGAAGGCGGCGACCGGCGAGGACGTGACCGAGGAGGAGATGGGCGGTGCCGAGGTCCACACCAGGATCTCCGGCGTGGCCGACCTGGCGGTGGGCGACGACGCCGAGTGTCTGACGGCGGTGCGGCGGTTCCTGTCCTTCCTGCCGTCCAACAACACCGAGCCGGCGCCGTTGCGGCCCACCGACGACCCGATCGACCGCCGGGCGACCGAGCTCTACGACATCGTTCCGACCGCGCCCCGCCGGGCATACGACGTCAAGAAGGTCATCACCGCCATCGTCGATGACGGCGACTTCTTCGAGATCAAGCCCGACTGGGCTCGCAACCTGGTGGTGGGCTTCGCCCACTTCGGAGGCGAGTCGGTCGGCATCGTCGCCAACCAGCCCAAGGTGCTCGGCGGTGCGCTCGACGTGAACGCCGCCGACAAGGCGGCCCGCTTCATCTCGCTGTGCGACGCCTATGGCATCCCACTTGTCTACCTGCACGACGTCCCGGGGTTCGTGGTCGGCACGGTGGTGGAGAAGCAGGGCATCATCCGCCACGGCGCCAAGATGCTCTTCGCCACCTCCGACGCCACCGTGCCGAAGATCTCCGTGGTGCTCCGCAAGAGCTACGGCGCCGGCTACTTCGTGATGAACGGCATGGGCTACGAGTGCGATTACCTGGTCGCCTGGCCGACCGCGGAGATCGCAGTGATGGGTCCCGACGGCGTGGTGAACATCGCGTTCCGCAAGGAGCTGGAGGCGGTGCCCGAGGGGCCGGAGCGTGACGCCAGGCGCATCGAGCTGGCCGAGATGATCCGCGCCAACATCGACCCGTACGTCGCCGCCGGCCACGCCCAGGTCGACGACATCATCGACCCGGCCGACACCCGGGCCGCGGTCATCGCCGGCCTTCGCGCCAACCGCTCCAAGCAGGTGTCGCGACCCTGGCGCAAGCACGGCGTGCTCCCCGTCTGAACGCCGGCGATCCGAGCGGCCGCCGGCGGCGGGACGCGGGCGGGGCGCGGGGGGTCGGTAGGGTGCGGGGATGGCAGAGGTTCGGGCGGAGATCACCGCCAACGTGTGGCAGGTGCGGGTCGAGGTCGGTCAGACCGTGGACGAGGGCGACGAGCTCGTCATCCTCGAGTCCATGAAGATGGAGATCCCGGTCGAGGCACCGTGCTCCGGCACCGTGTCCGCCATCCACGTGGCCCCCGACAGCCAGGTGACCGAGGGTGACCTCGTCGCCACCATCACCCCGGCCGGCGCCTGATCGCGGACGAGCTCTGATCGGCGATCGGACGACACGATGATCCGCCACGACGTGACCGACGGCATCGCCCGCATCACCATCGACCGGCCGAAGCGTCGCAACGCGCTCAACCTCGACGCCGTCGAGTCGCTCGACGGTGCGTTGACCGCGAGCACCGACGCCGGCGTGAGCAGCGTCGTTCTCACCGGCGCCGACGGGCACTTCTGTGCCGGAGCGGACCTCTCCGAGCTCGAGGATCTGACCTTCACCCACCGGCTGCGCGGGATGCTCGACCACCTCGCGGAACTGCCGGTCCCGACGGTCGCCGCCATCTCCGGCGCCTGCATGGGGCTCGGGATGCAGCTGGCCCTGGGCTGTGACGTTCGGGTCGCCACCGCCGACGCCCGCTTCGGGGTGCCGGTCGCCAAGTTGGGCCTGATGGTCGACCACTGGACGCTCCGTCGACTGGCGCTGGCCGCCGGTTGGGGGACGGCCCGCCACATGGTGCTGTTCGCCGAGGTCCTCGAGGCCACCGACGCCCACCGGCTCGGTCTCGTGCAGCGAATCGGAGACCTCGCCGCCGCCGAGTCACTGGCCCGGAGGGTCACCGAACTGGCGCCGCTGTCGATCCGCGGGTCGAAGATCGGACTGAACCTGGCCGAGCCCGACGTCGAGCCGGCCGCCTACCGCTCCGCGTTCGAGGCGGCGTGGGCCAGTCAGGACCTGGTGGAGGGTCGAGCCGCCTTCGCCGAGCGTCGGACCCCGACGTTCCGCGGTCGCTGACCGCCCGCCGCGGAGGACCCGGGTCGATGCCCTCACTACGCTCCCCGCGGTGATCGGGACACGCTCCGCCGCCGCGGCGCTCGTGGCGCTGTCGGCGCTGACCGCGGTGTCCTCGATGTCGGCGGTGCTGGTGGGGTGCGCGCACTCGACCCGCCGCACGACATCGGCCGGAACCACCTCGACGACGGTGCTCGGCGACGCCGACGGCCCGGTGGGAACTCCCAAGGGCGTCGTGGAGGTGGCCGCCGGGACGTGCTTCAACGACGTCGCCGATCCGACCCGCAAGCCCTACCTGGTCATGGTCGTGGACTGCCCGTCTCCGCACACCTACGAGGCCTACGACCAGATCCGTTACAGCCCCGACGGCGCCGGCGCCAAGGCCTACCCGGGCAAGGACCAGATGCGCTCCGCCGCCGAGGACGCGTGCTTCGCCAACTTCGAGGCGTGGATGGGCGTGGAGTGGAAGCGTTCGGACTTCGACATCGCCACCTGGTGGCCATCGGCTGAGTCCTGGGCCCAGAACGACCGCATGATCCTGTGCGCGGTCTACCAGGCGGTGGGCGGCAAGGTCACCGGATCGGTACAGGGCAGCGCCCGGTAGCCCGGTCGTCGGGCGGGCCCGGTCAGAACGAGGGCAGGAACCGGTCGACGTAGAAGAAGCTGAACCACAGTGGGACAGCGAAGGCCGGGAGGAACGCCAGCCACACCCAGAACCGTCGCCGCCAGCGCACGTCGCCCTCGTCGCGGGTGAGGTACGTGCGGACCAACCACGCGGCGAACCAGATGAACGCCGCGAGCGCACCCCACAGGATCGCCGGCGTCAACGCGCCGTCGTCGCCCCGGAAGCCGGCGTCGAACGCTTCCGCCGGCTGGGCGTGGGGTGCCTCGGTCACGGCGTCGGAATCGTCCCCGCCGGTGGCGACCGCCGGCACCGTGGAGCTGGTCGACGTGGAGGTCGTGGTCGCCGCAGGCGTGTCGAGCAGCCTGGCGACCACGATGATGCGTTGCTCGGCGCTCAGCTTGGGGTGGCACGCCGTGAGCGTCAGCCGGTTGTCGGCGGTCGCCGCCAGCACGGCGGACTGGTCGGGTCGGACCGAGAACCAGCCGTCACCCCGTTCGATCACCTTCCATGCGCCGTCCGGCGGCGCAATGACCTGGTAGGTGAACCTCCCCTGTGGCGTGAACACGTCGATCCCGTCGCCGGGCACGAGCTCGTCGATGCGGTTGAACGGCGCGCCGTAGGTGGTCCGGTGCCCGGCGATCGCCGCGTTGCCGGGCTGACCGGGCAGTGGCGTGCCGGGATAGTGGCCCGGGCCCTTGCGCAGATCGTCCTTGTTCACGCCCTCCACGATGATCTTCTTGACGCCGATCTTGGGGATCTCGATGACCCCGAGGCCCTCGCCGACCGGGATGGACGGGGCATCGCCGCCCGTCCTGTTCTGCAGCGTCTCGGCCAGCGCATCGGCCTTCGCCCCCTCCTCGGCGCCGGCGAGGTCCGTCCCCACCGACTGGGCGAGCGTTCCGGCGAGGTCGTCCTGGCGGCGGCCTTCCTCGATGTTGGTGCCCCACAGCTGGAAGCCGGCGAAGAGGAGCAGCAGGATCCCTGCTGCGATCAGGGTCCGGCCGACGCTCCCGAGGATGCGATAGCCCATTGCGAGCACGGTAGCGGCGTGCCCGGCGCTCGCCGGGGCAGCGCCCTGATTGTTGCGGGCACGTGGGCGATCGTCGGACGTGTGGGCGATTGCCGGCGTCCCGGAGCCGGCCAGTAGCGTTCGATGCCCGTGGATCCGGTGGTTGAGCTCCGTGGCGCCGTCTGTGTGACCGGCGGGTTCCCCACCCTCGCCGGGGTCGATCTCGCCGTGACAGCGGGCGAGGTGTGCTTCGTCTCGGGCGACAACGGGGCCGGCAAGACGTCGCTGCTGCGCCTCCTGGCCGGGCTGACCCCCCTGGCATCGGGAGCCGGCACGGTCCTCGGAGTGGACCTGTCCACCGACCGCCGCACGCTCCGTCCGATGGTCGGGCTGCTGGGCCACGGCACCGGCATGTACGACGAGCTCTCGGTCCTCGAGAACCTGCGCTTCTTCGCCAGCGCCAGCCGGCTGCCGCTCGACGGCCTCGACGCCGCGCTCGACCTGGTGGCGCTCCCCGCGCGGGTCCGGGTCCTGCCGATGGTGTCGCTGTCGGCCGGCCAGCGCCGTCGGGCCGCGTTGGCGGGCCTCGTGCTGCGCCGTCCCCGCCTGTGGTTGCTCGACGAGCCCCACACCGGCATCGACGGATCGGGCCGGCTGCTCGTCGACCGTCTGATCACCGGCGCCGCCGCGGCGGGAGCGACGGTGGTGTTCGCATCCCACGAGACCGAACGCGCCGCCGCCATCGCCACCCGCCAGGTCGAGATGGCCGGCGGCACCGTCAGCGGCCCGCAATGAGCAGCTGCCCGCGATGAGCAACGGCCCGCCATGAGCAGCTGCGCGATGAACGGTCCGCGATGACCGGCCACCCCGTGACCCGTGCCCTGGCCGACGCCGGCGTGGTCCTGGCCAAGGACCTGCGGCTCGAGTGGCGGACGCGGACCGCCCTCACCCAGGTCGGCCCGTTCGTGCTGGCGGTGCTGGTGCTGTTCGGGTTCGCCCTCGACGCCGACCGCCCGACCCTGGAGCGGGCGACCTCCGGGTTGTTCTGGGTGATCGTGCTCTTCGCCGCCATGTTGCTGATCGGCCGGAGCTCGACGATCGAGCGCGACCCCGGGGTGTCCGACGCGTTGCGGCTGTCCGGGCTGTCGCCGGCCGGCATCTTCCTGGGCAAGGTGGCAGCCCTGGCGTGCCAGCTCCTCGTCGTGGAGATCGTCGTCGGGCTCGGCGCCGTGGTCCTCTACAACATCACCTTCGTCGGCTGGAGCGTGATCCTCGTCACCTCGCTGGCCGCCACCGTGGCGATCTCGGCCGTCGGCGCCCTCTACGGGCCCATCGCGGGGGGAGCGCGGACCCGCGAGGCGCTGCTCGCCGTGCTGGTCCTGCCGACCCTGGCCCCGGTGCTGCTGGGGGTGACCCGGGCGTGGGAGATCGCAGCGGGTCGGGGGGTTGGCGACGCCTGGGCGTGGGCCGCCATGCTGGGGGTGTCTGCGACGATCTACCTTGCTGTGGGCACCGCCGTGTGGGGTCCCCTGCTCTCCGAGCTCTAGCCTTGCCGTCGAGCTCCCGATGTTCCGCAACGTGATGAGCACCCGCAACATGACCTCCACCACCACCCCGCCGTCGGTCGATCACGGAGCGCCGGATCCGTCGACCGACGGCACCTCGACGTCGTCGCGGGGCACCCGGGTGCTCGGTGTGCTCTGCATCGTCGGGCTGGCGGTCCTCGGTGTGTTCACGTTCGCCATCAGCCCGCCCGACTCCAACCTGGGCGACTCGGTGCGGATCATGTACATCCACGTCCCGACGGTCGCCTGGGCCTATCTCTGCCTGATCTGTTGCGCCGCCTCGAGCGTCACCTACCTGGTCAGGCGAAGCCGGTTCGCCGATGTCCTGGCCCACGCGTCGGCCGAGATCGGGGTGCTGCTGTTGGGCGTGACGCTGGTGTCGGGCGCGGCGTGGGGCCACATCACCTGGGGCACCTACTGGGAGTGGGACGCCCGGCTGACCACCACGTTGTTGCTGTTCCTCATGTTCGTCGGGTACCTGGCGCTGCGAGCCGTCCCGCCCAGCTCGAATGCGGGCCCGGGCTCCGGCGCGGTGCGCGCCGCGGTGGTCGGCACGGTCTCGGCCCTGATGATCCCGGTCGTCCACAAGTCCGTGGAGTGGTGGGCTTCGCTGCACCAGGGAGCGACATCGTTCGGCACTCTGGACGGGAACATCGAGGGTTCTCAGCAGTTCACGTTGTGGCTGAGCTTCGGCGTGGGCTCGCTGGTGGCAGTCTGGCTGCTGATGCACCGCTTCCGAGTCGGCTGGTTGACCGCCGCAGCCCAGGACGTCGCCCTCGACGAGGCCATCGAGGCCCGCCGCGCCGGCGCGGCCGGACGCGTGGCCGACGCCGGAGCCGGATCATGAACCAGTGGCCGTCGATCGTGTTCGCCTGGACGTTCGGCGTCGTCGTGATCGGTGGGTATGCGGCGCTGATCGTGCGCCGTGGGCGCCGGCTCAGCCGTCAGGTCCCGCCGAGCGCCCGGAGATGGATCCGGTCGTGACCGAGTCGATCGACGCGGGGCCCGAGGTCGATCTCACCCCACGTGAGCACGCTCCCGCCGGTTCGTCCGAGGCGCCGGGTGCCCGCCGTTGGATCGGCATCGTCGTGGTGCTGGCCGTGGTGGCCGGCATCGGGTTCGTGCTGTTCCGTGGGCTGTCGAACGCGACCGTCTTCTTCTACAACGCCGATGTCGCCGCGCAGAAGCGCGCCGAGACCGGTGATCGGCGCATCCGGATCCAGGGCAACGTCGTCAAGGAGTCGATCGTGAAGCTCGATCACGGCGTCCGCTTCGACATGAAGTTCAACGGCGTGGTGGTGGGGGTCGACAACTCATCCGATCCACCCGACCTGTTCGGCCCGACGATCCCGGTGGTGGTCGAGGGCAGGTGGAACGGCGAGCGCTTCGCCGGCGACAAGATCCTGGTGAAGCACGACGAGAAGTACGACGAGCAGAACAAGGATCGGATCGACTGCGCCGCCGCCGATGCCGCCGATGCCGCGTCCCCGGACACCGGCGCCGCCGTCGGTGCCGGCACGGCGACGCCGTGCCCGTCGGTTCCGTGAACCTCACGCTGGGTTGGACGGGCCTCGCTGTGGGCCTCGGGGCGTCACTGTGGGGCATCGTGGCCATGGCGGTGGGTGTCCGCACCGACAACCCCCAGATGCTCAGGCTGAGCCGACCCATCGCGGCGGGTGTGCTGCTCGGCGCGATCGTCGGGTTCGTCGCCATGGAACGGGCGATCCTGACCAACGACACCTCGGTGCGCTACGTGGCCGAGCACAGCTCGTCGACCACGCCGTTCCCGTTCGACGTCGCGACGCTGTGGGGGGCCCTCGAGGGGTCGATCCTGTTGTGGACGCTGATCCTGTGCGGGTACACCGTGGCCATCACCGTGAAGTACCGGCGCAAGCTGGATGATCGGCTGGTCGCCTGGGCGATGCTGGTGCTGTTCGTGATCTGCGCCTTCTTCTTCGCGCTGATGCTCGGCCCTGCGGCGCCCTTCGAGCACTTCGACGCCGCACCAGGCTTCGACGGCCCGGGCCCCAACCCGCTGCTGCAGAACCACATCCTCATGGTGTTCCACCCGCCGATCCTGTACCTCGGTTACGTCGGGTTCAGCGTGCCGTTCGCCTTCGCGATCGCGGCCCTGGTGACGGGCCGGGTCGGCGAGGGCTGGCTGCGCGACACCCGCCGTTGGACCCTGGTGGCGTGGGGCTTCCTGTCGATGGGCATCGTCCTCGGTTCGTGGTGGAGCTACGAGGTCCTCGGCTGGGGCGGGGTGTGGGCGTGGGACGCGGTGGAGAACGCGTCGTTGCTGCCCTGGCTGTGCGCGACGGCCTACATCCACTCGGTGATGGTGCAGGAGCGGCGGGGCCTGCTGAGGGTGTGGAACCTGTCGCTTCTGTGCGCGACGTTCAGCCTCACGATCCTCGGCACGTTCCTGACCCGCTCCGGCGTGGTGGACTCCGTCCACGCCTTCAGCAACTCGACCATCGGCCCGATCCTGCTCGGGGCGTTCGGTGTCATCGTCGCGGTGTCACTCGGCCTGATCTGGTGGCGAGCCGACGCGTTGCGCTCACCCGGCGCCGTCGACTCGCCGATCTCGCGCGAGGGCGCGTTCGTCGCCAACAACCTGCTCTTCACCGCGTTCGCCTTCGTGGTGCTGTTGGGCACGGTGTTCCCGCTGATCGTCGAGGCGGCCAACGGCGACCGGATCTCGGTCGGCAGCCCCTACTTCGACCGCATGACGATGCCCATCGGGTTCATGCTGCTGTTCATCATGGGCGTGGCACCGGTGCTGCCGTGGCGCAAGGCGTCGGGAGAGGTCCTCCGGGACCGCCTGTGGTGGCCGGGGTGGGTCGCGGTCGGGTCGCTCCTGCTGGCCATCGCGGCGGGCGCCCGTGGGTGGGCGCCGCTGCTCGCCTTCGTCCTCGGCGGGTTCGGGATCGGCTCTGCGGGCCGACAGCTCGTCCTCGCCACCCGCCGGCACGGCCTGCGTGGCCTGTTCGGTCGGGCGACCGGCGGGATGGTGGTGCACATCGGCATCATCCTCATCGCCGTCGCCTTCGTGGCGAGCACGAGCTATGACCGCCAGGGCGAGTTCAGCGTCGCCCCCGGTGAGACCGTCACGGTGGGCGGGCACTCGTTCCGCTACGAGGGCTTCGAGACGGTCGGCAAGGAGAACAGGCGGGAGATCCGGGTCCGGATCCGCATCGACGGCGACCAGGTCTACGAGCCGTCGTCCAACCGCTACTTCACCCAGTCGAGTGGCCAGACCATCCCCACTCCCTCGGTCGCCGGCAGCCCGACCGAGGACCTCTACCTCAACCTGACCCGCGAACCGACCGAGGCCGACCCGACCATCGGGCTCCGCATCATCGTGCGACCACTGGTCATGTGGATCTGGATCGGTGGGTTCGTCGTGGGGCTCGGCACCCTGCTCGCCCTGTTCCCGGGCCGCCGCCGTGACCCGCTGTCGCCGGTGTCCTCCGAGCCCGCCCTGGTCCTCGGCGCGGAGCCGGGTGGTGAGCTCGTCGGGCCGAGTGCCGAACCGGCCGCGCCGGCCGGGGAGCCGGTGACGTGACCGGGCCCAAGATCGCGGTGGCGGCCGTGGCCGTCGTGGTCATCGCCCTCGTGGCGTTGCTCGCCACGTCGGACAACGATCCGGACCGGGTGAGTGCCAGCCCACTGGTCGGCCGCGCCGCTCCCGCCATCACCGGCACCGACACCGAGGGCCGGCCGGTGGATCTGTCCAAGTACCGCGGGAAGTGGGTCGTGGTGAACTTCTTCGCCACCTGGTGCCCCCCGTGCGTGGCCGAGCACCCCGAGCTGGTGCAGTTCGATCGCGTGCATCGCGCCGTCGGCGACGCCGCCATCGTCAGCGTCGCCTACAACGAGGACCCGGCGGTGGTCCGGGCGTTCTTCGCCAACAACGGCGGATCATGGCCGGTGGTGGCCGAGGGCCGTGAGAACTTCGCCCTCTCCTACGGCGTGGTGAAGCTGCCCGAGACGTACCTCATCTCACCGGAGGGGATCGTGACGCACAAGTTCTCCGCTGCGGTGACCGCCGGCGAGCTCGACGCCGCGTTGCTGTCGGCCGGATCCGGCCGGCCGGTCGGCTCCGGTTCCCGCTCCACGATCCCCACCGGGACCGGCTCGTGAGGTTCCGCCAGCGGGGTTGGGCGTGGGCGCTGCTGGGGTTGGCCGTGGTCGTGGGCCTGGCGCTGGGGAGCCGGCGGGCGCCGACCGAGGGCATGTCCGATGACCGGCTCTTCGCGCTCGGGGCGCAGATGAAGTGCCTCCAGTGCGTCGGTGAGTCGGTCGCGAACTCCGAGGCGCCGATCGCCCAGCAGATGCGTTCGGAGATCCGCGCCCAGATGTCGCAGGGCCGCACCGACGCCGAGATCCTCTCCTACTTCGGTGACCGCTACACCGACCGGGTGCTGCTCAACCCGCCCTCCGGCGGCATCGCCGGGCTGGTCTGGGTGGTGCCCGTCGTCGCCGGGCTGGTCGCGGTCAGTGGCCTCATCGCCACGTTCCGGCGGTGGCGCACCGACCGCGTGGAGGTCGCCGAACCAACACGCGAGACTCGTGAGCGAGTCGAGGACGCGCTGGCGGAACGTGGGTCCGGCGCAGACGGCGGAGATCGGTCACATGGACACTGACGACAACGACACCGAGGAGCCCGTCGAGCGCGCCCGCGCCGGCGACAACGGCGACGGCGCCGGCGACCTCGACACCGCGTTGGCGGCGCGTCGTGAGCACCTGCTGGCCTCCATCGAGGACCTCGACGCCGAGTTCGCCGCCGGTGACCTCAGCGCCGAGGACCACTCCCGGTTGCGTGACACCTACGTCTCGCGGGCCGGCGGGGTGATGGAACAGATCGAGCTGCACCACTACGGCGTCCCCGAGCTCGCCCGCAAACGAACCCCGTTGCAGAACGCCCTCATCACCGTGGGCATCGTCGTGGTCGCGGTGCTGGCCGGCGTGCTGTTGGCGAAGAACCTCGGGTCACGATCCAACGGCGCCACCCTGACCGGCGGCGGGGAGACCATGGCGGACCGCCAGGCTGCGTGCCTGGGGACCAAGGACCTGACGGCGTCGGCAGCCTGCTTCGACACGATCCTCGCCGAGACGCCCGACAACCCCGACGCGCTCACCTACAAGGGCTGGGCGCTGTACCGGGCGGGGGAGAAGGCCGCCGCGCAGCAGCTCTTCGACCGGGTCGTGGACACCTCGCCGGACTACCCCGACGTGCGCGCCTTCCGCGCCGTCGCGGCCAAGGACCGCAAGGACTTCGCCGCCGCGGCGAAGGAGCTGGACACGCTGTGGACGCTCAACCCGTCCCAGCAGATCCTCGACTCCATCACCGCCCAGCAGCTCGACAAGACGGTCGACTACGCGCTCATGCCACCGGCGGTCCGGGCATGCTGGGACGGCGCCCTCGACGTGGGCCAGCAGATCATCTCGTCACCCACTTCGATGGTCCCCGGGGTGGTGCCGCCGGGCGTCGACGGGGCGATCGGCTGCTTCGACAGCATCCTGGCCGGCGACCCGACCAACCGCGACGCCCTGGTGACCAAGGCGGCGACCATCCTCGGTCTCGTCCAGACCGGCAGGTACGTCGACGCCGCGCAGGCCATGGACACCGTGCTGGCGGCGAACCCGACCGACCACACCGCGCTGCTGGTCCGGGCGACGGCGATGCACTCGCTCGGCCAGGACGAACGGGCCAAGGCCGACCTCGACGCCATCGGCAACCACCGGACCTCCTCGCAGTTCGGCTTCGACATCGTCCAGCTGCGCGCCGTCGTCGCGCAGGGCATCGGCGGCTGAGCGGCTTCTCCTACACTCCGCCGATGCGCATCCTCGTCGTGGGCGCCGGGGGGGTCGGTTCGGCCTTCGCCGCCATCGCCGCCCGTCGCCCGTTCTTCGAACGTCTCGTCCTGGCCGACATCGACGACGGCCGGGCCCGCCGCACCGTCGACCGCCTCGATGACCGGCGTCTCAGTGCGGCGCGCCTCGACGCGTCGGACCGCGCCGCGATCGTGGCGCTGATCGAGGCGGAGCGGATCGACATCGTCTTGAACGCCGCGGACCCCCGGTTCGTCATGCCGATCTTCGAGGCCTGCTTCACCGGCGGCGCCCGCTACCTCGACATGGCCATGTCGCTGTCACAGCCGCATCCCGAGCGCCCCCACAGCGAGTGCGGCGTCAAGCTCGGCGATCAGCAGTTCGAGGCGTCCGCCGCCTGGGAGGACAAGGGGCTGCTGGCGCTGTGCGGCATGGGTGTGGAGCCGGGGTTCGCCGATGTGGCGGCGCGCTACGCGGCCGACGAGCTGTTCAGCGAGATCCACGAGGTCGGTGTCCGCGACGGCGCCGACATGGCGGTGCGCGGCTACGACTTCGCTCCGACGTTCTCGA
>Ga0315287_10003365_pt1 | contig 15422 bp, 15 predicted proteins | sample YL17G11_0_MG_FD_205037 | JGI IMG/M metagenome (GOLD analysis project Ga0315287, IMG submission 205037) | Sediment microbial communities from Yellowstone Lake, YNP, Wyoming, USA - YL17G11_0 | ecosystem: Environmental > Aquatic > Freshwater > Lake > Sediment | place: USA: Wyoming | collected... | reverse complement strand
ATATATTGAAGAGATAGAACGACAGAGAGATTCTATTATGAGCAAAGATGGATATGATACTCTTAAAATTCGTGCACATATTATTATAGGTCGTGACGGCAATAAAGAACATCAGACGGCTTTAAGAAATTACAACGCACATCTCCATCGTATTGAGATTATTACTTTCGATCAACTACTTAGGATCGCTAAAAGAGTTCTAGACGTATTTGAATGCGAAACTGATGAAAAGGGAAAAGAGATTCCCGCAGAAGACTGTGGAGATATTCCCTTTTGAATTAAATTATAAATCAGGGCCATTGTGGCTAAATTGATTCGTGTAAATTCGTGTCCATTCGTGTCCATTCGTGGTCAATTCTTCGTGTCCTTCGTGAGCTTCGTGGTGAAAGTAAAATTAATAAAAACTATGGACAATCACTCCTTTTTATATTTTAATAATTCAAAACTTAGTGTCTTTGTGTCTTAGTGGCTATTGAAAAAGAAAACCCCAGAATAGAAAATAGAGAGTCGAAAGTCGATAGTTGAAATAATTCCGTGTGTGGTTAGCCCTGCCAACACCTTGGCAGGGTTCATCAAAAAATCTTCATTCTTAAATTAAAAAATCCTGCGGCACTATGCTCGTATGCAGTATACTGTATACGAGCATAGTGAACAAATAGTAATAAATAGAATCACCGGTTTTGTTGCAAAAACATTTTAGTTTTTAATATTACTGCGTAATCTGTGTCACTTGTGGCATAGCCATCAGTGATAAAAAAGCTTGTCCGCCGTAGGCGGATTCGTGTCTTTGTGCCTTAGTGGCTATTGTAAAACAAAACCCCGTTTACCCTGCCTGCCCCGTTAGATGCGTCAATTAGCTTCTTGAAGATACTTTAGCTATCTAACTGGGGTGATTTCCTACGCAACTATCTCATCGGGGCCGCGTTTCAAATCGGGTTAGCCCTGCCAATACCTTGGCAGGGTTTAGCCGTCGCCGGCACGGCGACGTTATTTTTCTCAAATCTCAAATTTTAAATCTTAAATCCCTATATATAAAATCTTCACCCACTATGCTCGTATGCTCTATACCCTTAACCACTATATCCGTATGTACTATGCTCGTATGCAGTATACTGCATACGAGCATAGTGGGTATGATTTAATCTTTTTACAAATTGTCATCGTGGTTTTGTCCCGCATCTGTTATTGGCTTTTATTTGATCTTTCTTTTTTGTACGGTTTCAATGCTTTCTTTTACGGTGTCCCAGTGCTCATTCATTTTCTCTAAAACATTTCGCCCCTCTTTTGTCAGCTCGAAATATATTCTTGGCGGACCGCCCTCAGTGCCCGCTTCACTGCTTTTAACAATCCCGTCCACTCTAAGTCTTACTAAAATCCTGTAAATATTACCTTCACGGATTTTAAGACCGTCTAATTGCTTAAGTTTCTGTACGATGTCATAACCATGAATTTTCCCGTTCTGCAGAACATTAATTGTCACCATTTCCAGCAGTCCTTTGCGAAACTGCGTTCTCCAGTTATTAAAATCCATATAATAATCCCTTCATTTTTAGCCTTATATCAAAATTAACCAGTGTCTATACTCGTATGTAGTATACTGCATACGAGTATAGTGCCTGTCAGGAGCAAATCAAGCTTTTTTCAGAATTATTTTCAAAATTATTTGGTAATTCCCAAAAATTCTTCGCTGTTGAAATAATTGATAAATATGGTAGATTAACAGAATCGAACGTTTTTACGGAGTAAAACTAATGAAGCGAAAAAAAATTACTGTAGCGGGTGCAGGCAATGTCGGAGCGACAACAGCATTTCTGGCGGCACAGCAGGAGCTTGGCGATATCGTACTTATAGATATTGTCAAGGGGCTTGCGGAAGGAAAGGCTCTCGATATGGCGCAGGCATCAAGTCTGTGCGGATATGGCGGTAAAATTACAGGCACAACCGACTGGGCGCAAACAGCCGGAAGCGATGTCGTAATAATAACAAGCGGCCTGCCGAGAAAGCCGGGGATGAGCAGGGACGATTTACTCGCGAAGAATACCGAAATTGTCAAAAATGTAACGGAACAAATCGTAAAATATTCGCCGAACAGTTTTATCATAGTCGTCTGCAATCCGCTTGACGCGATGGTAAACGCCGCGGCAATGGTAAGCGGTTTTGAAAAGAATAAGGTAATGGGAATGGCAGGGGCGCTCGATACCGCAAGGTTTGCGTTTTTTGTTTCTGAAAAACTTGGCATAAATGTCGGTTATGTTCAGTGTATTCTGATGGGCGGACACGGCGATGATATGGTTCCGTTGCCGAGATTCGCCACAGTGGCAGGGATACCGCTAACAGAATTGCTCGATGAAAAAATCATTAACGAGGTTGTTCAAAGAACCCGAATGGGCGGCATTGAGGTTGTCAATCTAATGGGAACAAGCGCGTATTACGCGCCGGCGGCAGGGGCGGTTAAGATGGCCGAGGCTATTCTGCTCGACAAAAAGACAGTCCTGCCTTGCTGTGCATATTGTGATAAGGAATATAATGTCGGCGGCTGTTTCGTCGGAGTGCCGGCAATTCTCGGTGCCGGCGGAGTCGAAAAAGTCATTGAGCTTGACCTTAACGAAAAGGAAAAAAAGGAGCTTGCCGTTTCGGTTGAGCACGTCAAAGAGCTTGCAGGCAAAGTGCAAAAATTGCTTTAACACTTTGGTTGCAGCGTTTTGTATTAAAAATGAGCTTTTTGGGATATCTTTTGGGGATATTGGGGTTTTTTCTATTGACAAAGTCCCAAAAGGCTTGTAGTCTATAACTTGAGTTGTTCTTTGAGGAATGAACGGCATTTATGAGGCTAACGGATACCCCAAAGGCAGAGAAAGCGTGTACTCGTTTCTAAAAACAATAATTTTAAGGAAGAACAAAAACGGAAGCGAAAAAAACATCTCTGTTTTCATCACATGTTAATCATCGCATTGGCAGCCATTGCTGAACCGATGTGTAGGAGATGTTAAGAAAGGAGAATAACTATGCAATTCGGAAATAATTTCAGGAAAAATCTGGTATTGTTTGCAGCCGTTATTATTGTCCTGCAGATGGCGATGGCCGGCAACATCTTTGCCTGTGATGCCTGGTGGAGCGGCGCTGGTACTGATGACCTGTGGACTACCGTACAGAACTGGTGGGCGTCTGGAGGTTTTCCAACGCCTGATTGCAATATTCATCTGGATGGCCCACTTCCCCTGGTCTGCAAAATCAACCCGAGTACAGGTCCGGTTACAGTCTTTGACGCTTACATTGGCGACTGGTCACAACTCCAGCGGGATTGGGCTAATGATCCCAACATGCCTACACTGGATGTCAACAACCAAACGCTTAACGTAACTCGTCACCTCCTTATCGGGGTAAGGGAAACAATATATCAGCCGATACCAGTCCAAGCTATTGGCGATGTCAATGTGATTAATGGCGGTACTATTAATGTCGGAGGAGATTTGTGGGTTGGCAGCGAAGGTACCGGCATTCTTAATATAGGCCGTATAGGCGTTAGCGGCAGCGAGGTCAATGTTACTGGAACATTAAAGTGTCCCGGCGGACCCCAGCCCCCTTATCAGGCGGGTGATGGTACATACCCGCAGCGATACAGAATGGGAACAGCCCGGATAAATTTATATAAGGGAACTCTTAAGGCTAATGATATTTACAGTGAATATAACGACACAGCTGAGATAGATATTCGCGCCGGAGTATTAATATTGAACGGCGATAAAACTTCAGCAATTTCCGACCTTATAGCTCAGGGCAAGATTTATGGCTATACCCACGAGGGAGACATACAATGTGACTATGATGTCAGAAATCCCGGTAAAACCACAGTAACAAGTGAATATACATCTCCCTGGTGGCACAACCCCGTAAGTTATGCCATAAATGTTGCCCTGAATGCTCAACTGAGCTGGTCGACAGGCCGTAGTGTGACATCGTATGATGTGTACTTTGGCACGAGTTTCAGCAATGTAAATGATGCTAATCATTCATTGCCTCCTGGAATATTTAAGGGGAATCAGGTTGCCACCACTTACGACCCCTGTGACCCCTGCAGCCCAATACTGAACGGCCTGGTGCCGAACCGAACATACTTTTGGAGAATAGATGAGATTGACGGTGTTAACACTTATGAGGGTTATGTGTGGAGATTTACCACTACAGGTTATAATCCTTATATTGCCTCGTATCCTAATCCGGCAGATAATACGGTGAATATCGTCGCCAATCAGGTACTTAGCTGGACAAAAGGAATATCGGCCAATTCGCACGCTGTTTACCTCAGCACGAGTTTCGCCGATGTAAGTACCTCTGCCCCATCAGCGTATAAAGGCAGAGTAACGAGTGCAACTTATAACCCGGGAGACCTTTTCCTGGGCCCGAAAACTTATTATTGGCGAATCGATGAGGTTAATACTGTACAGGCGGAGCCTAACTACTGGCCAAACACTGCGATATGGAAGTTTTCGACGGCCACATACAGGCTTATCGATGATTTTAGTTCCTATGGTACTGGTACTGGTACCACTCCCCCGGCCATAGGTTATTTTTGGAGAAAATCCGGCTGTACCGCCACCACCACAAATGTTGCGCATCAGTTCTATTATGTAAGCGATAGGACGGATAGTGCCGAACTATTTGATGGTAATGCAATGATGCTTACTTACAACACCACTTCCTCACCCTTTAACTCGGAAGTCAATTATGTTCCTTATCAAGGTGTTAGTCTCCCTTCGGCCAAGCAGGATTGGAAGTTGGGCGGTGTCAAAATTTTAGGCATTTATGTCCACGGTGAGCCGAACAACACACTTGAGAAGTTGTACGTTACCGTTCAGGATTTCAACAACAACAGACTTAAAGTGTACTATCCGGATTCAAATGAAATGAAACAGCAGACGAATGAAGACTGGATATGGTGGGTTATCGACCTGCAAAGATTCGAAGACGCAGGGGTATACCTCGGCAAAGTCAAGAATCTCGTTATTGGTTTGGGTGACAAGGTAGCTCCTGGTGGTACAGGTAGAATTTATTTCGATAACATTAGACTGTATCCTCGTTGGTGTCCTACAGGCTATAATGGAAGCTTTAATCAGAGCGCAGATGCAGACCTCAACAATGACTGTGCAGTTGATATAAGTGATTTAACTATTCTTGCAGAAGATTGGCTCAAGGGTAGTTATCAGGTTACCGCAACATCAGCACCCAGTTCGACAGGTTTGGTGGTTTGGTATATGTTCGATGATGAGGATGGAGCCTACGAGATCGTTGATTCTTCCGGCAATGGCTATAACGCTGCCCTTGAATATCCTGCTCTGATGGTTCCAGGCCATGCGGGTAATGCGTTTGCCTTCAATGGTTATGAAAGTTTTATCCCTGTTCCAGTTGCCGCCGCTAACGATGTTAATTTGGGTGGACATTCGACAGTGACGTTCTGGATAAAAGATAATGGGCAGCCGGAAGCCAAGATGTTAGTCCAGATTGGTTCTTTGAGTAACCGAGGGATTGTACAGGTTTGGTCTGGATGGACGGGTTATTATCAGTATAGGTGCGGCGAGTATCCAGTTACCTACTACTTCGATCAAGTCGACTGGGGTCGGTATGGTTATACCAATCCGGAGCATATTCTGAACCAGTGGAATCAATATGCGTTTACCAAGGACCATACTACGGGCATAATGAGGATATACCACAATGGTTGTGCGGTGGCTGAATATAGAAACGCTTTTGCGGAAACCATGCCGGCATTCAGGCTGTCTGGTGATGAGTTGGATTTCTTCACGATAGGTGCATATCAATGGAGCGGCTACCCAGACAAAGGCGGCTACTATAAGGGTAGTATGGATGACTTCCGCTTATATAAACGTGCTCTTTCAGACGAAGAGATTTTGTACCTTTACCTTAACGGCGCAGGCTCGATAACACAGCCGGTATTGTCAAGGGCCGATGTGGTTAAAGACAATCGAGTTAACTTCCAAGATTTCGCAGTAATAATGAACAGGTGGTTGGAAGCCCCGTTATTGTGGCCGGATAATTAACGAAAACGAGGGAACTGGTCATTAAAAGACCAATTCCCTAAATTGTGACAATAAGTTTGTAAAGACTTTTTCAAATTAAAGGGCTGTACCCCTTCAGCTTCTTGCGTGTCGCTGCGACTCACGTCGCAAGACGTGGCAGCAGGCGAAGCAAGAGAAGGGGGTGCAGCCCTTTTTTGTTTACCCACTATCAGTTGCAGTTATGATTTTGCTTGACCGCAGCGCCTAATTTGCTAAAGTGTTTCCCGCTACAGCATTATGAATAAACTTTGCGGATGTGGCGGAATTGGCAGACGCGCAGGTTTCAGGTACCTGTGAGCTTACGCTCTTGGAGGTTCGACTCCTCTCATCCGCAATAAACACCTCAAGACCCGCATTTTAATTATCCTTTCCCCCGAAATTGCCTAAATTCAAGACTTTAAGCACAAAAAACCGATAAATAGATATACCATAATTATGTTTGAAGCACTTGAATATTACCAAAGTCTTGCTGGAAAGTTTGACAGCCGAATCCTGACTGTCCCAGGAATCATTGTAGTCATAGTCGGGCTTTGTGTCTGGCTGGCCGGGCTTCGATGGCGAAAAATACTTGGCGCTTTGGCAGGAGGCGGATTTTTCGCTACAGTGGTTGTAAGTATCGGCAGTTATAGTACAGGAGTTGTCCTGGCCGTGATACTTATCGGGGCTATAGTCGGAGCATTGATTGAAAAAGTTATGTTGGGAATTTTCGGGGCCTCTGCGGCTGCCGCGATTGTCCTTGTCGTAATATCAGCAAACCTGAGAGCACGGCAATACAGCGATATCGAATATCTGAACAATTTAAAAGAACCGACGGAAAAAGATATATTGTCAGAGCGTTACTGTCCGAGATGGCCGGAATACGAACAGCGGGATATTGTTATAAATCTGCCGCAGGCGATTGATATAACAACGCAAATGGCGTCATATATTACAGCTAAGATATTTGACAATATTAAATCGTCTTCCGCGGGGGCTTTTGCATCGGCGGCTTTTGTGATGCTGGCTGCCGGTTTTGCCGCCTTTATAATACCGCGGATATTTATCTCTGTTGTTTCTTCTTCGCTGGGTTCAGCGGTTATTTTCGCAGGAATGATTATGCTGCTTTTTTATAAGGCTTCAAAACCTGTAAATTATATCGCGGAAAAAAGTCATTTTTATATAATGGTTCTGGCAGTTATGATAGCTTTTGGAACTATAGTACAACTTGTTCTTTCACCGTCGGCAGCGGAACAGATTAAAGAAAATATGCCGAACAAGAAAGGCGGAGATAAAAAATGAATCCCGCATCTTCTGCATATTCGATATATAATGTATATCTTTTAAATAATAGTCAGTTAAAAACCAAAATTACAATAGGTTTAAAGATGATTGAACAGAGAGAAGGTGCGGGATGAATATGTTTTTTGTACTTGCCCAAACGACTGAAAATCAGATTATGCCGATGGATGTAATATGGGAACAGATAGTCAAGCTGAGTTGGCTTGAAGCTCTTGTAGCGGTTTCTTTCGGCGCCGTCTATCTCATATACGGCTGGCGAATCTTTAAAGTTCTCGCGGTCGTATCTTTCGGAATGGTAGGACTGTTTGCCGGTATGCAGCTCGGCCAAAAAATCGGTTCCGGTCCCAGTTCTATAATGTGGGGCGGTGTGGTCGGACTTATTCTGCTGGCGGTTCTTTCAGTTCCGCTTATGCACTGGGCGGTAAGCGCGCTGGGAGCGGTGGCAGGCGGAATAATAACAAGTTGTCTATGGTATGCTTTGGGGCTGCCTCAGCAATATATCTGGGCCGGAGCTATAATAGGCGTTGTCGCAGGCGGAATGATTTCATTTATCATCTTTAAAATTTCAGTTATGCTTTTTACGAGCCTGGGCGGGGCAATGCTGATAATTATGGGATTGCTGGCACTAGCGCGTTTGTATGAAAAGCTTCAAACTGAAGATGGAAATTTCGTATATTCGCTCGTCAATGAATATAACTGGTTTATGCCTGCGATACTGATATTCACTACCTTTGTCGGTATGGTTATCCAGAACAAATTAGTCAAAGGCGCTTCGGACTGGAAACTTTAAGATGTCAGAAATCATAGGCCTGATAGGCGGTTCGGGAATTGGTGATGTATTGCAGCAGAGGCTTGATAATCTCCGCCATGTTAAGATTGATACGCCTTTTGGTCTTCCGAGCGGCAGGATACTGACGGGTACTTTTGCCGGCAGAAAAGTAGCTTTTCTAAACAGGCACGGCCAGGGGCATAAATACAGTCCATCTGTTGTGCCGTACGCGGCAAATATTTACGCATTAAAAAAACTGGGCGTAAAATCGATAATCGCAAGCGCCGCGGTAGGCTCGCTTTCGCGGAAAATAAAACCGAGAGACCTTGTGATTGTCGACCAGACGATTGACAAAACATTTAAAAGGAAAAATACTTTCTTTGACGACATCGCGGTTCATTGCGAGATGGCAAATCCTTACTGCGACAGATTGAGAAAAGTCCTGTTAAAAGTTTCCGGCAAAGTAAAAACAAATGTTCACAGCAGAGCGACGTATGTTTGTATGGAAGGGCCGCAATTTTCGAGCAGGGCCGAATCGCTTATGCATCAAAAATGGGGAGCCGACCTTATCGGTATGACGGCAATGCCTGAAGCCAAACTTGCAAGAGAGGCGCAGATGTGCTTTGTACTTATCGCGCTGGTAAGCGATTATGACTGCTGGCGGAAGCAGAAGAAAATGGATGCACATACAGTAATCGAGGAAATTATCGGTAATCTGAATGAAGCGACGGAAAACGCGATAGGACTGATAAAGGCGGTTTTGCAGTCGGGGAAATCACTGTGCGACGAAAACTGTTCCTGCAGAAAGAGTCTCCAACTTGCCGTTTGGACAAGAGAAGAACAAATCAATCCAAAGTACGCCAAAATACTCAAAATATTGAGAAGCTAAAAAAGACTTGATAATTGCCCTGAAAAATGGATAATTTACATTGATGGGGCGGTTAGCTCAGTTGGCTAGAGCGCCTGCTCGACACGCAGGAGGCCGTAGGTTCAAGTCCTATACCGCCCATTTTCATAAAGTCTTTAAATCCTCGAAGTTATAAAACTTTCTTGACACTTCATAAAATAGTCATATAATGTTTTACAACTTTAAATCGAAAATTGGAGTTGTAAAAATGGTAGAAGGCACAATTTATCTTAATCACGGCAGGTATTGGTGGAAAATCAAGCTGCCGGGCGAACAGGCATTCCGGCAAATACCACTCAAGCCGGTCGGTTCAAAATTTGCCACAAAAGATTTAGGGGTTGCTAAGGCTGTTGTAGAGGATTTATACAAGCAACTGTGCCAAAAAAAGGACATTCCACTTTCAGACTGCAAAACTGTTTCCGCTCTGACTATTCGATACCTGGCACACGCCGAAAACTATTACAACGGCAGCAGAGAACCGGAAAATATCGGCTATGCCTTAACTCCACTCAAGGAACTTTACGCCAATGTAGCTCTGGATGATTTTGGAGTCAGTCAACTAAAAAAAGTACGCGAAAAAATGATTGACGGAAAAAAGCTATGCCGCAAGGTTATCAATAAACGTATCAGTCTGATTCAGCGAATGTTTAAATGGGCGGTGTCTGAACAATTATGCTCGATTTATACATACCAAACCTTGATGACGCTGGAAAGCCTCCGATATGGCCGTAGCGCGGCCAGAGAATCAAAAAGGGTCTTGCCTGTGCCAGTTGAGCACGTCGAAGCTGTTTTGCCATTCCTGAGCCGTGTCGTTGCGGACATTGTGAAGTTGCAGTTGCTTACCGGTATGCGTTCAACGGAACTTTGCACACTTCGCCCCTGTGATATTGATAAGTCAGTTGAAGAAACAGAAGGTGTCTGGTTGTATAGGCCGAAGATTTATAAGGGCAGGCATATTGAGGATTATGTGCGTATTGTGTTTATTGGCCCAAAGGCACAGAATATTTTGCGGCCATATCTGTTAAGGCTGCCGGCCAGTTTTTGTTTTACCCCTGAAGATGCGGAGAAGCAAACGGGCAAAATAAAACACAAAAAATATAAGCCGTGTTATGACAGAAATAGTTATCGAAAAGCAATACAACGGGCCATCGCTGCATACAATAAACCTATTGAAGATAAAGAGAGGGAAATACCGCACTGGAATCCTCACAGGATAAGACACACGCGAGCAACCGAAGCGAGAGCCACGGACGGAATAGAAGTGTCAAGAGCTTTGCTCGGACAGCGAACCTTAAAGGCGAATGAAATTTATGCCGAGCAGGACTTGGGCCGGGCGACTAAATATGCAAAAAAAAATGGCTAATGAAATTCAATAAACTTTCATTCCGCCCCATACCTCATATTCGCCGAGTTTATCATCATTTCGATTGCTTAAAATTTGCACTCTCTCATAGCCTATTTTTGCTTTGAAGTATTGACTCCAAAAATAGATTATTTGTTTTTTGCTGTCCACGTCCCCGCGAATCCATATTGCGGGGTCTATTCTTACGATGTGATTTGCAAAATCAACGCTATGTACCAAGCCGTCGTTTATCATTTTTTGCACAGTAGTATCTAATTTTACAATATCAACTTTGGGGATTGAAACTGGCGTTGGCGTTTCAATTCGAGACGTACTATTGTTGCCGGCCAAAATACCAATGGCCGTAAATATCATAAATATAGTTGCAATAATAATATACAATTTTCTCACACTTCCTTCCTTGCTATGCCCAAGAAAAACGAAATAACCATAGCGGCTCCTAAAATCACAGTCAAAAATTTACAGACCGTGGCCATACATTCAGATTGCTGTCTACAAAGTTGCCAGTAGTTAATTTTATCCTCAGTCTCTGCAATCAATTTGTTAGTATCAGCCAGTATCAAATTACGCTCTTTCGTGTACTCGGTTTGGTTCGGGTCAGTGTTAGATATTTTATCTCTTAATCTATCTCTATTCAGAGATATTTGAAACTCTCCCCAGTCAGCAAGTGCTTTTTTGCTTTCCTCAAATTTCAGAATCTGCTCATTGACTTCTGGAATTTTTACCTGTGTACAAAAAAGCAGAGCGACTATCACTACGGCCAGTCCACAGCACAGTGCAATAAAAACAGCCTTTTTATTTTCCTCTACTTTTTTCATTTTTTACCTTTCTAACATTTTTATATTTTTGTTTTCAAAGATTGTCCAATAGGCGTATCCAACGGAATCATATCGGGACTGCCACAAACAGGGCAGGCATTGCGTCTTGTGGTTAATCGCCATATTGAGTAAATTAGTCCGGGGACTATAAAAAACAACCAGAGGACTATTTCAATTGCGATACTGCCTTTGGTAGTTTTTATTGGGCATCTGATACTTCCACAGGCTTTACATATCAGAGGTTCGGTTTTCGACTGTCCGAATTTTTTATATAGAAATCTTAAAAAGCAAACCAATGCTCCAATGACCATAAGCACATATATTTCCAACCAGCCCAAAACAATACCTCTAAAAATCATAACTCTTTTATTTTATTGACGTTAAAAAAAACCAAAATTTTGCTTGTATAATTAAATCCAATTACCTATATTCGATTCCAGTTGCCTCGGCGATACAAACGAAGGACGCCGGAAACCGCCGAGCAACAGGCATCTTGCAACAAGGACTGTAAAATGTTGAATCCTCATTTCCGCAAGCCTCATATTATTGATTTTCAAAAAGAACTTAACATTAAAAAAATCAGCCAGCTTTTAAGGGATTGGCCTTCCTCTCGTGTTGCTTTTCTACGGGAATCGCTTGGGCGTCTTCCAGAATCTTCAATATCATTTGTTGAAGTTCCTGTTCTGGAATATCAGGAGAAAGCTTTTTAAGCAAGACAGCGCAGGCATTTTTAATTTTGCCGTCAACAATCTCCTCGATAACTTCAGATAGTTTTTTATCGTCCTTGACAGGGTATAGATTTTCACGCCTTAACTTTTCAGTTAAATCTAACCAGACAAGGGACATGGCCTTGACCACAAGGTTCTTGCTTGTCCCGGCAGGAGCAGCTTTAATCCAAAAATCTTCAACAAATTTAGCGGGCAAATTTGCCCCTAACATTTTTTCTGTATTTGCCCTAACCATAAATTCCTCAAAATCTCAATTTTTCTCAAAAATTTTAACTCTTTAATAATAAACAACTTATGACCTGTAAACTCAATTTCTCTCAATTTCTCTCAATTTTCCCTATTGACAAATAAAATGCGGAAGTGTAAAATCCATAGAGAATAATTGAGAACTATTGAGAAGGTAAAAATGGCAACAATTTACATAAAAGCTGAAGACGACCAAAAACTTGAAATGCTTGCAGAAAACGGCAACAGGAATAAAGCCAATCAATTGACGCTCCTTTTGGATAATGAACTGCAAAGATTAAACATCCGTGCGGACACTAAGCCTTCCTCTGACGGCGACAATATTACCCATATTGACAATTCGAGTCAAGAGGAAAGTGGGAGCTAATATGAAATTTATTGAATTAACTTTGGCGAATTAACGAGGTAATCAATGGCTGAACAGCTACTTAGCATAAGAGAAACAGCGATACGCCTCGGCATAAGCAGGGCAAGTTTTTACAATAAACTTGCTGAGTTACGAGCTAAAGGCTTGCAGATGGTCAGAGTCGGTAGACGAACAAATATTAGAGAGTCGAGCTTGAATAGAATAATTACGAAAGCCGCTGAAACTGAAACGGCGATCTGCTGAAAGTGTTCTCGTGAAAATTTAATACGTCCGTGTGCAACGAAATCTTCTTCATTTAAATTTTCTCCTTTAATTTGCACCAGCACACGGGCAATAACCTGTCCGATGTTTCTCTCCTCGGCATCGGCAGGTGATAATTAAAAGAGTTTTGCTCTTTAGAAATAATTTTGCAGTTTTCTTTGCCGACTGGCCGGGAAGCTGATATGCGGCCCGGCAGTTTTTTGAAAATTAAATACCGGCGGCGAAACTAAAAAGTAACAATGAACTTTTGGCGAAAAGATGAATCGTGCTTAAACCGGAACGCAAAAGTTAGTGAACGATATTTAATTGTCAAATTCTATCGTGCCGCCGGTATTTTTTAAAACTTTAGGAGTGAAAAAATGAAAATTAAAATATGGCTCAGACAGAGATGTTTTGTGTCGCTCAATGATTGGATATTTGGCAGATATGTTTGTTGTGGTGGTGCGTATACAAATTGCCACTTTGGATTTTTTACAATCTGCATACTCCACAGGAATCTAAAATGACCTCAAAGCAAATAAAAATAATCTTAATTACTGTTCTGGTTTGTGTAGCTTTAATTATGAGAATAGTCCACAGCACAAAACAGGCACAGGCCGAATCGGAACAGCAGATAAAAGTCATAACGCCATTTGAATTGCAGCAGCAGCTCAAAAACCTCGGCTATTATCACGGAAATGTTGACGGAATAATCGGTAAAGAAACTAATGAGGCTTGGGGTAGATGTTACAACGACCAGATGCAAAGAGACTGGAATAAACCTATTAAGGCAGCGAAAAGATAAATGCACGATACCCGGAATCAGCTATGTTTAGATTTTTCGGCAGCTACTTGCCATAGCCATCCCAACACATCGAGAGAAGCGGAAAAGAATATTACAGAATCAGGCAAACGAGCGAGGCATTGCAATATTATATTGAATACCTTACGGAAGCGAAACGGCAGTACATCGGCAGAACTATCTTTGTGCTGCGAACTTAACAAAGAGCAGATTCACCACAGAATGAATGACCTCGTAGAGCATAACTTGATACGCAGGGGCGAACCCCGAAGTTGCGAAGTGAAAAAAACAAAGTGCAGTACGTGGTGGATTTTATAAAGGAAACACAAAATGGAAATAAAACTTAACAGTTTGATAATTGAAAACTTCAAGGGCATTAAGAATTTCCAAGTCGAATTTGACGCAATCAGCACAGTTATAAAAGCAGAAAATGGTATTGGAAAAACAACGATTTACGATGCCTTCTTGTACCTGCTGTTTGACAAAGACAGCACAGGCCGCAAAGATTTTGACTCAAGGCCGCTTGATAAAAACAACAACGCAATTAAAGGGCTTGTCTTGTCTGTTACGGCCAGCCTTGACCTTGACGGCGTATGTCATATTTTCAAAAAAGAGAATCACGAGCGAGTCGTTAAGAACCAGATTAAAGGCTTTGAGACGCTTTGCTATGTCGATGAAGTCCCAAAGAAGATTAGCGAATATTCTGAATATATCGAAAGTCTCATTCCCGAAGATACTTTCAAAATGCTTACGAATCTGCGGCATTTTAACGAGGGCTTGCACTGGAAAGAACGCCGGACAGCTTTACTTGACATTGCCGGAGAAATAGGGACTCCAGAAGGCTTTGACGAACTGCTTGCGGCATTAAATGGCAGGTCGATTGAGGATTACAAAAAGGTACTGGCCGGTCAAAAAGACCGCCTGAAAAAAGACCAGTTCGAAATCAATCCGAGAATTGATGAGCTTAATAAAGGCTTTGCCGGATATGCAGAAGCGAACACGCCGGAACTTACAAGGCAGCGCACAGAATTACAGGGCAAAATTAAAAAGGTTGACGATATGCGAAGCGATATTTTCAGCCAGGAATCAGAACGCCAGAAAAAGATAACTGCTCTGAATGTTTTGCAGTCGAAAAAAATTACCAGAGAGGCCGAACTTAAAACCGATACGTCCGGCATAACTAATTTACTCGAAGAAAAACAGCAGATAGAAAACTCTGTTGCGGCAACCAGATTAAATGTGTCTGTCGCCAAAAATAATCTATCAAATCAGACTACGGTTTTGAACGGCAAGAAATCAGAGCTAACCGGATTACTGGACACACGAAACGCTATCTTTGCGGAATATACAAACGCCGATGCTGTTGACCCCGAAGCCGGCATATCAGACGAATCGAAAGTTTGTTACGCCTGTGGTCAAAAATTGACAGCAAAGAAACTGGAAGAAAACGAAACAAAAAGACAAGAGGCTATTGCTAAAGCAGTCGCATTAAAGCAGTCTAATCTTGATAAAATTTCTGCTCGCGGCACAGCGGCCAAAGAGTCTATCGAAAAGGTAAAGGGTGCGATAGAAATTCTTGAAGGGGATATAAAAAAGGCTAATGAATTACTGGTAAAAGCACAGGCTGAACTTGCAACCGCCGAATCCAATAAAACAAAACGCTTTGCCGAAATAGACATCGCCATAAAGAGCAATCCTAAGCCGGACCCGGAATTAGATAAAGTTTGGCAGGGCATTGTCGCTGAAATCACAAAGGCACAGGCCGAAATAGGCGAACCTGTCAGCGACCAATTACAGGCTCTTGAGAATCGAAAAAATATTCTCAATAGT
>Ga0315287_10003361_pt1 | contig 15434 bp, 10 predicted proteins | sample YL17G11_0_MG_FD_205037 | JGI IMG/M metagenome (GOLD analysis project Ga0315287, IMG submission 205037) | Sediment microbial communities from Yellowstone Lake, YNP, Wyoming, USA - YL17G11_0 | ecosystem: Environmental > Aquatic > Freshwater > Lake > Sediment | place: USA: Wyoming | collected... | reverse complement strand
GGATGGAAGAAAAGGCACGCTTCAGTCTGTTTCTATGGTGGTGGAGGGGAAAAATGAGGTGAAGGAAAAAGGGGAAACACAAGAAAACGCCTCGTGCTCGGGAAAAACAATGTTATTGATCCGGGCTCGGTTTTCATCCCTTTCCCTCGATTTCATTCATTTCAGGCGCGCACTGCCAGAAGAAAGGGGGGGGACGGGGGGGCGGAGGGCGAAATGCCGCCCGCAGCGAAGCAGCGCGCGCCAGAAATGTTTTTTCTTTTATCAACTCCCTCCCATTTCTCTCTCTCAACCCACCCTCTCTCTCGCTCTCTCTCTCTCTCTCTCGCTCTCTCTCTCTCTCTCAATCACTCTCTCTCTCACGCACACACTCTATCTCACACTCTCTCTCTCTCTCTCTCTCTCTCTCTCTCTCTCTCTCTCTCTCTCTCTCTCTCTCTCTCTCTCTCTCTCCCTCTCTCTCTCTCTCTGTTTCTCTCCCTCTCCCCCCTCTCGCTAGTAAGACCCGTTCTGAGTGTTCGCGTTTAGTTGTGTTGTTCTAATGATCGGAAAGTATAGGTGTAAAAGAGGAAAAAAATGATGATGATGAAGAAGAAAATGTGTGTGGGGGGGAGGGGAAGCCGCGGCAACGCGGCTCCCCTCCTATCACGTCGTCGGGGCAACGAAGAGAAAAAGCGGAACACGGCTCCGAAAGGGAAAAGAAGGTCTCGGGGATGCACTTTTTCCTCTCGCGGGGCGCGCGCGACGGCTTTCTGTGCTTGCGTGCCGACGGTACTTATTGCTGCGCGTGCACCAGAGACGGATAATGGTCTCGACGACGACGAAGGGTTTTTCTTTTTTTGAAAAGTTTTTTTGGGGTTCTGCTTTTTGCCTTCGTCGTCGTCGTCCTCGCTTGTTCCGTCTCCTGCTCAACATGCTGAAAAATGGTTTTCTGCTTCTCCTCTCTTTCTCTATTCTTCTCTGGGCTAGTCGCCCGCGTTGTCATCGTCATTAGTCATCAGGTCCAACATGGACGGATAATAATGACGACGACGACGGCGAAGAGATACAGGCAAAAGAGAAGAAGAATGAGGAAAGAAAAGATGTGGTCAGGGTAGAAAAGAAAAAACAGCGGCGGCGGCAGCGAGGAAACGGGGACACGGAAAGCGACGGGAACGCTCTCCGCTCCCGTTCCCCGTCTCACTCATCCCCCGCCGCCGTTTTATTTCTTTGCGAAATCCCGTGCTCTAAATTATTTCTTTGTGTGTGTGGTGTGTGGGTGTTGGGGGGGGAAAAAGCTTATCTCCAATTCATCATCATCGTTCGTCGGAGTTGGGGTGAAGTCGTCCCTCCTCCGGGTAAAAGGTGTTTTGTTGTTGTTGTTGTTGGGTGTGCGTGTTTTGTTTGTGAAGGCTCGCCCCCTTCTCTCTCGTTTGTTGCTCTTCTTTTGGGGGCGTCGGGGCGCTGTTTATGGTTTCTATGTTGTCTCGTCGAGAGCCCTCCAGGGGGGGGCGTCGTTTCTTCGTTTCGTGAAAGAGAACGAAAATCACCGCGCAGCAGTCGTTGCGACAGCAGCAGTAGCAGCAGAAGCAGCAGCAGCGTCTCCGCCGCCGCCGCCGCCGGTGGCCTCCTCCGCCTCCGCGGCCAGCGACGACGGGATCGCCGTTGACGACCCGAACCACGCGTGGTACCGCGGGTGCTTGGCCGTCATCGTCGGCTCCCAGAAGCCGTAGCGCTCAAACTGCCTGAAAAGGCCCAGCGCGGCGCTGCGCGACGAGAAGTCGTGATGCACGAGCGCGCGCTCGCAGTAGGACAGCGGGATGCCGAGCTCCCGCGCGCGGACGCTGAAGTCGACGTCCTCGAAGGCGGCCTCGCGGAACTCCGGGTCGAAGTGGAGCGGCGGGGAGGCGGCGCAGGCCGCGGAGGCGGCAGCGGCGGCGGCGGCCTCGCCGCCCTGCGCCTTCGGCGCCGGCGTCGGGCGCAGAGCGAGCGAGAGGTTGCACGTGCAGCCGTACAGCAGCGACCCGTCGGGCAGCACGCGCCCGTTGAGTGTCCCGGCGCGGTCGTGGAACTCGTCGATCAGACTGGGCTTGGGCTGTCTGTCCGCGGCCGCGGCGGCGGCGACGAGCTCGGCGGCGAGCGCCTCGGCCTTGGCGCCGTCGGCCTCGGTGCGCCCGCAGACGACCCCGCGACGCGCCGCGTCCTGCTGCTCCCTGACGAGCGACTCGAGCCAGGTCGAGGCCGGGGCGCAGTCGGCGTCGGTGAACGCGACGACGGAGGCGCCCGCGGCCGCAGCGGCGTCGAGGCCAGTGTTCCGCGCCGCGGCGGGGCCGGTGTTTGCGGTGTGGCGCAGCAGGCGGTGGGGCAGCTGTTTTTTTTTTTTTTTTTAAGTTTTTTTTGGTGAGTTTTCGGGAAAGTTCGAGCTCGGAACCGTCCGCGAGGAGGAGCAGCGAGAAAGAGACGACGACGACGGACTCCCGGAGGAAGAGGGACGCCCGGAAGAAGGAGAAAAAGGAGAAAGGCCGAAAGAAGAAGAGGAAAAAGAGAGGAGTCAGCTCAACCTCTCCGCGGCTTCCGAAGCCCCGAAGATTTCCGGACTCTCCGACGCCCTCGCTTCTCCTCCAGCTCGACGCCCTTGCTTCTCCCTCCTTTCTCTCTCAACCCCCAATTTTTCTACCTCACCTGCGTGTCCAGCCCCGTCAGCGGTCTTACCGCTCCGTCGTCGACGACGATCAGCGCCTCGGGCGGCCGCGACTGCCGCGAGAGGGCCGTGACGCAGTCGGAGAGGCTTCGCCGCTCGGCGTTGGTGCGGGCGAGGGCCGCGATGACGACGACGAGGACTTCGCCGTCCGCGGGGGAGGGGCGGAGGCGCTCGGGCATGGAGTTAGCGGTGACTCTGTCGGGAGGGGGAGCGAGCGCGTGCGTGGTGGGGGGAATGAGCTAGAGCGGGGAAGAAGGGGAAAACTCGTTTTTCCACTCGAGGTGACATAGGAGGTAGAAAGCGCGGCCCTAGAAAAAAAACGAAGATGGGCGGCTGCTTAAAAATCCCTCGATTTCCGAGGCCCTTGCTCTGCCTCTCTCGTTCGGATCTCTCAGCGAGAGCGAGCACGTCCCGCGTCTTTTCCTTTGACGTAGAAGAAGAGAAGCAAAGAGCGGCTCATTCGCTCGCAGCGACGGGCGAGTAAACATTTTGTCGCCGCCTGAAGCTTCGCTGATCGACCGTTTTTTTTTCCAGTCGCCATCCCTCTTTTCCTCTGTCACCGTTTACTCACCGTACCGCGCCGCACGATTCGTCCACGCGCCTCGCCCGCGCCGATCTCCAGCGACCGTAGCGATACCCCCCCCACGCGCATGCCTTGAGGCAGAGCAGGCCCGTGCGGCGCAGGAGCGGGACGGCGCCGAGTTTTGCATTGAAGGCCGAGAGCTCTTCAAAAAAGCCTCCTTTCTCCCCGATGAGGCCGGTCATCTTTTGGGGACCCGGGGGCGAGGCGCCGGCGGAGAGAGCAGCGATGAAAGCGAATAAAAGGAAAACGCAATAAAAAGGAGGCCCCCCCGACGCCGCGCAACTCCCGATGGAAAAAGAACAGGGGTTTTGTGAAGGGAAACGTCTCCAGGACAGCAAAACGAGAGGCCGAAAAATAAGGAAAAAGGACACAACCTCTTACGCTTGCTCTCTTTTTGCTCGCCCCTTTCCCCCCCGTCTTCTTCATTGGTGTACGAGGAGGCCCCGCCCTTTCTCCCGGGTTCTCGGGCGCCGGTGGGAGGCGCGTGTCGAGCCGAGGCTCCCTTCCCGGCCTTTTCTTCTTCTTTTCTCAGCCTCCTCCTGTCGCCGGCCGAGGGTCTTTCTCTCGAGCTCGCCGCCCAGGGGGGGGGTCAAGGCAGTGGAAGGGAGGTCAGCGTTTCGGACGAGGTGAAGAGCTCCTGTCCGCGCTCTCCCCGTCTCTTACCCGCTGAGCGCGGCCTGGCCAAGTCCAATCCTCTGTTGCCAGCCAGCCCACGGGGAAGAGTTTTTTCCCCTCTCCGATCGAGGTCACTGGGCGAGGTCTCTGGACGAGGTCAAACGAGCAAAAAAGGGAAAACGTTTTTTTCTTCCATTTTTCTCATTTTCATTTTTTTTTAAAAGAAGCAAACGAAAGGGAAAGAATGGACGAGGAGGACGCCCTCGACTACGGCGAGTCCGATGCCGAGGAGCCACGTGAGTGTTCGATGCCTTTCACCCTCCACGCTGGGAGCAGAAGAGGCGGGGTCTCGCTGCCCACCACAACGGCGTGCAGAGTCGAAGAAGAGAAAATCGGCGTCGCCGACTCTCCATCGACGACGTCGATGGGTTCCTCTTCTCATCTCCCAGCTCCTCTCTCTCCTCCCTGCTCCTTCTGTTTCTCCTCTCCCAATCGCCTCTGGGATCCTTCCTCACCATTTGTCCCCCATGCATCGAAATTCAAACGAAAAAACAACCATCAACACCAAAAAAACACAGGGCCCGGAGGTGGCGTCGCTGCCGGCAACGGCGGCGGCATGGGCAACGACGACGACGACGAGGGGTGAGACAGAGAATGTTTCTCTTTTTTCTCCAGCCCTCGGTGGCCGGCGCAGCATAATCGAGCCAGGGAGGGGCTATCGAGAGAACCCGCCCTGCTCTCCCTGTTGACGCGCCTTGTTTGCGCGAGAACGCGACAGCGCGCGCCAAGAAAAGGGGGCATTTCGACGTCGTACTTTTTCTGCTCAACCTCTTTCTTCTTCGACCTCCTGCAAAAAAAACTCGAAAAACCTCACCCCGCAGCCCGGCCCTCTCCCTCTCGCTCTCCGAGGGCGACCGCGGCGACGACGACGAGGAGGAGGCGGAGACCTTCTCTGCGGCCCCGAGAGGGCGCGCGGTGGCGGCGGTTCCCGCGGCGGGAGCAGCAGGAAAGCCGCGGGAAGAGCCGCCGGCGGCGGCGGCGGCGGCGGCGGCGGCGGCGGCGGCGGCGGCGGCGGCGGCGGCGGCGGCGGGGCCCGCGGCGCGGGGGCCCGGTCCCGGGCCGGCGCCCCCCCCCGCCGCCGCCGCAGAGGCCACGGCCCCCACAGCACATGGAGCGCGCCCTCCAGCAGCAGCAGCAGCAGCAGGGGCCTCCTGCCCCCCAGCACTTCCAGCAGCCGCAGCGGCCGCAGCAGCCGTTTCACCCGGGGCAGCGGCAGCAGCAGCAGCAGCAGCAGCACCCTTCCTTCCAGCAGCAGAGGCCCCCCTTCTTCCAGCAGCAGCAGCAGCACCACCAGCCCCTGCTCCCCGGGTCTCGCCCGCCTTTCCAGGGCCCCGGCGGGATGGTCGGCGGCGGCGGCGGAGGGAGGGGAGACGGCTTTGGCCGCGGCGTCGGGCGGGGCCGAGTAGGGGGGATGCTCCCTCCTCCTCCTCCTCCTCAACAGCAGCAGCAGCAGCAGCAGCGGCAGTTTTTCCCGCCCTCTTCTCAGCAGCAGCAGCAGCAGCAGCAGCAGTTTCCGCAGGGCCGAGGAGGAGGAGGAGGGCGGGGCTTCAGCCAGCACCCTCCTCCTCCGCCTCTGATGCAGCAGCAGCAGCTGCCGCCGCCGCAGCAGTTTCAGGTGCAGAGCAACGGCACCGGCGGCAGGGGCACCGGCGGCTTCGCCCCCCAGTCTCACACCGGCCAGCAGGGGGGTCACCGCCAGCACCAGGCGATGATGCAACCGCAGCAGCAGATGAACCTGCAGCACCAGCAGCAGCAGCCCCTCTCTGTCGACCCCGCGGCCGCGGCGGCCTTCGCCGCCGCCCGCGCCGCATACATCTCGCAGCAGCCTCCTCCTCCGCTGCCTCCTTCTTCTTCTTTGCAGCAGCAACAGCAGCGGCATCAGCAGGTCGAGGGCGGCGGCGGCGGCGGCGGTGGCGGCGGGGGCAACGCGGAGGCGCAGCAGCAGCTGCTCCTGATCCAGCGGCAGCAGCAGGCGCTGCTGAGGGCGCAGGGCGAGCTGCTGCAGCGGCAGGCTGCGGCGGTCGCCGCCGCCGCCGCTTCTGCCATCCCGCTGCCCTTCGCGGTTCAGCAGCAGCTTCAGCAGGAGCAGCGGCATCAGCAGCAGCGATTCGAGGAGGACGACGGCGGGAACGAGGTCGACGACGGCGGCGGCGAGGACGGCGACTTCGACGGCAGAAGGCGGGGCCGGCGGGGCGGCAGCGGCGGCGAAGAGCAACTGCAGCAGCAGCAGCAGCAGCAAGAGCACCAGCAGCACTTCCGCCATGGCGAGCAGCAGCAGCTGCAAGCTCCTCCTTCCTTCGGCCGAGGCGGTCGAGGTCGCGGCGAGTTCGTCCCGCGCGGCCGCGGCGGGAGGGGCGGCGGCGGCGGCGGCGGCAGAGAGGCCTTTGGCCGCGGCCGCGGGGGTGGGCGCGGGGGCGGCGCCGAAGCGGACCCGGCGGCGCCGCCGCCGCGGCGCGAGCTCACCGGCGCCGAGAAGCTAAAGCGGGACGAGCTCCTCGCCAAGGCCGCCGAGGCCGCCGACGCAGCCCGGCAGAGGAAGCTCCAGGAGGCCCGCGCTAGGATCGCGGCGCAGGCCGAGGAGAACAAGCGACTGCTCGCGGCGCGAGACGCTGCGCTCGCAAAGCCCCCTTCGGTGGGGTTGTCCCCTTCGGCTGCCGGCCGCGGCGGCCGCGGGAGGGGCAGAGGCGGCGGCGGGAGAGGCGCCGGCGCTGCTGCTGCTCCCGGAGCGGCGGAGCCGGAGGAGGTCGCGGCGCTGCGCGCGCGGCTGGCGGCGATGGAGGAGACGGTGCGGAGCCTCGCCGAGGCGAGGAGCGGGGCAGCAGCAGGAGGGGCAGGCGGGGGAGGGGCGAGCGAGGCTGCCGCCGTCGCCCCGGCGGCGGCAGCGGCGGCGGCGGCGAGAGCGGCCGAACAGAGTCTGCCCGCTGCTGCCCCTACGGCCGTCCCAGTCCCCTCTTCTGCTCCTGCTGCTGCTGCTGCTGCTCCTGCTGCTGCTCCTGCTGCTGCTCCTGCTGCTGCTGCTGCTGCTGCTGCTGCTCCTGCTGCGGAGGCAGCTTCTGTGGCTGCGTCTGCGGCGGCCGCGGCGGCAACGACGACGACGTCGACAGCGGCAGCAAAGGACGAAGAAACGGGAGAGCAGGGGGCGAAGCGCCCGGCGCACGCCACTGCCACCGCGAATGCTCCTCCTCCTCCCTCTCCTCCCCCTCCCTCCGCGGACGCTGAAGCCACAGGTGCTTCCGCGGAAGAGGCGACGACGAAGCCCGCAGCAGCGGCAGCATCAAAGCGCCCGACGAGAGCCGCCGCCGCCGCCGCCGCCTCTGCCCCCGCGGCCGCGGCGGCGCCGGCGGCAGCGAAGAGAGCAGCAAAGCGCAAGAAAGGAGAGGAGGAGGAGGAGGGGGAAGGCGCCGCAGCAGCAGGAGCCGGCGCGGAAGCGGAACCTGCGGCTGCTGCCGCTGCTGCTGCTCCCCCGGCGACGAGGAGATCGAAGAGGAGCGCCAAGTGAAAAGGGCAGGAGGAACGGTTGGAGTGATGAGCTGGAGGGGGGGGGGGGGTGGTCGAGTGTAAAAAGCGAAGTCCAGTCCAGTGGAGCAAAAAAGGAAAAAGAAAAAAAGTGCTCTCGATCTCAGAAAAGCTCTCTCTTCCACCTCGCCCCCCTCGCCTCCCCGCGCCTGGGGCACTCAAACGCTCTCCCCACTCCGCTCCGCCCCCTTAAGAATGCAGATGAGCCCTCGAGCATAAAATTCAGAGCTTCAGTCAACCTGCGCGTGCGCGCGCGAGAGAGAGCTGCTTCGCCGAAAGAAAGTAAATGATGCGGGCAATGGCCGAGGCCGCTTCTCATGACTTTGATGATGGAGCCGTCATGGCAATGACGACCTCCTTCCCCCCGCACTCCTGCGCCCGCTCCCCTCCGCACCCATCTCTTAAGAGGAGGGGTATCACAAGGAGTTCTCCCTGCTGCGATGGCGCGTTCGAGAGGGCCGCGGCGGCCGCCGTGGCAGCAGCGGCGGATCTCGGAGCATTGCCGACACCGCCGACGTCAGGAACTGCGTCGCCCTTTGCCGGCGTCTTTGGCGGAACGATGCGGCCCGGCGGATCCCTTCCGGCCGCCTCCAACGAGGACATGGACAGCATCGCGGCTGCACTCGAGATCCCCGAGCTGGTGAGATCGCAATTTGGGAGGGAAAGGGGGGGAGAGAGAGGAACAAAAAGAGGCTGTTTCGTTCTTTCTTTTGGAACGTTTTCTTCTCCACTGGCGCCGCAAAGCGCCTCCCTTCTCGCTCTCTTGTTCTCCTTATTCATTCCCTTTCTTTCTCCCCCGAGACCCTTTTTCTTCCCCCTCCCAAAAAAACAACAACAACAGGCACACCACCCCTCGGCCGTCGCGTCCTGGGTCGCGGCTGCGATAGACGCCCGCGTCGCCGAGTCCGAGGAGAGGAGGGAGAGGTCCCTCTCCTCCGCTGCCTGCTGCTCCTCCTCCTCTGCCACCTCGTCCGGAGCGGAGGGGGAGGCGGCGGCGGACGAGGGGCGAGGCGGGAGGGGCCGCGACCGCGCGGCGGGGGCTCCGCTCTGCTCGTGCTCCTCCTCGTCGTCGCTGTCCTCGTCGTCGCCGACAGCGGCGCGAGCAGCAGAGGCACACGCAGCAGAGGCACACGCAGCAGAGGCACACGCACCAGAGGAACACGCAGCAGAGGCACACGCAGCAGAGGAACACGCATCGGAGGCAGCAGCGACACCGGCGGCGGGAGCGACGGCGGGAGGGGAGCCATTTCGTCCCCCTCCGCGCTCAGGCGCAGGCGCAGGCGGCGGCGTCGGCGGCAAGGAGCCGCGGCGGGGCAGCGGCGCCCCTCCCCCTCCCCCTTCCCCTCCTCACGCCCCTGCCCGCGGCCCCGGCCTCGGCCACCCCGCCCCCGACCCCTTGCCCCGTTCCTCGGCCCCCTACGCCCGCCCCCGCGGCCACCTGACCCCCTTCCACGGCGCCGCCCCGCCGCCGCTCTCGCTGGGCGCGTACGCCGAGCGCCTCGCCGCGCACCTGAGGCCCTCGCCGCTCGCGTTCGCGCACGCGCTCGAGCTGCTCGACAGGCTGGCTGCCGCGGACCCGCGCAGCGCCGCGGCCCCCGACACCGCGCACAGGCTGCTGCTCGCCGGCGTCGCCGTGGCGGCCAAGCTCACGGACGACCGCGTGCGCCGCGCCGAGGTCGTCGCGCGCGTCGGCGGGGTGCCGGCCTCGGAGCTCGCGGGGCTCGAGCTGGCCCTGCTCCGCGGCGTCGGGTTCAGGGCGCACGTCGCGCGGGGGGAGCTGCTGCAGCGGGTTCGCGAGCTCAAGGAGGTCGGCGGGAAGGGCCCTGCTGCCGCTGCTGCTGCCGCTGCTGCTGCTACGGCCGCTGCTGCTGCTGCTGCTGCCGCTGCTGCTGCCGCTGCCGCTGCCGCTCCTGCTGCTGCTGCCGCTGCTGGTGTCGCTGTGGAGGAGACCTAAAAAAAAGAAGAAAAAAGAGGAGACCGGAGCGAGCGCGTAAAGGGAAACGCCTCCTTTCGACCAAAAAAGCTCACAACGAATTATTTTTCTCTCTCTCTCTCTCTCTCCCCCTATCATCTTTATAAAGCCGGGATGCGAAAGGCGGCCTCGCGTCGCGCGCTCCTCGTCGTCCCCTTACCTCAGTCCCCCTCAGAGAGAAACGGAGAGAGAAAGTGGGACCTCTGCGTCTCGTTTTGGACGCCGGGGCTCCCGCCCTTTCTTCTCTTCTCCATTCTTTTCGCCCCCCTCTCCCCCCCGGTCCTCCTCCCCCCCCCAGTCCATCAAACTCGCGTTTTGTTTTTTGCTGTTGCGGCTTCATCTTCCCGTGGTCCCAAAGCAGCCCCAATTTACTATCAGGAGCGATAGAGATCAGCCCCCAACCCCCTCCCCCCCCCAAAAAAAATGTAAACAAAAAACCACGCGAAAGGAAAAAAAGGAAACGAAAGAAAGCACGTTGAACAGAAAAAAAACTCCACTCCCACTTGTCGAGATCCAAGGACGCCAAAGCTTTCGTCGATTCTTCCCTGTTCGTTTCGTATCCTCTTCCAGTTGTCTCTCTCTCTCCCTTCCAAATGTCTCGCCGCGAGAACGCGGTCGACCTGGCCAAGTTTGTGGACAAGGGCGTGCGGGTCAAGCTGAGCGGTGGGCGCGAGGGTAAGAGAGAGAGAGAGAGAGAAAGAAGAGAGATGAAAGAGGAGAGCGGATTGCATCGCCGGGCGCCGGACAAACAGCGGCCTGAAAAAAAAACGCCGGTGCGACGTCTCTCGACCCTCTTTCTCAACACCGTGCGCTCACCTCTTCCTCTCTCCTCCTCCTCTTCCCACAAAAAACCCAAAAAACAAAACGAAACAGTCGAGGGCGTCCTCAAGGGCTACGACCAGCTGCTCAACCTCGTCCTCGACGAAGCGATCGAGTACCACCGCAGCGCCGAGGACATCCTGACGGTGACGGACGAGACGCGGCCCCTCGGGCTCGTCGTCTGCCGCGGGACCGCCGTCATGGCGGTCGCGCCGACGGCGGGAGCCGAAGTCATGGCGTCGAACCCGTTCCTGAGCGCAACATCAGCAGGAGAGACAGAAGCAGAAGGCGGGGCAGGGGCAGCAGCGGCGGAGGAGGCGGCGACGGCATGAGTTCCTAGAGAAACGTTTTTTTCCCTCCATTTTTTCGAAAAAATGCAAAAAAAGAGAGGAAAAATTGCTGCAAAAAAAAAAGGGAAAACACTTTCCACCGCGACCTCCTTCTCTCTTCTTCATCTACTCCCTCTTCCCGTACTTCTCCTCGTCGTAGACCCAGTCCAGCCCGCTGCCGTACTCCCACGCCTCGAGCCTCCTCCTCGCCCTGAACTTGGCCTTTGGGCTGAGAAAGCCAGCGCCGTCGACCAAGGGCGCGAGCGGCCTCGCCGCGGTCGCGAGCGCCGCAAACGCGCCGAGCGCGACAAAGTGCCGCAGCCAGTCGAGCAGCGCCGCGACGCCCACGTGCGCGACGATGGCCGGCACGAGGTCGGGCCGCACGGCCACCTGCCTCGCCAGCGTCAAGCTCAGCCCGTCGAAGCGGACGACGTCCCGCAAGAAGGGCCTCAAAGTTCTGTCGCCCAGCGCCTGCATCGCCACGAAGTTGGCGGCGAGCAGGTCAGGCACGAGCCCCGGGTACGGGGGCGGCCGCTCGGGCCTCGCGGCCATCGCGCGCTGGAGCATCCAGGCGCCCGACAGGCCCGGCGAGTAGCAGCTGTTGATCAGGGCGAGGTCCGCCGCCGAGATGGCGTCGCAGGCGAGCGCGTCGGCGACCGCGCGCCGGACCCTCGCGGCGTGGCGGCTGAGGCTGCCCAGCCCGCCGAACGACAGCGGGGACTGCAGGCCCGCGGCGTCCCCGGCGGGCAGGTAGCGGTCCCAGGTCGGCGGCGGGCGGAGAGGGGAGTCCCGGAAGGTGTAGAAGACGCCGAACAGGACGCGCTCGACGAAGAAGGGGGGGGACTCGACGGCGAGGCCTCCGGGGCCGCTCCCGCCGCCGCCGGCCCCCTCCTCCCCGCCCTCGCCCTCGCCCTCGCCGGCGGGAGCGGCGGCGTCCAGGCCCTGGTAGCCGCGGACCCGGCGCCAGTACTCCTCGACGAACTCGACGAGCGAGGGCCGCAGGTCGGGCCGCGCGAGGTCCGAGTACTGAAACATGTAGGTCGTCCTCGTCGAGGCCCCCCCCTTGTCCTCCGCGCCCTCGCCGTCCCCGGCGCCGCCCTCGGCCCCCTCCTCCTCCCCCTCGCCCGCGGCCGCCGGGAACGACTCCCAGAAAAACTGCCCGGGGACGGATACGCCCTCCCCCAGGGCGGCCCCGTCGACCGCGGCGATGACGTCGGCGGCGAAGGGGGGCGGCGGCGGCGGCGGCGGCCCGCCCCCGCCGCCCCCGGTCGGCCCCGGGCCCCCGGGCGCGGGCCACGGCCCGCGCGCGCAGGTGCCCGCCACCATGCACACGCCGTCCGGCGTCGCCCCGGGGCCGCGGGCCTGCCTCGCGGCGGGCGACCCGGAGCCCATGCAGTCGACGAACAGGCGCGCCGTGATGGTCTCCGGGGCTGCTGCTTCTCCCCCCCGCTCGCCGCCCCCCTCGCCCCCTCCGCCGCCGCCCGCGCCGCCGTGCAGCGTCCGGCGGGCGAGCACGACGCCGTCGCCGCAGAGCGCGACCGTCGCCAGCGGCCACCGCTCGAAGACGCGGCCGGGCCTGCTGGCTCCCTCGAGGGCCCGCCGGGCACCGTTGATGAGCTTGTCCGGGGAGACGCCCTATTTGATCGGTTTTGGTTTTGAGTTTTTTTTCAATTTTGAGGTTTGGAGAGAGAGGGTCGATGCGCGTTTTTCCCCCTCTTTTTTGTTAAAATATTTCCTTTTTCTCTCTCTCTGCTCTCCCCCCTAAACACACACACAAACACAAAGAGCGCTCCCACTCACCAGATTCAAAACGTCCGTGGTGATGACGGAAGCGGCTGGAGGCTTTCCGACCTCCATCCCGAAGGCGCACCTCACGGGGTTGAACTCGCCGACGACGGCCCCCGCGGCGTCGGCCGCCGAGAGCGCGCCGGCCGCCACTAGCGCCTCGAGCTCCTCGCGGCAGATGTTCCACTCCTGGTCCCTGCCCCGGAGGGGGCCGGCCTCGACGACGGCGACGCGGAGGCCGGCGGAGGAGAGCGAGGCGGCGAGGAGGACTCCGAGGGTGCCGCCGGCGACGGCGACGTCGAAGGCCTCCAGAGGAGGTTGCGACGGCGACGACGAAGAGGAGGAAGAAGAGGCGGCGGCGGCGGCGACCGCCGCGGCGGTCTCGGAGCGCCGCAGCGAGATGAACTCTGGGGGAGGAGGCGAGGGAGGAGCCGCTGCTCGTCCACCTCTTCCTCGACTTCTGGCAGCGGCCTCTTTGACCCGGGCCCACGCGGCGTCGGCGCGGAGCAGGGCTCCCCAGGTCGTGGCGCCGCCGGCGCCTCCTGCCTGTTCCTGCTGCCGCGGCTCGCCCGCCGTCGACGACGACGACGACGCGGAGGACGTCGAAGATCGCCGCCGGGCGTCTATCTCGTCCAGGACGCGCTTCGTTATCGGCGCCAGGGAGGCCGCCCTGGCCTCGGCTTCTTCGGCCGCATTCTGCGCTATAGCCGCTGTTCCATACGGGAGAGCTGGACGGCGACGACGCGCGGTGGACGAGGGCCTCGTCGAGGGGAGACGGGGCGAGGATTTGAAGAGCATCTCGCTTTTTTTTTTCCAGCCTCGACGAAAGAGTGAACAGAGTCAGTGGTTCGACGACGAATTGAATTCGTCGAATTCGGGGGCTCGAGTCCCATGGCGACCACGCAGGACGATCAGTGGGCTCCCGCTGTCCCTGCGGCCCCGCCGCGAAAGCTGGAGTGGTTTTCGAATACAGTGGTGAGTAACGAAAGAGAAGAGAGGCGAGGAGAGGGAGAGAGAGCAAAGACCACATTGCGATGGGCCTTTCAACCTCGACCCCCACCAACTCTCTTTCCTCTCTCTTCTCTCCATCCGCTCTCTCCATCCCCCCCTCCCTCCGCAGCGCCGCGTCCGCCGCCGCTCCTTCCTGAAGAAAAACCCGGAGCAGCAGGCCGCCGAGGCCGTCCGCGTCGGCGAGCTCCCCCGCGTCCTAGGTCGGGCGGACCTCTACCTCCTAACTCTTGGCTCGGTCGTCGGCGCCGGCGTGTTCGTGCTCACGGGCGTCGCCGCCCGGGACCACGCGGGGCCGTCGGTGGCACTCGCGTACGCGTTCTCCGCCGCGGCGGCCCTGCTCTCCGCGGCCTGTTACCTGGAGTTCGCGGTCGAGGCCCCGCGCGCCGGTGGCGCCTTCAGCTACGTCAGCGTCGTCGGCGGCGAGCTGCCCGCCTGGATAGTCGCCTCGAACCTGCTCCTCGAGCACTCGCTCTCGATCGCCGCGGTCGCGCGCGCCGCGACGGCCTACGCCTGCACGCTCGCCGGCGCGAGCAGCCCCTCCGCGACGCTCATCGGGCTGGGAAGGAGGCGCTCCGACCCGTCCCTGCCGCTCGTGGAGCTCGACCCCCTGGCGGCGGCGGGCGTCCTCGCGCTCACGGCGCTGCTCGCCTCGGGGACGGCGGCGACCGCGCGCTTCAACGCCGTCGTGACGCTGATCAACCTGATCGCGATCGGCTACATCGTCGCCGCCGCGGCGCCGCTCGCGGACCCGGCGGCCAACCTCCGGCCGTTCGCCCCCGAGGGCCTGCGGGGCGTCTTCGCCGCCAGCTCGGTCGTCTTCTTCGCGTTCGTCGGCTTCGACACCGTCGCCGCGGCGGCGGAGGACGCGCTGGACCCGACCGCCGACCTCCCCGTCGCCATCGTCGGCGGCGTGGCCACCGCCGGCGCGCTGTACGCGGCCCTCGCCCTCGCGCTCTGCGCCGCCGTCCCACGCTCCGCGATCGACCGCGCCGCCCCCTTCTCCAGGCTGTTCCTCGACTACCGGGACAGAGTCTTCGGCCCCTCGCCCGCCAAGCACAGGCTCGCGTCGGCGCTCCTGGCGACATCGGGCCGCTTCGTCGGCTTCGGCGCGCTCTCGGGGCTCGTGACCGCCGCCCTCGTGACAGTGCTCGGCCAGGCGAGGCTCCTCCTGGTGCTGGGCCGCGAGAGGCTGCTCCCGGCCCCGCTGGCCAGGCTCAACGCCGCGGGGGTCCCCGGCCTGGCGACCTGGACGACGGGGATCACCTCCGCGGCGCTGGCGCTCTTCCTGGACCTCGGCGACCTCGCCTCGCTCGTCAGCATCGGGACCCTCTTCGTGTTCGCCTGCGTCGCGCTCGCGCTGCTCAAGAGGCGGCACTCGCTCCCGGGGCGCGGCGGCGCGCGCCAGTGCTCCGTCTCGCTTTCGTGCCTGGTGCTCTCAAGCCTCTTCCTCAGCCTCAGCTACGCCCACAGGGCTCCCCTCGCCGTCTCGCTGGCGGCACTTGCGCTCTGGGCCGCCTCGACGGCGAGCCTCTTCTGGCTGCCGAGGGCCTACGAGCCCCTCGCCGGGGGCTACCGCGCCCCGGGCGCGCCGCTGACGCCGGCGCTGGCCGTTTTGGCCGACGTCCACCTCATCGCGTCGCTCCCCCCCGTGGCGCACCTGCGCTTCGCGGTCTGTCTGGTCGCGGCGCTGCTGCTGTACGTGTTCTACGGATCCCGCAGCGCCGACGAGGCCGACGAGAAGGGCAGGGCCGGCGTGGCGTCCGTCGTCGAGCTCGGCGGCGGCGGCGGCTCGCTCTTCGGCGGCGGCCTCGGAGGAGGGGGACTCTTCGGCGCTGGAGGACTCTACGGTGGGTTGGGGTTTGGGAGGTCCGCTGTCGCGACTGACAGGGAGCTCGCCGAGGCCGCGGCGGCGGCGGCGCGGGCCAGGGCTGCGGCGGGAGGGCGGGGAGGAGGAGGAGGAGGAGGAGGAGGAGGAGGAGGAGGAGGAGGAGGAGGAGGAGGACGAGGAGGGGGAGGAGGAGGAGGCGGAGGACGGCGAGGAGGAGGACGAGGGCTACGACGAGGAGT
>Ga0315287_10003358_pt1 | contig 15441 bp, 16 predicted proteins | sample YL17G11_0_MG_FD_205037 | JGI IMG/M metagenome (GOLD analysis project Ga0315287, IMG submission 205037) | Sediment microbial communities from Yellowstone Lake, YNP, Wyoming, USA - YL17G11_0 | ecosystem: Environmental > Aquatic > Freshwater > Lake > Sediment | place: USA: Wyoming | collected... | reverse complement strand
ACCCATTCCTGGCTGCGATCGGGTTGCTGGTGATCCCGGCACTGGGGTTCATGAATCGCTCGTTCGCCAGGCGCATGCAGGGACCGGCGCAGCGGGCGCAGGAACGGATCGGAGAGGTGTCGGCGGTTGCGCACGAGTCCATCGACGGCGCGCTGGTTGTCAAGACGCTTGGCCGCGAAGACGCGGAGGTCGAGCGTCTCCACGTGAAGGCCGAACAGCTCCGGGGCGAACGCGTGACGGCAGGGTTCGTCAGAGCAGGATTCGAGCCGGCGCTCGAGGCGCTGCCTTCGCTCGCAGTGATCGCGGTCCTCGCGGTAGGTTCGTGGAGGCTCTCGACGGGCGCCGTGACCCTCGGCACGCTGGTTCAGGTCGTGACCCTGTTCGGATTGCTCGCTTGGCCGATGCGGTTCGTCGGGTGGATCCTCTCGGAACTGCCCCGCGCGGTAGTTGGGCACGGCCGGATCGTCGAGGTTCTAGAGCAGCCCGTCACGGTTGAGCACCCCTCGCGACCGGTCGCCTTTCCGGACGAACCGCTCGACGTGCGGGCTCAGGCCGTCTCCTACGAGTTCGAAGGGCTGCGCGTCCTCGACGAGGTCACCTTCCACGTGAGGGCGAACGAGAGTGTCGCTGTGGTCGGGTCCACCGGCGGCGGCAAGTCCACTCTCGCGCAGTTGCTGGTTCGCCTGGACGATCCGACGTCGGGCGAGATACTGCTTGGCGGCGTGAACCTCCGACACGTTGAGCCGGCCTCTCTCAGGCGCCAGGTCTCGCTCGTGTTCCAGGAGAGCTTCCTCTTCGCGAACACCGTTGCCGAGAACATCGCATTGGATTCCGACGCCACCAGGGGAGAGATCGAGAGAGCGGCGACGATAGCCCAAGCGGATCGCTTCATCCGAACGCTGCCGAAAGGGTTCGACACCGTCCTCGGAGAGCGCGGATACACGCTGTCGGGCGGCGAACGCCAACGTGTGGCGCTCGCCCGCGCCCTGGTGCGCAAGCCCCGCGTGCTGATCCTGGACGATGCGACCAGCGCGGTGGACCCGACCATAGAGGCAGAGATACTGGCGGGCCTTCGCCGGGAACTGCAGACCACACTGATCGTTGTCGCGTATCGCTTGTCCACGATCCGCCTCGCCGATCGTGTGCTGTACCTCGAGCGAGGGGGCTTGCGCGCGAGTGGCTCTCATGAAGAGCTGATGGCGAACGAGCCCGGCTACGCCGCCATGGTCCACGCCTACGAACGGGGCGAGCGATGAGCGCCACGGCAACCGACACGCCGGTCGCTGCGACGCGCGAGGAGGACCTGCCGATCCCCGCGCATCTTCAAGGCGCCTGGGGCGTGCTCGCCCGCGGCCTGCACGAGAGTCCGGAGCTGCGAACCGGATTGGGTTTCACAGTGGTCGTCTCTATCGCCGCGACGATGTCAGCCCTGGTTACCCCGATCCTGATCCAACAGATCTTCGACAAGGGTTTCGACGGTGGCTTCCAGCCGCGGTTCGTCTTCGGCATCTGCGCGCTTTCGTTCGTGCTGGTGATCTTGACCTATGTAGCGGCGCGGGCGGCGGCACGTCGCCTGGTGCGGGCCTCCGAGGAAGCTCTTATGGGATTGCGCGTCAAGGGGTTCACGCACATCCATCGTCTGTCGATCGCCGCCCAGTCTCAGGAGCGGCGAGGGGTGTTCGTGGCGCGTGTTACAGCGGATGTCGACACCCTTTCGCAGTTCACCGAATGGGGCGGTATCGCCTGGATCGTGTCGCTCGTGCAGGTAGTCGGCGCGCTGGCGCTGATGCTGGTCTACTCGTGGCAACTCACGATCCCCGTGGTTCTGTTGGTCCCTCCGCTCCTGCTGGTCGTCGGCAAGATGCAGGCGTCGCTCTCGGAGGCGTTCGACACGGTGCGCGCGCGCGTCGGCGAGATGCTGTCTGAGGTTTCCGAGAGCGTGATGGGCGCGGCGGTCGTGCGCGCGTACGGGCTCGAGGAGAGGATCGACAACCGCGTGAAGCGCTCGATCTCCGATCGGTACCAGGCGCAGATAGTCGCGCACTTCCGCACGGCGACGCTGTTCCCGGTGGCCACGATCTTCTGGGGGCTCGCACTTTCCGTCGTGATACTGGTCGGCGCGATGTTCGGACCGGGATGGGGGCTGACGTTCGGGCAAGTGTCGGCGTTCCTGTTCCTCGCAGACCTCTTCCTGCACCCGTTCGCGGACCTCCCGGAGATCTACGCGGAAACCCAGACGGCCATCGCCGGCTGGCGCAAGATACTTGCCCTGCTGGAGATGCCGGTCGAGATCGTCGAACCGTCGCCAGGCGTTCTGCTGCCGCCCGGGCGCCTTTCGGTTCGAACCGAGAGCGTGAGCTATCGCTACGGCGAGGGACCGCTCGTGCTGCAGGGTGTTGACATCGAGGTGGCGAGCGGCGCGCATGTCGCGATCGTGGGTGAGACAGGCTCGGGCAAGACCACGTTCTCCAAGCTGCTCACGCGGCTGGCCGACCCCTCGGAGGGAAGGATCCTGATCGAGGGCGTCGACCTTCGCGAGGTCGCCCCGAGGTCGCGCAGGGCCGCCGTGCGGGTGGTGCCTCAGGATGGCTTCCTGTTCGACATCACCGTTCGCGAGAACGTGCGCGCCGGTCGCGAGGGCGCGACCGATCGCGAGATAGAAACGGCGTTCGAGGAACTCGGCCTCGGCGCCTGGATCGACTCCCTTCCCAACGGTCTCGAGACCCGAGTAGGTGAGCGCGGCGAGTCGCTCTCGGTCGGCGAACGCCAGCTCGTTTCCCTTGCGCGCGCGCAGATCGGGACCCCGGGCGTGCTGATACTTGACGAAGCGACAAGTGCAGTGGACCCGGCGGCCGAACGGCGGATCACCGAGGCGCTGCGGCGGCTGTCGGCGGGTCGCACGTCCATAACGATCGCCCACCGTCTTTCGACGGCCGAGAGCGCAGACCTCGTCTTCGTCTTCGATCGTGGACGGGTGGTCGAACGCGGAACCCACGCGGAGCTGGTCATAGCCGGCGGGGTCTACGCGGGGCTGTTCCGGAGCTGGCTCGGTAACGTCGGGGACACACCGCCGGACGCTGCCACCTAGATCCGACTCGGCCTCGGTCTCGGGCCGCCCGAACAGATAGCATCAGGACAACGGAACCCAAGGAGGCACGATGCTCACCAAGAAGGTCGAGAAGGCGTTCAACGAACAGGTCAACGCGGAGATGTACTCCTCCTATCTCTACCTGGCCATATCTGCGCATTTCGCATCCCAGTCGCTGAACGGTTTCGCGCACTGGATGCGGATGCAGGCCGACGAGGAAACCATGCACGCCATGAAGTTCTTCGACTTCATCCTGGATCGGGGCGGGAAGCCGACCCTCAAGGCGATCGCGGCGCCTCTTGCCGACTTCGGGGCTCCATCGGAGGCGTTCACGACGGTGCTGGACCACGAGCGCAAGGTGACCTCATTGATCCACGGTTTGGTGGATGTCACCGCCAAGGAGGGCGACCACGCGTCAGCGCCTTTCCTGCAATGGTTCGTGTCCGAACAGGTCGAAGAGGAGAAGAACGCACAGGAGATCGTCGATCAGCTGAAGCTCGTCGGGGATCAGCCCGCCTCGCTGTTCATGATCGATCAGATGCTCGGCCAGCGGGCGGCTCCGTCGCCGATCGCGGATCAGCCATAGGCCTCCTGCGATGAAGATCGGCGTGGGCCTGCCGACCGACGAGGTGAACGGAGTCACGCCGTCATGGGCCGAGGTACGCGACTTCACCATCGCGGCCGAGGGGCTGGGCATGGACTCCGTATGGGTCTGGGACCACTTCTTCTACGACCCTGAAGACGGTTCTCCTATCCAAGGTCAGCACGAGGCCTGGACGATGCTGAGCGCCCTGGCTGCCGCAACCGAACGCGTCGAGCTCGGGACGCTTGTGCTCTGTTCGAACTTCCGAGAACCTGGCTTGGTGGCGAAGATGGCGGCGACATTGGATGAGATATGTGGTGGCCGGCTGATCCTCGGGTTGGGTGCCGGATGGCACGACCCTGAGTACGACGCCTTCGGCTTCCCCAAGGACCGTCGAGTCGATCGCTTCGAGGAAGCGCTGCAGATAATCTCTCCGCTGCTGGAAGGCCGCCACGTTACGTTCGAGGGGACCCATTACACCGCTCGCGACGCCTTCCTCACACCGGCACCCACAGGCCCTATCCCGCTGCTGATCGCCTGCAAGGGGCCGCGGATGCTCGGACTCACGGCGCGCTACGCGCAGTCCTGGAACACCGCGTGGTACGGAGCGCCCGACGACAGGTTGCGCGAAATGTTCACGGCGATGGATGCCGCGATGGATGCTGCGGGGCGCGACCCTAGCGAGATGGCCAAAACGGTCGGACTAACCGTCCGCGACCCGGAGGCCGCATCGACCGGGGAAGAGCCCGCGCTCGCGGGGTCGATCGACGACCTGGCCCGCGCGTTCGACGACTACGAGGCCCTCGGGACGGCGCACCTGATCTGCGGCCTGGAGCCGACGACAGAAGCGTCGCTGGAGCGTCTCCGAGCCGCGATGTCGCTCCGCTCCTGACGCCGAGCGTCGGTGGGTCGTTACTCGCTGACGGGCCAGGTGGTGATGACAGGGTGGTCGACACCGGCTGCCCCGACCTGCGCGGCGCCTCCGGGAGAGCCGAGTCCCGAAACGTCGGGGCTGAAGAACTCCTCGTTGATCTTCGTGAACTGCTTCCACTCCTCGGGGACATCGTCCTCGTAGAAGATGGCGGTCACCGGGCAGACCGGCTCGCAGGCCCCGCAGTCGACGCACTCGTCGGGCTGGACGTAGAGCGTCCGAGGTCCCTCGTAGATGCAGTCCACGGGGCACTCATCCACGCACGCCTTGTCCTTCACATCGATACAGGGCTCACAGATGGGGTAGGTCACTGTCTTCCTCCTGTTCCATTGTGTGTGGGTCGCCGGAATGATAGCGCCTGCGGTGGGGAGTGCTTCCTAGGACCGGAAAAGAAAGTGCGCCGGGAGCGTTCGTCCCGGCTTCTTCCCTACGAACCCGAAGGCCCGTCTGGCGTCTCCCGCGACCGCAACGTTTCCCGGCGCAGGACGGAAGATACGCGATGCGTCACCCTAATCGCAAGCGGGAAACGGGTTTCTGTCACTCTTTTCGGATGGCGTCCAGACCCGGCTCCTCCGCTGTCGGAGCCCGGGCTCGCCAGACTCCTCCTGAAGCTCTACCAGGGGGACAGTTGGACAGACCGAGAGGCCGACGGCGCAGAGCTCGCCTCCGGCATCAGGCTCATGGCCACTCCAGGCCACACCGCTCAGGACATCAGCACACTGGTGGACACCGAGGAAGGCTTGGTGGCTCTCACCCATCTTTGGTGGGACGAGTCATCGGAATCGGACCCGCTTGCGGAGGACCTCGATGCCCTGATGGCCAACAGGGCGCGGGTCCTTGAGATCGCGACCCTGATCGTCCCGGGCCACGGGAAGCCCTTCAGGAATCCCAAGACCTGAGCCTGTCACTCACTGGGAATCAAGAAGGAGGAGGGGTCTGCCCGACCCCTCCTCCAGGTAACTTCGACCGGTGCTTAGCGCGGAGCTACGCAGGCCGTTCCGAAGGGAGCGCCCGTCAGGTCCGGCGCTCCGAAGATCGCCGTGAGCGCACCGGCCGCATCCGAGCTGAGCGCCAGCGACGCGGTTGCGGCGCAACCTGTCTGCGAAGGAGCCGCTCCGAGCTTGAAGAGCACGATCCGGCCAACCTCGCTACCGTTGAGCGTGGCCATCGCGGTGAGGACACCCTTGCCGGTGTCGATCGTGTAGTTGGTCAGCGCGAGCACCGTAGATCCTGCCGTCAGGCTGAGTCCACCGGTGTGCTTAACGAGACCGGCCTTCATGTTCCCCACGATCGGGAACGCTGCCTTCAGGTCGGCGCCGTCCATGCCCAAGACTCCTGGGGAAACAGGGGCGGGGGTGAGGCCGAGGCCTACGACCGCGTTGATGGTTCCCTGGTTCAGGGTGACGGTGGTGACTCCACGCGCCGCCCCCCTCGGTGCGACGGCGGCGCTGGCGACAGCTGCTCCGGCCGACGATCCGAGGACTGCGAGGGCGAGGATGATGCTGATCTTCCCGACGAACTTCTTCATGCCGTCCTCCTTGCCTGTAGACCCTGCTTCTTGTAGAGGGTCTGTCCAGGGAAAGATACGAAAAATGGCGCCTGCTGTCAACAGTTTGTCCAAAGATTGTTGGACTTTCTTGTCCAGCGTTGGCGTTTCAGGCCAGTTCGACCAGGTCAAGTAGGTCGTCGTCCCAGGCCTCGTTCGACCCGTCCGGCATGAACAGCACTCGCCCGGGCTGAAGGGCCTCCACGAACTCGGGGTCGTGGCTGACCAGGACCATGGTTCCGGGCCACGCAGCCAGCGCTTGGGCGATGGCTGTTCGCGATGGAGGATCGAGGTTGTTCGTAGGCTCGTCGAGCAGCAGGAAGTTCTGCCTGCCGGCAACCAGTTGCGCCAGGGCCAGCTTCGTCTTCTCTCCGCCCGACAAAGTTCCCGCGTCCTGGAAGGCGATCTCGCCAGAGAGGTTGAACATCCCGAGCAGCCCTCGTAGCGAACGTTCGTCGGCCGGCGAGGCCTCGCGCATGTGATCTAGCACCGAGACTCCGTCGCGGATGTCCTCGTGCTCCTGGGCGTAGTAGCCGAGCTCGACGCCGGTCCCGAGCCTGAACGAACCCGCGTCCACGGCGGAGCGGTCGGCGAGGATGCGCAGCAGAGAGGTCTTCCCCGCGCCGTTGAGGCCCATGACCAGAAGGCGGTCTCCGAGCCCCACGTCGATGTTGACCGACTCGAAGACGGCTGGGCCGTCGTAGGACTTCGCGAGGCCGCGCGCTTCCATGACCATGCGTCCGCAGTGCGGCGGTTCGGGGAACCGGTAGCGCACTTTCCGCTCCTTCTTGGGGGCGCTGATCTTGTCGCGCTCCAGACGCTCGCGGCGGGTGTCGAGGGTCTTGGCCTTGCGCGCGCGCTTCTCCGTCTGGCCACGCATGGAATCCGCGAGCGTCTTGAGGCGTCGGATCTCAAGTTCCTGCCGGCTGGCTATCCCAGCGACGCGGTGTTCGTCCTGGCGGCGCGACTCCTTGTACTGAGAGTAGGTGCCCTTGTACTGGACGGCGCCGTCGCGATCCAGGTGCAGGATGCGCGTGATCGATGCGTCGAGTAGTTGGAGGTCGTGGCTGACCACCACGAGGGCGCCCCGATAAGAGCCGAGGAAGCGCATCAACCAGTCACGTCCGGCGGCGTCGAGGTGGTTCGTCGGCTCGTCGAGCATCAGCAGGTCGGACCCGGCGAAGAGGATCCGCGCCAGCTCGAGACGCCGCCGCTCGCCGCCCGACAGGGCTCGCACCGGCAGCAGGAGCTTCTCGTCGGGCAGGCCCAAGCCTTCGGCGATCGAACCGATCTCGGCGTCCGCGTTGTAGCCGCCGAGATCGCCGTACTTCTGTTCCAGATCGGAGAACCGCTGAACGTTCTCTTCGGCGTGCGATTCCTCGAGAGCGCGGCGCGCCTTCTCCAGGCGCGCGGCCATGTCGATCAGGCCGCGTCCGGCCAGGATGTGTTCGATGCCCGCGTGCTCGACCTCCTCGCCCTTCAAGCGTGGTTCCTGGTGCAGGTATCCGACGGCGCCGCTGCGTCTCACGGTCCCGGCCAACGGCGGCGCGTCGCCCCCAAACACCGTCAGCAAGGTGGTCTTGCCGGCACCGTTGCGCCCTACGACGCCGATCTTCTCGCCCGAGGTCGCGACGAAAGTCAGGCCTTCGAGCAAGGTCTTCCCGCCGGCCTCTATGGAAAGGTCGTTCACCTCGAGCGCGATCATCCGTACGAGGCTACCCGCAGATCTCGCGTCAGCGCAGGGTGTCGATCAGCCGTCCCGCCGCTGCCCTGGCCGCTCGTCGTCTGCTGGCAGGCAAACCTATGGCCTCGAAGTCCGAGACCATGGCGGCGATGGACAGGACGGCGAAGGCGACCTCCTTGCGCGCCCTCTTGTCAGCGGAAGGCAGCGCTTCGGCCAGCGCGGCGTCCACGGTGTTCTCCAGCTCCAGGTAGAAGCTGCGCAGCATCTCGGCGATCTGGGCGTCGCGGGTCGCGGCCACGAAGAGCGTGTCTACCACCCAGTCGAGTTCGGTCGGGACGCCGTCTCCGAACAGTCCCTCCAGCAGAAGTTCGACCTTGTCGCCTTCGGCGGCCAGGGACGCCTGGATGGCCTCGATGTATAGCTCACGGACGTGGGTCATGACGGCGCGAACGGCCTCGTCGCGGTTCCCCAGGTAGTGGCGCACCAGCCCGCGGGTCACCCCCGCCTCGTCGGCCACCCGCTCCATCGTGGCTCCTTCGAGGCCATATCTCGCCATACACGCGATGTAGGCCTCCAGCAGCTGCGGCCGGCGGATCTCGGCTAGGGAGGGTCGTGGCATGCGTTGATTCTCTCATATGATAATCTATCGCGACCGACAAATAACTCTTGAGGGAGATGTTGATCATGCGCAGGAACCATCCGTGGAAGTCGTTCGTCGTGGGCGTAGCCGTGCTCGCGTTGGTGGCAGCTTGTAGCTCTTCAGGAACGTCGAGTAGCCCGAGCCCGGCGGCCAGCGCCTCCGCGGCCCCGACGGGTGATGGCGATGTGCTGGGTGCGATCGACATGAGCTATGTCGAGGAGGTCACGAAACACCTGACCACCATCGGCTCCAACCCGATGGGCTTCCGCGTCTTCGGCACCCCGCAGGACAAGGAGACCGCCGAGTACATCGCGGGTGAGATGCGAAACGTCGGAGTGCAGGACGTGAACGTCGAGCCGCTCACGGGCGACGGCTGGCTCTTCAAGGGCGGTTCCGTTGAGATGACGGCGGGCGGCAAGACCGACACGTTCGAAGTCAGTTCCCTCGGCGGGGTTCCCGGTACGGATGCCGAAGGCGTGAGCGGGCAGATCGTTCCCGTCGGCTACGGAACCGCACCCGAGTACAAGGGCGTGGACGTGAAGGACAAGATCGCGTTCGCCTGGTGGGACTACGACAACAAGGGCATCTGGCCGAACCTGTTGGCCGAAGAAGCGCACGTTCACGGCGCCAAGGCGATCATCATCGCTTCGGGCCCGGACCACTATTGGTATTCGTCCGGCGGAGGAACGGCGCTGGGGTCCAACGACGGAGAGTGCAGCACTACCGGGTGCGCGCCCATGGTCGTCATCAGCAAGGTCGACGCGGCGACCCTCGTGAGTGCGATGAAGAAGGGGACCGTCCAGGGCAAGGTGACCCTGGATGCGCAGAACCTGATGGATGCGACGGGTTACCAGCCGATCGGCGTCATCCCCGGGACCGACCCAAGCCACGTCGTGGTGATCACCGCTCACCAGGACGCATGGTTCACTTCCGCGGGCGACGATTCCGTGGCCGTGGGTATGGTCCTGGCTCTGGCGAAAGCAGTTAGGGAAAGCGGGTATCAGCCCCACTACACGTGGATGATCGCCCCGGTCACCGGCGAGGAGTACGGTCTCGCCGACTCCTACGCGGACTGGCTCCACGGCGCGTTCGTTCGCATGACCGAGTCTCATCCCGAGTGGAGTACGGATGCCGTCGCGGTGCTGAACTGGGAGGTGCATTCCGCGCCGTACAGCCTTGACGTCAACCTCGCCGACGAGGTGCGGCCCTTCGTCCAGACGTCGCTGGATGCCAGCGTCAAGGACGGGCTCATCAAGGGATACCGACTTGCCAACATCTATGCCTGGAACGACGGGTTCGTCTATACGTCTATGGGAGCGCCGTCCATGACCTTCGCCGCGATCCCCCCGACGTATTGGGGCAAGTACCACACCAACTTCGACAACCTGAAGTCCCTCGACTTCGAGGCACTCGAACCCGTCTTCGATAGCGAGGCGAGGATAGCCCTGGCTATCGACCAGGCGGTGATCCCGTACAGCTTCTCGTGGCGGATCAAGTCGTTGACCGCCAGCATCGACGCGGCGGTTGCCGAGCGATACGGGGCGGACGCCAAGGGTTTGCAGGCAGCTATTGCGGCGTTCACCGAAGCGTCTGCCCAACTCGAGGGCGCCGACTACTCGGACTGCGCGCTCGAGCATTCGCGGACCGCGGTGAACATCGCCGAGGACAAGCTCACGGCGCTGTCCGTAGCGGAAGGCACCATCTACCCGCACGAGCAAGCGCAACTGGATGTGGTCAGTCTCGACGCTGCGATCAACCTCCTGAAGAAGGGACAGTGGGAGCCGGCGCTTGAACAGCTAGCGAAGACGTCCACGAACGCGCTGATCCCGATCGCGAGCAAGGAGAGCTACGAGATCGATCTCGGCTACCACCAGCCCGACTACGCGAAGGCGGCGTGGGTGTCACAGTCGCAGTTCCCACCCCTGTTCGATCTCTACGACCTTTGGCAGAGCGTCAGGTCCAAGGGGATGAAGGGCCAGGCCGACTTCAGCTCCGAGATCGCGAAGCTGAAGCCGATGCTGACCAGCCAGACGGATGTGTATGTGCAGCGAGTGAGCGAGATGACCGACACCATCAACCAGGTGACCGCGGAACTAGGGGCTGCCGCGAGCTGCTGACTTCTGGCGCGCGACTCGGGGTTCCCGCCTAGGGCGACGATGCTCCATACTGAAGACCGGACGTCGTTGGGAGGCTAGGTCGTGGCGCAGGGGACAGGGAGACCGGGTCAGATCCTCGGTGTCAGCGTCACCCTTGTTTCATATGCCTCCGACCGTGAAGCCGACCTCGCCGTCGCGTTGAAGGAGATCATGCCTGAGGTGGCGACGCTTTCTCAGGAGGCTCTCCCACTTCTGGTCCTGAACTCGCCGTCGTCAGACAAGGCGGAGTGGGCCTACGACCTGCTCGAGGCCGCCGGTGGCGAGGTCGCGATCGCGCGGGAGTGGATGGATCGCGATAGCGACACGGCCCGCCCCGCCTGCCCATCGTGCGGCTCGGAGCACAGCCAGCCCTACGTCCACGCCGGGCCCGCAGCGCGCGTGAACAGGAAGTGCAACGACTGCGGCCACCTCTTCAAGGTCAAGACGCGCTCGTAACCTGCAGTTGGGGGCGTAGGAGTCAGACCTTGCCGTCTTGCTCCTCGACCGGAGCCGTTGGCGCGGTCGCCTCGGGCGGGAGCGCTTTGTCTCCTCTGCCCCCGAAGAGCATCACGGCCCCCGCGATCATGAGAACGGCGGCCAGGGGGATGAATAGCCACCAGAGGCTGAGCAGAGGGAGCGCGCCTTCAGATGCTTCGTTCTCTCCGAACTCGACGACCGAGCCCCAAAGGGTGAGTGTCACCAAGATCAAGCCGACGACGAACATCACCCCGCCGACTACCTTCCATGTCGTAGAGCGCAAGGTCATCACCTCTTCCCACAAGAGGATAGGCTGCCGGGGACCCTCAGCAACCGCCGGGTGGACCGAAGGCGCCCTTGCCAAGCTCGGCGAATCGACCGTACCGGGCTGGTCGTTGAGACCATACGTGTCCCACGGCTCGGCTTCCCCGGACAGCAGGTCCGGAGTACTGTGACCTCAGGTCGCGCCTCGGTCTCCCGGGGCGAACCTCAGGAAAGTGAGGCAGCCATGAGGCTGATCAAGCTGACGAGGCAGGACGGCAGTCTCGTATGGGTCAATCCCGATTTCGTGGTCGAGGTGCGCGAGATGCCCGCGCCTTCGGGGGTCGAGGTCGAGCGTCGTGCAGTCTCAACCATCGTGGTGCTCTCGGTCGGCACTCAAGAGCTCGTTCAAGGCGAGGTCGCCGAGGTAGCCCAGCTCATCGAGGCGCAAGCCGTCTAGTTCCGACCGAGCGCCCGCGCCCGCGCTGGTAGGTTCGGGCGATGAGTGCGAGCGACCACGTTGACGTGACGGAAGCTGCCCCTCAGCGGCGTGGGGCGGGTATGGCGGCGGTCATGGTGACCGCTTTTGCCTGGGCCTGCCCACCATTGATCATCAGCGAGACGAGCATGGCCCCGCTGTCCTTCGCGGCCTACCGGCTCTGGACGGGCGTCGCGATATACGCCGTCATGTTCGCGGTTACGGGCCGCAGGTTGCGTTGGTCCACGATCAAGGCGTGCGCTCCCGGTGGGCTGATCTTCGCGGCCGACGTGGGGCTCGCGTTCACCGCGTTCCATTACACGAGCATCGTGGATGCAACCATCATCGGCACCCTTTCGACGGTCACGATCGTGATCGGTGCCGCGATCTGGTTCGGAGAGAGCTTGCGCAGGTCGGGGATGGTTCTCATCGCCGTATCGATGGTCGGCGTGGTTCTCGTCGCTGTGGGGTCTTCCGGGACGCCTTCGTTCAGCGTTCGAGGAGATGTCGCGGCTCTGTTCAGCGTCTTCACTTGGACCGCCTACTGGCTGTTCTCGAAACGAGCGCGGGCCACCGTTGGCGCGTTGGAGTACATGGCGACCGTGATGTTGGTGGCGGCCATCGTGATGACGGTGGTCGCGCCCGCGACGGGTGCATCGCTCGCGTGGCCGGACATGTCCGAGTGGCTGGCGCTCTTCACTGTGGCTCTTGTCGCGGGTGCCATCGGCCATTCCCTGTTGGCTTGGTCCCACCAGCACCTGCAAGCGTGGCTTGCCTCTCTGATACTCAACTGCCAGCCCATCGTTTCGGTCACGCTCGCCTGGGTTCTGCTGGGGCAGGAGGTTACGCGACTCACCGCCGCGGGAAGCGTGCTGGTCCTCGCGGCCACGGCCACGCTGGTCGTCAGTGAAGGGCGCCGTAACCCCGAGGAGTTCGAGCCGGAGCCGACCACGCCGTCAGCCTGATCTTCCATCCCCAACCCCTTCGCCGCCTCTAGACTGCGGCGATGGCAGTCCGATCATCCTCCTCACTGGCCGCAGCGATACTCGTGGTGGCGGCCGCCCTGTCCGGATGCTCCTCTCAGACGCGGGCCGCGACGATAGCTGCGACGGTGGCCCCGAGCCTGACCCCCGCCTCCCCGTCGGCTTCCCCGAGCTTTGAGGTCTGTACGGTCGAAGGGACCCGCAAGGGCGATGCGCTCGTCGGCACCTCGGGTGACGACGTCATATGCGGTTTCGGGGGAGACGATATCATCCGCGGTCTCGGCGGCGCGGATGTTCTCCGCGGCGGCCCGGGGGACGACCGACTGGTGCCGGGAGACGGCGCCGACGCTCTCGACGGCGGATCCGGGCACGATGTCGCGGACTACTCCGCCTCGTCGGTCGGACTCGAAGTCAACCTGCGGCTCGGCACCGTTGCCGCGGAAGATACGGACCAACTGACGAACGTCGAAGGGTTGGTCGGTTCCGCGAAGGCCGATGCGATCACCGGATCGGCCGATCCCGACGACATAGATGGCGGAAGCGGCAACGACGTCATCCGTGCGTTGGGTGGCGACGACGAGCTACGCGGGGGAGACGGCAACGACAAGCTCTTGGGCGGCGACGGCAAAGACGCCTGTCTGCAAGGGCCCGGTTCCGGCGAAGCCGCGTGCGAGCGAGCATGGTTCCCTGTCGCGTTCGCGCGCGCTGGGCACGTGACGCTCATGGTGCCGGCGCAGGATCCGCTGCTTGTCGCGTATCACGAGTCGCTGTTCGACACGGCTGCCGCCATGAAGCCCCTCGGCGACGGGTGGATGATCCAGCCCAGCAGGGGACGGCCCACGCCACCGACCTCCGCGGTGGACATCGCCCTGAAGGCCGGCACGCCGGTCGTATCCCCTGTGGACGGCAAGGTCGTGGATGTCATCGACTACTCGCTTTACTGCGAAGCGCCGGACACGCTGGTGGTTATACGACCCGACGACGATCGCACGGTCACCGTAGAGGTGATGCATCTGGTCAACCTGAAGGTTCGCAAGGGCGACGCGGTCTACGCGGGCGGGACGGTGATCGGAGAACCCCACGTCTTCTCCGGCGGGACCGCCCAGGTGGACCTCTTCCTTCCGGGAAGCCCGCCGCACGTCCATGTCGAGGTGGAATCGGACGGCTCCGAGGCTGTCCCGGACTGCGACTACCCGCGCAAGCCGAGCAAGTAGCGCTGCCTCGGCCGCCGGAGGCTGGCGCTCTACGCCGACTTGGGTTCCGCGAGCATGAACCAGATATGGGGGCCGCTGCCGGGAGCGTCGCCCTCGTGCTGGGTGCGGAAGCCGAAGCGTTCGTAGTATGCGACGTTCCTCGGATTGCCCGTTTCCAGGTAGGCGCCCTGGCCGGCCGCTTGCGACATCGCGAGTCCGTGTTCGATCAGGGCTCGGCCGATACCCTCGCCCTGACGCGTCGGTTCCACCGCGATCTGATCCAAGAACCACAGAGGTTCGTCGGGGATGCGGGAGTTGAGCCAATCCCAGAACCTGCTGTTTCGCATCCCTCCGTCGTCAGTGAGAGCGGCGATGGCCGGGCGAGTGGCTTCGTCGGCCTCCGCGAACTCGGCGGTAGCGTCAGGAGGGAGCCACACAGCCGCTCCCGTCCCGTCCTGGGTCTCCCACATCCAACCCTCCTCGACGTTCTGCGGGTTGACCACGCGGAAGTAGGCCGTGTACCGCTCCTCGAGTCGGCGAACGTCGGTGACATCGCCACCGACGGACCATCTCATCATGGGGTCGTCCACGAAGCCGCGCCCCATGACGCCCGCCACCTCGGGTAGCCGTTCCTTCGTGACCGGCACGATCAGCATCTCCTCCAGCGTAGCCGACGTCGTGTTGACGTTCGAGCCAACCCAGGGGATAGTCGAGACAGAGGAAATATGGAAGGGAGCACACATGCCAGGGATGGCACAACCGCTGTCGGCTGAGAAGCTGGGAGCTTGGGAAGCATGGGCCGGCGAGCTATCCGGTTCGCGGAAGGCCGAGTTCGATGACATGAACGCTCGGCACGGAGTGACCGACCATCGGGCGTACCTCCAGCCGATGCCGGACGGCAACTACCTCGTCCTTGTGGTCATCGAGGGTCCCGGTAGCGAGAACTTCTTGCCCAGCGTCGGGACCTCGGACAACGAGTTCGACCACTGGTTCATGAAGAGCGTGGCCGAGATACACGGCATGGACCCCAGCGGGCCGCTGCCGCAGATGGCCGCTCGCAAGCTCTAGCGGACATCGTTTCGATGCGAGGGGCGCGGCTTCGGCCGCGCTCTCTTGCATTTGGCCCCGAACCCTTTCACTCCCCAGCAGGCTGGGGTTCCGTCCCTGGCGGGTAGGCTGAACACCATGAGCGTTGCCGCACAGTGCTCGGCGATCCATGTGGCCGGTTTGCACGTCGTGCGCGGGGGGACTGTGGTCATCCCCGATCTCTCCTTCGAGGTACCCGCGGGGCAGGTCACCGGCCTGCTCGGACCTTCCGGGTGCGGAAAGTCCACGCTGATGCGTTCGCTCGTCGGCGTGCAGATAGTGGCGAGCGGCACCGTCGAAGTGTTGGGCGAACCTGCCGGGTCGGTCGCGTTGCGATCACGGCTGGGCTACATGGG
>Ga0315287_10003356_pt1 | contig 15442 bp, 7 predicted proteins | sample YL17G11_0_MG_FD_205037 | JGI IMG/M metagenome (GOLD analysis project Ga0315287, IMG submission 205037) | Sediment microbial communities from Yellowstone Lake, YNP, Wyoming, USA - YL17G11_0 | ecosystem: Environmental > Aquatic > Freshwater > Lake > Sediment | place: USA: Wyoming | collected... | reverse complement strand
CGCATCGCCGTGGCCGCAGAAGTACTTCGTCGCGCTGTGCACGACGACGTCGATGCCGAGGTCCAGCGGGCGCTGATTGATAGGGCTCGCGAACGTGTTGTCGCAGATCGTGGTGATGCCGGCCGCGCGGGCCATCGCGCCAATCACCCGGAGATCGCACAGTGACAGCAGCGGGTTGCCGGGCGTCTCCAGGTAGATGAGCCTCGTCGTCGGCCGGACGGCAGCCTGCACGTTGGACGGGTCGGTCGTATCGACAAATGTCGACTCGATGCCAAGAGACCCGAGTTGCTGCACCATCAGGTGATAGGTGCTCGGATAGATGGCCTTCGCGGCGACGACATGATCGCCGGCCTTGACTACCGTGAGGATGGCCGCCGAAATCGCGGCCATGCCGCTGGCTGTCGCGACGGCCGCCTCGCCGTGCTCAAGCACCGCGGCCTTCCGTTCGAATGTCGCCACCGTCGGGTTGGCCCACCGGCTGTAGACAAACGCCTCTTTCTCGCCGGCAAAGATGGCCGCGCCGTTCTCCGCGGTGCCGAGGTGGTAGGTGGTCGCCAGATGAAGCGGCGGCACAAGGGCGCCAGTGGACGGATCAGGCGTCTCGCCGGCGTGGATGGCAAGTGTATTGATCCCGAGCGTGCGATCAGTCATGGTGTCTCCGGTGTTCCGCCACGTGATGCCGTCATCCTCACCGAGGTCGCCTGATCCGCCGCACATGGTCGTGGGCGGCCGATCGACGCAGATCACGCTGAAGGTTCGGAAGTCAGCCGCAGTCTGATCATTATGCCGCAACGACCCTCGTCCTGGCGCGTCGCCAGGACGGGCAGGGCAGGCACAGGAATCGGCTGCTAGCGAGGCTCGAGCACAAGGCGTTCGGCGACGGCTTCGTCGACTGCGCTCCTGGAGAAGCGCATCGGCAAGTACTCGGTCTTGTCCCACTTGTCGAGCAGGTCCGCATAGTGCGCGCTCCAGACGTGACCAGACTGGCCCATCGGGATGATGAATTTCGAGGCGTCGATCGACGCCAGATCGATGATCTGCCGGTAGGACGAGATGAAGGTCCGATCGCGGATCGGCATCACGGGCGTGACGGTAAACGCGTCCCCGCCGCGCGGCACGGTCCGGCTGAACCAGCGTCGCAGCCAGGAGATGTTGCCGAACGGCAGATGCGGGAACTCGGCCGCGTTGACCCGATCCCAGCGCCACTTCGCCAGCGTGGCGGAACCCTGCCGCCGACCCATGATGGCCAGCGCTTGCTGCAGCGTCCGACTGAGCAGCGTCTCGCAGGTCTCCGGCTCGACCGTTCGCACATCGTTACACCAGGCCAGATCGTTGGTCTGGATCATCGTATCGATGGCCTTGGCGACCACGCTCCGGTGTTCCCAGTAGTCGTTGAACAGATCCTCGCCAAGGTCGTCCTCGAACAGGCCCTGCGCGGTGGCCTCGTACCAGGCTTCATACAGCGCGGCATCGGGACTGTCGCCGGCCAGGGTTCCGTCCCACCCCCGGAGACGGTCCATGGCCTCGCGGCTGGCCGGATCAATCGGGCGGGCCTTGAGCAGGAAGGGCAGGACGGCCTTGACCTGCGCCGACCGGACGTCGCGCTGCATCCGAGTGAGATCCTCCACGGCGAAGCGGCCGCCGGTCTGGATCATGTCGATGATGCGGGCCGCTCGGTAGGGCGCTTCCCAGCTGGATCCAAGCCGGAAGGGGAAACTGTCGGACACGGCCTTGTTGTTCGCGGTGACGAGGAAGCCGCGCGACGGATTGAAGGATCGTGGCCACTCGCTCTCGTGCACGTAGCCGCGCCAGTCCGAGTCGCTCGTCCAGCCTGGCACCGGCCGGCCGCCGTCTTCGCTCGACCGGACCGGATGGGCACCGGGTCCGCAGTAGCCGATGTTGCCGTCGACATCGGCGAAGGTGAAATTCAAGAGCGGCGTGTGCATCGGCCCGAGTGCCGCGACAAACTCCGGCCAGGTGCGGGCGGTGTTGATCCGCGAGAAACTCTCGACGGTGTGGTCTTCGACATCGAGCCCGGTCCACCGCAGCGCCAGCGTCGCCTGTGGATTGTCGAGCACGTCGGACAGGATGGGGCCGTGCCTGGTGGTACGGATGCGCATCGGCACGTCGGCTTGTCCGCGCACCTTGATGATGTCGTGCAGGACGGTCATCGGCTCCAAGGCGCCGTCGTACTCGGCCTCGTCCCGCGTGTTAACGCGCTCCACGAACAGGTCCTGCGAATCTCCAAGCAGCGCGGTGATGCCCCAGGCGATCCGCTGGTTGTGGCCGATCATCACGCCAGGCACGCCGGGAAGTGTGGCGCCGATCACGTCGAGCTGGCCGCCGGTGATGTGCGCCAGGTACCACACGGCTGGCGCCTGCCCGCCGAGATGGGGATCGTTGGCCAGCAGCGGCTTGCCCGTCGTGGTGCGCGCGCCTGAGAGTACCCAGCTGTTGCTGCCTCCTCCGGCGGGAGGCCCTGGCGCGATGTCACGAACCGCGGCGGCCAGCGCAGCCAGATCGGCCAGCACGGTCTCAGTCGCATACGGCGCCGGCACTGGCAGGTCGTGTCGCGGACTCCCCGGGGTGGGTGACGCGCCGCCCGGCAGCGCATCAGGCGCGGGCGTGGCGGCCGGGGCCGGCTCGGGCATGGCCGCTGGTGGAACAATCACGGGACCATTCGGCGTGTACGCTGGCATCAGGAGATTGGCCCCCACCTCGCCCACGCGCGCCGACAACCGCACGCGCAGCAACTCCTCAGTCCAATTCATGCTGAGCAGCCACGCCAACGACTTCTGGGACGCCAGGACATCTTCGCCGCGCCAGGGCTCTGGCGCTGTTCGCAGGATGGCAAACTCCACCGGCAGGCTCCCGCCACGGTGGCTCGAGAGGAAACTGTTGATGCCGGCCACGTACGATTCGATTTGTGCCCGCGCGTCTGGCACGACTCTCGGCCAGGCCAATGCAGCGGCGCGCGCGAGGCCTACCGTGCGCAGCAGGCGATCGGTCTTCAGAGCGGGTGCCCCCAGAATCTCCGACAGCCGGCCCTGGGCGGCACGGCGCTGAAACTCCATCTGCCACAGGCGTTCCTGGGCGTGGACATAGCCGAGCGCAAAAAGGGCGTCCGCTTCGCTTCCGGCCCGAATATGCGGGATCGCATCCACGTCCCGAACGACCTCGACGCGACCGCGGAGGCCCTCGACACGGAACGTGCCGGTCGTGTCCGGGAGCGGCGCGCGCAGCCGCCAGAAGACGAAGACCACCGCGGCCAGCATCAGCGCGACCACTGTCAGCAGGATGCGCCGCATCCATCGGCGAGCGGAACGACGCGTGGTCTGGGGAGGGTTTGCAGAAGCCATAGGTTCAGTGTCGCTCTATCTTACCCGGGAATGCGCACGGCCTGGACTCAGTGCTTCGGCTGGAAACGATGGTTGCGCATTCCTGCCGGGCGATCCGGTCACAATGCTCGCTCAGCACCGAGTCCTGAGGGATGAGGCTGGTCGCCGAACTCATGAATCGAAGGACTCAGGCGGAGCCGGGCCCGGCGGTACGGGACGCGGCAGCGCGCCTCTTCCAGTAGTAGTAGACGGGAACACCCACTCCGAGGACGAACAGGCCGGCCCACGCCTGTTCCGGTTTCTCGACCAGCGTCGTCACGACGAACCACGTGGAGGTGCCGACGAAAAACAACGGCACCAGCGGGTATCCGGGTACGCGGTACGGCCGCACCGCCTTCGGCATCGTCGACCGCAGGACGATCACGCTGGCTCCGCCGAGTGCAAAGAAGATCCAGTCGGTGAAGACCACGTACGAGATCAGCTTGTCGAACGTGCCCCAGAACAGGATCAGGACCACCGCCCAGAGCGACCCCGCGATGATCGAAAACGCCGGCGTGTGGTAGCGCGGGTGAATCTCGGCCACCTTCGCGAAGAAGACCCCGTCGGCCGCCATCGCGTAGTAGATGCGCGGAGCGGTCAGCGTGTAGATGCCCACGACGCCGAACGTGGATATGAAGATCGCCACCGAGATCAGCCTGCTCCCGATCGGGCCGAGCACGGTCCCGATGGCGTCGGCGGCCACGCGGGGCGACGATCCCATCTGCGCCGGTGTAAGCAGAAACATGTAGGAGACATTGGTGGCCAGGTAGATCGCCGTGACCGTGCACGCGCCGATGATCATGGCGCGAGGCACGGTCTTCTGCGGATCTTTCACCTCGGCCGACGCATAGGTGGCGTGCTGCCAGCCCCCGTACGACCACAAGACCCCCACCATGCCGAGCGCGAGCGACTGACCGAGGCCGTGGGGCATCGCCCCGATGGCCCACGTGAAGTCGGTCGTGTGCGGCGAACCGAACACCAGGCCGACCGCGATCAGGCCGACGATGCCGACCAGTTTGAGGCCGGTGAAGACATCCGCGAAGATCGCGCCGGCCTTGACGCCAATGACGTTGATGCCTGTGAGGAGCAGCAATCCCGTGATGGCCGCGACCTTGGTCCCGATCGGGCCGAGGGTGACGAACTGGCCCAGGTAGGTCGCAAAGGCGATGCTCAACGCACCGAGGCCCCCGGCGTTCACCACGAAGAAGTAGACCCAGCCAAAGAGGAATCCGGTCAGGCCGCCGAACGCCTTCCGCAGAAACGCGTACTGGCCGCCGGCTCCAGGCACGAGCGCGGCGGCTTCCGAGAAGGTGAGCGCCCCGGTCAGGGTGATCAGCCCGCCGAGGACCCAGATGCCGATGATCAGCCACGGCGACCCAACGTCGGCCGCGATCGTCGCCGGCGTCATGAAAATCCCGGATCCGATGCTCCCGCCGATGGCGATCATCGTCATGTCCACCAGCGTGAGGCTGCGCTTGAATTCGGCCATGAGGGTCTCCGGTTCCGGCCATCCTACCCTAACAGCCCGTATGCGCGGCGTCATATGCGGGAGTCTCCACGGTGGTTATCATGGGGACATGGCACTTCGAGACATCATCTCAATCGACGAAGAACTCTGCGATGGCTGTGGCGAGTGCGTGCCCTCGTGCGTGGAAGGGGCACTGCGAATCGTCAATGGCAAGGCCCGAGTGGTCGCCGACGTGCTGTGTGACGGCATGGGGGCGTGCGTTGGGGAATGCCCGACCGGCGCGCTCAAGGTCATCGCGCGCGACGCGCCCGAATTCGACGAGAGAGCCGTCGCCGCGCTGTCGACTCTGCCAGGCCTGGCTCCGCAGGGCGGGCATCATGGGATGAGCGGGTGTCCCGGAAGCCGCGTGCAGGTGTTCGAGGAGCATGCCGGGCGTCGCCCAGTCGCTCCCCAGCCACGGGTGATTCCTCTCCAGGATCGGACGCCGCCGGCCTCTGGGCCAGAGCCGGCACCGTCGGCTTCCGGATCGAGGCTGCGCCAGTGGCCCGTGCAGCTGCATCTGGTGCCGCCGACGGCGCCGTTTTTCCAGGGCAGGCACGTCTTGCTGGCCGCCGATTGCGTTCCTGTGGCCGTGCCTGACTTCCAGACCGCGTTTCTCGATGGCCGGGGCCTCGCGATCGCCTGCCCGAAGCTCGATCAGCATCAGGAGTCCTACGTCGAGAAACTCACCGCCATGGTGGATCACGCCGACATCCAGTCGTTGACTGTGGCCATCATGGAAGTGCCCTGCTGTTCGGGGCTGGTGCGTCTGGCGCAGCAGGCGTTGGCCGCGGCGAACCGGAAGATCCCGCTCCGCCTCGTCAAGATCGGTCTCCGAGGCGACCTCCTCACCGACGCGATCGTGTAGGGTGTCTGCCGCCTGCATCGGGCAGGTCAGGACCGCGGGGGGCGAGCCAGAGTTGTCTGCGACCCCCGGTCTCGGTCAGAATTGAGGAGATGCCTGACGATCAGTTGAGCCTGTTCGGCCATGCCGCGGGCGGCCAGAAGCGCCGTGGGCGGGCTGCGGCTTGGCCCTCGCCGGGTTCAGCGCTCGAGCAGCGGTATGAGCGGTTTCGCGTGCTGACTGCCGGGCTTCCACCAAACCTCTACATGGGGACCAGTTCCTGGAGCTTTCCGGGATGGCAGGGCATCGTCTACGCGCGCAAACGCGCCGCGTCGGTCCTGGCCAAGGAAGGGCTCCGCGAGTACGCTCAGCACCCGCTGCTTCGCACGGTGGGGATTGACCGCAGTTACTACGCCGCGGTCGCCGAACAGGACCTGCTTCGATATGCGGAGCAGCTTCCGGAAGGCTTCCCGTGTTGCGCGAAGGCGCCAGCCGCCGTCACCGCGCCGACCCTGCAGGGGATGGGGCGCCACAGCGGCAATCCGGACTTTCTCTCCGTCCCGCGCGTATTGGCGGAATTCATCGAGCCGTTTGCCCGCGCGTTCTCGCGCCACTGCGGGCCGTTCATCTTTCAGTTCTCAGCGCCGGTCGGCGCCGGACATACCGACGCCACGCCGTTCATCGACGCGCTCGATCGGTTTCTCGAGCAGTTGCCGACCCAGTTCCAGTACGCGGTCGAGATTCGCGACAAGTGGGCACTGACGGATCCCTACAAGAACGTGCTGGCCAGGCACGGCTGCGCCCACGTGTACAACTACTGGTCGGCCATGCCGCTGCCGGGTGCGCAGGCGCGGACGATTCCTCCCGAGAGCCAGCCGTTCGTGATGCTCCGGCTGCTGCTGCGGCCCGGCACTTGGTACGAAGACCAGCGGCAGGTGTTCGCGCCGTTTGACAAGCTGGTCGAGCCCGACGAAACCATGCGCAAGGACGTCCTCGACATCATTCGCCGCGCGGCCACGGGCAGTCGTCAGGTGTTCCTGCTCGTCAACAACAAGGCCGAAGGCTCATCCCCGCTGACCATCGAGGCGCTCGCCGAGCGGTACGTCGCCGAACTCCATTCCCGCTAGCTGGAAGAACAAAACGGGCGGCGCATCGACGTGGAGTCGACGCACCGCCCGTGATAACCCTGGCGCGATCCTGAGGCCGCCGCTCCTACCGGGCGACCCAGCGCAGGCCAGCCCAGAACTGGTAGTTGTTCGACAAATCGGACATCTGGTTCAGGAACATGCGTCCCTCGCCCACGAAGTACAGCTTGTTGTGCTTCGTGTTGTTCCACATCTCGCGGCCGAACTGCAATGACAGGGTCGGCGCGATCCAGTCCGTGTGGGTCAGATCCCAGATGCCGACGCCGGCGCCAAAGTAGCTCTTCTGGTCGGTCGAGTAGACGTTGAACTCGACCTCGGCGAACAGCGCCGTGTTGCTCGACTTCTCGAAGTTGACGGCCACGCCGCCACCCGGGTTGATCTTCATATTCGGGCTGACCTTGAACTCGGCCCCGGCCTTGATGCCGAACAGGGCCGAACACAGCGTGCTGTCGACCGAGTCGGTCGTGCGCGTACGCCGTTCCTTGCCGAACAGCGGCGACACGAAGTACTTGATCTTCTCAAGGCGTTCGAACTCGCGGCGCTCCGCCTCGGCCTTCTCCCTGGCGATCCGCTCGGCTTCGGCCCGTTCCCGCGCCAACCGTTCCGCCTCGGCCTTCTCGGCTGCCAGGCGGTCGGCTTCGGCCTTCTCACGCGCGCGGCGTTGTTCGGCTTCGACGCGAGCCTTCTCGGCCGCCGACTTCTCGGCTGCCAGGCGGTCGGCTTCGGCCTTCTCCTTCGCTGCGCGTTCCGCATCGAGACGCGCCTTCTCGCGGCTTGGCTCACTCGAGACCAGCGCGATATTCGCGCACGGCTTCGGCACGATGAAGATGTAGGTCTGGTTCAAGTCGTCGATCATGAACGTAAAGCCCGCGAATGGCTTCTTGCCGCCCCACTTGACGTTGCGCACGATGTCGGTCTTGCTGCCGCCACCGCGCCGGAACGCCATCCACACCATGGTGCTGCCAGGCTGGAATTCGGTCTCCGTCAACTGCGCCGGATCCGCCTTGGTCAGAATGTCGATGACGTTGGTCGTCAGCGAGGCCAACCCGGCCTTGTCGAACACCTGCGTGAGGCCGTCCTGAGTCCGCTTCTTGGCTATCCATTTTTGGACGGACTTGGCGTCCTTCAGCGGCTGGTCGACTCGGTTGACGCCGCCCAGCACGGTCAGTGTCTTGTAGTTGTCTCCGCCCGCCTGGGCGGAGGCGTTGCTGGCAGCCACCAGATCCATTGCGCCGGCCAGCGCGACAACCAGCGCCAGCAGGACCAGAGTACGAGGAACGCGCAGTTTTGAATGCATCACGACAGTCTCCAGAAGGGGCAGAAGCAACGTGGAGTCCGACCGTCGAGGAGTCGGACGGTCCGCCATGTAAAATCCAAGAGATTCTACAACGATTTTGACCAGATCGCGCAAGAAGATCACTGGCAAGGGCGATTTCGTGGTTGGATTCGCCTATCATCCCATGAGCGGCACAGGGCGCGTCGGGGGGCCGCGCGTGGGAGGGACGATGCCAGTTCGACAGGTGTGGCGCATCGACAAGGCGGGCTCGCTCAATCGCCTGAAATCCGAGCAGGACGAGCTGCCAGGCCCTGGTCCCGGGCAGGTGAGGGTCGCGATCGCTGCCGTCGGCCTCAATTTCGCCGACGTTTTCGCGTGTCTGGGCCTGTATTCGGCCACCCCAGAGGGTCCCTTCGTCCCGGGCCTGGAGTTTGCCGGCGTGGTCGAGGAGGCGGGCACGGGCGTTACGGGCTTGGTGCCCGGGTCGGCGGTTGTGGGGCTGACCCGGTTTGGCGCGTACGCCACGCACAGCAACGTGGATGCGAAGTATCTCCGGAGTCTGCCGGATGGCTGGACGATGGCCGATGGTGCGGCGTATCCGGTGCAGGCGATTACCGCCTGGTATGCCATCCGCGACCTGGGGGCGTACAAGGCCGGGGACGCCGTGCTCGTGCACTCAGCCGCCGGCGGAGTTGGACTCAACGCGCTGGCGATTCTCACGGCGCTCGGCGCGCGGGTTGTCGCGACGGTCGGCGGCGAGGCCAAGAGGCCGTTTCTCATGACGCACGCCGGGTTGCGGGCCGAGCAGATCATCGTGCGCGACCGGCGGCGATTCGGTGCGCAGCTCGATGAGGCCTTGCGGGCAAACGGACTGAGCGGGTTCGACCTGGTGCTCGACGCGGTGGCGGGACCGTATTTCGAGCCCGCGTACCGGCGGCTCCGACCTGCCGGGCGCCTGGTGATCTACGGGGCGGCCGACCTGATGCCGCAAGGATCCCGGCCGAATTGGCTGCGCCTGGCGTCGCGCTATCTCCGGCGGCCGCACGTGGACCCGGTCCAGATGATCTCGGACAACCGGAGTGTCATGGGATTCAACCTGATCTGGTTATGGGATCGCGCCGACCGCCTCGGTTCCATCTACGATGATCTGGCCGCGGTGATTCGGCGTCCGCCGCACATCGGAAGGCGCTTTGCGTTTGCGGACGCTCCGGCCGCCATGCGCTACCTGCAAGGCGGCGGGAGCGTGGGAAAAGTCGTGCTTGAGGTCGAGCCGGGAACCCGTTAGTGCCCGGGGCTGGCCAGCATCGGGAAGAGCGGCCTGCCATCGCCCACGGCGATCGGATCGCCATCGGCGTACAGTCTCGAACGCCAGCCGCCCTCGCACCGGCGGCCAATACTGACGGCGTGATGAGACGGCGCGCCACCCTGCCAGGGCGCGCCGTCCCATCACGCTCTACTTCACCGGATCGGCGGCGATGCGCGGGGCACCCTTCATGGCGTCGTTGATCTTCGCGATGTCGCCGGCGATCATCGCGTTGAGCTTGGCCGCGGCCTTGTCGGTCAGCTCGGCCAGTTCGTTCATCCGGAGTTTCTCGCCCTCGTTGGGCGCGCGGAACCCGCGTCCCAGGCCGCCCGAGATCGACTGCACGTCTTCGCGCAGCCGCGGGTACTGGCGGTACCCCAGGCCTGGCAGCGGACGCGTCAGCTCGTCGTCTCTGAACGCCTTCAACTTGTCGAGCGCCAGCCTGATGCTGGCGCGGACCGTCACGGACGGGGCGGCCGGCCTGGCGAGCACGGCGTCGAGCGCCGTGAGCTGCGTTGTGAGATCGTCGACCCGCTCGACGATCGTGTTGACGCGCGCCGAGAGCGCGAGCATCCCCAGCGATGCGTCGAGTTGTGCCTGGAGGTCAGCCGGCGTGGTCTGGGCGTCAGGATCCAGCGTGAGACGGACTGTTCCGGTCAGTTCCCTTGCGCCAGCCTTGACCTTCACTGTGTAGTCGCCGGGCAGCGCCGCCGGCCCTGAGCCGGCCCCCCCCCGCCCGCGCGCCTCGGCCGGAACGTCCTCTGCGCCGGGCGGCCCCGCCTGTCTTCCGCCACCGGCCCCGCCGCGCGCGCCGCCGCCGGTCGGTGCCGACGGGTTGTCGTGGCGCAGATCCCACACGATTCGCGTCACCCCGGAGCCGATCCGTGCGTTGCGAATCGTGCGAACGGCGTTGCCGGCCTTGTCGGCAACCGTCACGACCACCGGTTCGGCCGGCGCGGTCTTGAAGTAGACGTCGAAGTACGCGCCTGCCGGCGGGTTGGGTGCGATCCAGTCGCGCGGGTTCGATCGGGACATGCCTCCGCCTCCAGCCCACCGGATGGCCGGCCGGACGGGGAACAGGTAGGCCTCGGTCTTTGTGGCTCTGCCAAGTTCCTGGAACGCCGACGCGCTGTCGAGGATGTAGATCCCGCGGCCGTGCGTGGCCACGATGATGTCGTTGTCGCGCGGATGGATCACGATGTCGCGGACCGGCGCCGGCGGCATGTTGTTGCGGATCGAGACCCAGCGCGCGCCGCCGTCCCACGACGCGAAGAGGCCGTTCTCGGTACCGGCATAGAGCAGGTCGCGGTTCTTCGGGTCCTCGCGCACCACGTGCGACCAGCCGCGGGCAGGCAGCCCGCCCGTGATCTTGGTCCACGTTTTCCCGAAATCCGACGTCTTGTAGAGATACGGCGCGTAGTCGTTGTCCTGCCAGTGGCTGGCCGAGACGTACGCGGTGCCAGCCTCGAAGTGCCCCGCGTCGATCCGCGACACCCACGCGAAAGGCGCCAATCCCGGCACGTTCTTGAACACGCTTGTCCAGGTGTTGCCACCGTCGCGGGTCACCTGCACATTGCCGTCATCGGTGCCCACCCAGATCACATTGGCGTCGAGCGGGGATGGCGCAATCGTGATGATCGTGCAGTGGAACTCGGCCGCGGTGTTGTCGGTGACAATCTGGCCGCCCGAGGACTTCTGCTTGTCCTTGTCATTGGTCGTGACATCGGGGCTGATGACGATCCACGCCTGCCCGTAGTTGGTCGTCTTGAAGAGGACGTTGCCGCCGAAGTACACCGTCTTCGGGTCCTGGGGCGAGAGGACGATCGGCGCATTCCAGTTGAAGCGGTACTTCTGCGGGGCCATCCATTGGCCGCTCGATCCGATGCCGGCCGGGTACGGATTAATGGCCCACGACGCGCCCGACCGCGTATCGGTGAGGCTGATGACGCCACCCTGCAGGTCCGTGTAGACCAGGTGCGGGTCCTTCAGGTCCGGCACCGCAAAAAACCCGTCACCGCCGCCGACGCTCACCCACGCGCTCTTCGGCGTGCCCGACGCGCCGGGAGACTGGCTCGGGCCGCACCACGTGCCGTTGTCCTGGAGTCCGCCGCACAGGTTGTACGGCGTCTGCAGGTCGTACATGACGTTGTAGAACTGCGTGAACGGGATGTTGTTGAGCACGTCGAAGGTCCGGCCCCCATCCCACGAGATCTGGAATCCGCCGTCATCCGCACTCAGGACGCGGTTCGAGTTGGCCGGATCGATCCACATGGCCTGATGGTCGCCGTGCGTCCCGCCGCCGATGCGCGCGAAGGTGCGTCCGCCGTCCTCGGATTTCGACAGCCCGCCGGCGAGCGCGTAGACGGTGTTCGGGTTGTTCGGATCGACGCGGATGTCACTGTAGTAGAACGGCCGGAAGTTGATGTTCGGATCGCGGTTTACGGTCCGCCATGTCGCGCCGGCGTCGTCGGTCCGCCACAGTTCGCCTTCGTCCTTCGTCTCGCTGAGAACGTAGACGATGTTCGGCTGGCTGCGGGCGACGCTGATGCCGATGCGATCCATCGCGCCCCTTGGCAGTCCACGCGTGGCGCCGGGGCCCGACAGTCGCGTCCAGGTGGCGCCGCCGTCGGACGACTTGTGGACGGCCGTCTCGCCGCCGCCAGAGTCTGTGTACCAGGCCCAGCGCCGGAAGGTGAACAGGCCTGCGTAGACGACGTTGGCATTGGTGGGATCGATGTCGACGTCCGAGCAGCCGGTGAGGTCATTCTTGTAGAGAATCTTCTTCCAGGTCGCGCCGCCATCGGTGGTCTTGAACAGGCCGCGCTCCTCGCTGGGCCCCCACGTGTGGCCGAGCGCGGCGATGTACGCGATGTCGGGGTTGCGAGGATCCACGACGATGCGGGCGATCTTGTCGGTGTCGGGCAGGCCCAGTTTCGTCCAGTGATCCCCGGCATCGATCGACTTGTAGACGCCGTCGCCGACCGAGGCGCTGTTGCGCGGATTGCCCTCGCCGGTGCCCACGTAGACGACGTTGGGGTCGGAGGGCGCGATGGCGATCGCGCCAATCGAGATGTTCGACTGGTCGTCGAACAAGGCCTTCCACGTGAGGCCGCCGTTGGTCGTCTTGAAGATCCCGCCGGCCGCGCCGGCGACATACATCGTGCTGACATCGCCTGGCAGGCCCACGAAGACCGATGTCCGGCCAGCCTGGGCCGTTGGCCCGATGTTGCGCCACAGGAGTCGCGTGAGGGCATCCGCCTCGGCGGCGGGCGCCGACTGCGCTGCCAGTTGTGCGTGGCTGCCGGTTGAGAAGATCGCGATCATACAGGCGCCGATCAGGATCGGCGCCCGGCGGAACGGGTGTGTCATCCTCTTCCCCTCAGAAAGGCGTGGACCGGTTACGCGCGTGGGATTCAGTCACGTGCGCGTGCATGGCGATGGGAGTGGCGGGCAGTCTAGCACACGAGCGGGGCGCGAAGCAGGGGGCCGGCCCCGATGTCAAGCTGTGCCAAACCGATGGGCTGTTGGCATGACCTCAGATCAGGCCCGAGCCCCAAGTCGTTCAGTCGGCCTGCGGCGCCGGTTCGGCCTGGGCACCCGGCAGGCCTTCCATGACGGCTCTGCGTCCCGCCAGCCGATTGAACAGCGCCTTGATCACTTCGCTCGCCTTCACCTCGCGCAGGTCGTCGAAGTACGAGTAGACGACCGGTGTGATGAGCAGCGTCAGCAACAGACAGAGAATCTGGCCGCCGATGATCGTCACCGCCATCGACGCGCGCGAACCCGACCCGGCCCCTCTGCCGAACGCGATCGGCAGCATGCCGGCGACGATCGACATCGTCGTCATCAGGATGGGGCGCAGCCTGACGTGGTTGGCCGCGATCAGCGCCTCATGCCGCTCCATGCCCTCGGCCCGAAGCGTGTTGGTGTAGTCCACCTGCAGGATGGAATTCTTCTTGACGATGCCGAACAGCATCATCAGACCGATGGCGCTGTAGATATTGATCGTCATGCCGAAGAGGATCAGCGTCAGGAGGCCGGCCGGCAGGCTGAGCGGAAGCGCCGTCATGATCGTGAGCGGGTGGACGAAGCTGTTGAACTGCGACGCCAGCACCATGTAGATGAAGACGATCGACAGAATCATCACCAGGATGAAGTCGCTGCTCGCCTCGCTGAGCGCCCTCGCGCTGCCGCCGAAGGTCACCTGGTAGCCCGCCTTCAGATCCAGTTCGCCCACCTTGACACGGGCCTGGCTGATGGCGTCGCCGAGTTTGATCTTCAGCGGGTCCAGATTCGCGCTGACCGAGATCTGTCGCATCCGGTTGTAGCGGTCGATGGAGGCCGGCGCATTGCCCAGCGTCAGTGCGGCCACCTCGCTGACCCGCACCATGCGTCCGCCGCTGGCCGGCACGACCAGGTCGCCCATCGCCTGCGGGTCCTTCCGGAACTGGTCGTCGAGCCGCAGCGTCACCGAATACTGGTCGTCACCGTCCTTGAACTTCGACACCTCTTCGCCGCCGACCAGGGTCCGCAGGGTCGAAGAGAGCGTGTCCATGGGCACACCCATATCCGCTGCGCGCTGACGGTCGACCGTGATGCGCAGTTCGGGCTGCGTCGGCTCGAAGCTGGTGTCCGAGTCGGTTACGCCATCGATTTCGCGAAGCTTGGCGAGGAGAGACGCCGCGCCCGGCATCTGGATCGTGCCCTTCATATCGTCGCCGGCGTAGGCGAGCTTTTGGAGTTCTTCCACGTCCGGCCCCTGGAGGATGAGGCTCAGGCGGTTCATGCCGCCGCCGCCGCCGCGCCCACCGCCGCCGCTGGAGGCGCCGGAGATGTCGGTGCCGCCCGAGACGCTGGTCCGGGCGCTTCGGTACTTGCTCAGGACGCTGCGTGCGACCTGCATCAACTGCTGCTGGGACCGCTCGCGATCGCCGATCGGCGTCAGTTGGAGCGAGTAGTTCGCGCTACCGTTCTGGATCGACACCATCATCGCGTCGAGGTTGTCGCCCAGAGCCGTTCGCAGCTCGCCCTCGATCGGCGTCACGTACTCGAGCGTACGATCGAAGCTCGTCCCTCTCGGCAGTCGCAGGTTCGCGCTGAACTCGCTCTGGTCGTCGTCGGGCACCAGTTCCTGGCCGACGTACGGGTAGATCAGCGCCGCGGACACGACCACGGCGCCGGCGATGGCCAGCATGCCCCCGCGGTGCGCCAGGGACCACTCGAGCATCACCCCGTACCTTTTGTCGATCCACGCGTAGAACCCGCGTTGCTTGGACTGCGACTGGTGTCCCTGCCGGGCGTCCGCCGCCCGCAGCCAGTACGCGCACAGCGCAGGTGTCAGCGTGAAAGAGACGAACATCGAAATGAGAATGGCGGCGGCCGACGAGATCCCGAAGCTGAAGAAGTAGCGGCCGACCTGGCCGGTCATGAACGCGACGGGCAGGAAGATGACCACCAGGGACAGCGTCGTCGCCATCACCGCCAGTCCGATCTCGCCGGTCGCCTTCATGGCGGCTTCCCTGGGCGAGACCCCCTTCTCTTCGATGTATCGAAAGATGTTCTCCAGCACCACGATCGCATCGTCGATGACGATGCCGGTCGCCAGAGACAGCGACAGCATCGTCATGTTGTTCAGCGTGAAGCCCAGCGCCTTCATCACGGTGAACGTGCCGATGATCGAGGTCGGGATCGCCAGCGCCGCAATCAGGGTCACCCGGAGGTTTCGCATGAAGAGAAACACCACCAGGGCCGCAAACAACCCGCCGAGCACCAGGTGAAACTGGATCTCCTCAAACGACTTTCGAATGTAACGCGATTGGTCGCGTGTGGTTTTGACGCTGATGTCGGCCGGCAGCCCCGCCTTAATGCGCTCGAGCCGCGCCACCACCCGGTCCACGACCTCGATCGTGTTGGTGCCCGACTGCTTCCGGATGGAGAGCGAGATGGCGTTTTCGCCCGGGGCGTCCTTCCCCATCTCGGCTTCCCACAGC
>Ga0315287_10003355_pt1 | contig 15443 bp, 9 predicted proteins | sample YL17G11_0_MG_FD_205037 | JGI IMG/M metagenome (GOLD analysis project Ga0315287, IMG submission 205037) | Sediment microbial communities from Yellowstone Lake, YNP, Wyoming, USA - YL17G11_0 | ecosystem: Environmental > Aquatic > Freshwater > Lake > Sediment | place: USA: Wyoming | collected... | reverse complement strand
AAACTGCAGACCGGCGGAAGGGTCGAGCTGCTTGCGTCCGCCGCCACGCACGGCTACCTGCCTCTGCTGGGCACCGAGACTGCAATAAGGGCGCAGGTGAAGATAGGCGTGGACTGCTACGACAGGGCATTCGGAAATAAACCGAAGGGCATCTGGCTGCCGGAGTGCGCCTACCGGCCCGCCGGAAAATGGAAGGGGCCCGACGCAAAGGAGCCCGTGCTCCGGCCAGGCATAGAAAAATACCTCGCCGAATGCGGAGTGAATTATTTCCTCGTGGACCATCACACCATCGAGGGCGGGAGCGCGGAAGGATTGTACCGCGAGCGGTTCCCGTTCACCCAGCCCCTCGGCAAGATGCCGACCGAGCCGTCCGCAATAAACCCGTCGGGGAAGACCACGTACCGGCCTTACTATGTGAAATCGAACGGCTCCGGCAACGTAGCTGTTTTCGGAAGGAACGAGAAATCCGGCCTTCAGGTATGGAGCGGCGAATGGGGCTATCCGGGCGACGGCTGGTACCGTGAGTTCCACAAGCGGGACTCGGTGAGCGGTCTCCAGTACTGGAGGGTAACGGACCGCCAAAGCCGTGATTTGGGAACGAAGGCGTTCTACGAACCCGAAAAGACGCAAGCAAGGGTCGACGAGAACGCCATGCATTTCGTGGGGCTGGTCAAGGAGCTGCTGTCACAGCAGAAGACCGATGCACCGCCCATCGTCGTCGCGCCCTACGACAGCGAGCTCTTCGGCCACTGGTGGTTCGAGGGTATCCGATGGATGAAGAAGGTGCTCGAGAGCCTTCCGGCGGAGGGCATCGAGCCCGTCTCGTGCGGCTCATACCTTGCGGAGCACCCACCAACCCAGATGATAACGCTGCCCGAGAGCAGCTGGGGAGCCGGCGGGGACCACCGCATCTGGCTCAACCAGGACACGGAATGGATGTGGACCGAGATACACGCCTGCGAGAGGTGGATGGAGGAGGCCGCCGGCAAGCACATCGGGAACGCCGCCCTCAAACCGCTGCTCGAACAGGCGGCGAGGGAGCTCCTGCTGCTCGAGAGCAGCGATTGGGAGTTCCTCATCACGACGTTCCAGGCCAAGGAGTACGGCATCAAGCGGTTCAAGGACCACCTGGAGCGCTTCCGTGCGATTCAGGCGGCCGTCGAGGGCCGCGGGACCGTCAACATCGAGGAGCTCATGGAGCAGGACAAGCTATTCAAGACCCTCGACGTATCCGTCTACAGGCCGGGTTAAGTTCGGTGGGCTGACGATGAAGGTCTCCATCCTGTCGCTAGAGTACCCGCCCAGCATATACGGCGGAGTGGGCGTCCATGTCGACAATATCGCCTCTTCATTGTCGATATTGATGAAGGTCGAGGTAAGGACCAAGTCCGTGCCCGGCGCCCCGGACAGGGTCGACGGCAATCCCGCTGTGAGGCGATATTCCGTCGAGAAGGTCGCCGGTAATTTCGGCCCCGCCGCGGAAGCGTTGATGCTCGATATAAAAATGGCATCGGACCCGATGGACTCCGACATAGTACACAGCCACACGTGGTACATGAACATGGCAGGCGCCCTCGCCAAGAAGCTGCACGGCATACCGGCGGTTGCGACGGTGCACAGCCTCGAGCCCCTTAGGCCCTGGAAGGCCGACCAGCTCGGCCGCGGATACGAGCTGAGCAAGTGGATGGAGCGAGAGGGGCTATGCTCCGCCGACAAGGTCATCGCGGTATCGGCGGGCATGAAAAGGGACATCATGAAATGCTATCCCATACCATCATCGAAGATAGAGGTCATCTACAACGGCATCGACCCCTCGCTGTACCGGAAAAAGGAGGACCCGTCGGTACTGAAGCGCCTCGGCATCCGAAAGCCGTACGTTCTGTTCGTCGGTCGGCTAACGAGGCAGAAGGGCGTGTTCGACCTCCTCAAGGCGTCGAAGGCTTTCGAAAAGGGAACGCAGCTCGTGCTCGCCACCGGAAAAGCGGACGAACCCGGAATCCACGAGGAGCTCACGCGCGCCCTCAAGGGAAGGACTGACATCGTCTGGATAGACACCATGCTCGGAAAGCAGGACACCATCGCCCTCTATTCCGGGGCCGCCGTGTCCGTGACGCCTTCCGTGTACGAGCCCTTCGGCATAGTGGTCATAGAGGCAATGGCATGCGGCTCGCCCGTCGTCGCTTCAGGCGTGGGCGGCATCCTCGAGATAATCGAGAACGGAAGGAGCGGGTTCCTCGTCAAGCCCAAGAGCCCCGGGAAGTTCGCAGAGGCGGTCAACCGCGTTCTTGGGGACACGGCACTGGCCGGGAAGCTCGCAGCCAATGCACGCAAGCGCGTCGAGGAGAAGTTCACGTGGAAGGTGGCCGCCAAGAGCACGTTCGAGTTGTACAAGAAGCTCGCCTGACGATATTTGGAGTTCGTTAATCATGTTGGACAAGAAGGAGTTTGCGAAGATAGTGAGCTCCGCCGCGGGGCACTTGTCCAACAGGCGCTGGTGCGCCTCCAAGGGCGCCAAGTCGCTCAAGGTACACGACACGTTCCCCTTCTTCTCGAGCCCCAGCGCCATGTTCTTCGGAGCCATCTTTTCGTTCCCGTGCAGCCCGAAGGTCTACTGCGCGCCATTCGCTCTCTCTTCGAAGAAGAGCACCCCGATGCTCGAGCCGATCAGGATAAGGAACATGTATTTCGGAGAAGCGGAAATCAATCCGGATTTTCTGACGACCTCGATAGAGGCGATGCGCCTTGGCTCCGGAGGGGCCGACGGGCGCATGCTCAAGAGCGTAAAATGGAACGGTCATGCAATCCCTGCGGGAAAGGCACGGAATGTAAAGCTGCTCGGCGGCGATTCCAGCAACGTCGTGGTGGGATGCTGCATCGGGGGAGTGGACACGGTCTACAAGGGCTACAGAACCTTTGACGCGTTCAATCCGGAACCGGAGCTCCTGTCCTACATCTCGGCTCATTCCGCGGAATCCGTGCCGCGCTTCATGGGCGATTGCAAATTCTCGAAAGGCGCTTCGAAGGACAAGCGTCCGGTGGTTCTGGGCATCCTCGTGGAGCGCGTCAAGGGCACGGATGCTTTCAAGCTCGCTGTGGAGGAGGCGAAGGGCTGCATCGCCAAGGGGGACATGGAATCCGTCATGCTGGCCGCCGGCGCAGGAAAGGCCGTGGGCGAGATGCATTCGCTTCTCTCGGCCGCGAGAAAGATGGACCTGAAGCCCGAGCGTGTCACGAAAGGCGATGTGAAGCGGTGGCAGACCAGGATCGCGGACGAATACAATGCCGCTCTCAAGGAGCTCGACGGCGAGAACATGAAAAAGCTGGCGTGGGCGGCGAAGGAGCTGGCCCCGCTGGTAGCCGGGATGAAGACCCTTGCGGGGAGCAGGAAGCTCCGGACACACCAGGACCTCCATCTGGGCCAGATGCTCTTCGATGCAAAAAAGCAAAAGATGACAATAATCGATTTCGAGGGCGAGCCCATGCGCCGCGGAAAGGAGCGCATCGAGAAGCTCCCGCCCGAAAGGGACGTCGCCACGATGCTGCGGTCCTTTTCGTACGCGGCCGCCGTTGCCCTAATGGAATATCGCAAGGACGCACCGAAGAATACCGTCAGTCCAGAGGTGGCACAGGCGCGGGCCCGGATGTGGGAGAAAGCCAGCGAGGTGGCGTTCCTTATCTGGTACATATCGGAGACCATTAAGGGAACTCCCGACCTCGAGATGTTCTGGGCATGTGTGGACCCCTGGCTCGCTGAGAAGGCCCTGTATGAAATCATATACGAAGCGAAGTACCGCCCCGATTGGGTGGGAATACCCCTGGGCGGATTGCTTAGCATCCTAGAGCGGCGGGTGTCCTGAACATCCGAATAACCGGACCGGACCGTTGGTTTTATATCGGTACAACCGCATCGACGGCCGATGGACGGCGAGGAGCTTCGCGGACATCTCATTCGGTGCGTGGCGAGCTCGGTCCTCGACGTCCGGCTCGGGGCCGTCGAGGCCTCGAAATATCTGGGCCCGGACGGGGAGGCGGCGCTTGCCGAGGCCGCCTATCCCGGAATGGGCAAGAGCTACAACCCGCACACGTCGTTTTATGCGATGAAGGCTGCGGCCCAGGCCGGGTTCCTCAAGCCGCTCCAGAACTATTCCGAGGGCCGGCCCGGGCCCATCACATGGGAGTTCATGAGGGCGCTTCTTGATATGGGGGAGCCCGGATGGACGGCCGCAGCCAAACATGTGTACGAGGGATGCTATACTCTGGTGGAGCTGGCCATCGAAGCGGCCAGCCGGCTCGGCACCGCGGGCGTACCGGCATTGAATAATGCCGTGGGCGGCAGCGGCAATTATGCGTGCCGCATGCTGGCCGTGGATGCCGCGGAGAAACAATGTGCGTTGGGATTGCCGGTGATGGAATCCGCCCTGAGCGCATACGGGAACGATCTCAACATCCACGCCATCAATGCACTTGCGAGGCTCCCCGATGGCATCGGGACGGAGCTTCTGAAGAAAAATTACTACGTCGGCAACCAGGGCTCTCCGAAAGCGAAGGCCGTTTTGGATGCTGTTTCAAAGACGGGGGTCGCGGGACTGCCGGTGCTCGAGCATGCGCTCCTGTCATCCGAGACGAACGAATATCTCGGAAAACAGGCCGCCGAGGCGGTTGCGCGCTGTGGTGCTGACGGAGCTGCGCTCCTTTCGCGGCTGATGGACACGGCGCATCCACATGTTCAAAAGTATCTGCTCCACGGGGCCGGTTTCCTGGGCGCTGCCGGCGTTCCGATATTGATGAAATCGATGAAGGACCCGAATGCGGGAGTGCCCGAGGAAGCGGTCATTGCTGCGGGGCGGATAGGGGACGCTGCGGCGGACATCATCATTCGCGCATCGAAGGAATCCGGAAGCCGTGCGGCATATGCGGCCGTCGAGGCGACCGCCGGCCTGAAAGTGCGGGCCGTCGAGGTGTACAGGGCGTTCTTCTCAGGCAACAGCGGATTCTCGAGCGTAATGGTCTCACGCCTCCTGCAACTCGGAGAGGATGCGGTCCCGACGCTGAAGCTCGCCCTTGCCAGCAACGACATCAACACGAGGGCCGAGGCAGCCCGCTGCGCAGGGGAGCTTGGCGAGAAGGGGCTGGAGCTGCTCGAGGTCGCCGTCAAGGACAATATGTCATTCTGCCCTCAGCATCAGATCTGTGATTACTACGGGCCCTGTTATGAATATCAGCTCGTTAAGTTCGCGGCCATACGGGCCGCTGCGAAGCTCGGGGAGAACGGCAGGCACCTGGTCGAGGCCGGTTTCAAAGACGAGGACATATTCGTCAGGCTCACGGCCGCGCCATTCATGGGAAAAGAAGGTATCGAACTGATCAGGGCATCTCTCAATCCCGCCACGGGGCCGACGCATACGGTGATAATGCACAACTGGCATTATCCAACACCAACGCCGGTGGAGGTGACTCCCGACCTAGTCCCGAACGCTCACCGCGAATATGCGGCCGGCGTCCTTTCACCCATCGCAAAGGAGAATTTCGACCTTGTGAAGCTGGCCTATGCGGACCCGGACCACAAGGTGAAGGCGGCGGCGGTGTTGTCGGCGGGTCATGCGGGGACCGCCGGACTGGAGATACTCACCGATGCATTCAACACCGAGAACTGGGACATGACCAATTCTAGCATCGCCGCATCTGCCGCTATGGGAAAAGAGGCATTTTTATTCCTGGAGCTCGTGGCTGAAAAGGGGGATTATTACCAGCTCGAGAGCGCCATCGGTGTCGCCAAGAAAATGGGGTCGGAGGCACTCCCGTTGTTCGAAAAGATAATGGCGGTCCAGGACGGCTCCAGGCTCCGGCCTGAAGCGCGTGCCGACCTGGCCCGGTTCGTGCGAAAGATGGGGCCGGTTGCCATCCCCGTTCTGAAACACGCGATAATGCTGGACATGCTCGATTACTGGGCCAGCCTATCCGCAAAGGAGGCCTGGGAGGCGGCCATCGAGTGGGGCGAGGACGGATTGCCCCTTTTGCTCGCAGTGCCCAAGTTCGAGCATGGAATGCTTGCGGAAGCGCTCGATTCGGGCAAATTCACGCCGACGATGCTCGCGGAGAGGCTGCATCAGGTCTTCGACTCCGGGGACGACAAGGAGAGAACGGCAATTCTACGTGCGGTCACCGCCTGGGGCGGAGATGCTGTGCCTTTCCTCCGAAAGGCGTTCCTGCGGGTGGCCAGTGAAGTGCTCGAGGAGACGGCTCGGAAAATAGGAAAGCCGGCACTTCCCGCGCTCGACGAGATGCTGAAGAAACTCGAAGAGCCGCCGGAGGACCAGCGGGACCACTGCATCCTCGCGGCCGTACAGGAGGCATTTATCAATATAGAGGGACCGGACCGATTCAGGCCTCATGGGAGAAAATCACTGACGGCAGAGCTCGCGGAGATGGAGGCCCCGGAAGTCGAGCGAAGACGAGCATTGATGGGCAGAGTTCCAGAAGGGGACCCTGACTGGACCCCGATAATCTACAGGGCAGCGATGGATGCGGAGCTCCAGGTCAGGAAGGAGAGCCTGAAAGCGGCTGTAAGTCTTGGAAAGGCGGGAATTCCTGCGCTTCTTTTGCTCGCGATGGACAAGGATGAGAGATTGCGAAACGATGCGACCGTCGAATTGAAGCGGGCGCTCGGCGGCGACCTCGACGGCGTGCTCAAGGAAGCGTGGTACATGAAAGGTGTGGCGCTGGCGGATGCCGGCCGGCACGGGGCCGCCCTGGATGCTCTCCGCAATATCGAGGGCGACGAGGGCCTCGACGACCCGATGTTCAACTACAACAAGGCCCGCGCCCTTCTGGGCGAGGGGCGACACGAGGAAGCGCTGGCCATTTTCGACAAGGAGCTGGCGCAGGACGCCGAGAATGGGTTCGCGTGGTACAACAAAGGGGTCGTGCTCCTGCAAATGGGCAGGAACGAGGAGGCGCTCGCTGCTAGCGAGAAGGCCGTGCAGTACAGACCCAATGACGGTCAAGCCTGGGGGAACAGGGGCAGCGCACTTTCCAATCTCGGCAGGTATGATGAGGCGGTGAAGGCGTTCGACAGGGCCATCGAGCTCAACAGCGAGGATGTCAATGCTCTGTACAACAAGGGGTCCGCTCTGTTGAGGCTCGGCAGGTTCGAGGAGGCCATTTCACCCCTGGATAAAGCGGTCAAGCTGGACCCATCCCGAACGGCCGCGTGGAACGAATTAGGCATCGCCAATCAGAATCATGGGCAACATGATGCGGCGTTCGCCGCCTACGACAGGGCGCTCCTGCTTGACCCCAACAATGCCAACGCCCTTGTGAACAAGGGCGGGTTGCTCGTGGCGCTCAGGCGATACGACGAGGCCATCGCATGCTTTGACAAGGTGATGGGATTCGAGCCCAACAACATACTTGCCATTTTCAACAAGGCCCACACGCTTGAAATGATGGGGCAGAAGGAGCATGCGCTCGCGACCTTCGACAAGGTATTGGAGCTCGACCCGAGCGATGTCAGTGCGAAATACTGCCGTGCGCGACTGCTTGCGATGCTCGACAGGCCAGACGAGGCGCTGGGAATACTCGAAAAATTAGTCGCAATGAAGGCGGAGTTCAAAGAGGAAGTGAAAAAGGATGAGGCTTTCGAGAAAGTGCGCAACCTTGAGCGGTTCAACAAATTAATGGGTTAGATGGCTATCTATCGTCCAGCTGCATTTTCCGCGCACATCCTTTTTCGGGACATTCGGGAGGTCGACCGTTGCGATGATTCCTTTGGGGAGGGAGAGCGAAACGGATGTCTTTCTGCCGCGCCGCTCCCATCTGACCTCGATGACCCCCTGGGGCACGGCTACCTTCCCTTCGACGGAGCGTATAGGATTATTTCGTTTTCCGGCAACGGAGCGCTCACTGTTCAATAGAGGGGCGAATCTGATGCGTTTCCAGCCCGGCGCCTCCTGCCACACGCCCAGAAGGATGTTGGACAGATGGATGATGGGATGGGCGCTCCAGGCGTGGCACAGGCTGTCCTTTCCCGGTTTTCCGTTCCATATCTCTTCCGTCGTGGTGTAGCCGCGGTCGAGCATCGACCCCCACCATCGCCGGATGCAATCCACCGTTTCAGGCAAGCGGCCCGTCTTCTTCAGGGCCTCGAAGATGTAATACATGAAATAGGGCGAGGGGACGATTGGAGCGGTATACTCGCCTTGCACCATCGGTACGAGATGCTTTTCGACCCACTCCCGGTGATGCTCGGGATGGAGGTCCATGAGGACGGCGAGTGCGAGCGAATGCACGCTGCTAGTTCCGGCCGGTTTGCCTTTCCAGTCCAGTCCGCCGTGGAAAAGATGGTCCTTCTTCTTGAACAATCTCGTCTTAATCGCACGCTCCAGCGCGGACGCCCTTCTCTGATAGAGGCGGGAATCAGCAGGCTTGCCCGCAAGCTTGAAGAGACGGGAAGCGGTCCTCAGAGCCCACAGATAAAGCAGGTTGTAGACCGCCGGGTAGCCTTCTTTGAAGATGGGGTGCCAATCGAGGAAGAGCCAGTACCGGTCATCGTACGGGATGAGCCCGTTCTTCGCCGTGGATTGCCTGAAATATTCGAGAAGGCGCCGGAGCCTTTCTTCGTAAGCCTTGAACAGCGAAAGGTCCCCCGTCTGCCAGTAATAGTCCCAATGGGTCAGTATCCACACCAGCGAGAAATCAGGCAGGATGCAGCGGTGGGATGTTGTCGGCGTCACGCCGTAGGTCAGCCCGTTGTCGGATTCCTGCGTGCCCAGCTGGACTATGCCCCTGCGGAAAAGACGCGTATCGGCGGAAAGGAAGAACGTATTGCGGCCCTGGACCCTTGCGTCCCCCCACCATTGCGCCTGCTCCCGCCACGGGCAATCGATGTAGGCGTCGAGCATGCAGCATCTCTGGGACCAGACGCACATGTCGTAAATCCTGTTGAGCCGGTTATCGGAAGAGCGGAAGGTGGCCTTCACGTCGAGCGGGTATTCGACGGCGTGCAATCTCATTCGGATTGCCAAAGGCACATTGCTGTTCCTGACAACGAGCACGAGATATCGGAAACCCCAATGGTCGAACTGCTCGTGCCTCGTCCTGCCCTGTCCCAGGTTAAGCCGGTTGCCGAAAGCGGGCCGGCTTCCCTCGGTGATAGGCTGGAAGATGGGCGTCGCTTTGTCCGCTGCCTCGCATACGAGCGTGTCCACGAGCTCCATGCCTTCGGCGCCGTCGATGTCCATTTCGAGGGAGCCGACGACCTCCTTTCCGAAATCGATGCAGCTTGCCCCGTAACCGTCCTTTCCTGTCGGAGCGAACTGCACGGCCGCCCAGCCTTCCCTGAGCTCGAGCCTGGGGCGGCCCTTGGCCCATTTCCGCTCATCCTGGAGATAGGTGCGTACGACGTTCGCGTGGGAACGATAGTCCGTCGTGCAGGGTCCTTTTGAAGTCGACAGAATCTTTTGGGGAAGCACGACCTCCTCTTTTAGCAGCGGTATGCCCCTCTTTTCGAAACGGGGCCATGGCATGCAGCCGGCGCTTCTGACCATGGGGGTCTTCCACGCCGTATCGTCGTATCCTTCCTCGAGCCAGGAGCCGTCGTCGAGGCGACCATCGAATATTTCCTGGAAATTGAGCTCCAGCGACACTCGTGTCATGGTGCTCAAGAAGCCTGGCGCTGCCCTGACCTTCCAGCTCCTGTCAGTCGTGAGGTCCGTGCCGCCCGCATTTCCCCAGAGCAGGAAACCCGCATTTCCCTCCGGATGGTACGAGAACGTCCCGACACCGAGGCTGTGGACGAGCGCCGCAATGACATTGTTCCCCTTTTTTAGAAAGGGCGCAATATCGACGGAGTCATAGGGCCACGAGCGCTGGAAGCCCCTGGCCGGTCCCCTGTTCACGTGTTTGCCGTTCACGAACAGCCTGTAGGATGTATCGGCGGTCACATTCAATACGGCCTTTTCGGGGACCCTGTCGAGAACGATGCTCTTTCGGGCCTGCATCCATGCATTGACGATGTTGAACTCGTGAAGGTCGTACCAGAGCCACTTGGCGCTCCTGGGAGGCGAATCGTCCGTCATGCCATATCACCAGATAATTTCAGAGACCGAACTTCATCTCGAAGGCCCTCATCTCCTTGTCGCTCATTCCCTCGGGCTTGAAACCGCTCCCGAGGCATTTCAGGAGGACGGCCGCCCCCTTGTTGGCGACATCTATGAAATCGAAGGCCTCCATCGAGTCCCGTCCGGTGGCGGTGGCGCCGTGCTTGTTCCAGATGACGACGTCATGCTTCTTGAGGCCTTTCAGGGTAAGGGCGGCAAGCTCGCCCGAGCCCGGCAGGGTATATTCCGCCAGTGCTATTCCCCGAGGCACATGCGCCCGGACCTCGGGCAGCATGCCCGACAAGACCCGGTTGAGGAGCACGCCATCGTGAGCGTATTTGGGATGGTGGCTTATGGCAATCAGCTCTATTGGATGTGTGTGGACCACCGCCCGGTGCGGGCTGCCCGTCATCACCTTGTCCAGATGGAGATAGACATGCGAGATGAACTCGCTGGTGACCCTCGAAGGTCTGTCGCTCGGACCGGCCCACAGGAGGTAGTAACCCTTGGCCTCCTTGTCAATGAGGACGATGCAGCCGCCGTTCAAGGGCTTTCTCATGTCCCGGATGCGTTCTCCCGTCCGCTTGACGTAAAAGAGCATCCCTGCGGCATCTTTGGGATATTTCTCGGAAATGACGTGCTCGTAATCGCGAAGTTTCGCCGGGACGCTGAGGATGTCAGTCATGTTGAGGGACATGTTGCCCCCGTTCTTTTCAGCCCAGCCCTTCTCCCACAGCAGCTTCGCAGTCTCGGAGAGCTTGGCCATCTCCCGCTTCGCCTTGTCATTCAATGCGATTTGTTTCATCCTATTTCCTCTTGAGAATGATTGCATTCATTTTAGTTCCTCTTCAATGTGAGTTTATCCATACTATTTCCTCTTGAGCTGTACGTTCTTTTCGTATACCTTGAGCTCGTCATACCAGTCGAACCCGACGGGCACGCCCTTCTTCAGGCAGTAATGGTCCCAGACGGCCTCGAAGGGCATCGTCTTGAGCTCCTCGAGCAGCGCCAGACGGGCAGTGTAATCGCCCTCGTTCTCGAGCCTCATCAGCCAGTCCGTGGGCTCCAGAATGGCCAGCAGGAGCGCTTTCAGGATGCTCCTTGCTCCTATCACCCAGGCCCCGACCCTGTTGACCGAGGCATCGAAGTAGTCCATGCCGAAATATACGGCGTGGAGCGACGCCGACCGGACGACCGCCTGGCAGAGCGACCGCAGCTCGTCGTCGAATATCACGATATGGTCGCTGTCCCACCTGACCGGCCGGCTCACGTGGAGCAATATCCCGCTGACGAACCCGATGGTTGAGGATATCTTGTCCGGGACGGCCTCCGTCGGATGGAAATGCCCCGTGTCGAAGCACAGCATCTTCCCGTTGGCCACGGCATAGCCAAGATAGAATTCGTGCGAACCGATGACGCATGATTCCGACCCTATGCCGAAGAGCTTGGATTCCAATGACTCCCTGAGGTACTCTTCATCGATTTTTTCCTTGAATATCTCGTCGAGGGACGCCTTCAATCTCTGCCTCGGGGCAAGCCGGTCCACGGGGATGTCCTTGAACCCGTCCGGTATCCAGTAGTTCAGTATGCACGGGGACCCGAGGGCCTTGCCCATGTGCTCGGCGATTCTGCGGCATGCGAGGGCATGTCGGACCCAGAACCACCTGACCTTTTCGTCCCGGCTGCTCAGGGTGAAGCCCGAATCCGCCTTCGGATGCGCAAAGAAGGTGGGATTGAAATCGATGCCCATGCCGCGGGATTTGGCCCAGTCCACCCATTTCCGGAAATGTTCGGGCCCGAGCTTGTCCCTCTCGACTGATTTGCCCCCTGTTTCTGCGTACTTCGCATGGAGGTTGAGGCGGTGCTTGCCAGGAATCAATGCCAGGGCCTTGTCAAGGTCGGCCCTCAGCTCCTCCGGGTTCCTTGCCCTTCCCGGAAAGTTACCGGTGGACTGTATGCCGCCGCCGGAAATCGCATCTCGTCTTGTCTCGAAACCGACGACGTCATCGCCCTGCCAACACTGGATGGAGATAGGGATGGTTTCCAGTACCATCTGGCTGCTCTCGACGTCGATGCCTATCTTGCGGTAGGCTTCCTTTGCGAGCAAGTAGGCCTTCTCGACCCTAATCTTGTCTTGCTTTTTCATCTGCGGTCTCCCTGAGCTGTTGGAAACGTGTCCAAGCCTCGTCCCAATCATTCGTGTGCCCTGGAACGTAATGCTCGATATTAAATGAATTACGGACAAGCATACGGCCCTCGCCGATGTCCCTGATATGGCCCAACGCAATGGCCTGCACCAGCAGATTGCCAACTGCCGTGCCCTCGACCGGGCCGGCGTGCACGGGCAGGCCGGTGGCGTCGGCAGTCATCTGGTCGAGCAGCCGGTTGCGGCTCCCACCTCCGATGATATGAATCCTGTTGATGGGACCGGTGCGGAGCTGACCGAGCTCCTCGATGACGGACCTGTACGAGAGCGCCAGGCTCTCGAGCGCACACCTGAAATAGGAGCCCTGCGAGGCGGGTGTGGATTGCCCCGTGGCACGGAAATAGGCGTTGAAGGCGGCCTTCATGGAGCGCGGATTGAGGAACTTCCTGGAATTGGGGTCGACGAAGCACGTGAACGGTCCCGTTTTCCTTGCTTGAGATTCCAGCCGACCATACGGGAGCATAGAGGGGAACGAGCGCCGCAGCCCGTCCACGAGCCACATGCCCATTATGTTCTTGAGGAAACGGAACGTGCCCTGCACGCCGCCCTCGGATGTGAAATTGCGCTCCATGGCCGCCTTCGTGCATATCGGGCGCCTGAGCTCGCGCCCCATCAGGCTCCAGGTCCCTGAAGAAATGAAGGCCCAGTCCTTGCCGGAGGCCGGAACGGATGCCACGGCCGAGCCCGTGTCGTGGGTCGCCGGCGCTATGACCGGAATGGGCCCGAGGCCCGTCCTTGCCCGGACCGAATCGGAGAGCGTGCCCAGGACCGTCCCCGGTTCCACTGGCTTCGAGAACAGACCGCCATCAACTGGTATCGCCCCGAGGATATCCTTGTCCCAGTCACGCTTCGCCGCATTGAGGAGCTGGGTCGTCGTTGCATTTGTGAACTCCATGCACTTCTTTCCGGTAAGAAGGAAATTGAGGTAATCGGGAATCATGAGGAGCCGCCGAGCGCGCTTACGAAGGCCCGGAGAGCTTCGTTTCATGGAGAACAGCTGGTAGAGCGTGTTGAGCTGCATGAACTGGATGCCCGTCTTTTTGTAGATGGTCTCCGCACCGAGCCGCTCGTGGAAAAGGGGCATCATGCCGTCCGTCCTGCTATCCCGGTAGGCGACGGGAAGCTCCAGGAGCCGGTCCTCCGCGTCGAGCAGCACGAAGTCCACGCCCCAGGTGTCGAGCCCGATGCTCGAGGGCGGCTCTTTGCACCTTGAGGCTTTCTTCAGGCCCTTGAGGACCTCATTGAAAATGCTGTCGATGCCCCACCTGTAATGGCCATCGAGAAAGCGCATGCCGTTCCTGAAGCGGTGGACTTCCTCGAGAGCTATCCTGTCACTGTCGAATCTCCCGCGGACTATTCGCCCGCTTCCGGCGCCGATGTCGATGGCAATGCAATTCATAATGGGCTCCGCATCGCAAGAAGCTCACGGCCGCGGCAGCCTCACTTCTGCGAGATTGAGCATCGCCTCGAGAGGGGCGATGTGCGCAAGAACATGCATGGAACCTTCCATGACCCTTTGACGGAGCGCCATTGCTTTTGCACAGTCCCCGTCGATGACCGCATGGAAGCACTCCTCGGCCATTCCCATGAGAAGCTTGCGCCCCTCGGGGCTCAGGACCGTGTAGCTAATGATGGCATTTTCGAGCGAAAGCGACGCCGACAACAGCACCACGCCCGCCGAGGCCGCGCCCAGCGATGGGGCTTCTGCGATGTATTTGAGGAATGACGCTTCGGCCGCCCTGTATTCTGCTGCCAGTGGCTTGGAAAGTGTCGTGGGTTTTCCGGGTATCTGTAGCGTCGGCTGGGGCCCGTCGGAGAGCTTGAGCCGAGCGCAGATTGCCTTGAGGGCATCCATGCCTTTTCGGGCGTGCTCCCATTCCTTCAGGGTGGCCGCCACATCGAAAGCCTCCTTCAATCCCAGCTCGGGCTTCCCGATGCCGGACCTGTCGGAGGGAGGCGCGGGTATCTCGGCGCATCCGTCCTTGACCGGGAGGCTCTCCACGAGGGCCTTTCCGCCGGCGCAGTACATCGCAGGCCAGACGGTCCTCACGACGAGCCTCAGGATATCGAGGGCCATCTCCCGGCCGTCCGCACGGCGCACGATGACCTTGCCCGTCTTGAAAGCATGGACCTTCCTCCCGTCGCGCTCCATCATGCCGTAGCCCATCTCGGGGGAGCAGCGGGGCTTTTCGAAGAGCGGGGAGGAGTTGATGTAACGGCACAGGAACCGTGCGTCGAAGATATCATTGTCCTCGCCGCCGCCCAGTTTCGCTTCAAGGGTGACCTTGCCCTCCTCGGTGCAGGGCTGAATCTCCATCACGCCTTCGATTATGTTGGCCGCGTATGTCATGGGACCTCGCTCTTTTTGACGATAATATTTGTTGGCGAAATCATTCGTGGTGGAGGTGGCATTCCGCCTCCGTGTTGACCTTGATATGGGAGGAATCCCTGCCCTGCTTGTCGAGGTAGTCCTTTATGGCGGCGTGGAGGGCGTCGGCGGCAAGGTTGGAGCAATGCATCTTTATTGCCGGCAGGCCGCCCAGCTCCTTCGCGACATCCGCCCTTGATATCTTGAGCGCATCTTCGAGGGTCTTGCCCTTCGCCATGTCCGTGACCATGGAGCTTGTGGCTATGGCCGCCCCGCAGCCGAACGTCTTGAACTTGACGTCGACGAGGACATTGTCCTTGACCTTGATGTAGACGAACATGAGGTCCCCGCATGTGGGGTTGCCCACCTTGCCGACACCATCGGCGTCCTTTATCTCGCCCATGTTGTGGGGGCTAGTGAAGTGCTCCATCACCTTGTCGGTATACATGGCCACTACCATTGGTGCTAACCTCGCCCGCCAATAAATAGTTTTTTATCGTATATGAGGGGCGTCCAACCATAAATTAGATAAGTATAGACGGGAATTAAGATACAGGTGGGTAATATGGCAAAAACGACCGCTTTGATAGTGGCGTCCCTTTTCTTGGGATTAGCACTTGGAACCATGATAATGTACGGCGCGACACGCCCCGTATCGCAGCCCGCTTCGAGCACGATGATACTGGGTCCAGAACGCGCAAAGGCCGACCCCACCAGCTACTCGGCGGACCTGTATGAGGGCCACCACACGATGATCAACGCCAACGGCAAA
>Ga0315287_10003351_pt1 | contig 15450 bp, 9 predicted proteins | sample YL17G11_0_MG_FD_205037 | JGI IMG/M metagenome (GOLD analysis project Ga0315287, IMG submission 205037) | Sediment microbial communities from Yellowstone Lake, YNP, Wyoming, USA - YL17G11_0 | ecosystem: Environmental > Aquatic > Freshwater > Lake > Sediment | place: USA: Wyoming | collected... | reverse complement strand
CTCGTGGGATTGCACACCACGTGCCTACGATGAGTGATGTCGTAGAACTTCCACGTATCCATGAATCGATCCCTCAGTGCCTTGTGTATAGGGAGTTTCTGCCAATAACTTGTAGGCGTCAGATATGCGGCCTAACGCGCAGGCAGACACTTTTCGCAAGTCACATTCTAGCAGGGAGTTGCTGTATTGCAACGTCTTCTCTGCGTGATAGGCAGTTTCCGCCTAACGCGCAACGGACTGCTAAGACAGACCGCCAACCGGACTGCGAACATCCCATCCGCCACTATCCGAGAAAACCTTCATTTTCCGACACCCCAACCGACTGTTCGCCGTTTTGCCTGATTTTCCAGCCGAGAGACTCCGAGACTGCCATCTCCGTATTCAAAGCGCTGGAAAGCCGTCAGAAATTGGGTTTTCAACGCCGTCGAGCCGCATTCGGGGGCGGCCCGGCAAGAGCCGCCCTAAAGCCCAACGGGCGCAAACTCAGAATCACCATCGCCTATTGGGCGACGCGCCACTTCCGTCAGGTAAAGCCACACGTCTATCCTACGACACCCCCCCTTCGGACGGCAGTATGTCGTATTGCCCCGTTTGGTCCCCAGCGGTATCATAACCGCCCGATTCGTAGTCTCGTAGACGACACGCTCCTGCACGGAAGGCGGGACGCTTCGCGAGACCTAAGGGGAAGGGATGCCCATGGAGACCATTCTTGTTACGGGCGGCGCCGGATTCATCGGAAGCTGCTTTGTTCGGCAGTGCCTTGCCGAGCGGACGGTCCGAATCATCAACCTGGACAATCTGACGTATGCGGGCAATCTCGATTCGCTGCAGTCCGTCGAAAAGGAGCCGCGTTATGTCTTCGTCCGCGGCGACATTGCCGAGCGGGAGACCGTCGACCGCGTAATTGCGGAATATAAGCCGGCGGCCGTGGTCCACTTCGCGGCCGAATCGCACGTCGATCGGTCCATCGAGGGTCCAGCCGAGTTTGTACGCACGAACGTCCAGGGCACGTTCCAGATGCTTGACGCTGCCCGACGGTACATGGCGGGGCTGCCGGCCGACCGGCGCGACGCATTCCGATTCTTGCACGTATCGACCGATGAGGTATATGGGTCGCTCGGTCCTACCGGCCGCTTCACTGAAACAAGCCCCTACGACCCAAGTTCGCCCTATTCGGCATCGAAGGCGGCGGCCGATCATTTCGCCCGGGCCTATTTCCGCACCTACGGCCTGCCGGTGATTGTTACGAATTGCTCGAACAACTACGGGCCGTACCAATTTCCCGAAAAACTGATTCCGCTAATGATTCTCAATGCGCTGGAGGGCAAGCCGCTGCCGGTATACGGCGACGGGCAGAACGTGCGGGACTGGCTGTTCGTCGAGGACCACTGCCGGGCGCTGTGGCGAGTACTCATGGCCGGCCAGCCCGGCGAAACGTACAATATCGGCGGCAATCATGAGCAGAAGAATCTCGACGTGGTGCGGACGATCTGCAAACTCGTCGACGAGCTTCACCCCAACCTGCCCCACGCTCCCTGTGAGTCGCTAATCACCTTTGTCAAGGATCGTCCGGGCCACGACCGCCGCTACGCCATCGACGCCGGCAAGATTCAGCGGGAACTGGGGTGGCGGCCCGAATATGACTTCGACTCGGGAATGCGGCAAACGGTCGCGTGGTATCTGGACAACTCGCAATGGATACGGCGCGTCACCAGCGGCGCGTATCAGCGCGAGCGATTGGGACTGCTGCGCGAGGCCGCTTAATACCAACATGCATCAACCGCAACTCTTCACCAAGGGGATTGTGCTCGCCGGCGGATCGGGCACGCGCCTTTATCCGATCACCAGGGCTGTAAGCAAGCAATTGCTGCCGGTCTACGACAAGCCGATGATCTACTATCCCCTGTCGGTGTTGATGTTGGCCGGCATCCGCAACGTGCTGCTGATCTCCACGCCCCAGGACATCGCAGCCTATCAGCGGCTGTTGGAGGACGGCAGCCAACTGGGCATCTCGATTTCTTACGTCGTTCAGCCGGAGCCGAAAGGGCTCGCCCAGGCGTTCATCCTCGGCCGCGAATTTATCGGCCAAGACCGCGTCGCCCTGATCCTTGGCGACAACATCTTCTACGGGCAGGGGTTCCAGACGAACCTGGACCGGGCCGTCGATCGACAGATTGGCGCCACGACCTTCGCCTACCGCGTCAAAGACCCGCAACGCTACGGCGTGGTTGAACTGGACGACGCGGGCAAAGCGCTGTCGATCGAAGAGAAGCCCCCCATGCCGCGGTCGAATTATGCTGTGACCGGCCTGTATTTCTACGACAACCAGGTGATCGACATTGCCGCCAATATGCGTCCTTCGGCGCGAGGCGAGTTGGAAATCACCGACGTGAACCGCGCCTACATGGAGCGCGGGCAACTTTACGTCGAACGTCTGGGCCGCGGATTCGCCTGGCTCGACACGGGGACCGAGACCTCGCTGTTGCAGGCCGCCGATTTCGTCCGGACGATCGAGGAGCGCCAGGGGTTGAAGATCGCCTGCCTCGAAGAGGTTGCGTTCTACAAGGGATTCATCAACTCCCAACAGCTCGAAACGCTGGCTAAGGGCTTCAACAATAGCTACGGCCAATACCTGCTGAGCCTGTTGGGACGCTAAGGCGCTGTTGAAAGCCGAAGTAGCGTCCGGTGCGTGGGGTGGGGCCGTACTCTCCGTTCACGCCCGCCAAGTGCTGGAAACGCGTCCCGTTGTTGTCCCTTTCTGGATGGGGTGCATTGTTGGATTCGGAAAGCCTGACGATCTGCTTCCGGCGCGTGGTAAAAAACAACGGCCCCGCAGGCGCCGGCCAGAACCAGGCACACCGTGGAAGGCTCGGGGACTTCGGCAAAGACCGCCAGATTGCCGCCGACGGCGCGGCCGGCGGGGTTGTCGGCCGAGACGTTGACGATGATGCCAATGCCCGTCGTGGGATCGCGCAGGGCCATGGTCGTCGAACCGCCGCCGTCGAGGTTCAATGCGTTGTAGACTTGGTAATCGCTGATCAGCAGGTCGGCGATCTCGCCGACTTTAATGCCGGCGCTTCCGCCCGCCGCGTCGGCCGTGAACAGCACCAGGGTGTTGTTGTCCCGGGTCAGGCCGATGGACGTGCGCGCCTTGTCCTGGTTGTACCACGAGTTGCCGTTCGAGTAGCCGCTGATGGCGCTCAGCGGACCGCTCGGTGCATAGGTCGGAATACTTTTCACTCCGTTGGTGACGATCTGCGCGCTGCCCGCCACCGTGTTCCAGAGCGTCACCGGCTCCAAGACATGCTTGTTGTCCGCATACGACGCGTCGCGATGCACGATTTCCACATGATTGGCGGCGTCGATGTTCAGGGCGGGTGCGTACTGGACGATCGCGTAGCTCTGGTTCGGTTGCCCCGTCGCCGCGGGCTGCGGATCGAACGACGAATAGACGTTGCCGTTCGAGGCGGCCAGGCCGGTCAGCCACGTGTCGGCGGCCGAATCGGTCGAGAAGAAATGGCCGTTGATGGCCAACTGCGCGTTCTCCTGGTTGAGGAAGCCCAGTGTAGTCTGCCGCGTGGTTTCGCGCGCCCCGCTCGGCCCGGTGACCTTGAAGTGGATGCCGGGCGCGGTCAGGTCGATCAGCGCGATGTGCATGTTGACGTTGCCGGCCGACATCGTGTTGGTGCGCGTTATGTAAGCAACCCCCCGGTACGGATGCGTGATGACTTCGCTTGCCGGCGCCAGTCCCGACCACAGCACTGTCGCCACGGCCAGCAACCAGGGCAGTTTACGCAATGCCCTCATGCCAACCCCCTTCTTGCAGCGGTGTGCAAGGTGCGTTGTCACGGTGTGTTCCTTGGAGAAAGGCACTCTTCTGTTTTCGGGTGCGAACATCGCGCCATCGTCTCCACCAGTCCCTTGACGGCATCGACGCTCTTCTGGAAGGCCGCGCGTTCAGCGGCGGTCAGTTCCACTTCGATTACGCGCTCGACGCCGCCGGCGCCGAGGATCGCCGGCACGCCGACGTAGTAGCCGCCCACGCCATACTCCTTGTCGCAATACGCGGCGCACGGCACCAGCCGTTTCTTGTCGCGGACGACGGCCTCGACCATCTGTGCCGCGGCGGCGGCGGGGGCGTAGTAGGCGCTGCCCGTCTTCAACAGCGAGACAATCTCCGCTCCGCCGTCGCGGGTGCGCCGGATCAACTCGGCCAGCCGTTCGGGGCGAATCAGTTGGCCAACGGGGATGCCGCCGACGCACGTGCAACTTGGCAGCGGCACCATCGTGTCGCCGTGCCCGCCCAGCAGCATGGCGGAAACGTCCTCGACGCTGACGCCCAGTTCCCTGGCAATGAAGGTGCGGAAGCGGGCCGTATCGAGCACGCCGGCCTGGCCCATCACCTGCTGCGGCGGAAAGCCGGTCACTTGCCACGCCCGCTGGACCATTGCATCCAGCGGGTTGCTGACGACGATCACGATGGCCTGCGGGCTGGTCTGCTTGATCTCGGCGGCCACGGCGCCGACGATGCGGGCATTGGTGGCCAGCAGGTCGTCGCGGCTCATGCCCGGCTTGCGCGGAATGCCGGCGGTGACGACCACCACGTCGCTACGGGCGGTGTCGGCGTAGTCGGTCGTGCCGACGATTTCGGCGTCGTAGCCCACGATGGGCCCGGCCTGGGCGAGGTCCAGGGCCTTGCCCTTGGGCATGTCTCCGGTCTGCGGTATGTCCAACAGAACGATGTCGCCCAGTTCGGCCGCCGCACACCAATGGGCGGTAGTCGCGCCGACGTTGCCGGCGCCGATGATGCTGATCTTGGCGCGTTTCATCTACTCCCTCTCCTTTCGCTGCAAGCACACCATCCGGTTGAGGGGGTGCCACCTTGGCAAGCCCGTGCCAGACCTCGGCACGCCGCACCTGGTTGATGAAATCTGGCCGTTTTTCGCCCAGATCCGGGACTGTGCGGAATTCTGTGTCACCAGGAAGTAGCACGGCCATCCTGGCCGTGTTTCTTCACGGGCTGGAAGCCCGTGCCACAAAATTTCTTACAGTCCCCAGATCCCCCTGGGAATTGTAGTCGAACTCCCAAAGGGATGCCATCGGATGTACAATGAGTCTTTGACCGACGGGGGAATAGTCTGGGCTTTTCATAGCGAATCCTAGTTTACCGGAAGTCCCGCGCCGCGAGGAAGAATGAATCCCCAGGCGGGGGGTACGGGGAGGAGCCGTTGCCTTGGCGCTGTCGCTGGCCGAGTTTAACCGCATGGTGACCGACCATGGTGCCACGCTCTACCGCATGGCCTACCGCATGATCGGCGATCGGCACGAGGCGGAGGACATGGTGCAGGAGGCCTTCCGCTCGGCGTGGAAGAGCCGCGAGTTGTTTCGGACCGGCGGCGGCGAACGGGCGTGGTTGGTGGCGATCCTGCGGCGGTGCGTGGCCGACCACTGGCGCCATCCCCGCCCGCCTACCGTCCTGGCCGGCGACAACCACCTGGACGTGGGCACGGTCGACGACGAGGCGGGCCGCGACGAACTGAGCGACGACATGCAGCAGGCCCTGGGGCGCTTGCCCCACGAGCTACGCGAAACATTACTGTTGGTGGTGGTGACCGAACTGACCCACCAGGAGGCCGCCGACCTGCTCGGCATCCCCCTGGGCACGGTGCTCTCCCGCGTCAACCGGGCGAGGAGGTGGTTGCGGGAGTACTTGTTGGCGGCAGCGAAACATTGAACGAAGAATATTAAACGATAAGGGATGTAATCCCTAGCGCGGCCTACGGCTGCAACCAAACGGGGGTTCAGGGTTCAGGATTGGACATCGGAATCTGAACCCTGAACCCTGAACCCTGAACCCTTACGGAAACATGTGCGCACGGCGCGCACAAATCTCAACCTAAGACTCTAATCCCTATGTTGCCTCCCGGCTCCAATCGCGAACATTCGCTGGACGCCCGATTGCGGGCCGTTCCGTTGCCGGAAGGCTTCTTGGAACGGCTGCGGCAAGCGGTGCTGACCGACGAGGAACTGGACGCTGCGGTGCGCGCCGTGCCGGTGCCGGCCGGATTGATGGATCGCCTGCGGCAGATCGTCATCGGCGATGAGGCATTGGACGCCATGCTCCGCGACACGCCCGTGCCGGCGGGCATGATCGAGCGAATCCGTGAAACCGTGCTGGCCGAAGAGCCCGCGGAACAAGAGGCACGGATCAAAGTCCGGCCGCTTCGCTTCTCCGACCAACAGCGATGGCGGCGCGGCCGGGGCCGGTCCAAGAGCGGCAGCAAATGGGCCACGGCGGTTTCCCTGCTGCTGGTTATGGGGTTGGCCTACGCCGCGATCCTTGGCGGATACCTGTCGTCGTTAAAGTCACCGGAGCGCGCGGAGTTGCCCAAGATCGTCTCGCAACCTTCCAGCAACGCCGGCCCGGAGGGGTTGGAGTTCAACCCTTGGCTGAGGCCGTTGAGCGATCGCTTGCCCAGCGACGACTTGGCGTCCGGCCCGACATCGCCGGCGCCGATGATGACGTTCGACCAGAGCCAGCCCCCGCCGCGGTCGCGGCAGGGCGTCTTGGCAGACCTGCTTGCTCCGTCGAGTCCAGACTTGCTTAGCGAAGGCTCGCTATCGCGCTGGGGCGTGTTTGGGACCAACGCGTCCTTCGATGATTTGCCCGAGCTGAAAAAGGCCGCGGCGCTCGAACCAAGGGGAATCGAGTGGCCGCTGGTGGCGGGATCAAATTACCCCTTCCTGATCCGTTATGGCGTGCATCCATTCGTCTCGCCGGCCTCTCACCCGCAGTTGCGCTCCACGATCGTCCCGCTCGGGATCGATTCGGCGAGTTACGAGTTGACGCGGCGCTGGCTGGAGGACGGGGAGTTGCCGCCGCCGAACTGGGTGCGGACCGAGGAGTTCCTGGCGGCGGTCGACTACGAATTCCCGTACCCCACGCAGCAGCCCCTGGGTTTGTCGGTGGCGGGTGGGCCGGCGCCGCTGGGTGGGCAGGGATTCCAATTGCTGCAGGTCGGCGTGCAGGCCGCCCGGCTCCAGATGGTCGAACATGCACCGGTCTGTCTCGTGCTGGCCGTGGACGTTTCGGCCAGCATGCGATGGGGCAGCCGGCTGGACATGATTCGCCAGGCGTTGGGCCGGCTGGTGTCGCAGTTGGGCCCGCGGGATCGGCTGAGCATGGTGGCGTTTAGCGAGGGCGCGGAGGTCGTGGTCGACGACGCGACCCGCGACGAAGCCGATCAGTTCCTTTCCGGCGTTAGATCGCTCTCCGCACGCGGTTCCACCAACATGGGCGCGGGCCTGTCGAAGGCATACGCCGCCGCCCGGCAGACGGCGGCCCAATACAACCTGCCCGTCCGCGTGATTCTCTTGACCGATGGGCTGGCGGAACTCGACCGGGGCGCCGCGGAGCGAATCGAAAAACGGCTGACCGAGGCCGCCGAGCACAACGTCGTCCTCGACGTGGTCGACTTGGGGCAAGAGAAGGCAGCCGATCCGCAACTGGCCAGCTTCGCCCGGGCCGGTCGCGGCCGGATGTGCCGCGCCACCAATGCCGATCAGGTCCGCTGGGCCTTGGTGCAGAGCCTGACGGGCTGTGCGCAAATGGTGGCCGCCGACGTGTCGCTGAAGGTGACCTTCGATCCGAAAGCGGTCGCTGCCTACCGCCTGTTGGGCCACGAGGCCAAGGCCATGGCCGGCATGTTGCCCCAGCGGCCGGAAACCGATTTCTACGCCGATCAATCGGCTACAGCCTTGTACGAAGTTCAGTTGAAACCAAACGGCGGCAACGAGGTGGGCGTGGTGGAGTTGGTTTGGCAGGGCGTCGGCGGCGGCACGCGACAGACGATTCTGCGGCGGGTGACGCGGGGCAATTTCGCCGTCACCTTCGCGGAGTCTCCGCTTTGGTTGCAGGAGGCGGCCTTGGTGGCGGCCACCGCCGAGGTGCTGCGCGAGTCTTACTTCGCACGAATGGCGACGCCGTATCCCGCGACCTTGGCCCGCGTGCTCGAGTTGTCCCAACAGGTGGATACCCGCCTGCGCGAGCGGCCGTCCTTCAAGGAGTTCCTCTCGGTGGTGGAGCAAGCCAAGAAGGCCCGGCCTTACCGGGCCGGCGGCCAGCGATGACGGACTCTCCACGGTTGTGCAGTGGCGCGACCTGGGTTACACTTAGGCAGCCAGCAGAAGTTGGGATGCCCGTAGGACGGATTTCCTAATCCGTCCACCAAGTGGGACGGATTAGAAAATCCGTCCTACGGTGAGGCGTGGGCGGTTGTCCATTTCCTGCCGGCTGTTTTAGAGAATGGGAACGTAGGATGAAAAGTCGGCATGGGATGGTGCGATTGCTGGCCGGGAGCCTGTTGGCCGGCTGTTTGGGCCTGCTCGTCCATCCGCTCGAAGCTGCGGAGCAGTGCCGGGCGTTTCTGGACGGTTTGCGCGAGCGGCACTTTTACGACCTCGCCTTGAGCTACCTGGAGGCGATGCGCACCAGTCCCCTGGCCGACAATGCCTTCCGCGAATCGCTCGACTACGAGGCGGGCGCCACGTTGGTCGAAAGCTCGCGCCGGCTCGCGCTGAACGACCGCGAGATGCAACTCGACGAAGCCCGGAATCACTTCCAAAAGTTTATCGCCGATCATCCGAAACACCCTCTCGTGCTCAGCGCGAACACCCACCTGGCCAACCTGCTGGTGGAGCGCGGGCGGATCAAGACGGAGCAGGCCGCCCTGCCTGCGAACACGCCCGACCAAAAGACGCAATCGCTGATTGAGGCTCGCGGGCTGTTTCAGGAGGCGCACAAAACGCTGACCGCCTTGGATGCTCAACTCATCGAGAAGCACAGGGAGTACAAGTTCGTAGCCCCGAAGAATACCGTACGGATCGAGCAGCGCGAGCGGATTCAGCGAGATATCCTTCAAACGCGCATTACCCTGGCCGCGTTGAGTTATGAAATCGGCCGAACCTTCGAGGCGGGCAGCACGGAGCAAAAAAACGCGCTCGCCGCCGCGGCGGCGCTGTTCGGCGCGACCTACAATACGTACAGCCCGCGGTTGGGCGCATACTACGCGCGGATCGGCGAAGCGCGCTGTTACAAGGAGTTGGGCGACTACGCCAAGGCGTTCGAGGCGTTCGACGATCTGCTGGCCCAGGGCGACGACTCGGAAGGCTTCCGCCGCATGCGGAGCAAAGCCACCGCGATGGCGATGGAGACGGCGTTGTTGCCGCAGGTCAAGAAGTACAAGGAGGCCCTCGACATGTGCAGGGCGTGGGAAAAGGCCGCCCATCCCAGCGACCCATCAGACGACGAAGGGCCGGCGATCGAGTGCCTCGGCGGCGAAGCGGCGCTGGAGTGCGCCAGGGGCCTGAAAGCCGACGATCCGAGCCAGGCCAAGGAGCATAGGGAGTATCTGAACGTCGCCCGGGCCTTGCTGACTTCCGCCGCGCGGGTGCCCGGCGAATTCCAGCAGCGGGCGCGGGTCAAGCTGGGCGACGCGCTGTTGGCGGCGACCGTCGCCAAGCCGGCGGAACCGCAAACCTTCGAGGAAGCCCGCGACCGGGCGAAGACGGCCTGGGATCAAATGCAGACGCCGGGCCTGAAGGAGGAAGAAATCGCGCGGCTGCGCGACGAGGCATTAAAGTATTTTCGCTTCGCGCTGGCCCACCCGGCGCGCGACGCAAAACGGGAAGAGCTTATTGCGATCCGCTACTGCCTGGCCTACTTGAACTGGGCCGCCGACAACTACTGCGAGGCCGTGGTGTTGGGCGAGTTCCTCGCCCGTCGCTATCCCGACCGGCCGGAAGCCCGGCAAGGCGCGTCGATCGCCTTGGCCGCCTATGCCAAGTTGTTCGCCGCCGCCGCAGCGGACGACGATCGCCGGTTCGAGAGCGAGCGGATGGTTCGCATCGCCCGCTACGTCACCGAGCACTGGCCGAACAGCCCCGGGGCCGACGAGGCGTGGACCTTGCTGGTGCGGATCGCCGCGGCCAATCGCGAACAGGACAAGGCGGCGGACTACCTGGCCCATGTGTCGGCCAACTCGCCGCGGCGAGGGGAGGCCGAACTGGCGGCGGGCCAGGCACTGTGGGGCGCCTGCGTCGAGGCCGCGCGGCTGCCCGAGGAACAGCGGCCCGCGCAGGCCAACTTGACCAAGATGATCGCCGAGGCCCAACGGACCCTCGACGCTGGCATCCAGCGTTTGCGCAAACCGGTCGATGCCGGCGGCCGGGCGAACTATAGCCTGGTGGCCGCGGCGCTCTCGCTGGCGCAGATCTGCCTTGACCGCGTTCAACCGGATCAGGCCGTGCAGTGGCTCGATGATCCGAAGATCGGCCCCCACGCTTTGATCGGCCAACCGGCGACCGACCGCGGCAATTTCCGCGTGGAGACGCTGAAGGCGGCGCTGCGGGCCTATGTGGCTGCCGGGAAATACGAGGCCGCCGAGCAGACCCTGGACGCCCTGGAAAAAGCCGGCGACGACGCCAATCTCACCCGCATCTACATCAGTCTCGGCCGTCAATTGGAAGAGTCGCTGAAACGGATCCGCGCCGAAGGAAAGATCGACGAGGCCGCGATGGTTGCGCGTGGTTTCGAGTTGTTCCTTGCGCGGATTTCCGGCCAGCCTGCCAGGAAGGCGACCTTCAATTCGCTTAACTTGGCGGCGGAAACATTCATGAGCCTTGGCGCGAGCCTGGACCCCGGCGGGGCCAAGCCGCCCCCGGAAGCACAAAGTTATTACGGGAAGGCAGCCGAAGCCTACCGCAAAATCATCGCTCTGTCGCTGGCCGACGAGAAGTTCGCGCCGCAGCCCGATGCGATCGCGGCCGTCAAAATTCGTCTGGCCCTTTGTCGCCGCCGCCTTGGGCTCTTCGAGAACGCAATGGAGACGCTCGTCGAGGTCCTCGATGCGCACAACACGCTGATCGATGCCCAGCGCGAAGCCGCCTGCACCTATCAGGCCTGGGGCGAAGCAACGCCGGGGTACTACCTGCTGGCCATCGCGGGCGGGCGCAAGGCGAATCGCACCGACGGCACGGCCGCCTACCTGGTCTGGGGTTGGGAGGAAATCTGCCGCCGAGTGCAAGGCAGCCGGCCTCACGAAGAGATCTTTCACGACGCCCGCTATAATTTGGCCCTCTGTCGCTTCAAGTACGCCCAAACCAAGGCGGGCCAGGAGCGGATCGATTTGCTCAAACAGGCCCAAATGGATATCCTTGTCATTCTGAGGCTTTATCCCGAAATGGGCGGCAGGCAATGGTATGATCGGTATGATGTGCTGCTGAAGAAAATCCAAAAGTTGCTCGGCGAGAAGGAACAAGGGCTCAAGGGCGCCGAGAACCAGTACACCGCGGACACCAGGATAAAACCAAAATAATCCGGTACGCCCTGAACGGCCGTGCCCACTTAACCCGGAGAAAACGACCATGAAAAAACGATCCGTAGTGCTGGCGTTCGTGCTGTTGCTTGCCACAACCGCGGCGGGCTGGGCCCTGGATACCGTCCAGACGACCAAGGGCAAACAGGGCGGGCGCGTCGTGGGGATGAGCCCGATCAAGGTCGATCTGGAGCAGGGCGCCGGCCTAGCTAAGGAGATTAGGGAGATTCCGGTCAATCAAGTCGTCGCGATTTTTTTCGAAGACGATCCGCTCGATTTGAAGATCGCGAAGACGCACGTCGTTGCCGGCCGCTTTGCCGAAGCCCAGCAGGCGCTGGAGCGGATCAAGGACGACGCCGGCCGGCCGGAGATCCAGCAGGACATCGATTTCTACAAGGCCCTTTGCGCCGCGCGGCTGGCCCTGGGCGGCAGCGGCAAAATCGCCGACGCCGGCCGCATGATGAAGGCATTCGCCGACGCCGACGCGCACAAGGGAAGCTACCACTACTTCGAGGCGTCGGAAGCGGCGGGCGATCTACTGGTCGCGGTCCGCCAGTATGGCTTGGCGGCGGAATACTACGCACGACTGGAAAAAGCCCCGTGGCCCGATTACAAAATGCGGGCGGGGGCGGCTGCCGGACGCGCCTTCCTGGCCCAAGGCAAAACCGACGAAGCCATAAAGTCCTTCGACAAAGTGCTCGCCACCGAGGCCGGCGGGGAGTTGGCCGACGCCCAGCGGGCGATGGCCAACCTCGGCAAGGCCGGCGTTCTGACCGCCGCCAAAAAACCCGACGAGGCCATCAAAATCGTCGACGCCGTTCTACAGAAGGCCGACCCCGAGGACATGCAGCTTATGGCCCGGGCGTATAATGTTCTGGGAACGGCGCAGCGGCAGGCGGGCCGAACCAAGGAAGCCCTGCTGGCGTTCTTGCACGTCGACGTGCTCTACTCCGGCGTTCCCGAGGCCCACGCCGAGGCCCTGGCCAATCTGGCTGATTTGTGGGGACAGGTCCACAAGGCGGAACGTGCCCAGCGTGCCCAAAAGACCCTCGAAGAACAGTATCCCGACAGCCCTTGGGCCAAAAAAGGAGCGTAGCGAAAAGTACTCCTCACGCTCCGCGTGAGGTATAGCGGCCTGCGAAAATTGGGCGACACAATACCAGTTATTGACGAAAACCGGTAATGTGTCCCCGCCGACACCCGCCGACAAAGTTAATATTGAAAGTCTGACCCCGATGTCTCGAAAGATGGTATGAAACACAAAGGAAAAATGGGAAGATGAATAAACGTACATTCCTTGTAATTGCCGCTTTGCTCTTGGTGCCGCTGGCTTTCCTGCAGGCCGCAGAGCCATCCGCATTCGTTAAATTCGGTGATGTCACTGCAGCCTCCCCCGAATGCTCAACGGTACTGTCCAATGCGACGGATGATGCGGAAATGCGCCGGGAGTTCGAGGCTCCACCGCTGCGCTGGCAATCCCGTCCCTTATGGTTCTGGAACGGCAGGCTGGATAGCGACAAGACAAAGGCCATGGTCAACGCCTGCAAGGCGGCCGGCTATTACGGCATGGGCATCCTGCCAACCAATGGCATGGGTGTGGAGTTTATGAGCCCGGAGTTCCTCAAGCACTACAAGGTCGCAGTGGATGAGGCCGGCAAGCTGGGCATGAAAATGTGCCTCTACGACGAGTTCTGGTTCCCCAGCGGATCGGCGGGCGGGCTGCTCGCCAGGAAACATCCCGAGGCCTTGGGCAAGCGTCTGGACATGCTCGCCACAGATGTGAGCGGCCCCAAGGAGTTTACCCAGACTGTGCCGACGGGAACCCTGATGGGAGCGGTGGCGATGGAGACGACGACCCGCCAGCGCCTCGACATCACCGCTTCGATCAAGGATGGCGTCTTGCGCTGGAATGTCCCATCCGGGGAGTGGAAGGTGCTGATCTTCACCTGTGTGCGCGATGGCGGCGATGGTCTGGTGGACTATTTGGAGCCGAAGGCGGTGAATGCCTTCATCAAACTGACCTATCAGGCCTATCATGACGCCATGCCGGAGCACTTCGGCACCACGATTGACGGCGCTTTCTATGACGAACCTGCCATGTATCACGTCCAGGGCGGCCGCGCCTGGACCGACCGCTTCAACGAACGCTTTCGCGAAAAACACCCCACCATCGATCCGGTTGTCCTATATCCTGCACTGTGGCTGGACATCGGCCCCGACACTGCCTCGGCGCGCAATTTGCTGTTCGGCATGCGCGCAGAACTCTTCGCCACCGGGTTCGTCAAAACAATCAGCGACTGGTGCGCCGCTCATAAGATGGATCTCACCGGGCACGCCGATCAGGAGGAGGTGGCCAACCCCGTCATCGGCACCGTTGGCGACCTGATCAAGGCATTCAAATACCAGAGCATGCCCGGTATCGACCAGGTCTTCGCTTACGGCCGCGCCTCGCGCGCCTACAAGGTGGTCAGCTCCGCAGCCTGCAACTACGACCGGCCCCAGGTAATGGTGGAATGCTACGGCGGCATGGATCTGCCCATGCCCAACCTCTACAAGGAGGCTATGGACCAGTTCGCCAAGGGCATCAACACGATGGTGCCGCATGCCGTGTGGTATGATCCGGCCACCATTGTCTTCCGGCCGGACCTTTCGCCAAAGGCTCCCACATACGGGCCGGCACTGCCGGTTTACAACCAGTATATCGGCCGCCTCCAGCGCCTGCTTCAGGGCGGACGCCATGTCGCTGACATCGGCGTGCTCTATCCGATTGCCACGCTGCAGGCGGGGTCCTGGTTCGGCCCGGGTAATCCCTACGAGGGTTGCGTGGATGTTGCCGAAGCCGATTACATGCAGGTTGGCGAGGCCTTGTCGCTGGGGGTGCGGCGCGATTTTACTTTCGTCCACCCCGAGGTGCTGGAGGAATGTTGTGCGGTCGATGGCGCCACCATCACCCTGAACAACAAGGTCAATCACGAACGCTGGCGCGCCTTCATCATCCCGGGCTCGCGCTGCATCAATGTCGGCACCCTGCGCCGCATCAAGCAATTCTATGACCAGGGCGGCACGGTCATTGCCACAACCCGCCTGCCGGATCGCGCGGCCGAGTTCGGCGCCGATGCCGAGGTCCGTAAATTGGTTGCAGATATTTTCGGCCCGGCTGTCGCGCCGCAGTCCGACGCGCCGCGTGTTAGCGCATCCTCAACCTGGTCTGATGGCGGCTTCGACGCGGACAAGGCCATGGACGGCAGTACCCAGACGCGGTGGAATGCGGCCGATGGCGCCGAAGGTGCCCAGTGGCTGGAAGTGAATCTCGGCAAAACGCAGACCGTTGCCGGCGTGGTGGTGAACGAAGTCTTCGATCGCGTCCGCGGCTACCGCATCCAAACCTGGGATGGCACGGCCTGGGTGGATCAGGCCAAGGGCAATCAACTCGGCGAACGCAAGGAAATCACCTTCGCTGCCGTGGCCACCACCAAGGTTCGCTTGCTCATGGAGGCGGTCACCAGCGACAGCGCATCCATCGCGGAATGGACGATACGCGGTGCCGACGGGCGCAACCTGTTCGAGCGCGAGGCCACGGCGTGCCACCGCAATGCCAAGGGCGGTATGGCCTGGTTCCTGCCATCGCCCGACGTGGCGGCTCTCAAAGCAGTCCTCAGCGAGGCGCTGCCTGATGGCGATGTGGTGATCGGGCAGGAGTTGCCGGTCAACGGCGGTAACTTTTCTTACATTCACAAGGTGAAGGATGGGAAGTCCATCTATTTCTTCGGCAATTCATCCGATACAGCAGTGGACACCTGGGTGGCATTACGCGGGAAGCTGGCTCTCGAAACATGGAATCCGCATGACGGGAAGATCGGCCCGGCCGAGGTCGTGCACATCGTCGGCAAAGAGGGTCCCGTAACGCGTGTGCACGTGAAACTCGCGCCGATTTGCTCGCTATTTTTTGTCGCCTCAGACACAGCTATACTTTCGCAGATTTTCTGATGGATTGTGATATTAAAAGTGGACGGGGTTCCTTGTAAACTTTGCATGGAATATCGCAAAGGACAAGGAGGTCCCCATCCATGTTTAC
>Ga0315287_10003349_pt1 | contig 15452 bp, 18 predicted proteins | sample YL17G11_0_MG_FD_205037 | JGI IMG/M metagenome (GOLD analysis project Ga0315287, IMG submission 205037) | Sediment microbial communities from Yellowstone Lake, YNP, Wyoming, USA - YL17G11_0 | ecosystem: Environmental > Aquatic > Freshwater > Lake > Sediment | place: USA: Wyoming | collected... | reverse complement strand
ACGTGAAGGTGTCCAAACCTTAGGCACAGGAGAAGTAACCAATGAGAATCGAAACTCCCCAACTTTCCGCGCAGTTCATCAACCAGGGGTTCGTCCGGAAGATCGAGGAAGGCCGCATCAAGGAGGCCCAGGATGAGGCCACCGCGTTCATCCGTTCCAAGATGCGTCAGACCTCGTTTGCCCGGGAGATCCTCCCGCCCGTGGTCCTAGCGGACGACGAGATCGACAGGGACGAGTACACCGATCTCCCGAAGAAGATCGTGGAGAAGGAGCCCGAGTCCGAGGCCACCTTCGTGACCTTCAAGGGCACCGGCAAGCGCCGCTGGTTCAGTGGGCCCCGCTACTCGGTCTACTTCGGCAAGGTCGAGTCGGACCGGTTCGTCAAGAGCAAGTTCGAGCTCATGACCTACCAGAACGACATCCGCAAGATCCTCACCGACAACTCGGTGAAGGACATGGCAGACCAGGAAGACATGAAGTTCATGGAGACCTGCAAAGCCATCGCCACCGGTGGCCAGCACCTGACTCCTGGCACCGGCTTCACGGCCGCGAACTTCGTGGCAGCCTTCCAGTACCTCCAGGGCCAGAAGATCCCCATCGGGAAGATCCTGATGACCAAGTCGCTCTACTACAAGGCGCTTGAGCTGACCTACAGCGCCGTGGGTGGCGACATCCTGGCGCGTCACTATGACGGTGGGATCGAGACCGAGGAGAAGCTGTGGGGCATCCCGGTCGTCACCACCATCAAGAACGACATCATCGATGCGAACGACTTCTGGGTGTTCGCCCCCCAGGAGTATCTGGGCAACTTCTTCCTGCTGCAGGACGCGACCCTGTTCATCAAGCAGGAAGCCGACCTGATCGAGTTCTGGAGCTACAGCGCCCCCGGCATCGGCATCGGCAACACCAAGGGCGTGGTTCGGACGACTCTGACTCTGTAAGGAGTACCGAGTGGCCAAGGTCATCCAAAATCGGCTGAACTCCGTTGTGACGCTGGCCGGTGGGAAGATTCGGCTTCAGCCGCGGGGTACGCCAGGAGCGAAGGCGGAGATCACGGACGCGCAGTGTGCCCTTCCTGACGTCGTGAACTTTCAAGTGAAAGGTTTTGTCTCCGTTCTCTCCGTTAGCCAGGTCGTAAGCCAGGCTAGCGTACCCCCGGCTCCCAAGCCGATGCCGAAGGTGGAGCTGCCAAAAGAAGAGGTCGCGAAGATTGAGAGTATCGTGACGATCACTGCTGAGGTCACAGTTGCGCCAGTCGCCACTGTGGAGACCAGTGATCCTTCCTCTTCGGTGGCTCCTCCTTCGGAAGTAGTTCCTGCCGAACCGGATACTGAGCCCGACACTGAGCTCGAACCAGCGCCACAAGAAGTTTCCAAACCCGCCACCTCGCGGAATAGCCGACGCCGCCAGCGACATTGAGGAGGTGCGTCCTGCACCGCCCCATCCAAACGCGGCGATTCTACGACCACCGTAGGAGGGTCTGACCGTGGCAGAAATACTTACGGTCGGTCAAGTCACGCGTTTCTTGCGAGATTTTCCGAGCTACAACATCCTCCTCGCTGACGTGCAGTTCTCGGACGAAGACGTCGATGAAGCGATGAGTTTCGCCATCGACGAGTACAACGGGATGACGCCGGTCACACTCTACACGCCTGAGAACTTTCCGAACCGCTACCTGCTTCTAATCGGAACGTGCAAGCACCTGATGCGCAGCGAAAGCTTTCTCCAGCTTCGTAACCAACTCACCTACCAAGACGGCGACGTAGCCCCCATCGGCGTCGACGACAAGTTCGCGGCGTACACCAATATCCACAACGACCTGAACGCGAAGTGGACAGAAATGGGCCGTGCGATCAAAACGCAGATGAACATGGAACAGGGGTATGGTAGACTCAGCTCCGGGTACGCACACATCAGGACGGGAATCAAATGACCAACGAAAACTATACCAAGCTGGCCCAGGCGCTGGGCCGCGTAGCCGCGAAGAATGCCATGGAAAAAGACGCGTTCCTTGGCGCGGTAAAGGGTCTGTGGGGTGCACTGGGAAGCTTGGCAGGGCGCGGATTGGGCAGCGCGGGTGAGAAGGTCATCTCCGCAGGACGCGCAATTCACCCCAACGTCGGAAAGTGGCTTGCGACGGCAGGTAAGGGCGCGCCCTCTGACATGCTCCAGTTTGGAGTCTTGGGCGGCGCCGCAAATGCGCTGTTCAGCCCCGATGACCGAATGGGCGCCTTCGGACGCGGCTTCGCAGGCGGCGCACTTGGCGGGCTTGGGTGGCGCGGCGGCGTCAACGTTTCCAGAGCACTGCAGAACAAGTACATGCCAAAGCTTGCGCCGAACGCTTGGAAGTCTCTATCAAAGTGGCGCGGTACTACCGAGGGCGCAGGCAAGGGCAAGCTTCTACTCGACGCAACGGCCAAGAGGCCCCATTGGTGGCAGCGTCTGAACATCGGCAAGGGCCGTGAGTATAACTGGGGCGACGCCGCGAAGGGCGTCGGTGCGCGCATGGCGACGGGGGCGGTCCCGCTGGCCGCGGCGTTCATCGGATCGGACATGCTTACCCCATCCTTCTCAAGCGAAGAACCGCAGCAATCCCAGTATCAGTACGAGATGCCCAAGTACAGCGCCGCGGTCCCGAGTCTGAAAGCGATTCCCACGCCCACGGGGGCAGGAATTTCCCAGAACATGGGGTTGAGCCTGGGAGCCATCAAACAGGGGCCGAAAAATACTCCGGGGGCTAGCCTCTCGGGAGGAGGAAGCTTCAATGCCACACATTCTGAAAATTAGCGCCCCGCTCAGCCTGGGGTTGCGCTATCCAGCGACGATCGACGTCCCAAACACGTTCGAAGGTTCCCAGCTCGTGTCCTGGTGGAAACAAGCAGCAGAGCGGGACAGAGCCGTGGTCGTAAAGCTCGCACAGGATACGGGTATCTCGATCACCGACGCCTTCGCAAAGCACACAGCACCGAAGTCCAAAGAGAACGAAAACGAGTGAACGTCGTTATCGTAAAGATCCAACCGCTGTACCCTACCCGCGTCGCGCTCCAGTGGGAGCTCGAGGACGTCTCGGAAAGCGGAGCTTTTACTTTTAGCATCGAGCGGTCCGGCGCACCGGCGGGCCCCTGGACAGTGGTTCAAAGCAGTCTCGCGGGCGTCTATGTTGGCGAAGACCCGATGGATGATGAAGAGTCGAATATGTTGTCCTTGTCGCGGGACATCTACTACCGCGTCAAGGCGGTACCCCCCAGTGGCCTGTACAACGCAGTTTATTCGCCTATCGTCAACCTAGACGCTCTCGTCCAGCACGAAATGCTTCCCTCAGAGCCCGGCAACCCGGAGCGCCCAGCGTCCATAGCACAACTTGAGCCCGATCCCAACACACGGCTCACCGAACGGCCTAAGGACAACGGGGGAGAACGTGTTCGACGCAGGCTCTACAAGCGCAAGATGCTCCGCGACTTGTACCTGTCGCTGAAACATCTGAACGGAGTCGAGTATGCGCTCCTCAAACGCCGGCACTTCGGAACCCGTTGCGCGGCCTGTTACGACCCTATTACGAGAACCGTCCTCGCCTCACACTGCCTTGAATGCTTTGGAACTTCTTGGGTTGGTGGGTATTTTGACCCGATTTACATCCTCGGCCGCCGACTCGTCAGTCAGGTCCAGTCACAGCTTACCCAGCAAGACAAAACGGACATCAACATAGCGCGCATTCAGGTACTGGACTACCCAAGGATTGACGACGGTGACCTCCTCGTCGAACGATTCCACAACCGTCGATTCCTGGTGAAGCAGCGCTACGAAACCTCACTCAAGACTATCACGGTACACCAAACACTGACGGTCTCTGAACTCTCTCGTGTGGCAGTCGAGTACAAGGTCCAAGTCGACTTGTAAGGTTTACGGAGTAAAGACGTGAGTGATCCGATTCCAGTTCAATCGACGCACCCGCTGATCAACATCTCGTCACCGTTGACGCTGATCGGCATCTTTGTCGCAATCCTGCGAGATCGATTCAGCCCCGATACCTACAGCGACCCACCCTTGAAGAGCGAATGGCTGTGGCAGAGTGCGCTCAAGTCGACCGGCATCTACATTGAGAGTGGCTGGAATGAGCAGTTAGAGGGCCGCAACCTCCGCCCAGGGCTCTGGGTTGACCGTGACCAGACGGTCTATGGAAAGGTCTCCATCGGCAACCGCGACCAGATCCCGACCATCCTGGCCACCCGTCACGAGCTGTTCTACGCCGACGCGCAGACGGACATCAGCATCGACTGTACCTCTAAAGATCGCGGTGAGAGCATGATGTTGGGCTCACTGGTACAGGACTTTCTCCAGATGTCGGCTAGGTACCTTATGGCCGAATTTGGCCTTCGGGACATTTCCCCGGTCGTCCTGAACAAGACAGTTCCGTTCGAACGGGACCGGGAGCTGATGGGTTCCCAGGTCCAGTTGCGCGTGTCTTACGAAGCCCGCTGGGCAACGGTGCCCATCGCGCAGCTTCTTTCGGAGATCCGCTCCAGGATCGCGGATAAAGACGATCCTGAGAAGTATTTCAGGGAGATAGCGCTCCGCGTATAACTGATTGCGAACAAAAGAAAAATGACCTAGAATTAGGTCAAGTTTTTCACGGGAGAACCGACATGCCAATGACCCGACCCATCGTTTACGTCTATCAGGAGTACGCGACCCTCACCGTCACCCCTGGAATCCCCGATCTGAACTGTGTCGTCGTTGGCCCCTGCTACTACATCAGGGACTACCCGGCGAACAAAGCGACGATCGGCGTGGGAACGTTCGTGAAGAGCGGGCAGACGATGAATGCCCCCTGCGCCAACTCCCCTGCGGGCACCAGCCTCGGTCGGCCGACGCCTGGCGGGGTCGCCGTTCTCTGTACCCCGCCGGACATGACCTCCGCGCCGGGTGCGGTTCTCGATGCCGCCAGCGTCGAAGTCGTCTTCGACGCCGTGTACATCGAGAAGGGTTACAGCACCGGCGCCGCGATCACCGTGGGCTCCGACGTGGTCACTGTCGCCGGATATGACTTCCCCGCAATCGCGAAAGTCGGCGACCGGATCGTGCTTACGAAAGCCAGTCTGGAGTTGTCCGCGAACACCGTCGTGAAAACGATCCGCGCACTCAGCGCGACCGACGATACCGTCGTTTACGTCGAAGACGTCTTCACCTCCGCGGAGTGCACCGCGCTGGGCACCACCAGCATCAAGTTCCGCGTCGAGCACCTCCTGACCGATCAGGTAATCGACGACGCCTACTGGTCGGTGGTCGGCAACAACATCACCATCACTAGCGGCACCGGAAGCGGCATCCCGCTGATCTACAACAGCGACCCCTACTACGTGAACTACGGCGCGATCTACGTCGGCTACCGGGCGCTGCGTGCGGACAAGCAGGAACTCCAGACCATCAACGACTCGACCGAGATCGTCTCCAAGCTCGGCCCGATTGACGAGCGCAATCCGCTGGCCGTTGGCGTCAGCGTTGCCCTAGCCAACACCAGCACGCCGATCCAGGCGATCGGAATCGCAACGGACGACCTCACCGGTCAGACGGCAGCACGCGACCGCATCAGCACCCGCGACGACATCTACGCCATCGTTCCGGTCACCGATTCGATCACTGGCTCAAGCTGGCGTTCGGTCATCAGCATGTGGCAGGGTCACTGCGAAACCTTCGCGGACTACACCAAGTCGAAGTTCCGCATCGTCATCGGTTCCTACGATGTGCTGCCGACCACCAAGGACTCGACCCCCGAGAGCGACACCGGAACGACTCTGGAAGATCCTCTGGTGGCGAACACTGTCAACACCGTGTTCATCGACCCCGCCACGACCACGACTTTTGCATCGAGCGAAATCGTCGAGGGGAACTTCCTCGAGCTCCAGGGCTGCAGCAACAGCGACATGAACACCCTGGCCGTGAAGACGACCATCTTCACAGCAGGATACGCTCCGAACACCAAGATCGTCCGCGGCGTCATTGGCGAGAAGCGCATCCGGATCCACGATGCGACCTCTAGCCCAGCGCTGTACCCGCTCGCAACTCCGTTCGCATACGCCGGCGGCCGTACAGACCAGAGCCTACGCTACGCCATCCGCGAGCCAATCCTGAAGAGCGAAGGCGTGGCGTCGAGCGCCATCATCGTTGACAAGACCAGCGTCACCTGGGACGACACTGACGATCCGAATGCCACGCTTACCAAGACTGGCGCGTTTGGCAGCGTCGCTGTTGGCGACGTCGTGCATGTCAGCGGCGGCGCAACGCCTGCGCACAACGATGCCTTCCTGGTGAAAAGCATCGCGGGCGCGCCGAACGCCATCACGCTCGAGTGCACCCAACTCACCGGCGACACCGTGAGCGTCCAGATCTACCGACCGCTGGCTTCGGCGGCTGGCTGCGCAACCGTCTCGACGCACATCACCAAAAGCGGCGCCTTCACTAACGTCGGCATCGGCGACATGGTGTTCATCCTCGCACCAATTGCCGGTACGGCACTCATCGACACGGATGGGATGTGGATCGTCGAAAACAAGCTCAGCAACGACGAGATCGTTCTCGGTGGCGCTCCGGCAGACGCCTCTGGTCTGAGCATCGCGATCTTCCGGCCGGTCTGCGCCAATGGCGAGGCAAGCGTCACCGTGCGTCGGCGCTTCACCCGGCTACAGGACCTGACCCAGACCTTCATGACCACAGTTCTGCAGGGAGAGAAGATCGAGATCCCCCACCCGGCAGACACCGACCCGACGCACTTCGACACCGACACGACCACATGGGCGATCGTGACCGTGGTCAACAACCAGCAGCTCGACGCGACCCTCACCGAGCTCCAGGAGCTGGCCCCGTACCGCTTCAAAGCAGCGTACAGCGCCAACATGCCGTACCGGATCTCAATCGACCTGGACCGTGCGGCCCAGGTAACCGAGCTGATCACCATCACCACGAGCCTGAAGTCAAGCCGCGTGGTCATGACCTGGCCGAACGAATGCCTGGTCACCGACCTCACCAACGCCAAGACGGGCGAGGCAAACCACCAGAAGGGCCAGTACCTCTCGTGCGCGGTGGGCGGCATGGTTGCTGGCCTGCCCTCGCACCAGGGTTTCACCTTCATCGGCATCGCGGGGATCGACCAGATCTTCAACAGCAATACGTACTTCACCGATGCCCAGATCAGTTCGCTGGCTGGAAACGGCTGGTACGTGTTCCTGCAGGACAGCGAGGCCAGCGCTCCGTACTCGGCGCACGAAGTCACCACGTACTTCGACAACTACGAGATGGGCGAACTGATGAACGTCAAGAACTTTGACTTCATCTCGACCTACTACAAGCGGATCCTGCAGACCTTCCTCGGAAGGTACAACATCATCCCCGAGACGCTGCTGCTGATCGAAGACGCCTTCGACACGGGCACCAAATTCCTGAAGCTTCGGTACTTCCCGAAGATCGGTGCGCCGTTGCTCTCCGCTTCGATCGTCAGTCTGGGCGAGTACGCCGGCGAAGTGGACCGTCTCGAGATCTTCGCCCTCGTCGATCTGCCTAAGGTACTGAACAAGATCGGCTTGCACCTGAAAGCATAGGAGACAAGGTGCCGTTCAAATCCAAGAGCCAGGCGCGCAAAATGTTCGCCCTCGAGGCGCGCAATGAACTACCCAAAGGCACGGCCCGCCACTGGGCCCGCGAGACCAAAAGCATGAAAAGCCTGCCGGAAAAAGTGAAGGACCACGAGAAGAAGTCCTTCTACGTAAAGATGGCCTACAATATGGGCCAGCTCAGGGCAATGGAGAAGGTCGCAATCTCCCCTCGCGCGGTAGCTGCAGCGGCACGCGCTGCCAAAGCAGGAACGAAGGCTGCGCCTGCGAGTCTCTCGGTTCTTGAGGGCTTCGGGCCATTCGCACGTTCGATGATGCGCTACGGCGGTCCCGCGGCCCTGGGTGCGTACCTAGCTGGCCCCGGTTACCGGGGTGAAGGCGCGATGCTGGGTCTGACCGGCGCCGCACTCTCGCCCGGCATCCTGCGAACCCTGGGGGAACGTGCGTCGCGCGGTGGCGAGTGGTCCAAAAGCATTCTCGGATCTGGGCATCCTGAAAACGTCAACCTGGCGACACGCTTGATCGCAGGTGGCGGCGCTGGTTACCTGGGTGGCCGGATGCTTGGCGCCCAGAATCCCTACGGCATGCAGCCGGTTTTCCAGGGCGCAGGCAAAGAAAACCCGATGGGTCTGAGACCAGAGTACACCTAGTCTCTACCTATCCTGAAGGAGAACGACGATGGCACAGCCCAACGTAACTATTGACGCCGCAACCTGGAAGTTCCAGAAGTCATACATCGAACGCTTGATGGACCACGCCGCGCTGACCAGCGCACACCCGGACGACACGCTGATCCTCGCCGGGCCTGCCCGCTATGGGTACACGTCGACCGATCCGGGCACTGAGGCATTTGTGATCGAGCGCTGTCTGCCCATCGGGATGGTCCAGAGTTTCAACGTCATGCTGCAGAAGCCGTCCCAACCAATGATGGCCATTGGTTCGGGCCGAAACTTCTTCGTCAGTGGCAAGTCCCAGGGCAACGCGCAGATCGCACGGCTATTCTGCAACGGACGGAATCTGTTGCGTGTGCTCTACACCAACGCCGTCCAAGCAGAGCTGAACGTTTCGGATTTCGACGATCCTGCTTGTGCGGGCACGGAAAACGGTCACTTCTTCATGAACCTGGACTCCGAACTGTTCCTGGTCCCGTTTGGCATGGCCTGCTTCTTTCGCGACAAAACGCACAACGCGCTCGGCGCGTTCTATCTTGAGCTCTGCATGCTCAACAGTTACGCCATCGCCTTCAACGCCGGTCAGAACATGATCCTCGAGAACGTCTCGATGCTGTTCGACCGCGCACTGCCCATCGGCGCCGGCACGTTCGGTACGGCAGATGCGGGTTCGCTCAAAGAAAGCGACCTCGCTCAGTCGGGCAACGGTCTCGTTGGCGTTCCGACTTCGGCTATTTACCCCGGCCTGGACACGGTACCCCTGAAATAACCCCTAGGTTTCCGTCGCTGAATCGTCTATAATTCCTTTGCCATGGCGCAAGGACAGCTTTCTCGACAGAACCCCCTTTGGGGCAGCGCACTAACCAAAGACCCACAAGCGGTGTCCAGCATTGTTGGCACAATCCTTCGTATAAACGCGGAGACAGGCACCTGCGACGTCGCGACCACTGACCGACGCTGGCTGTGCAACCTGGCTCTCCCGGGGCTCTCCTCGGACCCAGAAGGGCCCGGCGGCACAATCACCGTGCCTCGGCTCAACCAACCCGTCCTGGTCGATCTGTCAACCGGCTGGCCAACTATCACGAAGATCTTTCCGGTACCCACGAACACAACGGCAAACGACCAGCCAAGCTTCTCGGTCGCCGATACTGCGGACAACCCAACAAGCTTGCTGTACGGGCAGGAGAGCGCCCCCAACTACCGTGCACGCCTCCCCAAACTCCTGCCAGGAGACACTGTGACGATGGGAAACCAGGGGCAGGCCGTCTACGTGCTAGACCAGGGCGTATGCGGGCTCCGGGCATCCCCACTGGCCAAGGTCGAGGTCAACCAATGCGGTGATACCACCCAGATCGTTGGGCGCAACCTGAGCCTCATGAGCGGTTTTGGAAGCGTTGAATTCGTCGACTCTGGGGGCAAGCATTCTTTTGAGTTCAAGGGCGGTGTCGATCAGCTCACGCAGACCGGAAAGGACAATTGGATCGTCCGTTCCCGCGTCGGCGGAGATGCAGTTGGCCTGCTGGATCTTCAAGTGTCCAACACCCAAGGTGACAAGGTCTACAGCTTCAGTTGTGGCATGGAAGGCTCGGTTGCCCAGACCCAAGCAGGAAACCTGACCCAGCAGGTCTCTGGTACGAGCAGCTACCGTCTCGGAGGTAGCCGAAACGCCCAGATCGACAACGGCGACGACGTCCTACTGATGATGAACGGTTCACAGCGTTCAGAAATCTGGGGCAATCGGGTCTCCGACATCCTGGATGGGTGCTTCACCAACGTAGGGAGCGTCCGCAGGGACCAAGTACGCGGAGACTGGTCAATGGCCGTCGGCCGGAATATGTCCATCAACGTATCCGGAGATCCACTTCCATCAACACCAATCGACGCCTCTCTTCGCGTGGTTGCAACAAATGGTTCTGTCCTCTTCGATGTCGGGAACCCGCTCGCAGGCGATCTCGCAAAAACGCTAAGCGGTTTCAAAGTCAACACACACGGTGTGGGCAACATCGAGTTACTGGCTAAAGAGCTCGGCCTGGTTATGATCGATTCGACGCTTCCTGCGGCCAGCGTGTGGGTCGGTGCAAATACCTTGAGTCCAAAGTTCGAACCTGCTGTCTTAGGTTTCAAACTCATCAGCCTTCTAACGCAAATGATGGCGATGTTTGATACGCACGTGCATATGATCGTAGTTCCTGTTCCTGGAGTTCCGACCATGATTCCAATGGCCCCAATGACGCCCGTAGTGGCGGCGAATCTCCCATTCCTTATCTCCAAGAAAGTGATGCTCGGCCTCTAATGCCCTGGACTACTACAGCCGAGACACCACTGGTGTCCTTCATGGAAAAATTTTCCGAGCTGTGCCGGGTGACGATGACACTGCAAATGCAGCGGCAGACCAACCGCACACTGCAGCAAATTCGCGCCAAGCTGTATAGCTCAGGAGCACCGCGTGTCCGTACCAGCGAAGTGGACAAAGATATTCAGCGGTGACCAGGCCGCCCCGGACGCCTACAAGGCAATCGACACATTCCAGCAGGGAATGCGTACCGCTCTCAGTGCAATCGAAACAGCGGCGGGCATCGCTACAACCACAGCTGAACTTATTCTGAAGTTCTACTATTCGCTGGACGACCTCGGTGCCGCAGCCATCCAAGCAGGAATCGACGCACTCCGTGAAGTCCTGAACACCCTCGAAGGAATCGGCGCGTTCGCACTGTTCGTGCCACCACTGTCGTTCCAACCCTATGCCAGCAATGAAAAGAAGTACTACATCGGCAACATGCCCTCTGGTGTGCCATTTCTCGATACCCCGCTGGAAGACACAGTCTTTCTGGGCCCCGAAGGCGGCGCAGGCAACTACGGGTTCTACCGCCAGATAGTCGACTCGCTAAACGACGACCTCGATATCATGCGCCCTAGGCTGGACAGCTCGGCGTATGTCACGGGTGCGGTGTTCATCTTCGGCGTTCAGGACAACTACCTACAGCTCCTGATGGCCCTGAAGAAGCTCCAAGGACTGTTCAACATCCCTGGCGCGGTGATGACCAATAACGACTTGCCAGACCCGCAGAACGTGCGGACCCGGATCGTTCCGCCCCCAACGGACGACGCGACGTTCTTCTACATCACGAAGATCAAAAGCGGCGTGGCGGGCCAACCGTACGCGCTTCGCATTGACTGGGACCCCGCGGACAAAATCACGGTGTTGACGTTTCCCGACGGCGTAGCGCACCGGATGGAGATCCAGGACGTGGTCCTATATCGGTGGCTATCGTCAGAAATGTCAGAGAGCACGGCTCAGTCGCTAGCGCGCCAGTCAGTTGAAGCGTTCGCAGGCGGGGCGGACAGTGCGGTAGCGTACACCAAAGGGTACAACGAGCTTTGCGCGACGTTCGTTGACCCCGATATCACGCTAGGCGCCGCCTACACGTACATGCTGGGGTACACGTACAAAGACACACGAGTGTCGGATGGGGCAGTTGTCCACGAATGGACAGTGCCATTCTCGTTCTCGACCTTCCGCTTCGTCGTCCCTCTTGAGCCGCAAATCAGTCCGGGGCAGGGCGTGCCTCCCGACTGGACGGCGACCACACTGACCGGGCTTGTTCCGCCGCTTCGCTGGTTCATCTCCTGGGCCCGAAACTGGCTCGACACCATAGAAGCCGGCTTGAAGACCGGGAAGGACGAGATCAAGGACTACATTCGGTTCCTAGAGACCGAGCTGCGCCGCTACGACCGTCAGATCAAAGACATCGTGGCGGTCTTCAACCAGATCATCGACGCGCTGTCGCTCCCAGACATTTACGCAGGAGTCTGGGTCCTGCCGCCTGCGCAGGGCGGCAACGATTACTTCGTAAACCAACTAGGGCGAGCACTGCTCGACTCGTCTGACCCGAACCGCCCGCCGTTCGACCGTGGAACGGAGATCGTCGGCGGGCTGGTGCTCTACACCGGAGCAGAAACGTTCGGCGAGCTGAAGAAGTTCTCTGACGGCATGACCCTTCTGTTCGGCAATTTTCAAGCAGCTCAAGAAAGCGCCCTGAATACCGCAATCGATTCGATGGGCGCAATGATCGAACAGACGCGGCAGCAGATCACCATACTTCAAAACCTAAACGAGGGCGCAGTCGAAGAAATCGAAAGCGCCGGCCCCGTTGTTGGCATATCGCTGGAACCCTCGGTGGAATGCACCGACAGCCAGCATGCAGGAGAAGAAAGTGTTCAGAATGTTAGGTTCACGGGAACGGGCGCCCTGACGTCCGGAAAGTGAGGTCACCGTGGCAACTTCCTCCCCATCGCCCACCAGCAAGAGTCCGCGCCTTGGACCTGAAGACAAGGTACGGAAAGAAAGCATGATCACTGCCCTCAAGGCCCGGGGGATGTTGTCCCCCAGCGCTGAGAGGTACATTCGCAGTGGCCTCCGATAGACACCGGAAAGCGATCCGAGTACTTGCAGTCGTAGGTCTCGTGGTCGCATGGCTACTCGTCTGCGCGCTGCGGCAGGTCGCGGACCTGGACGAGAAGGTGCTCCAATACCAACAGGAGTACACGAAAATGCTTACTTTGCTGACGGAAACGGTTACCTCGCTGGAGGCACGTGCAACTCTGGTCGAAAATGGATTCAAGACACACGTTGAAACAGGCTTGACAATAACCGACCTCTACGCGTATAACAAAAACAATGCTCCGCGTCGCTGGATGAAGTCAAAACGAAAAGCAGCTATAGGAGGACCCTGACAATGCCTAGACCGAACAGTTGGTTTGAGTCGAACGAGTTCAACAAAGCCCGCAGCGCCGCGAAGACGCGCGGGCACAAACTGTGGAAGTACGATCGCCCAACACGAGACGGCAACAGCGCTGGCTACTTCGTAGGCCAACAGCTCCCGATCCGTCTCGCGACCGCCAAGGTCGAACTGAAGAAGATCTGAGGACGCAGTACACGCGGAAGCACTGAAGCGGCGCCTGGCTTTGGCGCCGCTTTTTGTTTTGGAGGGATTATGCCTGCGTTCCGTTGGGTCGTGAACGAAGAGCTAAAAGAGGCTCTAAACAAGGTCTTTTCGGGCTACAAACCCAGCCTAAACGACGCCAAAGTACTACTGAAATTGCTCGAAGACGAGACGAGCATCTACCTCCGGCGGTGTCTCAGCGATGCTTTCTGTAAGCAGTTCTTCCCCACCACTCGGCATGGCGGATCCTGGGTTGTCGGTGACCCGGCGGGTCTGGTTGACCACTACACCGCGGATCAGAGTACGAAGGGCACCCTGATATGGTTCTCGAGCAGCCCTCGAAAAGAAGCCAGCACTTCGTCTTCGCATTTGGTCATCGATCACGACGGGACTGTCTTTACCCTAGTCGACCCCCTGACGACCATCGCCTGGCACGCGACCAGTGCGAACCATGATCACATTGGAATCGAGAACGTGAATTGTGGGGTGCTGAAGTGTGGAGCCGAGAACGTCTTTCGGTGCATGAGCGGACTTTACGCGGTAAAAGCGGAGCCGCCGCAACTCATCAGCGACCAGTGGTGGGACCCGTTCGAAACAGAAATCTTGATCTCCAACTTGGTCATGAAGCGCCTTCTCATCGCCGCGATCCCTACACTACAGCGCGGCAAGTTCGTCGAGCACCATCAGATCACGCCCGCAAAGCAAGACTGCGGCCCACTGTGGCCACTCAACGCACTGAACGATCTCGCGTTTAGCTGGAAAGATGCAACGTCACTGGAATCGCTGAAGTGTAGTGTGGTATCCGCGGCTGGCGTGGGACGATTCGAGGCCGAGGTCAGTTCTCTTCTGGCCACTTGAACTTGATGCTGAACGCGCCATTCCCAAGCGACTTCTTGAAGTCCTCAAGTTCTTCAACGAAGGCTGAAAAAATGGGCAGAAGCATATCGAGCTTCTGCAGTGTGCGCGCGTTCTCCCTCAATGGACTGACCTCAGGCGGGTCTTCGTTACAAGGGTGGTTCATTGAGTCGCCTCTTTCTTGATTGTATCACGAACGTATAGCTGCAGTTCAACGCTAAGCCGCTTGGAAATTTCTTCGATCTTGGTGAGTAAACCAGGGCGAAGTTCCTTCAGCGTTTCACGCGTGGTGTCAACGGTGCGGAAGAGTGCGTCGACCTTCTGGTGCGTAATCGTATCGAGGATGTGAAACTCTTTCAAGAAGGTTTCCCAGCGATCTCGCTGTTTCTCAATCTGGTCAAAACAGGTTTGCGTCGATGCCTCTGCGCGCCCGTAGTCTTCTTTCAGACTCGTCACGTCTTTCAGAAGAGACTCCCTAAGCGTTGTAAAATCTTTCTGAAGCGAAATCGCAAACGCGTCGGCGCGCCCCGTAATCGTTGCCAACTCCAATGCCATGTTCTTCTTGTAGGACGTGAGCAGCAGCTTCAAAAGAACGCCGATGATGGTCGTCGCTGCAGAGAAACCGACGCCAACATAAAGGATGATTTGCCACAGCGTCGGACCGGACGGAGCGTTGACCAGCACCGCCGGCACGTCAGGCATTGTAGCCGCGGTTTGCAACAACAGCGAAATCATAGTTTTTGTCCTGTCAATGTCTTTGCCATCTCAACAAGACGCGACATCGGTTTGATGGGTTTTGTGAACCACGCGTTGGCTCTGTGCCGAAAGGCAGCTAGCTCGAGATCTTCTGAGTAGATGCCGCTGACAACAACCACAGGCAGCTGAACTTCGCTGATTTTCAACTCCTCGCGAATGCGGTCCAGCAATGCCCACCCGTCCATGCGCGCCATCATGATATCCGTCACCACGAGGTCGAGATTCTTTTCCTGGATGACACACGCAAGCGCGCCTTCGCCGGAGTCCTCTGTCAGAACCTCAAAACCCGCCTCCCGCAACGTCTGTGCGTACATCTGCAGAATCGGACGGTCGTCGTCGATGATAAGTATCTTAGGTTTGCGCTCCATTAGGTTCTCGTTTTGGTTACATCCTCTTTGAACGTGATTTTGTCCCGAGCAATAGTATAAGTCTTTCCATTGGCCAGAGTCACTTGAACGTCGAACACGTAGATGCCTGGGTTGGTGTCTTCGGTGTCTTCGGGAACGATGTAGATTTCTGCGCAGCCGTTGACGGGATCCGTGAAATGGATCTGAGAGTCGTCACCGCCGGCCGCGGTGTTTTTCTTCTGAATCAGCGCCGCGCTGTCGGGATCCGTCGTACGG
>Ga0315287_10003346_pt1 | contig 15458 bp, 14 predicted proteins | sample YL17G11_0_MG_FD_205037 | JGI IMG/M metagenome (GOLD analysis project Ga0315287, IMG submission 205037) | Sediment microbial communities from Yellowstone Lake, YNP, Wyoming, USA - YL17G11_0 | ecosystem: Environmental > Aquatic > Freshwater > Lake > Sediment | place: USA: Wyoming | collected... | reverse complement strand
TCTTTTTCCTGCCATAAATTTCAGCCATCCATAAAATCAGAGCCAGGCCGATCATAAAAAGAGCAATGGTTACGGGCCCACGAAAAGTTTCTTCAAAATATTTCTCTCCTAATAATCCGGCAATCGCTCCCGGTATACAACCCAAGAATAACCACCAGAGAAGGGGGCTCTTAATGATGCCCCACCATTCTTTCCAGAAAAACAAGAGCAAGGCAAAGAGGGTGCCGATGTGTAGCGCCACATCAAAGGTCAGGGCATGCGGCGACCAGTTCAGGGCCCAGGGGATAAAAACCAGATGAGCAGAGCTGCTGATCGGCAAAAACTCTGCTATTCCTTGGACAATACCGAGAATAATGGATTGGATGATGGTCATGCAGTCCCCTCCCCTTTTTCAAAACGCTTGGCTATTATAGCAATGATGCTAATTTTTGTGAAGGAGCTCAATCATTGATAGCTGCCTGGTGGTTGCGCTACTCTCTTTTAAAATATATAATCGAACCATTACCGAGGTAAATATGATCAAGAAACCAACTATTATTCTCGCCTCTGCTTCTCCCAGAAGAAAAGCCCTGCTTAAAAGGATCATCCCCTATTTTAAAGTTATTCCCAGCCGGATTCGCGAATCTTCCATCCGGGCAAAAAGCCCGCTCGCTTTCGCAGTGAAGGCCGCTTTAGCCAAAGCCTTGGCGGTTGCAACAAAACAAAAAAAGGCGCTGGTGATTGGCGCTGACACGATTGTCGTTCTAGGTAAAAAGATCCTGGGAAAGCCAAGCCATAAGCAAGACGCCTATCGAATGCTAAAACTGCTCTCCGGGAAAACCCACAAAGTGATTACCGGGGTTGCCCTGGTCGATTCTGAGAGCCTGCAAGTCCGAGCAGGTTATGAAGTTACGAAGATAAAGATGAAAAAAATGAGGGATGGTGAAATCCGCAAATACGTTAAAAGCGGTTTGCCGTTAGATAAGGCCGGCGCCTATGGAATTCAGGAAATCGAAAAAATATTTATCAAAGAAGTTGCGGGTGATTATAATAATGTAGTGGGTCTTCCACTCTCTTTAGTAAAAAGACTCTTAAAGCTTAGTTAATTTTTAGGTAAAATATAGATATGCGCGAATCTTCGATTCAAATCTTGCCCGAGGACCTCATTAATAAAATCGCCGCCGGCGAGGTAATTGAAAGGCCGGCCTCAGCGGTCAAGGAGCTGGTCGAGAATTCAATCGATGCCGGGGCCCGCAAAATTACGGTTGAAATACAGCAGGCCGGTCGAAAACTTATCCGTGTTTCTGATAATGGATTGGGCATGAGCGAAGAAGAGATCTCCCTTGCCCTGCAGAGACATTCAACCTCAAAGATCAAGGCGCTGGAAGATCTTTCTAATTTAAACACTTTGGGTTTCCGAGGTGAAGCCCTTCCCTCGATCGCCAGCGTCTCGCGAATGAAGATTGAGCGCAATCCTTCCGGACAGGGTCTTAGCGTAGAAATCAAAGACCTTTTTTATAACACACCGGTGCGGATAAAGTTTTTAAAATCAAACAGCAGCGAGCTGGGGCATATTGGAGACATTATTTCAAAATATGCGATCGCCTATCCCTCGGTGGCCTTTGAATTTATCTCGGACGGCAAGCCGATTTTACAATCCTCCGGGACGGGAAACCTGAAAGAAGCCATCCTGGCCGTTTATGGTTTTGAGCTGGTTAAACAGTTAATTGATTGCGCCTTCGATTTCGACCATGGACGCATTCACGGGTTCATCAGCCTGCCCACGCTTAGCCGGCTTGATAAAAACTACGAAAATTTTTATGTGAACCGACGTTATATTCGAAACTTCCTGCTTAATCGCGCACTAGAAGAGGGGTATCGCACCTTGATCCCGAGTAATCGGTATCCGGTCGCGATTATTTTCATTGATATTGAACCAAAGGAGGTGGACGTAAACGTTCACCCCACCAAACGCGAAGTAAAATTCGCCAAGACGCAAGCCGTTATGGATGCGGTCCGAAATGCGGTATTAAGCTCATTTAAAAACCTGCCTCGCTCCGCCCAAAGTCCCATGTCATCGGTTGAACGAGAAAACCAGGGCGACTTTGGGCTTCAGACATTGGATTTTGAACTTGCTCCGCTCCCCGCCTTCATACCACAGCTTGAGGTTTCTTCGGTTCAACCTTTGTTCCCAATCTATCAACTGAAAAGCAGCTACATTGTGGCAACCGATGGAGAAGATTTGGTTTTAATTGATCAGCATGCTGCCCACGAAAGGATTCTTTATGATAAACTGAGCGATCAAACCACCACCAGTCCCAGTCAGCCCCTCCTGCTGCCGGAGACGATTGAAATAAATCCGGGCGATGAGCCCTCCTTAACGGAGAACCTTGCTTACCTCTCCACCTTAGGTTTTGAAATCGAAGCCTTTGGGACTAATACCTATTTATTAAGAGCGGTTCCGATTGTCGCATCTAAGACATCCGCTAGGCAGTTATTCGTCGATCTTCTATCCGAGCTCTCCACCATGGGACGGTCGACCCAACTTGAAATCAGGCAGGAAAACATACGTAAACTCATTGCCTGTCACGGCGCCATTAAGGCGGGCGATCCACTTAATCAAGAAGAAATGAAACAACTGATTAGGGATTTGTATCTGAGCAAAAACCCTCTCACCTGTCCCCACGGCCGCCCCACCTTGCTACGCCTGACTGAAGCAGAACTCTCCAAACGTTTTCTGCGGTAAGCTGGCAATAAGATTGCTTAAAGTTTGACAAAAGCAAGAATTCTCTGTTAACATTCCTTTCAGTGAAATCTATGAGCAAAACACTGGTAATCGTTGAATCGCCCGCTAAAGCCTCGACGCTGAAGAAATTTTTAGGGGAGGGTTTTGAGGTGGAGGCTTGCGGGGGCCACGTTCGTGATCTGCCCGCCAAATCGCTGGGAGTTAAGATTGACAACAACTTTGCTCCCAATTACCAAATAATCAAGGGCAAAGAAAAAATCATAAAACAGCTCAAGGCGGCAGCGGAAAAAGCAGAACAAATCCTGCTGGCTCCCGATCCGGATCGTGAGGGAGAAGCCATCGCCTGGCATTTACAGATCATTTTAGGGAAAGAGGGCAAGGTTCAAAGGATCGAATTTAACGAGATCACCAAGGAAGCGGTAACCGCGGCGGTTAAACACCCCCGCAGCGTTGATATGGCACGGGTGAATGCCCAGCAGGCACGGCGTATTTTAGATCGAATCGTGGGTTACAAGCTTAGCCCCCTCCTCTGGAAAAAAGTCCGCAAAGGCCTCTCCGCCGGACGCGTGCAATCGGTAGCGGTAAGGATAGTTTGCGAGCGCGAAGATGAGATCCAAAAATTTAAAGTGGAAGAATTTTGGGATATTTTCGCCCAGTTACTGGCCGACCAAGATCAAGTCTTCTCTTCAAAACTAATCGCCAAAGACCAGACCCCCCTGGGCGTTAGCCCTAAAGAAAAAGGGCAGGTGATCCGCTCCCAAGCCGAGGCCGATCAAATTATTAAGGGACTAGAGAACTCCGCTTTCTCCGTTTCAAAAATTAGCCGCAAGGAACATAAACGCTACGCTTCGCCTCCTTTCATAACCAGCACGCTTCAACAGGAGGCCGCCCGCAAACTCGGCTTCTCGGCTAAACGGACCATGTCCCTCGCCCAAATACTCTATGAGGGAATTGATATCAAAGGAGAAGGGCGAGTAGGCTTAATCTCTTATATGCGAACCGACTCGGTCCGGTTGTCTAACGAAGCCGAGGTTGAAGTGCGTAAATACATCGAAGCGGCTTTTGGCAAAGAATACCTGCCTTCACAGGCGACTAAATATAAAAAGAAAAAACAGGCGCAGGATGCCCACGAAGCGATCCGTCCGACCTCGGTGCAACGCAGCCCAGAAAAGATCAAAGACAGTCTTAAGGCTGACGAATTAAAGCTTTATGAATTAATCTGGAAAAGGTTTGTCGCTTGCCAGATGAATCCGGCGGTACTTGATCAAACCAGCATTGATTTGGTGGCAAATAATTATACCTTCAGGACCACCGGCTCTATTCTAAAGTTTGATGGTTTTATAAAAGTTTATTTAGAATCGGTTGATGAAGAAGGCCCGGAGGAGAAAAGCCCCCTCCTCCCTTCTTTAAGAGAAGGGCAAGCTTTGAAACTGATCCAGCTCTTGCCACAACAACATTTTACGCAACCCCCTCCGCGTTACACCGAAGCCTCCCTGGTGAAAGAGCTCGAAAGCAAAGGGATCGGGCGGCCCTCAACCTACGCCCCAATTCTTTCCACGATCCAGGAGCGGGGCTATGTTAAAAAAGAAGGGACTGCGCTGCAGCCCACCGAAATCGGGATGCTGACGAATAGCTTGCTGGTTAAGCACTTCCCCCAAATCCTGGATTTAAAGTTCACCGCTCAAATGGAGGACAAATTAGATGACATTCTTGCCAATAAACTGGAGTGGACCACCGCTTTGCAGGATTTCTACGTTCCTTTTGCGCAGGCCCTGGCAGAAGCAGAAGTTAAGATGGAGAAAGTTAAAAAAGAAATCATGACCGAGGAAAAATGCCCCACCTGCGGCCGGCCTTTAGTGATCCGGCAGGGAAGATATGGTGATTTCATTGCCTGTTCCGGCTATCCCAAATGTAAATTTACCAAACCTTTGCCGGGCAGCGAGCCACAGGCGGGGATGGAACAAGAAAAATGCGAGAAATGCGGCAAGCCCCTGGTAATTAAACATAGCCGTTACGGGGATTTTTTGGCTTGCAGCGGTTATCCGGAATGTAAAAATATCAAACCCATTGTTAAAAAGATCGGCGTCAAGTGCCCCAAAGACGAAGGGGAACTGGTGGAAAGAAGGACCAAGCGCGGAAAAATCTTTTATAGTTGCATCAATTACCCTAAATGCGACTTTGCCACCTGGCAAAAACCCACCGGCAAGGAGGATAAAAGTGCTTAGATATTTTTTCACTAAAAACCTGGGCCTTAAAATCCTGGCCCTGGTCCTGGCCATCGTTCTCTGGGTCCTCGCCCGTTTCTGGATTACCCGCTGATGAGAGAAATAAAAAAGCTTAAAGAAATGCAGGCTTTTTCCCTCAAAGCCAAACAAAGGGGAAAAACTATTTGTCTCGTGCCAACCATGGGTTATCTTCACGAAGGGCATCTTTCCCTGGTGGAGGCCGCGAAAAAAAAGGGAAACATCACGGTGGTGAGTATCTTTGTAAATCCTCTCCAATTCGGGCCCAGCGAAGATCTAGCCCGTTACCCACGCGATCTTGCCCGTGATAAAAAGCTACTTAAAAATTTCGAGGTGGATGTCCTTTTACTTCCCGCTGCTTCACAGTTATACCCGGACGACTTCAAAGCTTTTGTTGAGGTGGAAGGTCTCTCGAAAAAACTGTGTGGCCGGACCCGGCCAACCCATTTTCGAGGAGTAACCACCATTGTGGCCAAACTATTTAATCTGGTCATGCCCGATTTTGCTTTCTTTGGTGAGAAAGATTATCAACAACAAATTATCATAAAAAAAATGGTCCGGGACCTTAACTTCCCCGTTCAGATCATCAGCCTCCCCACCATTCGCGAGTTCGATGGCCTGGCAATGAGCTCACGCAACCAATCCTTGACCCCCAAGGAAAGAGCAAGCGCTACCGTTCTTTACCGCGCCCTGCTGCTGGCAAAACAAGAAATCGAAAAGGGAGAAAAAGATCCCCACCGGTTATTACTGCGCATGCGCTCTTTGATTGGCGCTGAGCCTACCGTACGCCTGGATTACATTGCGATCGTTGATCCACATAGTTTGGAAGACAAGAAAAGGCTCGATGGCCAAAGCTTGATTGCCCTGGCCGCTTATTTGGGGAAAGCCCGTCTGATTGATAATATCGCAGTCACAGCCTAAGCTCCCTTCTCTTTATGTTAAAACGCGGATTTACCTTAATAGAATTATTGATGGTTATTTTCATCGTTGGAATATTATTTTCTTTCTCCTTTCCGACGCTGAAGCGGTTTTGTGATAGTTTAGCCCTAAACCACACCGCCCAAGCTATGGCTGGAGAAATAAGGACCCTGCAGGCGAAAGCTTACACGCAACATCAAAGATTGTCGCTGGATATCTCTCGCTTTCTTCCAAGCAACATCTTTATTGCGCAGGCGCATCTCATTTGCTTTTCAGATTCCGGTTTTCCGGTTCCGGGTGGAAGCGGGACCCTTATCTTGCGCAATCAGTTAGGCCAGACCAAAAGCATAATTGTTTCTTCTCTGGGGAGGGTGCGGATTGAATAAAAAAGGTTTTACTTTAGTTGAGCTGCTCGTTTCGTTTGCCATTCTAATGATTATGGCCTCCACCTATAATTACTTATTTATAATTGGTAAAACCCGAACGGAAGCAGCGCTCGAGCTCTCTCGAGCCACCTATTTAATCCAGTCGGAGATGGAAAGGCTGCATGCCCTTCCCTTTGCTTCGCTGGCCGCTATGCCTGCCAGCGCTTTTGCTGCGGGTAAAGGTCAGATAAGGATTGCTCCCATTACACCGGATCTCTTAAGCCTTCAATTAACCCTTAATTATAGTCCGACATCATCATCGATCAAACTTCATACTTTAAGGAGTTCAAATTGAAAAAGGGGTTCACGCTGATTGAGCTGTTGGTTGCCCTAACCATTCTTTCCCTTTTTCTCAGTTCATTTTTTTACTTATTTGGCAACCAGGTCAGGGCCACGAAAAAATTAACCCGGGCTATCACCAGACATCAGGCAACCCTAGCTGTCTTGAATAGAATGCGTTGTGATATTAAGGCTGCTAAAAAAACATTGCCCGCTTCGAGCTCATCACGCTTATGCCTGCAGATCGAAAACGATACCATCGAATACTTCTTCTCCGGGGGTGAAGTAAAGAGAAAAAAGAATGGTCACACCGCCCCCCTCTCCAGTGTTGGTGAAATCTCAGCCCTTTCGTTTTCTTACGCCGGCAATTTGGTTGAAGCCAAAATCAACAATCAAGGTTTAACTCTCAGCTTAAGGAATCAAGAATGAACAAAAAGCGCAGCGGTTTTAGCCTGGTTTTATTAATTATTTTTATGTTTGCTCTCGGAATGACGGCTGCGCTTTTGCTTAAAATGGTTTATAATGGCTGGGTTGTTGCCTGCTTGAATTTGCAAAAAGAGCAGGCCTTCTATCTGGCGGAAGCTGGCCTGGAAATGGGGAAAAAGGAGCTCGCCGGAAACAGCCATTGGTATACCGATTTGCCTCATCCGGTAGAAGATGATGCGACCTGGCTGATGTACTCAGCTGTAGGGGAAGAATATCATTTTGGCGAGGGCAGCTATAAACTGATTAGAGAATCTGGAAAAAATTGTTTTTATTCGGTTGGCAAAAAAAACAAAGCCATAACCGTTTTAAAGCTCTCTTTTTCAGCCTCGCCTTTAAAATGGTTTAGTTGGAAGGAAATATAATTTGGGGAGGGGAAAAATGGTTAATTATTTGATCCTGGGAATATCCATTCTTCTGGCGGTGGCGGGGCAGCTTTTCATGAAAAGGGGCATGGTGGCGTTTGGCACCTTTCCTGTTAGCCAGCTTTTATATAAAATCATCCCCATGTTTTTTAGCCCCCTGGTATTTACCGGGCTGATCTTCTTTGGTTTGAGTTCAGTTTTCTGGCTGGTGGTTCTTTCCCGGTTGGAGCTGAGCCTGGTTTACCCGATGGTCAGCGTGGCTTATGTCCTGGTAGCCTTAGCTTCCTTTATCTTTTTTAAAGAAAATGTTAACGCGGTCCGCTGGTTTGGTATTCTGGTAGTTATTCTGGGAGTATTCTTAATTTCGAGAAGTTAAGGCGCCTATTTAATCTTTTTATAATAGGAGCTGATAAAATGAAAAACAAAACGGTTGGCATCGATCTGGGTTCAATTTTTATCAAATATGTTATTTTAGATCCGGACGGCAATCTCATTAAAACTTTTTATAAAAACCATTTTGGTTCGCCTATGGAAATCCTTAAAGAAGAGTTTGCAGATCAGGAAGTCAATGTTATTTTTACCGGCTCACACACAGATTTATTGAGCTCTTTGCTGCATCTCAAGCCCATCAATTTAATTCAAGCCCTAATCAAAGGTGCGAACACCTATTTCCCTGAAGTAAGGAACATCATTGATATTGGAGCTAACTCAACTTATCTGATCGAATTAAACGAAGCTGGCAAATTTAAATTTTCTAATAGCAACTCTTTATGTGCCGCAGGTACCGGCTCATTTTTAGATGAGCAAATGGAAAGGCTCGAATTCAATTATGATTCGATTAAAAACCTTAAGCTCGTAGAAGAGCCCCCTCGCATTGCAACCCGTTGCGCGGTCTTTGCCAAAACCGATTTAATTCACCGGCAGCAAGAAGGGTATAGCAAGGAACAGATTTGGTCCGGCCTATGTCGAGGAATGACACAGACTTGCCTTTCGTCTTTGCTAAAAGGAAAAAAGCTACAAGGCCTTACCGTGCTAACCGGCGGAGTATCATTAAACCCTCAAATAATTCATTGGCTTAAAAGTGAGAACCAGGATGTCCATACTTTTAATGAAGCGCATTTTGCCGCCGCCATTGGATCCGCCCGATTAGCCCTGGAGCATGGTAAAAGCCATAATGTTAATTTTAGCAAGCTTATCCTTCCCCCCATGGAAAAAGAAAGTTGCAAAAGGAAACCGCTTGAACTCATCCGGTCAAAATATCCTTCTTTTGATGTGCACAAGTTCTATAAAGATGAAAACAACACTGAAGTAAGGGTAATTAAGCCTCTTGATAAAAGGCACAAACATTTAGATGTTTTTATTGGCATTGATATCGGCTCCACCAGCACCAAGGCGGTCTTGATGGATACGCAAAAGAATATCGTTGCCGACATTTACCGCAAGACGCTGGGGGATCCATTAGGCGCCACCAAAAAAGTCCTGTCTGCGGTGAGAAAACTCTCGGAAGATGAAAGTATTCAATTTGTTTTTATCGGCTCCGGGACGACGGGTTCGGGTAGAAATATGGTGGGAAAAATCCTTTCGGTAGACTTAATTGTCAATGAAATAACCGCGCATTCCACCGGGGCAATGGAGGTTGATTCTTCGATTGACACCATTTTTGAAATTGGTGGACAGGACGCAAAATATACCCGAACCAAAAACGGTTTCGCCTATGATTCTAATATGAATTTTGTTTGTGCCGCCGGCACCGGTTCTTTCATTGAAGAACAGGCAAAAAAGCTCGGTTATTCAGTAGAAGAAGTGGGAGGCAAAGTTTTGGGTGTTGAGCCACCCATAACTTCGGACCGATGTACGGTATTCATGGAACAGGATATAAGGCTCTTTTTAAAGCGCGGTTACAGCCGCGAAGAAGTGCTGGCCGCAACCATGTATTCCATTGTTCAGAATTATTTACTAAAAGTAGTTGGCAATCGACATATAAATCACCACAAAGTATTTTTCCAAGGAGCAACCGCCAGGAATATTGGCCTGGTCGCCGCCTTTGAACGGTTGTTAGATGTAGAAGTGGTCGTCTCACCTTTCTGCCACGTTATGGGCGCATACGGAGCGGCCTTGCTCTTACATAAGAAGGCACAAGAGGGGGGCCTTAATCCTGCCCAATCAAAATTTATTGGCTACTCTTTTATTGAAAAGAAGATTAATTTATCTGAAGAAACCTGCAAACTTTGCACCAACTATTGCACGGTTACACACGCAAAACTCGAAGGCGAAGAAAAAACTGCTTCATGGGGATATTTATGTGGCAAAGAACCGGAAGAAAGAAGAAAGAAACCCAATAAGCACTTTAAACTTATAGAACTCAGAAATAAAATGGCGGCCGCTTATTTAAGGCCTTACGATAATAAGCTGCCTACTATTGGCATTCCTAACGCCTTGGGGGCTATTGCCTTTCGTCCTCTGTGGGACACCTTTTTTTCGGAGCTGGGATACAACATAAAATACTCCCCCGCTACCAACGAAGAGGTTGTCGCCGATGGTTGCAATTTCGCCGGTGCAGACTTTTGTTTTCCCGCAAAACTTGCTATCGGCCACACCCTTCACCTTTTGAACGATGAATCTCTGAAACACATTTTCTTGCCTTCAATTTTAGAGAATTTTACAAAAAGGGAGTTCACTAGAAGTTGGTTCTGCCCTTTGGCCATCAGCCAGCCCTATTATACCCTCTCAGCCATTCACGACCACCCAGGCATTCATAAGGTTATAACCAATATTATAAACTTAAACTGGTCTGAAAATATCATCTTAAAAGAGTTGGCAAAAACGATAACCCACAAACTACATAAATCTAGCCGACAGTTAAAAACCGCCTGGCAAAAAGCAGTTAAAGCTCAAAAAGATTATGAAGAAAAGTGCTTAGAATTTGGTAAAAACCTAATCAAAGATATTGCTGGAAAAGACGAAGTTTATATTGTCCTCTTGGGCCGGCCTTATAATCTTTATGATGGGGGCGCCAATTTAGATCTGCCCCTTAAAATCACCCGCTATAATTATACGGTTATTCCACTTGAGTTTATTCCATTTGATGAAGAATCCAGAAAAGAGTTAATTGAAGCCCACTGGAACATGTATTGGTCACATGGGCAAAAAGTTTTAAATGCCGCCGAATTCGTTAGGAAAGTGCCTAATCTCTATCCCATTTATTTCAGCAATTTCAATTGCGGCCCGGACACCTATATAATAGGCTTTACGGAGAAAGCCATTGGCAGCAAACCCATTTTGATCTTGGAATTAGATGAACACAGCTCTGACGGCGGCTACATTACCCGGATGGAAGCCTACTTCGATGCTATAAAAAGCAATCCCACGAAAACCAGTAGCAAATATTGGGCTAATATGAAAATCCACAAATTTGAAGAAGCAGAAAAAAACCACCCGATTTACCTTCCCTCCTCCCCGGATCATTATCCCCAGGTTGTCGCTGCGGTTATGCGCAGTCGGGGATACAACTGCCAGGCGCTCCCCCCCAGTACCACCGAAAGTTTCAATCTCGGCAAAAAATATTCTAGGGGCTCGGAATGTTGCCCAGCCATCTCCATGGCAGGCCAATTATTAACCAAGGTTAACGAAAAGGAAAGCAAAGGGCATATTACCATCGGCATGAGCACTGCCTGTGGCCCTTGCCGATTGGGACAATATGTACACTTTTATAACAGTATTTTCCAAGAATTGGGAGACAATAAAATCTCTTTTATAACTGCTCAGATTGGAGTTGGAGAAAAAGACAGTCTTAGCATTGATTTTAAAAAAGAGATGTTCCACGGCCTGGTTGCAATTGATGTTTTAAAGAAAATGCTTTATAAAACCAGGCCCTATGAAATTCATACGGGAAAATCCGAAGAAATATATACAAAATATCGGGAACGGGTGATCGAGGCATTAGAGAAAAAAGCGAAAGTTGATCCCATCGTAATTGCCGCAGCTAGAGAATTCAGACAGATCCCTGTAAATCGGGACAAAAAGAAATTCCTGGTTGGTATCGTTGGTGAATATTTTGTCAAACATGACAGTTTTATAAATCAGGACCTAATCAAAACCATCGAAGCGCATGGGGGAGAAGCATGGCTAACGCCGCATTGTGAATGGTTTGCCTGGGGAAGCTATGAAGATTATTACGAAGAGAAAAAGTTAACTCCGTACCGGTTAATTGCAGTCTGGATGAAAGGGTTGTTAGTAGGTTGGCTGGAGAAAGAAGAGAAAAGGATGCTTGACCTTACTGAGGGATATCTACACGATCGTCACGAGCCGCATATGCGCGATATTTACAAAGAAAGCGAAAAATACGTAAGCTTAGACGTCGTTGGGGGTGAATTTGTCCCTTCGATCGGAAGGGGCTTACTCTTTATCACGAAAAATAAGGTCTCTATGTTAGTTAACCTTAAGCCTTTTTCTTGCATGCCGGGCAATAATACTGAAGCGGTTTTTCAAAAAGTTCAAAAAGACTATAATATACCGATAATAAACATTGCTTATGAAGGAAGCGGTGATGCAAACAAACCGGTGAGGACCATGCTGCTCAACATGTGAGCCTGCATCCAAGGCTTAATCCTTTTGATAATATTTGGTGAAGTCTTCGGGGCGCATATTTTCGATAAAATTCTTTAGCTTCTGCGTTTCTTCCGCATCTTTTTCGGCATTCACCAGTTTGGCCTGCATCATTACCACCTCTGAAACATAAATGGGGGTATGGCAACGCACCGCCAGTGCAATGGCATCGGAGGGACGGGCATCAACGCTAATTTTCGCTTCTTCCTTATCTACCTCTATCGTCGCATAGAAAGTGCCCTCTTTTATATCATTAATCACTACTTTCTGTAAGGTTCCGCCCAATTTTTCTATAAAGGTTTTCAGGAGATCGTGCGTCATGGGGCGCGGCGGCTTTACGTTTTGCAGTTCCATGGCAATGGCCGCAGCTTCGAAAATCCCAATCCAGATAGGCAGAAAGTTCAATTCTTCTTGGTCCCGCAAGAGAACAATGGGAGATAAATTTCGAGGGTCAAAACCCAGCCCGCCCACCTGCATCTCGATCATTAGCTTTTTATGGACTCCATCAACTTTTTAAAGTCCTGGGGGTGATTTACCGCCAGGTCAGCCAGGGATCTCCGATCCAGTTTAATGTTCTTTTTCTTCAAGCTTGCTATAAACTTGCTGTAAATCATTCCGCCGGCCCTGAGCGCCGCATTGATGCGCGCAATCCAGAGGCGACGAATTTCTCTTTTGTGTGTTTTGCGATGGCGGGTGGCGTGCCTCAGCGCGTGATAGACCGCGATTTTTGCCCGGCGGAACTGGGTCCGCACGGTCCTGCGAAAACCTTTCGCCCGGCCAATAACCCTTTTCCTTCTGCGACGCGCAACAAAACCTCTTTTTACTCTTACCATTTTCTCTTACCCTCCCGGCAGCATGCTCCTTATCCTGGCAACATCCGGCGCTTTAACCCGCAGGGCCTTTCGCCCGGGGCGCTTTTTTCTGGCCGGCTTCCATTCCAGCAAGTGTCTCATGCCTGAACGCCGGCGAAGCACCTTTCCCGTTTTTGTAATTCTAAATCTTTTTGCCGCTGCTTTTCTGGTTTTAATTTTCGGCATCTTCCTCACCTACTTAGGGGCAATCATTACGATCAAACTTCTCCCCAAAGCTCTCGGCTCAGACTCGGGCTTACCGATATCCTGGACCGCTTCCAACAATCTTTCTATTACTTTTCTCCCCAGGTCCTTGTGCTGCATTTCGCGGCCTCTAAAGAACATGGAAACCTTAACCTTATTCTTCTTTTCTAAAACCTCGCGGGCTTTCGCCGCCCTCACCTCAAAATCATGCTGCGCAATCTTAACTGATAATTTAACTTCTTTTACTTCTCCGCCGCGTTGCGTTTTTCGCGCTTCTTTCTCCCGTTTGTTCAGCTCATACTTTAATTTACCGTAGTCCCCGATACGACAAACCGGTGGGGTAGCGGTGGGGGCAATCATAACCAGATCGTAACCGCGCTCGCGTGCCATCCTCAGCGCATCCGGGACCTGGAAAACGCCCAGCTGTTTTCCCTCTTCGTCAATCAGCCTTACTTCTCTGGTTCGAATTCTCTCGTTTATTAAGTAATCTTTAATGCTTGCTTGACCCCCGTTATTTACTCATTATATAAGAATTAATCTCTACTGTCTATCTCTTTTCGGAGGTCACTAATAAGGTCGGGCAGGTTTTTGGCTCCCATATCTCCCCGGCTTCTGTGCCGGACCGAAACGGATTGCTCAGCCGCTTCCTTCTGTCCAACAATTAACATGTACGGTATCTTTTCCAGCTGGGCTGCCCGAATTTTCGCCCCAATTTTTTCATCAGAAAGATCCGTCTCCACACGCAGGCTTTGCCCTTTTAAGCTTTCATCAATTTGTTTTGAATAAGCGTTATACTTCTCAGAGATCGGCAAGATCCTTACTTGTACCGGAGAAAGCCAGAGGGGCAGCGCACCGGCGTAATGTTCAAGGAGTGCGCCCAAAAATCTTTCAATACTTCCCAGGACCGCCCGATGGATCATGACCGGCGTTTTTTTTCTCCCGTCCGCTGCCGTATAGGTCAAACTAAATCTCTCGGGCAGGTTAAAGTCAACTTGGATGGTAGGCCCCTGCCACAGTCGGCCCAAAGCATCCTTCAGCTTTATATCAATTTTTGGGCCGTAAAACACGCCCGCCCCCGTATCAATTTCAAACGGAATTCTGCGATCTTGCAGCGCCCTTTGTAAAATGGTCGTGGCTTTATCCCAGTTTTCAAGAGTGCCGGCATATTTTTCCGGGCGGGTAGAGAGATTGACGATATACTCAAACTTAAAAATGCGCATGACATAATCAACAAACTCTAAAACCTTTAAGATTTCATCCTCGAGCTGCTCAATCCGGCAGAAGATGTGGGCATCGTCCTGGGTAAACCCGCGGACCCGCAATAATCCATGCAACACTCCCGATTTTTCATAGCGGTAAACGGTTCCCAGCTCAAAATAACGGATCGGCAAATCGCGATAACTCCTGCCCTTTCGATTGTAAATCAAAATATGTCCCGGACAGTTCATGGGCTTGATCACATATTCCTGTTCATCGATTTTCATAAAATACATGTTTTCACGATAATAATTGGTGTGGCCGGAGGTGTTAAAAAGGTCGATTTTCTGGATGTGGGGGATCGACACCAGCTCGTAACCGCGCTTTAAGTTTTCCTGGCGTAAAAATTCTTCCAACAAATATTTGAGCATGGCCCCTTTTGGATGATAATAGACAAAACCGGCGCCCGCTTCTTCATAGATGGCAAACAGATCCAGCTCTTTTCCCAATTTGCGATGATCGCGTTTTTTTGCCTCTTCCAAAGATTTCAGATAGTCATCTAATTCTTGCTGGGTATAAAAAGCGGTGCCGTAAATCCTTTGCATCATGGGGTTGGTTTCGATTCCATGCCAATAAGCGCCCGCAATCGAAAGCAGCTTAAAGGCCTTGATTTGTCCGGTTGATTCAACATGCGGCCCGCGGCACAGGTCAACAAAATCGCTGTTTTTGTAAAAAGTCACCTGGTCGCCTTCGATCTCATGCAAGAGTTCAACCTTGTATTTTTCGCCCTTTTCTTCCATATATTGAATCGCCTGATCCTTGTTCATTTCGCTGCGCTCAAATTTTTGGTTGGCTTTGATAATTTCGCGCATTTTGTTTTCAATTTTGGGAAGGTCTTCGGGGGTAATTTGCTCCGGCATGTCGAAATCATAGTAAAAACCGTTTTCAATCGCCGGACCGATGCCCAATTTAACTCCCGGGAAAAGAGCGATCACCGCCTGGGCCATAATATGCGAGGTTGAGTGCCGGAGCGTTTCGAGGTCGACTGGTTTTGTCATGACGAGCAAAAGTATAACATATTAAGCAAGATTCTGTCTCGCCCACGCATCCGCCGCCAGCACGTCTTCCAAAGAAGGGTTTTCTTTGTTTTGGTGCTTATCCAT
>Ga0315287_10003345_pt1 | contig 15460 bp, 11 predicted proteins | sample YL17G11_0_MG_FD_205037 | JGI IMG/M metagenome (GOLD analysis project Ga0315287, IMG submission 205037) | Sediment microbial communities from Yellowstone Lake, YNP, Wyoming, USA - YL17G11_0 | ecosystem: Environmental > Aquatic > Freshwater > Lake > Sediment | place: USA: Wyoming | collected... | reverse complement strand
TTGGCCAGGAAAGTAGCTCGAATGAAACCACTTGGTGTTATAAAAGGTTGAGGCCTCTGGCCATGAACCATAATGGTTCATGGCGAGGATTAGTAAGGGTTAAAGTTAAGCGATTAAATTTTTTCTTCAATTTTGATATCCATGGCGATACGAAAGCCAATTGTGTATGTCTTTGCATCAGGAATAAAAAAGTTTCTGACAACACACTGATGGTCAACTGGATGCTGATTAAACCTAAAATAACTACTTCTTACCACTTTTTCTTCTCCCTGCTGCGGTCCCTTAGGGTTTTTTGGATCTTGCAATCTATGTAAGAATTCAAGATAAAGATCCCCTCGCCAGGTGCTGGTCCATTCGTAGTTGTTTCCTGCCATATCTAAAACCCCGTAAGGGCTTGCGCCTTCTTTATGAGTTCCTACCGGATCTGGAGCAGATTTGTTGCACACCAGTCGGGTGGGATCGAATTCATTTCCCCAGGGATAGTTTCTTCCGTCTGTGCCCCGAGCCGCTTTTTCCCACCCAAATTCCGTGGGTAAACGACATCCGACCCACTTGGCAAAAGCTTCTGCGTCACCATTGCTAACGCCTACCACCGGTAGTCGCGGGCCAAAAATAATTTCTTCTTCTGACATCCCGCAATCAAGCATGGTGTGTATTATGCTTTCCCCGAATCCTTCAGGAAGTCCATAGGCTTGACTCGCTTTAATTCCCGACCGGTCATTTTGCCAGAAAGCGGGTTCTGGCTGGCCGGTTTCCTTCATAAACCTTTCATATTGACCATTAGTGATGGGTGTTTCACTAATATAAAAAGTGGGCAAGTATACTCCCGGGGTTTCCTGAAAAATGAATTCGCCGGCTGGAATCTCGATCATCCTTATTCCTAATTCTTCAAGGCGGGAGATGGGATTAACTCTTTCGACTCTGGTTTCAGGCCTGGTATTTAATTTGCTTGGCTGTGTCGCCTGACTATCGATGGTTGCAACAGCTCGCGGTATATATGGCGATGGTCTTTCAATTTTCATTGCTTCTTACTCCTCTCGCTCTAATCTCTATATTATTATCGTTAAATTTAAATAGAAATTTCAGACTTTTAGACTTTTATTGTAGAATGCAACTGTCGTAAATGATCTAAAAGAGGCTGTGTTTTATGAAAAGTTGCCGGGCGGGAACGTTCATCGCTTCATTATAATGTGAGATCCGTGAACAGGATTTTAATGTCAGGTTTCTTTTTTAATCGGGACTTCTTTGGGAATGTCTTCCGGTTTTAATACTCCGCCGGAGATAATATATTTAAACGCTTCTTCGGTCTTCATATCGAGTAGAACCACTTCACGCGCTGGGACAATGATTAAAAAACCGGTCGCCGGGGTAGGGGTGTTAGCGATAAAGACATTGATCATTTTCTCTTTGGCCTTAGCTTCGATCTCGGCCGCGGCATCGGAAGTAACGAAGCCGACCGACCAAATGCCCTTACGCGGATATTCAACGATGCAAGCGCGGCGGTACTCATTGGTATTTTTCTCGGCAAACAGAACATCATTAACCTGTTTGGCGGAAGTATAGATGCTTTTAACCAATGGCACATGGCTCAAGACTTCTTCTCCGAATTTGAAGAGTTTGATAGTGACGATGGAAGTCGCGAAATAGCCGGCTAAAAAGATAAAAGCGACCGTGATAAGGAAGCCGATGCCGGGCAGAGGGTGTCCGAGAAAAAGCGTAATAATGTTCCCCAGGATACCGTCCAGGAAAGTAAACATGAACCACAGCAACCAGAGGGTCACCAGCAAAGGCAGGAGCGTAATCAACCCGCGCAGGAAATAATCGCTAAATTTCTGCCACATGACTTTATTCTAACATCCTTGCTTGTCCGTCGCAACCGGTATATGTTATACTTTCGATCGATAAGGAGGTGGATTGATGACTTCAGCTTATATTTTAATTGAGTCGCTTCCCGGAAAGGCAATTGAACTGACTAACGTGATAAAGAGCCTTAAGGGAGTGAAGACTGTTCATCTGGTAACCGGCCCTTACGATGTAATCACCTTTGTAGAGGCTCCCGATCTCAAAGCACTGGGAGAGTTAATCGTAAAGAAGATCCAGGCTACCGGTTTTGTCGCTCGCACTCTGACCTGCATCACGGTTGAAGAGTAACTAAACTTCTAATTTACCGCGGGGTTAATCCAAGCCTTTTGCCATGGTTTGCGCGCGGGCAAAAAGCAAACGGTTGATCGCTGCCAGGTAGGCTTTGGCGCTGGCCAGAATGATGTCCATTGAGGCGCCGTGTCCCACGTAGATTCTATCGCCTTCCTTTAATCTGACGGTCACTTCTCCTTGAGCGTCGGTGCCGCCGGTGATGGCTTGGATCGAATAGTCCATCAGAGTGGTCGGAGTTTCGGTTATCTTATCGATCGCCCGATAAACCGCGTCAACTGGTCCCACTCCGCTTTCGGTGACTTCGATCGGTTGGTCTTTATAGATCAATCTGACCTTGGCGGTTGGTTTTTGATGGGTTCCCGAAGCGATATCGACATAGTCGATGCGATAGGTCTCGGGGACGATATAGATCTCATCCGCAACAATAGTTTCCAGATCGCGTTCGCTGATCTCTTTTTTCTGGTCCGCCAGCTGTTTAAACTTGTTGAAAGCTTTTTCCAGATTCTCTTCGTTAAGAGCGTAGCCCAGCTCCCTCAGCTTATCGGCAAAAGCGTGGCGGCCGGAGTGTTTACCCAGCACCAGGCGGCTTTCGGTCAGGCCGATATCTTCCGGCTTCATGATCTCATAAGTTTCGCGCGCGCGCAGCACGCCGGCCTGGTGGATCCCGGCTTCGTGGGCAAAAGCATTGGCTCCTACCACCGCTTTATTAGGCTGGACCATCAGACCGGTAAGGTTGCTGACTATCCGGCTGGCTTTATAAATCTCTTTAGTGTTAATGGCGCAATCGGCATCAAAAAAATCCTTGCGGGTCTTTAAACTCATAACTACTTCTTCCAGTGAAGCGTTACCCGCTCTCTCTCCGATCCCGTTGATCGTGCATTCAACCTGGGTGGCGCCGGCTTTGATCGCGGCTAATGAATTGGCGGTCGCCAGCCCGAGATCATTATGGCAATGGACGGAAATAGTTACATTTTTTTCTTTGATTTGAGGAACATTCTTGATAACGTTTTCAACCAGACGGCCGAATTCCCAGGGCATGGTATAGCCGACCGTATCCGGGATATTGATGGTTCTGGCCCCGGCATCGATCACGGCCCCGACTACTTTATAAACAAACTCCGGCTCCGACCTGCCGGCGTCTTCGGGTGAGAACTCTATATCGGGACAGAGCTTGACGGCCATTTTGACCGATTCGACTGCAGTTTTGAGGACCTGTTCCGGGGTCATCCGCAGTTTCTTTTCCATATGAATGGGGGAGGTCGCGAGAAAGACATGGATCCGCGGTTTTTCGGAGTACTTGACCGCTTCCCAGGCCCGTTCGATATCTTCCTTGCGGGCGCGGGCCAGGCTGCAGATGACCGGCCCTTTTATCTGTTGGGCGATAGCTTTGACCGACTCAAAGTCGCCGGGCGAGGCGATGGCAAAACCGGCTTCGATCACGTCGACATTGAGATTGGCTAGCTGGCGGGCGATATCCAGCTTTTCTTCCGGATTAAGCGACGCCCCCGGGCACTGCTCCCCATCCCTCAGAGTGGTATCGAATATTTTGATTATTTTCTCCATCTTTATCGCCTGCCTTTATAAATTAAATTCTACCATATTAAAAGAGAAAATAAAATGAATTATCAGGCGAAAAAACTATGCGCCGCTGATCGAAAGGTCCGCTATCAGCATAGTGGGGGACCCGATATCCGCGAAAAACCTGAGATCCGCTCCGACCGCTTCGATCTTTTTCAACAGGTCGATCAGATTGCCGGCGATGGTGATGCCTCTCACCGGAAAAGTTTTTTCTCCGTTTTCGATCAGGCAGCCGGCCGCGCCGAAAGAAAAATCGCCGGAAATAGGGTTGGCGGTATGCGCGCCCATGATCCTTGTAATATAAAGTCCCCGCTTGAGGGAACTGATGATGGCCTGCGGGTCGGTGGGCCCCGACGAAAAATATAGGTTGGTATGGCCAACCGCCGGCGGTGTCCGGTAAGAAGGCCTGATCGCGTTGCCGGTTGAAGCCACGCCGCTTTTGGCTCCAGTGTATGAATTGAAAAGGAAGTTTAATAATTTACCTTTTTCGATTAATTTGGTTTCCTGGGTCGGGACTCCTTCCGCATCATAAAGAGATGAAGCGATACCGGCCGGCAGACGGCCGTTGTCGATAACATTAAGATTCTCTGTAGCGATCAATTGGCCAATCCGCTGGGCGAAAAGGGAGCGCCCCTTTTGGACCGCTTCGGAGGATAAAGCCTGGGCCAGGATTTCCAGCAGCTGTGATCCGACCAGGGGATCGAAGACCAGCGGCAAATTTTGGCTTGGGATCGAGCGGGCACCCAGCAGCTGAGTGGCGCGCTCAGAAGCTTCACTCCCGATCTTATCCGGCTGGAGCGCCTCGAGGGTGGTAACAAAATCCATTCCGCTGCCGCTTTCCATTTCCTCCTTTTCCAGCGCGATCACATCCGCGTAACCGCCGCAATAATTGGAACGGTAATTTATTTCCATTCCCTGCGAATTAGCGATCCAGATCTCATGTTCGGAATCGGTGTAGCTGACCTTTTCGGTTTTTTTCACCCGCGGGTCTTTGTAGGCGGCCCGCTCCATGCTTAGCGCGATCTCGATCTTTTTCTGGACCGGGGCTTGGGCGATCTTTGGGTCATAAAGCACTAAGTCTGATTTTTTTTCCTGAGGAGCGGGGAGCCGCAGGAATTCATCCTGGGCAGAAAAGGGGAGACTGGCCAGCGCCAGGTCGATGGTCTCTTCAATTACGCTTTCATCCAGGTCTGAGGTAAAACTGAATCCGAGCCGCTGGTCTTTGATCAGGCGCAGCGCCATTCCCGTCTCGGCCATCTCGTCCGCCGATTCGATCTGCTGGTTGATCACATCGATCTTGAGAGTTTTGCTGGCTACCAGATATACCTCGGCCTGATCGGCCTGCCGCTGTTTAATCTTTTCCAGGGTGGCGCGGACCAGGTCGTTATATTTTTTCATAAAAGAATTTTAACATTTAAGCTAAATATTGTATACTATTTCTGGAAAGCATGATTGAAGGGAGAAAAGCAATGGAAAAGAGAGTTAAGAGTGTCGGAGTAATAACGCCGGGAGGAGACGCGCCGGGGATGAACAGCGCTATTCGCGCGGTCGTCAGGACTGCCATTTACTATGGTTTAAAGGTTTACGGGATCGAGCGGGGCTGGCAGGGCTTGATCGAAGGGCAGATCAAAGCGTTTGAACTGCAATCGGTCGGCGGGATTATCAACCGCGGCGGCACCATTCTTCACACTCACCGCTGTCCGGAATTTAGGCAAAAAGCGGTCCGGGTCAAGGCTTTTGAAAACCTGAAAGCTTTTGGGATCGATTCGCTGATCGTGATCGGGGGGGATGGCTCCTTGCATGCTGCTTTTCAGTTCCACCGGGAATTCGGCATTCCGATCGTCAACATTCCGGCTTCAATCGATAATGATATTTACGGCACCGATTACAGCATCGGTTTTGACACGGCGGTCAATACCGCGGTTGAGGCGATCGATAAGATCCGTGATACCGCCACTTCGCATGAAAGGGTTTTTGTGATTGAAGTTATGGGCAGGAACAATGGTTTTATCGCGCTGGACGTTGGTCTGGTATCGGGAGCGGAGGCGATCCTGATTCCGGAGATCCCGTTTAATCTGGATGCCATTGCCCAAAAGCTTAAATACGGACAACAACGCGGTAAGTCGAGTTTTATCGTAGTGGTGGCGGAAGGCGCCGCCAAAGCGGATGATGTCGCCAAACAACTTAAGAAAAAGACCGGAATGGATGTACGCGTTACCATCCTGGGGCATGTTCAGCGGGGTGGGTCACCCACCGCGCTGTCGCGAGAGACTGCCTGCAAACTGGGAGCCAGAGCTGTTCAGATCCTTAAGGAAGGCAAAAAGTGCTGTATGGTTGGTATGATCTCAGATAAAGTAATCGAAACCCCGTTCGAAGAAGTTATTCGCCACAAAAAGAAGATCGACCTTGCCACTTACAAACTGGCGAATATGCTAGCTACTTAATTAACTCATCCCCCTTGCCCCCTTCTCTTAGAAAGAGAAGGGGGGTGAAAAACTCACCCCCTTTTATTCCCCCTCTCTTAATAAGAGAGGGGGAAAGAGCGGATTAGTTAGTAATTTAATGAGAAAAAGATTAGCTAAAATTATTAAATATGCAGCTCGAAAGCTAAGAAAAGATCAAACTTCAGCAGAAGCTCTGCTATGGGATAAATTAAGAGCTCGTCAATATAAAGGATATAAATTCTTACGGCAACATCCAATTTCTTTCGAGTTCAATGGCGCAAGAAGATTTATTGTGGCCGATTTTTATTGTAGTGCTTCTAAACTTATAATTGAAATTGACGGTAGTGTTCACGAGAATAAAAAAGATTATGATAGGGCCCGAGACTGTATAGTTAAAAATCTGGGACTAAAGGTGTTGCGTTTTGATAATGATCAGTTGTTGAACGATATAGAAATGGTTTTGTTAGAAATATCAAATAATCTCGTTTAGTTTTAATTACGTAACTATGGTTTCTTCCCCCCTCTCTTTCTAAGAGAGGGGGATTAAGGGGGTGAGTTAATAATAATCCGCCGCGTTGCGCATCGCGAACAATTGATGGTCCTGCGGGACAAATCGTCCACCTTTAACCGCTAAAAGGTTCCTAGGAACGACATTATCTCCCTCCAGCCCCGGGTAGACCCCAAAGGTGTTTTGCTTCATAAAGGAGAAGATCGCATCCCCGTAACGCAGACCTAGAATCCGGTCAACCACATGCGCGACACCGCCGCGAATCGCGTGGCCGCAGTTCTGGTAACGATATTCAAATCCTTTGGTATGTTTCTCTAGAATGGCAAAGATATATTCGCCGATTCCGCCGAGTTGTTCATTCCCGAAAGAATCCTTCTTTTTCGGCATTTCGTGGCGGGCTTTGACCAGCGCATATTTAGGATCAGCTATCACGGTATCGAGCATCTTTTGGTGTTTCTTATTGATCTCATCAGGGTAGCGGGTATCGAACAGACGGACACCTTCGGAAACGACCACGATGCAATGCTGTTTGTTGGCGATCGCTTTTTCAACCTGAGCGATCACATGCTCCAGGTCGAGGACTTCCTCAGGGAGCAGGGTGACCTCAGCGCCGCCTGCGATGCCGGCCCACATAGCTACCCAGCCGGCATGCCGCCCTAAAAGTTCTACGATGAAACAGCGGTTATGTGATTCAGCGGTGGTCCTGATGTTTTCGATGAAGTGGACCGATTCTTCAACGGCTGATTCAAAGCCATAAGTCATTTCGGTGCCATAGACATCGTTATCCATTGTTTTGGGGGCGCCGAACATCGGGAAAGCGTATTGCTGGCCCAGTTTCCCGGCCGCGCCGAGAGTATCGTCGCCGCCCAGGACGCAGAGACAGTCGATCTTTAACTTTTTAAGGTTCTCCATGGCTTTTTCAGGCATTTTGGCTTCGAGATTGGCTTTGGAAAAAATGTTGGTACGCGAAGACTTTAGGATCGTTCCGGCGACGGTAAACGATTCCTCGATATCTAATAATTGCAAAGGTCTAACGATCTTGTCGAGTTCTTTTTCCGGATCACGCGTCAGCGATTTCCAGCCTTCAAGCAGGCCGACTAATTCCATCTGCTCATTTTTGGGGAGAGAAAGGTTGGCCTGATTGATCCGCCGCAGCAAGCCCACGATCACCGCGTTATGGCCGGCGCAATCCCCGCCGCCGGTCAGGATCCCGATCCTTTTAATATTTAATTCTTTGTCTTCAAATTTTACTTTCATAGTTTATCTCCCTTCAATCCTCACCCCGCCTCGTTTCACTCGGCACCCCTCTCCATCAAAGATGGAGAGGGGAATGAATTCTCCGCCAAAGGCGGAGAAGAAAGGGGTGAGGGTCTTTATGCCTTTCCTGCCGAACCCAAAACATTGGTGTTCTTGGCAATGATCAGCTTTTTCAGTTCTTCGCGGGCCGGTCCCAGGTACTTGCGCGGATCAAATTCGGAAGGCTGTTCCGCAAAAACTTTCCTGATAACGGCGGTTACCACCAAACGGCCGTCGCTGTCGATGTTGATCTTGCAGACGGCTGATTTGGCGGCGCGGCGCAGCTGTTCTTCCGGCACGCCGACCGCGTTCTCCATCTTGCCGCCGAATTTATTGATCATCTGGACATATTCCTGCAGTACGGATGAAGCGCCGTGCAGAACAATTGGAAATCCAGGCAGCCGCTTTTCTACTTCTTCCAGAATATCGAAGCGGAGCGGGGGGACCGATTCTCCTGGCTTGATTTTGAACTTATAAGCCCCGTGGGAAGTGCCAATCGAGATCGCTAGCGAATCGACGCCGGTTTTGCCGACAAAATCCTGGACTTGCGCGGGATCAGTGTAGGTGTGCTTCTCGGCTTTCACTTCATCTTCGATGCCGGCCAGGACGCCGAGTTCGCCTTCGACTGAGACATCAAACTGGTGAGCGTATTCGACCACTTGCTTGGTCAGCGCGACATTTTCATCATAAGGAAAATGAGAGGCATCGATCATAACGGAAGAGAAGCCGTGGTCAACGCAGGATTTACATAGTTCAAAGGTGTCTCCATGATCGAGGTGAAGGCAGATCGGAATATTGCTTTTAAGGTCTTTGCGCACCATCTCGACCGCTCCCTTGGCCATCCAATAGAGAAGGGTCTGGTTGGCGTATTTCCGGGCGCCGGAAGAGACCTGGATAATGACCGGTGAATTACTCTCCGCGCAGCCCCCCACGATCGCCTGCAGCTGTTCCATATTATTAAAGTTGTAGGCCGGGATAGCGTACTTTCCCTCCAGCGCTTTTTTGAACATTTCTTTCGTGTTTACCAGTCCGAGCTCTTCATATAATCTTTTTGCCATTGTATTTTCCCCTTTCTTGTTTTTGCCTTTATATCGGCTTTGTACCCAATATTAACATAAAATTATTTTTATATAAAGTGAAATATTCTCTGCCGTTATTCGATAGAGAAACGAGGTGATTTTGTGAGAATCAGATTTTTAAGTCCTGGGCTTGGGAATATGAGGGACCCGCGGGTGATGATGTCCGGTGAGCAAAAGCCGGGTAATATTGTTAAGTTTAATATTGATGTGGCTAGAAAAGCATTGCAAACAGAAGGTCCAAAAGAAGCATTGTTTTATCTTGAAGGGATGATCGAGGCCCACTTAGAAAAGAAGGACATCGCTTCAGCCAAGCTCCTCCTATCCGAAGCGGACGCGATCATTCGAACCAGCAATGAACCCGGTCTTTTCCATGTTCTTCTAAGGATCGGCGCTTATCATTTTGTCGTGGGTCAGACCGGCGAAGCAAAGGAATTATTTGACCGTGTTATGCAAGAAGCGGAGGATAAAAAAGATGATAATATCTGGGTCGCTGCAGCGGCCACCTTCATTAGATTAAATGAGTTTACAGAAGCGATCAGGTCCGCAAATCGAATAGAAGATCAACGGTTAAAATTTTCAGTATTTATTGATTTGGCTGATTTATTGGCAAAACTAGGGAGCATGGCTGAAGCCCGATTTATTCTGTTGAATTATTGTGCCAAGGTGGCGAGAAGCCATGCGGATAATGATCATTGGGAAAAAGAAAGTAAAATCGCTCAATTGTTGATCGTAGCAGAGAAGCTGGTGAAGATCAGTGCCAACCAGAAAGCCAATTCAATCCTGGACGAATTGATCGAATTCCTTCCGAAATCCTGGCCATCCATGAGTCATTTCCAAATTGAAAAAAGGGAAGAGATCGCGGTGCTTTTGGTGAAAAGCGGCCAGCGGGCTAAAGCGATCGATCTAATGACGACCGGCTGGTTAACGGAAAAATATCTTGCAACTTTGGGGCCGGAAGACGCGCAAGATGCGAAGATGCAAGTAATCGACAGCCATTGGAAAAAGTTAAGCCTAGCTTTAAAGGGCTAATAAGCCTAGTATTTTATCAGTTTAACGAAACTTTCTACTTTAAGCGAGGCGCCGCCGACCAGCCCGCCGTCGATATCCGGTTTAGCCATCAGCTCTTTAATATTCTCCGGTTTGACCGACCCGCCGTAAAGGATCCGCACTTTGCCGGCGACTTCTTTGGGTAAAAGCTTTCTGATATACGCGTGAACTTCCTGAGCCTGCTCAGGAGTGGCGGTTTTGCCGGTGCCGATCGCCCAAACCGGTTCGTAAGCGATGACTAAACTTTCCCAATCCCCAGTCCCCAGTCCCTTTAGTCCCTCTTTGGCCTGCCTTTCGATTACCTTAAAGGTTTCGTTTTTCTCCCGCTCCGCCAGGGTTTCGCCAACGCACACGATTGAGATCAGGTTATGCTTTAGCGCGGCAAAGAGTTTTTTATTGACTGTTTCATCGGTTTCTCCGAAATACTGCCTTCTTTCTGAATGGCCGATGATCACGTATTTGCAGCCGACCGCGTTAAGCATGGGAGCGGAGACCTCTCCGGTAAAAGCCCCTTCATCTTCCCAGAAAAGATTTTGGGCGCCAACCGCGATGTTGGTCGGCAAGGCGATATCGCAAACATCCTTAATCACTGGATAAGGAGGGCAGATCAGGACCACTTTGTCATGGACATCCGTCACCAGAGGCGCAAGGGTTTTAACAAAATCGACCGCCTCCGTCAGTTTTTTATACATTTTCCAGTTGCCGGCAATAATTGGTTTTCTCATAATCTTTTTATTATAAACAAGCTTTGGCGATTTGTAAAGCAATTGAAATGGAGCGGTTTTATTGATACAATAATATAGTGGAAATGGATAGTTCTAACCAGGTAATTCTTTCTTTGCTATTTTTAATCCCGCTCGGGACCACCGCCTCCGGTTTTATTGTAAATTCAAGAAATAATATTAATAATGATCTAATTATTCAATTTAATCAATTAATGGATATTTGCTATTAAAAGTTATAAGTAAGGGGAGGATAAAAATGGAAAACAAAAAAATCATTCTGATCGGATTGGGGCTGCTATTATTTTCTGGGGTGACCCTGGCGGCGGATGTGGGGATAAGACTGGATGACGCGGCAGGCGCCAGCGCGTTATCGATTAAAGACCTTAACTCTTCTGAGGTAGCGAAGATAAATTCGGTGGGCACTATTGAGGTACGGGGATTTAAACTCTCGACCGGAGCGTTAAACAATTATGTTCTTACGTCTGATCCATCAGGTTATGGTAGCTGGGAACAGATTCCCAGCGGTGGAACGATCGGTGGCAGTGGGACGGCCAACTATGTTTCTAAATTCACCAGTACCGGCACCATTGGCAGTTCTTCAATTTATGATAATGGAACAAACATTGGAATCGGAACCAGCAGCCCGACCAATGGTTCGCTCGAAGTTAATTCCGGCACAGCGAACATAAATGCGATCTATGGAAAATCAGCTTATTCAAACATTATGGATCCATCCGCCTGGGTTGCCGGAGTCAAGGGAGAATCGACCGCGACCGGTGCGAGTTCAACTGAAATCGGGGTAGGAGTTTATGGCGCTGCGACAAGTGGAACCGGGGCAAATAAAGTGGCGATGTTTGGTATCACTAATTATGGAACAGGAGTTATGGGGTTAGCTTCCGCCAGTGGAGCCGGGGTTAATGGCGAGAGCGATAGCGGCCCTGGAGTGCGCGGTTCCAGCAAAACCGGCTATTCAGGCGAGTTTGATGGTGGGAAAGGCGTTAGGGTGGAAGGGACCATTGAAACTTATAGCGCCGGCGGCATTAAATTTCCGGATGGAACGCTCCAGACGACCGCTTTTAGTGCTAGTTCCAGTTCGTGGACCCAAAATGGCAATAATATTTATAATTCCAATTCCGGCAAAGTTGGGATCGGGACCTCAACCCCTACTAATGGCAAGCTCGAAGTGAACTCTACGAACTTTATGGATGGAAGTGGCATTTATGGTGCGACCAGTGTATCAGATCAGAAAGCTGTTTATGGATTAGCCTCGAGTCTAAGCGGCGCTGGTATGGGAGTTTATGGGGAAAGTAGAGCTATTAATGGCTACGGGGTTTATGGTAGAGCGTCAAGTACGGAAGGAGTCAATATAGGTGTTTGGGGCATGTCCAATTCCCATGATGGTATTGGCGTCAAAGGTGTTGCTGTTGCATCTTCTGGCATGAATTATGCAATTTATGGGCAAACCAATAGCCCGGATGGTTACTCCGGCTATTTTACTGGTGGGAAAGTAGTTGTAAATAATGCATCATTAGAGGTTTACAATGATTTCAAGATTTTAAACAGCTCTCCGGGAATTGGTAAGGTATTAACCTCCAACGCCGATGGTCTGGCGACCTGGTCAACTCCAAGCGGAAACGTCGGCGGCAGCGGTACAACCAATTATATTCCTCTCTGGAGCGGCTCATCAACTTTATCCGATTCAGTCATTTATCAAAGTAGCGGCAACGTCGGCATCGGGACGGCTAGTCCAGGAGCAAACCTACATGTTGTGAATAGCACAACCGGACAGGCGATTATTGGTATAAGCACGGGGGGAGGGACTGGCGTTACTGCGCAAAGCACGAGCGGGACCGGTAACGGGCTTTTAGCCACCAGCGCTGGCGGATACAGCGTTTATGCGCTGGGGCCAAAAAATTATTTTGAAGGAGATGTCGGTATCGGGACAACCAGCCCAAGTACCAAACTAGATGTGAACGGAAACGCTAAAGCAATTGCTTTTGAATCAACTGTTTCTACCGGCACTGCTCCTCTGACGGTTGCCTCAACTACTAAAGTGAATAATCTAAATGCCGACATGCTGGATAGTTTGCATTCGACTGACTTTGCATCTGCCAGCTCCTTGAATAATTATGTTCTGAAGGGTGGCGACACGATGACCGGAGCATTGAATCTGCCTTCTAATGGCCTGGTAGTCGGGACCAGTGAATTGGTAGTAAGCAGCGGGAACGTTGGGATCGGAATGGCATCGATCCCTGCGTTCCGGACTTATATAAGAGGTACAGGGACAAATGAAACAACCTATAGCTTGGTAGTGGTTAATGCGGACGCGACTGTAGGTCTATCGGTCAGAGATGACAGTAGGGTAGGGATCGGGATACAGGATCCGACCGAGAAACTGGAGGTTCAAGGGAACGTTAAAGCGGACAACTTTATTGGCAATGGTTCTTCCTTGACCAATGTAACAGGTACCGACAATACTAAAGTCCTTAAAGCCGGCGATACGATGTCGGGGACCCTTAATCTGCCTGCCAATGGACTAGTGGTTGGGACCAATCAATTGGTAGTTAACAGCGGCAATGTCGGCATCGGGACGGCGAATCCGGGGGCAAAATTAGATGTTAATACATTTACCGGCGGAGCGGCAGCTATTGGTGATCATGCAACCGCCCACGGGGATCGTTCAATAGCGATGGGCAGCAGTGTATCCGCGGAAGCGACCAATTCTATTGTTATTGGAAGCGGCAATGGCCTCGATCCATTAATAAATAATACTCAGAATTCATTGATGGTCGGTTTTCTACATTCCTATCCTACCTTATATGTGGACGAAGATAATGTGGGGATCGGGACTTCGGAGCCTGATGTAAATAATAAGCTCGAAGTTGCGGGGAAGGTCCAAATGGGTGGATTCAAATTAACGGCCGGCCCTTCAGCTGGTTATGTTTTAACTTCGGACGGATCGGGCAACGGGACCTGGCAAGCGGCAGCCGGTAATGTCAGCGGCAGCGGCACGACCAATTATATTTCTAAATTTACCGGATCAACTTCTCTTGGGGATTCTTTATTGTTTGATAACGGGACAGGTATTAGTATCTCAACTCCTGAGATCAATGCGACGGTTACGGTTAATGGAGATGTTAGTCTTCATGAAGTAAGTGACCGGTCTACAAGGAATGATGGCTATGGCAAGTTATATGCGAATAATGATCAGAAGCTCCGCTATAAAGACAGCACAGGGCAGGAATATGTTCTATCAAATTATGGGTTGCCTACCAGGGTTGCTTTCTGGAAAACCGGCGGCGAGATCGGCAGCAATTCTAATTTCTTTTGGGATGATACTAATTCTAGACTAGGGATAGGAACGACCGGTCCGCTGTCGAAATTAGATGTGAATGGCGGTGTTGCGATCGGAAGTTACGCTGGCTTTAATTCTGCTCCTACGAATGGAATGATCGTCAGCGGCAACGTTGGCATCGGGACAACGAATCCGGCTGCTTCTTTAGAAGTCGGTACTAATCATACTCTGTATGTTAATGCCGGCACGGGCAAAGTCGGGATCGGTACCTCAAGCCCTTCAAATGGAAAACTCGAAGTGAATGCCTCAACTGGAAATGCCGTTTATGCGACAACTAACGATTCAGGCGGTAATGCTGCCGGTGTTTACGGCTTGGCTAATAATTCTACTGGTCCTAATTATGGCGTAAGAGGTGATAATGCCGCGAACAATGGTTATGGTGTTTATGGGTATGCTTCTAATTCTTCAACCGCTTCAGCTAAAGGTGTATTTGGAAGATCCGATGGCGAAACAGGTTATGGTGTTTATGGCTATGCTAATCATGGTTCTGGTATGAATTATGGTATTTACGGGGAAACTGTTAGTGACAACGGTTATTCCGGCTATTTCAATGGAGGTAAGGGAGTTTTTATTTCTGCAACCTTGGAGGTCGGTCAGCAAATCAAGATTAACGGTGGCTCTCCGGGATCAGGCAAAGTTTTAACTTCTGATGGAAGCGGATTGGCAACCTGGCAGACGCCAACTGGTGGCATCGACGGCAGTGGAACCGATAATTATCTTCCCCGCTGGAACGGGACCAATTCACTTGAAACATCTTCTGTTTATCAAGACGATTCCGGCAACGTTGGCATCGGGACATCATCGCCGGGCTACAAGCTTTCAGTTGTAGGGGACATTGGTTCTAACTTGGTTGATGTAAATAACTCCAACGCTGGTGGTACTGGAATCAACGTAAACGTCGCTGGTACTGGAATTTACCTACAAACCACCGGATCTTACGGGATTACAGTAAGCAACGCCGCGTCGGCCGGTATTAACAGCAACGGCACGACTGCTGGCGTTCTGGGCAGCGGCGGTACTTACGGTATGTGGGGCAGCAGTAGCAGCGGCACGGGCGTTTACGGCAGCACTTCCAGCGGCAATTACGGTGTTTGGGGCACCGGCGGCTCTTATGGCGTTTATGGCACCGGCACCACTGCCGGTGTTTGGGGCAATGGTAATGTTGGCGTTTATGGCACCGGCAGCGGCCCTACCAGCACTGGTGTCTACGGTAATGGATCTAGCTGGGGAGGTTATTTTTTAGGCAAAGGTTATTTTAGCGACAATGTTGGCAT
>Ga0315287_10003344_pt1 | contig 15460 bp, 15 predicted proteins | sample YL17G11_0_MG_FD_205037 | JGI IMG/M metagenome (GOLD analysis project Ga0315287, IMG submission 205037) | Sediment microbial communities from Yellowstone Lake, YNP, Wyoming, USA - YL17G11_0 | ecosystem: Environmental > Aquatic > Freshwater > Lake > Sediment | place: USA: Wyoming | collected... | reverse complement strand
GAGTGTGCGGGGCTCGGATCCCGACGCCGCGCTCTACTGGCTCGCGAAGATGGTCAAAGCCGGCGAGGACCCGCGCTTCATCCTGCGGCGGCTCGTGATCCTCGCCAGCGAGGACGTCGGGCTGGCTGACCCGCAGGCACTCGTGGTCGCCAACGCGGCGGCGGCGGCCTTCGAGCGGCTTGGTCTCCCCGAGGGCGCCTACCCGCTCGCCGAGGCGACGCTCTATTTGGCGACCGCGCCGAAGAGCAACAGCGCCAAGGCCTATTTCACTGCCGCGGCGCTTGTCGAGCAGGAGGGGCAGACGCAGGTCCCCTCCCATCTGCAGGACGCCAGCCGCGACGGTGCGGCCCTCGGCCACGGCAAGGGCTACCGCTACCCGCACGATTTCCCAGGCCACCACGTGGCGCAGCACTACCTCCCCGACGCGCTGCGCGGCACCCGCTTCTACGAGCCGGGGCGCGAGGGGCACGAGGCGCAGGTTGCCGAGCGACTCGAGCGTTGGCGCCGAGCGGTGGAGCGGGCCGACAGTGCCCAGCCGGCGAAGGGCGATGCGCGGTAAGTTCGTCGCTGTTATGATCGTCGCGCTTCTCGCGGTCGCGATTGCCCGCGGGCTCGGCAGAATCCCGGGGGTCGACCTGCTCGCTCTCAAGGCCGGGGATGTGCAGCGGCGCCTGCTCGCCGACCCGGAGCGTGCAGACCGGCGGATCGTGGTGATCGAAGTCGACCAGGCGAGCCTCGACCATTTCGAGCGCGACAACATCGCCTACCCGTGGCCGCGCAGTCTCTACAACCCGCTGCTCCAACACTGTGCGCGCGGCGGTGCGGCGGCGGTGCTCTTCGACGTGCTCTTCAACAACCTCTCGCCGTGGGGGGAGGAGACGGACACGGAGTTCGCGGCGGGTATCCGCAGGAACGGCCATGTCTTCCTGGCGGCCGCTTTCTCGAGCGCTGCCGCCTCCGGCGTTCCGCTCGACCCGCGGCTGAGCATTGAAGCCGAAGGTGCGCCGCCAGAAGCGCTGCGGCGCGCTGGCGTCTCCCCGCCGCTGCCGGCAATCAGCGCCGCCGCCGCCGGGATCGGCTCGGTGACCCTGCAACCGGACGCCGACGGCGCCGTGCGCCGGGTGCCTGTTGGCGTGCTGTTCGAGGGGCGCCTGATTCCCGGCCTCTCATTCGCCCCGTTTGTTGCCGGAGAAAAGGTGGCGCGGTTCGAACTCGGGCGCGTCCGGCTTGGTGGATTGACAGTTCCGCTCGACGATCAGGGCTCGCTGCTCGTGCGCTATCACGGCCGGCGCAGCGACTACCGGCGCTACTCGGCGGCCGAGGTTATCACCTCCGCGCTCGCCGCCGCCGAAGGGAAGATACCCGCGGTCCCGGCCGAGGTCTTCCGCGGCGCGTACGTGATCATCGGCTCGACAGCGCCGGGGCTCCTCGACCTGAAGCCGACACCGCTGGCCGCCACCGCGCCGGGGTTCGAGGTGCACGTCGCCGTGATCGACAACATGCTCAACGGCGATTTTCTCAAGCAGGCGCCGCTGGCGCTCACCGCGGCTCTCGCCCTCGCGTCCGCCGCGCTCGTCGCCGCCGCCCTCACCTTTCTGCCGGTGGCCGCCGGCGCAGGCGCGGCCGTGGCCGCCGTCGGCGGAGCCGTCGCCATCCTTGCCGCGACGTATCGGGCGGGATTGTTCCTCGATCCGTGGACGATCGGCGTCTCACTGCTGCTGGCAGTGATCGGCGCCTCGGTCAGGCGGTACACGACGGAGGGCAAGGACAAGCGTTTCATCGCCGGGGCGTTCGCGCGCTACGTTTCGCCGAAGGTCGTCAAGCAGATCCTCGCCGACCCCCGGCTGCTCGCGCTCGGCGGCGAGCGTCGCGACGTGACGCTCTTCTTCTCCGACCTGCAGGGTTTCACGTCGATCTCGGAGGGGATGAACCCTCCGGAACTCGTGGCGTTCCTCAACGAGTACACGACCCTGATGGCGGATGTCATCACGGGGCCGGGTCTGGACGGCACGATCGACAAATACATCGGCGACTCGGTGATGGCCTTCTGGGGGGCGCCGCTCCCGCAGCCGGATCACGCGCGGCGCGGCTTGCTGGCGGCACTGGCCTGCCAGGAGCGGTTGCGCTTTTTCTGCGACGACCTCGTCGCGCGCGGCGGGCCGCGGCTGGTGACCCGCATCGGCCTGAACAGCGGGACCTGCGTCGTCGGCAACATGGGCTCGCGCGACCGCTTCGACTACACCGCCATCGGCGACACCGTGAATCAGGCCTCGCGCCTCGAGGGAATCAACAAAGTCTACGGGACCCTTATCATCGCCTCCGAGAGCACCTGGCAGGCGGCGCCGGGGACGGCTTTCGGTCGGCTGCTGGATCGCGTTCGCGTCAAGGGCAAGGCGGAGCCGGTCGCGATCTACGAGGCGCTGGCGCCGGCGGGTTCCGAGACCGAGGCGCTGCGCGCGCTGGCCGTCGCCTACGCCGGGGCGCTCACCGCCTACCAGGGGCGGCAGTGGCAGCGGACGATCGAGCTGTCCGAATCGATCCTGCGCACGACGCCCGGCGACGGCCCGTCGAAGGTGCTGATCGAGCGCGCCCGCGCCTTCATGCTCGAACCGCCGCCGGAGAACTGGGACGGCGTCTGGACCCTCAAGACAAAATGAGCGAGGATACAACCTTCAACCGGGGAGGACCACGATGAAGCGGTTGCTGACCACCGTGCTCGCTGCCATTCTCGTCACCGGCGTCGCCTTCGCCGCGACGCAGACAGTGACCGTGATTGTCAAGAAAGCCTCCATCCGCCGCGACCGACAATTTTACGCACCAACGATCGCCGAGGCGCAACTCGGGGAAACCTTCAAGGTACAGGAGCGGGGGAGCGGCTGGGTCAAGGTCGGCACGAAGTCAGGCGCCGGCTGGCTGCACGAAACCTCGGTGACGGCGAAGGAGGTCGCGGTCTCTTCGGCGGTCCCCGCCGGCGGCAAGGTCGACGACCGGGACGTCGCGAACGCCAGCAAAGGTTTCAACCCGCAGGTCGAGAGCGCGTATCGGAAGAAGAATCCGACGGCCAACTTCGCGGCGGTCGACCGCATGGAAAAACTCGAGGCGAACGACTCGGCGGTGCAGTCATTCGTCGCGGAAGGCAACATCGAGCAGCGGGGGGCGGGCAAGTGAGCGCCGCGCGCCGCCTCGCCGTCCTGATCCCCGGCGTCGCCGTTGCGGGTGCGCTGCTGCTTGCGCCCGGGAGCACCCGCGCGCTCGATCTCTTCAAGGCCGTGGGCACGGTTGTCGAACACCAGGACGCCATCATCAAGTCCGGCGCTGCGCTGCGCAAGGGGTTCGCCGACCTGACGCCGCAGGAGGAGTATTACCTTGGCCGCGCGGTTGCCGCTCAGATCCTCGGTCAGTTCAAGCCGCTCGACGACGACGGCCGCACCCGCTATCTCAACACGTTCGGCCAGGTGCTCACCCGCGCCTCGGGCCGTCCCGAGACCTTTGGCGGCTGGCACTTCATCCTGCTCGACACCGACGAGGTGAACGCCTTCGCCGCCCCGGGTGGTTTCGTGTTCGTGACACGCGGGCTCTACACGGTCTGCGCCACCGAGGAGCAACTCGCGGCGGTCCTGGCGCACGAGATCGGCCATGTGACGCTGCGCCACGGGCTCGGGGCGATCAAGAACGAGCGGCTCACCGAGGCCTTCACCATCCTCGGCACCGAGGCCGTTAAGGAATATTCCTCCGCCCAGCTCTCGCAGCTCACCGCCGCCTTCGAGGGGAGCATCAACGACATCGCCAACAAGATGATCGTCTCCGGTTACTCGCAGGGTCAGGAGTTCGCCGCAGACGCCGAGGCGGCGCATGTCGCCTGGCGCGCGGGCTACAACCCGGCGGGGTTGACGGAATTCCTCACGGCGTTGAGCGCCAAGGGGAAGAAGGGCGACAAGGGCTTCTTCAGCACACACCCGCTGCCGAAGGAGCGTCTGGAGAAGGCCGCAGCGGCCATCAAGAGCGACAAGCTCGCCGGCGAGACGGCCCCGGCCCGCACGCAGCGCTTCGCGACATTCGCACTGCGCTAGAAATGCTCCCAGCCGCTGGGAGCGAGCGGTGCGCGTCGACCGTCAGTCCCGACGACCGACACGCCGTCGCGGCGGGGTAGAATTCGCCCGATCGCCGTCACCCGCAGTCCGAGGCGCTTCCCGAGTGCGCCTACCCGCCGCTCGTCCTGCGGCCGTGCCGTGAAGAGCAGTTCGTACTCCTCCCCGCCATGCAGTGCCGCTGCGATCGGATCGCGGTCGAGCAGCCTCGCCGCGCGGGATGTCGAAGGCAGCACTGGCAGCCGGTCGGCCTGAACTTCAGCCCCGACGCGGCTGGCCGCGCACAGCCGGCCGAGGTCGCGTGAGATGCCGTCGCTGACATCCAGCACTGCGTGCGCGAGTCCCGTGCCGGCGAGCGCCGCACCAAAGGCCAGCCGCGGCTCGGGGTGCAGGTGTCGCCGTGCGCACCGCCGCAGCGGGATGGGGAGAGGAATGGAGCCGTGGCGCTCGAGCGCCGCCAAACCCAGCGCCGATGCACCCAAATGTCCGGTCACGAAGATCTGGTCGCCCAGCTGAGCGCCATCCCGCGTGAGCAGTCGCGGGCCGGCCACGCCGGCGAGGGTGAGGGAGAGGAAGACCCCGGCAGCGGAGGCACAGGTGTCCCCGCCGACGAGCGTGAAGCCGAAGCTCCGCGAGGCTGCCCGCAGGCCTTGCGCCAACCCCGCTGCGAAGGACCCGTCGAGCCCCGGCGGCACGGCCAGCGCAAGAAGGGCCCAGAGGGGCCGGCCGCCCATGGCTGCGATGTCGCTGGCGTTCACGGCGGCAAGTTTCCACCCCAGATCGGCGGGATGGGCCCACCTGCGCCTGAAGTGAACGCCCTCGGCGAGCAAGTCCGTCGTGAGCAGCAACCGGGCGCCGCGCGGGGGTTGCACCACCGCCGCATCGTCACCGGGACCGATGACGACCGCGGGTTCGAGCCCGGCGCCGGTCCGTCGTGGCGCGCCGCCGAGGATGCGCACCACGGCATCCTCCCCAAGCTGATTCAATGGCACGTTCCTGCGGGCGCGCATGCGGCATTGTAGCGCGGAAACATTGAAATCCCACGGTCCTCTGCTATCATGCGAAACGGGGGGATCACATGGAAGCCGTGGCTGTTGCAGGGATTGGAATTCCGGCCGGATCCGAGGGGTACGCGCGCCTGCGCCGCCTGGTCCACGACCGCACCGGCTTTGACATGGTGTCCTACAAGGATCGCTTCATCGAGCGGCGGGTCGCCATTCGCGTGCGTGCCACCCGCCACGAACGCTTCAGCGACTATCTGGCGTATCTCTCTCGCGAAAGGGGGGAGATGGACCGGTTGCTGCGCTGCCTGACCATCCACGTGAGTTCCTTCCTGCGCAACCCCAGCACCTTCGAGGCGATCCGTCGCGAGGTGTTCCCTCAACTCTTCGCCCCGGGTGCCTCGCGGCATCCGCGCTTCTGGAGTGTCGGCTGCTCGCGTGGGGAAGAACCCTACAGTCTGGCGATGCTGGTGCACGAATACCTCGGCGAGGCGCGCCGCGGCTGGGACGTTCAGATCAGGGCCATCGACATCGATGACCGGGTCCTGGCCGAAGCCAAGGCCGCCGAGTACGGCTGGCACCAGGTCGCCGATCTCGAGCCCGCGCGTCGTGAGCGGTTTTTCGTCCACGGGGACCGCTGGCGCCTCGTGCCTGAGATCCGCCGGATGGTGCGCTTTTGCCGGGGCGACATCCTGATGGATTTGCCCGACGGGGAGCACGATCTGATCCTCTGCCGCAATCTGTTGATCTATCTCGACCGCCCGGGGCAGGAGGCGGTGCTCGAGCGCTTTGCGCGCTGCCTGCGGCCGGGCGGATATCTGGTCCTCGGCAGGACCGAGGTTTTCGTCGGCGCGGGCCGGGAAATTTTCGAGGTCGTGGATCCGCGCGAACGCATCTACCGCCGGCAACGCGAGAGCGTTCCGGCTCTCGTCGGTGAGGCGCACGCGCCGTGCGCAGCGTCAAGGGGGAGGTTATGAGGGCCAAACTTATCCTGAGTTTTCTGCTGGTCATCCTGTCGATCGTAGCGGTGAACGCGATTTTCTATTACGTGGTGCACGATGAGTTTCAGCGTCTCTTGCTCTCGACGGTCGTTGGGATCGTGGTGGGAATGAGCCTCGGCTATTTCATCTCGCGCTCGATCACAGCCGGCATCTCCAGTCTTGCGGCGGTGACGCGTGAGATTGCCGCCGGCGATTTGACCAAGGAGGTTCACACCGGCGGGGACCGCGAACTGGGAGCCCTCGCCGAGGCCTTCCAGACGATGCTCGAGCAACTGCGGATGGTCGTGAGCCAGATTCAGGCCAGCGCCGGAACGCTCAGCGGTTCAGCGGCGGGTTTTTCGGCGACGGCGCAGCAGATGAGCACCAGCGGCGAGGAGATCGCCTCGGCGACCGAGCACATCGCCAAGGGTGCGGAGATGCAGGTCGAGGTCGTCGAGCGCGCGGCCGGCCGGATTCGGGAGGGGGCGGCGGCGGTGACGCTCATCGCGGAGCGGGCCCGGACCGCCGCCGAGGCCAGCGCCGTCGCCGGGGAGACCGCCCAGCGCGGGGGCACCGCCGCCGCCGCCGCCCTGGAGAAGATGCGCCAGGTCTTCGAGAAAATGGAGCGCTCGGCCGACCTCGTTCACGGTTTCAGCGAGCGGACCCAGAAGATCGGCAAGATCGTCGACGTCATCACCGGGATCTCCCAGCAGACCAACCTGCTCGCCCTCAATGCCGCTATCGAGGCGGCGCATGCCGGCGAATACGGGCGCGGTTTCTCGGTCGTCGCGGACGAGATTCGCAAGCTCTCGGAGGCGACGCGCCGCTCGGCCGAGGAGATCACCGCACAGGTCGGCGAGATCAGTCAGGAGAGTGCGAAGGTGCTGGTCTCGATGGAGTCCGGGACCCTCGAGATCCGCGAGGGTCGCGAAGTGATCGACACCGTGCGCGGTTCACTCGAGGGGATCATTCACGGCACGATCGAGGTCGCCGATGGTGTCCGGGAGATCTTCACCCTTGCCGCCGAGCAGGCGCGCGGCTCCGGGGAGATGGTCAAGGCGACCGACGAGATTTCCCGCATCGCCGAGGACAACGCGGCGGCGACCGAGGAGGCCTCGGCAGCCACCCAGGAACTCACCGCCTCGCTCGAGCAGATGGCCGGTTCGGCGCTGGAGTTGGCGAACCTCGCCGACGGGTTGCGCCTTACGGCGAGCCGGTTCAGTGTCACGAGCCGGGGTTGAGACGTGGGTGATTCGCAGGGTGCGACGGGGCCAGGCGCCGAGGTGCGCCTGCTCTTCTTCCGCAGCGCCGGCGAACGCTTCGCCCTCGACGTGGCCTATGTCCGCGAGATCATCCCGCGGCAGCCAGTCACACCGGTCCCCTTCGTGCCGCCCACGGTTGCCGGCATCATCAACCACCGCGGCACGATATACACGCTGATCCGCTTTGCCCAGCTCGCCGGACTCGGCAAGGATCACGAGGGAACCGTCGTTCTTTTACGCCTGCCGGAGATGGCCGTGGGCATTGCGGTCGAGGCGGTCGAGGGCATCGAACCGGTGCCCGGCCGCCTGCTGCACACGACTACCGATGGAGCGCAGCCCCCGACCGTACCTTTTTTACGGCGCGCGACCGATCCGTCCGGGAGGTTGGTGCACGTGATCGACGCGGAGATGCTTGTCGACATCATCTACCGACTCCCCGAACTGGCGCACGCCGGGGAGCCCGCACGGGATGCCGGCCGTGATTGACGCTTTTATCCGCGAATCAACCGAGTTCTGCGGCAGGCCGACGCCGCAGGGAGAGAGGGTGCGACGATGCCTACCAGAGTGCTGATTGTGGACGACGCCCTCTTCATGCGAACGATGCTGCGCAACATTTTTGTCGAAAGTGGTTTTGAGGTGGTTGGCGAGGCCGGCAATGGCAACGACGCGGTGGAGAAATACCGCGCGCTCAGGCCTGATCTGACGACCATGGACATCGTGATGCCCGAGAAAAACGGCCTCGAGGCGCTCAAGCTGATCATGGCTTTCGATCCGCGGGCGCGGGTGGTGATGTGCAGCGCGCTCGGTCAGGAGTCGCTGATTATCGAGGCCCTGGAGGCCGGCGCGCGGGACTTCATCGTGAAACCGTTCAAACCGGCCAAGGTCGTCGAGGTCGCCCAGAAGGTCCTGGCGGCTGAATAATGGATCTCTCGAAGTACCGGCAACTCTTTCTCGACGAGTGCCGGGAACACCTGCACGTGATGAACCGCGAACTCCTCCTCCTGGAGCAGGAGGGCGAGAGTAGTGGCGTGGACGCGCTTTTTCGGGCGGCACACTCGATCAAGGGGATGTCCGGATCAATGGGGTACGACGCCGTGGTTGCGGTCAGCCATGCCCTCGAGGACATTCTCGATCGTCTGCGCAAGAAGACGCTCGGGGTGGATCCCGGGCTGATGACGCTGCTCTACGAGGGGGTCGACTCGCTGGGGGCCCTCGTCACCGAGATCGAGATGAAGGGTGCGACGCATCTGGAAGTCGTCGGCCTCGCCGCGCGGTTGCGCGTCGCGTCGCAGCGGGAATCATCAGAACCAGGTCCTTCCCGGCCCGGCGAGGCGCCGGTTATTATTGCCGCCTGCTCTACGCCTTCCATGGCACCCGTGGCACCCCTGGCACCCGTTTTGTCCGGAGCGAAGGATGTCGCGGCCGAGGACCCGGGCGCCGATCTGGTTGCCGCCCGGGGCGGCATCTTCTCCCTCGATCCGGAGAAGCTCGCGATGGTGCGCGATTTTATCAGCAGCGGCCTCGTCCCCTACGCCTGCCAGCTGCGTGTTTCCAAGGACTCGGTGGCTCTTTGTGCCCGGAACTTCATCATGCTCGGCCGGCTGGCCAAGACGGGAATGGTGCTCGCTTCGAACCCGACCATCGAGGAAGTGCGCACCGGTGTCGGCCGCGAGTTCGTCGAGGCGCTGCTGCTGACCGAGCGACCGGAGGATCAGCTCCGGGCCCAGCTTTTAGCGATCCCCGAACTCCAGGAACTACAGCTGCGGCGCCTGCGCTTCGGCGGTGGAGATCGGGGCTCGGACGCCGCCACGGCGGGAGAGAACGCGCCGACATGGTTCGCCCCGCGCGGGACGACGATCGATCGGCCCGCGGGCTCGGTTCCGGGGCTTGCGGACCGCTACGCGCCGAAGAAAGCCTCGACGGTGCGCGTGGACACCCGGGTGCTCGACGACCTGATCAACATCGTCGGCGAGATGCTCATTACGCGCGAGCGGCTCCAGGAGATCGGCCGCGACCTCGAGAGCGAGGAGCTGCATCTCAACCTGGATCGCCTGCGCGTGCTGGTGCGCGGTTTCCAGGACACGATCATGACGGTGCGGATGATGCCCCTCGCGCTGGTCACCGACCGGCTCCCGCGCATCGTGCGCGACCTCGCCCACCAGTCGGGCAAGCAGGTGGCCTTTGAGGTCCTGGGTCAGAACATCGAACTGGATCGGGCGATACTCGAGGAACTCAACGACGTTCTCATCCACCTGGTGCGCAACGCCATCGATCACGGCGTGGAGACCACGGAGGTGCGCACCGCCGAGGGCAAGCCCCCCAAAGCCGTGATCCGGGTGCGCGCCGGACGTGAGCGCGACTGGGTCTGGATCCGCGTCGAGGACGACGGGCGCGGCATGGACCCCGAGTGCATCGCCCGCGCCGCGATCGCGCGCGGCCTCGTCGTCGCCGATCGCGTCGTCGCGATGGAGCCGCGCGAGAAGCTCATGCTCTGCTGCCTCCCCGGGGTGAGCACGGCCGAGCGCGTCACCGACATCTCCGGGCGCGGCGTCGGGATGGACGTGGTCAAGTCCCGGGTCGATGCCTTCGGCGGCGCGATCCAGATCGACTCGCAGCCCGGCCGGGGCACCGCCATCGTGTTGCGGTTGCCCCTGACGCTGGCCATCATCCGCATTCTTCTCGTTGAGGTTCGGGGCCAGGAGTTCGGGCTGTCCGTCTCGCACGTGCTGCGCACGGCCCAGCTGGATTCCGGCGACATCGAGTGGTCGCAGCAGCTGCCCTTGCTGCGACTGGGGAAGCGGCTGGTCCCGCTGCACGATCTCGGCGCGCTGGTCGGCCTGCCCCCGCGGGACCTGCGCGCCCATCCCGGGTTGTTCCTCGCGGTTTCGGAGTTCGGAGAACGCGCCGCGGGCCTGGTGGTCGACCGCCTGCTCGGCACCCACGAGGTGGTGATCAAGCCGCTCGGCCCGCCGCTCAAACGGGTGCGCGGCCTGGCCGGGGTCACCGTCATGGGCGACGGCCGTACGGTGCTGCTGCTGGACCTCGCCGCGCTGATCTAGGAAACGCGGCCCGAGCGAGCACTCCGTTACTCCCAGATTTTAGCGAGCAGGATGCTCGAGAACTGGAACTGGGGGAACTCCTCCTCGCGCACCGACAGATAGAACTCGCAGGATTCGCAGGCGCCAAACTTGACGGCGAAGGTGCCCTGCGTCTCGCCTTTGCACAGGGTGCCAGCCACGACCCAGCACGCCCGGCCGGCCTTGCGGCCGCCATGCACCGCGTCGAGGCGCTCTTCGGTCGCGGCCGGACAGACCCCGAGTTCGCGCACGTTGCTCCCGCCCGGCTCGCGGCCGCACTTCTTGAATTCCCAGCAGTTCATTTTCATAAAACGGTTTCCCCCAGGAGCCCGAGCCTCCGCATCATTTCCCGGATACCGGCGTAGTCGGCGTCCGTGGCCGCCGCGAATCCTGTGTAGTCGGTGTACAGAGCTTCGAGCACCGCCGACCCCGCACTGCCGTCGCGGGCGAGCGCCAGGAGCGCCCCCCCCAAGGTTGCCTGGACATCCGCGGGTAGTCCACGCGCGGCGCAGATGTTGAACTCCGGGATCGGGGGCGACTGCACCAGCGTCATGAGGCCCTCGGCCTCGTACTGCGCCGCCACCGACTCCATGACCGCTCCGGCATCGTAGTCGCCCCGCAACACGGCCGCGGCGACGGCGTCATGGTGCCCGAGGTGGTCGAACGACCCCAGCTGTTCCACCGGGACCCCCGCTTCGAGGAGCATCGCGCGCGGCACGATGTGACTCGAGGTGGAGCTGACGTCCCCGAAGGCGAAGGTGCGGCCCTTCAGGTCAGCGAGCGCCTGCAGTCGGGCGTCGCGGCGGCAGATGATCACGGAGTGCTGGAAGGGCTTGCCGCGACGAAGCGCAGTCGCGAGCAGCGTGGCCCCGAAGCGACGGTGGGCCAGCACATACGTCGAGGGGGTCAGGTAGGCGAATTGCGTCCGTCCCTCGCCGAGGTCGCGCACCGCCTCGTCGAAATCCAGGGCGACTTTCAGCTCCACGGGACGCCCCAGGGCCCGTCCGAGGTACTCCGCCAGCGGCGTGAAGCGCCGGTGCATCCGGGCCGGTGACTCGAGAGGGATCACCCCGAAGCGCAGCGCGCCACGCGATTCCTCCGGGAGAACCTTGAAACGGGAGACCTCGGCCTCCAACAATTCGGTGTCGCTGTTAATGCCGCGCAACCCCTGGTTGATGCGCAGCGCGAGGGCCCGGTTGCTCCGCGGCAAGTCGACTACCGGCACCAGGGCCAGACGAATCTGGCGGCAGCCCTCGCGCTGCTCGTTCAAGGCGAGCGACATGCGCCCGATCCCTTCCGAGACGCGCTCGGCGGCGGCCGCGACGTGGCCCCCCGCGAGGGCCTGCTCGCCGTTGGCGACGCTGATGTGCTGCGCCGCCGCCGCCAGAAGCGCCATCGATTCCCGGATGTTATCGGCCTCGCGCTTCTGCTCGGTCGTGCCCTGCGCCAGGAACTGAGCCATCTGGTCGAGCCGGCTCATGGTTTCGCGCACCCGGGTCAGCCCCCGTGACTGCGCCTGCGCCGCCTCCTGGATCACGGTCGCTTTCTCGAGCGAGATGTCGGAGCTTGCGACGATTTTCTCGAGTGCCGCGCCGGCCTCGCGCGCGAAGCCGAAGCCGGCGTCAACCTCGGTCCGGCCGTCGCGCATCGCCTCGACCGCGAGGGCGACCTCGGCGCGCACGGCGTGGATCAACTCGGCGATCTCCACCGTGGAGCGGGCGGTTTTGACGGCGAGGCTGCGGATTTCGCCGGCGACGACCTGGAAACCCCGGCCGTGCTCCCCGGCCTGAGCGGCGAGGATCGCCGCGTTGAGCGAGAGCAGGCCGGTGCGGTCGTTGACCTCGTCGATGACGTCGAGAATCTCGCCGATTTTGGCGGAGCGCTGACCGAGAGCCTGGACGGCGTCCGCTCCGCGCTCGACCGCGCGGCGGATCGCCTCCATGCCGTCGAGGGTGCGCCGCACCGCGCGCAGCCCGAGTTCCTCCGCCTCTTGACGCACCCGGGCGGAGCTGGCTGCCGATTCGCGCGCACCTTCCCCCACGGCGCGGATCATCTCATCGACCTCGCGCACAGCGGCCAGAGTCTCGGTGGAGACCCCCGAGAGGTGCTCGGTGCCCCAGGTCAGCTCCCGGATGGTGTGCGCCATCTCCCCGGCCGTCGCCGAGACCTCACCCACGGTGGCGGTGAGTTCCTCTGAACGCTGGTGTACCTCGCCGGTGTTGACGGCCATCTCCCTCGCCGCGGCATGCACCGCGTCGGCCACAACGGCGAGTCCTTCGATGTCCTCGGCGATCTGCCCGATGGAGGCGCCCAGCTCCTCGATCGAAGAGGCGATGGCCGCGAAGGAATCGGCCTCGACGGTCGTGGCGTCCACGACGGCGGCGGACTCCCGCTCGGTCTTCGCGGAGATCGTGGCAACGCGGCGGGATACCTCGTGGATGCGCAGGACGACGGCCCCCAGCGACCGGATCGAGTCGCGCAGGCTCTCCCAAAGCAGGCCGAGGTCGCCGCTGGTGTGGCCCTGCAGATCAATTGTCAGGTCGCCGACCGCCAGAGCCAGGGTGGCCTCGCGCATCCGCGCCACCGGGCGCACGACCAGTATGCGGATCAGCCACCACAGCATCAGACCCATGGCCAGCACCCCGGCGAGCGACCACGCCAGCGCGACGGCGACCAGCGCTGATCCTCCCTGAAAGACCGCGCCGAGAGGAATGGAGACCTTGGTTGCCCCGAGCAGATTATTTGCCCCTTTGTGGCAGGGGCGGCAATCCGCGTCATTGAGGAGCGGCCGGTAGAAAAGCAGCCGCTCCCCGCGCTGCACGGAGAAGGGCACGGGGTTTGCCCGCAATTGAGCGAGAGCTTCGCTTTCCGGGGTAGCAGTGCCCTTGGTAAAAGCTTCGCGCCCCTCGTCGTTGAGCACGTCAACGCCGGCGATACCCGAGTGGCTGCGCAGATCCTCGACGAGGGAGCGGGTAATGTCGGCGCGGCCTTCCTTCATCACGCGCTCAACGCTGCGGGTGATGATCTCGGCCGTCGATTCGGATTGCTGTCTGGCCACCGTGAGGAGGCCCTGGCGCATCAGATGCAGAACGCCGAAACTGACAGAAATGATCCCAAAAAGCGGCAGGAGGGTGGAAAGCAGGAGAACCCTGATTTCCAGCCGCTGCCACCACCGCATGTGCCGCCCCCGGTTGCTTCTCCCAATCCCTAGGGGAGTACTTTACAACAAGCGGGTGGGGCGGTTCAATACCCGGGAAACCCCTACTTTTTCGACCGGCCGTAGATGTAGCTCACCAGCTCCACGAATTTCTCGTCCATGTTGCGCAGCAGCGTGGCCATCTGACCAGCCATGCGGAGCATGATCCGGTAGCCGACGGCGGGGTTCCGCACCGCAAGCTTGTCGAACTCCGTGCGGCGGATCAGCAGCACCTCGGCATCGTGGACCGCCTGAGCGGAGGCGATGTGCTCGCCACCGCGGACGAAGGAGATCTCGCCGAAGAACTCGCCGTCCTTGAGCTGGTGCAGCGTCTGCTGTTGATCGGCGTTGACCTGTTTGTCGATCTTGACGACGCCGCTGATGACGATGAAGAGTGATGCGTCGGCCTCGCCTTCGGTGAAAACGGGCTGACCGGCCTTGAACGTTCGGAGCTCCGAGATCGAGGCGAGCTGCTCGATCGTCTGATCGTCGAGTCCGGCGAAAAGCGAAACCTGCTTGAGGACCGCAATCTTCTTTTTCACGTCGCTCACTCCTTTATGTTTATGCGGCCCGGCGGCCATGTGAAAGATGCAACAATTTTTGATGATGCGGCTGGATTTGTCAAGGAGTGCGTCAGGATCGCACCTTGGACTGGACAGTCGCAGATCCTTGTGACCGTGCGGGCTGCGGGGTCCTGTCGCTGCGGACCTCCATCGGCCTCACTTCGTTCAGCCGCTGGAGACCTCCCCTTCGCGCCACCCCTCCGCCCAGCAGGTGCTCCTTGCCAACGGGTTTCCGCTCAGAGGTTCATTGAGGATCGGATTCCGCGTGTCGGGCTTGCGCGACTTGCCGGTCTTGATCTATGGTGAGAGAGTTGATGAGCGGGGCAGGCCGCGCGGCCGGAAAAGGAGCACACGATGACAGAACGAACAGTGATCGTCAGTTCCGGGGCGCCGGCTGCCATCGGGCCGTACTCCCAGGCGATCCGAGCGGGCGGGTTGGTCTTCGTCTCGGGCCAGATCCCGCTCGATCCCGTGACGGGGCAGGTGGTGGAGGGCGGCATCGCGGTGCAGACCGCACGGGTACTCGATTCGCTGCGGGCGATCCTCGAAGCGTCCGGGAGCGGACTGGAACGCGTCGTGAAAACAACGGTATTTCTTGTGGACCTCGGCAATTTCACCGAGGTCAATGGAGTCTATGCCCGATTTTTCCCAGAGGCCCCCCCGGCGAGAGCCACCGTGCAGGTCGCGGCACTGCCGCGGGGCGTCGGGATCGAAATCGAGGCGGTGGCGCTGGCTTAGGCGGTCTTGGTGATCTTCCCGGAACGCAGACAGCGGGTGCAAAGCTTGACCCGCTTGGAACGGCCGGGTACGTCGGCCTTCACCGTCTTGAGGTTGGGCATCCGGCGCGTCTTGCTCACGTTGTGGGCGTGGCTGACGATACTTCCGGTTTGCGGGCGCTTGCCGCAGACATCGCAGACCTTCGACATGGGTACAGTCCCCCTTTCAACACAGCTGTCCAGAAAACGCTCTTGTACACGAATCCGGCGGCAAAGGCAAGTTGCCGTTGACAACGACCGCCGTCGCGAGTAGATACCTCGAGCAGAATCCTGGATGCGGGAGGCATGAACCTGATGAAGATCACCGAAAAGATGACGATCCTCGAAGTGCTCAAGGCGGCGCCGCAGACCCGCAAGGTCTTCGACCGCTTCACGATGCGCTGCAAAAGTTGCCAGGGTGCCGCCGCGGAAACGGTCGCGGCCGGGGCCCGCAACCACGGCGTCGACCCGAAAGCGCTCGTGCGGGAACTCAACGAGGCCGTGAAAGAAGACAAGTAGGGCTCCCTGCTCAGCGCAG
>Ga0315287_10003343_pt1 | contig 15461 bp, 15 predicted proteins | sample YL17G11_0_MG_FD_205037 | JGI IMG/M metagenome (GOLD analysis project Ga0315287, IMG submission 205037) | Sediment microbial communities from Yellowstone Lake, YNP, Wyoming, USA - YL17G11_0 | ecosystem: Environmental > Aquatic > Freshwater > Lake > Sediment | place: USA: Wyoming | collected... | reverse complement strand
TGGTTTCCTCGCACACTGTTGGGCGCCTGGTACCACGACTACATGGTCGTACGAGTCGGTCCTGTGTTCGTTGGCCAGATCATCTATTTCTTTGTCATAGGCTTAAGCGGCGCGACGTGTGGTTACGCTCTATTCAAATTCATGCAGCGTTCCGTGTTCGGCAATCGCAGACACACCGTCGTTGCCGGCGCATCGGCGCTTCTTGCAGCGATCTCCCTCGCTGTCGTCTTCATCCCTAACGGAGCGGTACGTGCTGATCGCGCGTCGTCACAGTCGAGACCGAACATCATCATTCTTGGTATCGATTCCTTGCGGCTGGATCACATTGCTCGCAACGGTGGTAAGGGTCAAACACCCCATCTGGACCAGTTTCTTGCAAGCGCCGACGTTGTCCCGGATGCGACGACACCTGCAGCCCGCACGTTTTCTTCGTGGGTCGCGATCCTGACGGGACGCAGTCCACCAACCACGGGCGTTCGTTTCAACCTCGCGGAGCGCTCAACAGTCAAGGCGACCCCGACGGTTGCAGATGTCTTGAGAAAAGCCGGATATCGAACGATCTATTCGACAGACGAAGTACGGTTTGCGAACTTCGACAAGACATACGGCTTCGATCAAGTCGTAACACCGGCTATCGGTGCTTCCGATTTCCTGATTGGAACCTACAACGAGCTTCCGTTCACTTCCGTCATCGTCAATTCCTGGATCGGTCAGTGGCTGTTCCCGTTCTCGTATGGAAACCGCGGCGTTGCGACCATGTTCCAGCCCCAAAGTTTCTTGAGCCGGTTGGATCGCGAAGTCGAATTCGACGGGCCCACCCTGTTCATTTCACACCTTACAGCGGCTCATTGGCCCTACTACACATCGAGCACGCCGTTTGGAATCCCGATGGGGATCGAAGACGGAACTCGGCCGTTATATGAGGTAGGTCTGCAGACTGCGGACAGCATGTTCGGTCAGTTGACAACTATGCTTCAACGCAAGGGAGCGTTTGAGAACGCACTTGTCATCGTGCTTTCGGATCACGGCGAGGCGCTCGGCCTTCCGAACGACTCATTCTTTAAGGACAAGTCTCTGGTGGAAGGTCTCGGCGCGCCGTTGAAGATGATGGACCTGGGTCACGGCCAGAGTGTGTTGTCGCCGACCCAGTTTCATATCCTGCTGAGTTTCAAGACCTTTGGCTCGGCACTTGGATTTTCGAGCGGCGGGCGACAATTGGCGGTGCCGGCGACGGCGGAAGACATCGCTCCGACCATCCTTGATCTGCTGGGCATCGAAGGTAACCCGTTGCGGGTTACTGGACGGTCATTGACAGGACAGCTTCGAGGGGCGACCTCGAATGCACCGGAGGCTGGAGCGGCTCGCGTTCGATTTACCGAGACGGACCTGGCGGTGTTGCCCGCGCAGAACGGCGGTGTCGACGAAGCTGCGACCGCAAAAGCCAATTCCAAGTTCTTCGAAATTGACCCAAAGAGTGGACGATTGCACATAAAGACAGCTTATGGGCCGCTTGCGCTCGCCTACAAGGAGCGCGCCGCATTTACCCAGCGGCATTTGCTCGCTGCGATGCCGGCGGGGCCGCGGGCGCATCAGTACCTTTACTTCGACCTCGCGACGGGCAGTGGCAAGTTGCTTCTGGCGCGGCCGGGACCGGAAGTCCCTGAAGGGCAACTGCTGTGGGATTCGATGGCGACCTACTTCGGCGCCGAACTCCACAAGCCCGTGCGAACTACGCCTGAAGATTGGCCGGCGATTGGCGAAGAGTGGAATAATTACATTGCGGTGCAAACTGGGCTGATCCACGCGCCGCCGGCCCCGCCCCGTGGGAGTTCGCAGAAGCCCGCTTCATAATGGTGGGTCATACTGCATTGACCTGGACCACCCACCACCGTCCTCGTCATTCGTACGGCCGGGTCGCTTTTGCTTGCCGCAATTGGCCAAAGTGACTTTGAGGCCACGCCGACGATACGTGGTGCTCCTGCCGAAGTGGTCTACTGATGCGTCAATCTGAATTTCTGGATCGCAGAATTCCCGCGTGGGTGATTTGGGCAGCCTCGATTCTGGCCGTGACCTTGGCTGGGCAGTGGCTGCAGGCGCGCGTGCATCTCAATCACGATGTTTCGTATTTCGTCCATTTCAGCCGGTGGTTGCTGCAGGGACGGAGCCTGGGTAGTGACCTGTTCGACGGTAATCTCCCCATGGTGTGGATGCTGTTCATGCCGGCAGCAGCGCTTGCGCAATGGAATCTGATGGACGAGCCAACTGCTGTTCGCATGGTCTTCTGGGTATATTTCCTGATCAGTGCCGCATTGTTGATTGGCGTGGTGTCGCGATTGGAGAGCCGGCACCGTGCCGCGTCGGTAGGGTGGGTGGTTGCATTCGTGCTCATCGCGACCTTGGGCCCCGGATTCAGCTTTGGGCAGCGGGAGCATGCTTGCGTACTCTTCGCGATGCCCTATCTTGCGATGGCAGCGCTTCGGCTTCAGGGCGGACAGTCCCCTCGCACGTCCATTGCTATTGCTATCGGACTGCTCGCCGGCATTGGTTTTGCGATCAAGCCCTATTTTCTCGCAGTACCGGCTCTCATCGAACTGCTGCTGCTGGTGCAACTTGGATGGCGATCCTTGTTCGCTCGAGTCGAAAGTCTCGTGCTTGGGTTCACGGTACTCGCCTATGTGGTGACGGCCGGCATCCTCATCTCGGACTATCTCAGAACTACGATCGAACTCGCCCGCGCCACGTACTGGGCCTACGACTCCGGCAACTTCTCCACCATTCTCGAGCGGTTCGTCCGTGTCGTGCAGCCGGCGCTGTACGGTTCTTTGATGGCGTTGCTGACACGCTCCTGGAGTAAACAGCACACGGTCATGCTCGTGGCGGGACTCGGATTCGCAATCGCCTATTTCGTGCAATCGAAAGGCTTCGTCTACCACGCCTATCCGATACTCGTCTGCTCCGTGGCTTTCCTCGGGATGTGCATGGGTCAGGGCCTGGCTCGCGCCTGGGCGGCATGGCGGCAGACCGGAAGCTCGCTCCATCTTGCAGTGGTAGCCATGGTGATCCTGATCGCGCTTCCACCCATCAAGCAAGTTCACGATGACGTCGCGCGGTGGTACTTCACGTACAACATCGCGTGGGGGCCCACCGGTCAGTTTCGCCAGGCAGTCATAGATACCGTCAACCGCTTCGCACCGACCCGGCAGTCATATTTTTTTGCGTTTTCGACGCATCCTTTCCCTGGCTTTCCGACGGCCTCCTATACCGATGCAGAGTGGTCAGGACGATCCATCGTGGAGCCATTCATTCCCGCGCTCGCTCGCATCGACGAGGTGACGGACCCGGCAATCCGGGCACGGGTCTTGGATGCGGGCAAGTACCAGAAGCGCATGGTGATCGAGGATTTCGAACGCAGACCACCGTCCATCGTCTTCGCGGAGCGCAGTCAGTATCGCCTCGGCATGAATGGGGTGCAGTTCGACGACATCGCCTTCTATCTGGAGGACCCCCGGTTCGAGCAAATCTGGAATAATTACGAGGAACACCCGCCGATGGGGCCCTTGCGTGTGTTTGTCCGTCGCACGCAGGATCCTCGGCAGCAATGAACCGCATTCCCTTCAACCGCCCCCACGTAGCCGGGAAGGAACTGGCCTTCATCGCCGAAGCCCAGGCGAACGGGCAGCTCTCCGGCGACGGGCCCTTCACGCGTCAGTGTCATTCGTGGCTGGAGCAGCACGCCGGTGGCGGCAAGGCGCTGCTCACCCATTCCTGCACGGCCGCACTCGAGATGGCCGCGATTCTTGCCGAGATCACGGCGGGCGACGAAGTCATCTTGCCGTCGTACACATTCGTCTCGACTGCCAACGCGTTCGTATTGCGTGGCGCAGTACCTGTCTTCGTCGATGTGCGGGCCGATACCCTGAATCTGGACGAGCGATTGGTTGAAGATGCGATTACAGTGCGGACCCGCGCAGTGGTGCCGGTTCATTACGCAGGCGTGAGCTGCTCAATGGATGTCATACTGGAAATCGCGGCGCGGCGCGACCTGCTGGTGATCGAAGACGCAGCGCAGGGCATCATGTCGACCCATCGCGGCCGGCCGCTGGGGTCGCTGGGGCACCTCGGCGCATTCAGCTTTCACGAAACCAAGAACATCATCTCGGGCGAAGGCGGCGCGCTGCTGGTCAACGATCAGGCGCTGGCCGCGCGCGCGGAGATCATTCGTGAGAAGGGGACTAATCGAAGCCAGTATTTCCGCGGCCAGGTGGACAAGTACACCTGGGTCGACGTCGGTTCGTCGTTCCTGCCGGGAGAGATGGTCGCGGCGTACCTCGCCGCTCAACTCGAGCACGCCGCTGCAATCACCGCGCGTCGCCTGGCATTGTGGGAACGCTATCACGAGGCTTTCGCCAGGCTGGAAGGCGAAGGCAGGCTGCGTCGTCCAATCATTGCCGACGACAGTACTCACAACGCCCACATGTACTATCTGCTGCTGCCGAACCTCGGCGAGCGAACAGCGTTCATCGAGCACATGAAGGGCCTGGAGATACAATGCGTGTTCCACTATGTCCCGTTGCATTCCTCGCCACGCGGTCGCGTCGTGGGCCGCGCCAGTGGTGAACTGCCGGTGACGGACAGCGTGGCCAACCGCCTCGTGCGGCTGCCGTTCTGGCTGGGCCTGGAGGAGCACCAGGACCGGGTCATCGACGCGGCCCTGCAGTTCTTTGGCGCGCATCGCTGAGTGGACGTTGCAGCCATGAAATTCGACCGCCCGACTGGAACGCTGCTGGTGACCGGCGGGGCCGGCTTCATCGGCGGCAACTTCGTCCTCGGCGCCGTAGCGGCCGGCGTACGCGTCGTCAACCTGGATGCGCTGACGTACGCCGGAAACCTCGACACGCTTGCGCCCTTGTTGGCGAATCCGGAGCACGTGTTCGTCCGGGGAGACATCGGGGACCGGCAACAGGTGGACAGGCTGTTGGCCGAGCACCGTCCTCGCGCGATCGTGAATTTCGCGGCGGAGAGTCACGTGGATCGCTCGATCGACGGCCCTGCGGCATTCATCCAGACCAATGTTGTCGGTACGCTCGTGCTGCTGGAAGCCGTGCGCCATCATTGGCTGACGCTCACCGGCCGTGAGCGGGAAGCGTTCCGCTTCCTGCACGTCTCGACGGACGAGGTGTACGGATCGCTGGGAGATGCCGGGTGTTTCCTCGAGACGACGGCGTACGCCCCGAATTCCCCGTACTCGGCATCGAAGGCGGCTTCCGATCACCTGGTCCGATCGTTCCACCATACCTACGGCTTGCCGGTGGTCACGACGCACTGCTCGAACAACTATGGCCCTTACCAGTTTCCGGACAAGCTGATTCCGTTGATGATCCTGAAGGCCGTCGCGGGCGAGCGCCTGCCGGTCTACGGCGACGGCGCCAACGTGCGCGACTGGCTGCACGTCGGCGACCATTGCGCGGCCATCGTTCGCGTGCTCGAAGCGGGTCGGGTCGGCCAGACGTACAATATCGGCGGCAATTCGGAGCGCAGAAACATCGATCTGGTGCGGGAAATCTGCCAGCAGATCGATGCCCGCGTGCCGCGCCTGGACGGGCTGCCGCGCGAATCGCAGATCACGTTCGTCGCGGACCGGCCGGGCCACGACCGCCGGTACGCGATCGACGCCAGCAAGATCCGGGCAGAACTCGGCTGGGCGCCTTCGGTCAATTTCGAGCAGGGGCTGACGATGACGCTCGATTGGTACTTGTCGAATCCTGCATGGATCGCGCGTGCCCAGTCTGGCGTCTACCGCGGCGAACGATTGGGGCAACGGACGTGATCCAGAGCCAGCGCAAGGGAATCGTTCTCGCGGGCGGTGCAGGCACGCGCCTGCATCCGATCACGCTCGGGATCAGCAAGCAGCTGCTGCCGATCTACGACAAACCGATGATCTACTACCCGCTCAGCGTGTTGATGCTGGCGGGGATTCGCGAGGCCTTGATCATCAACACGCCGCAGGAGCAGTTCTTCTTCAAACGGCTACTGGGCGACGGTAGCCAGTGGGGAATGCGATTTGAGTACGCGGTGCAGCCACGGCCGGACGGGCTGCCGCATGCCTTGGTGATCGCAGAGGACTTCTTGCAAGGCGAGCCGAGTTGCCTGGTGCTCGGCGACAACATCTTCTACGGGCAGGGCTTCACGCCCATGTTGCGTCGTGCCGACGCGTGCCAGGACGGCGCAACCATCTTCGGCTATCGGGTCAAGGACGCCACGAGTTTTGGCGTGGTCGAGTTCGATGGCGCCGGCAAGATCCTCGGGCTGGAGGAAAAGCCGGCCAAACCGAAATCCAATCATGCGGTCACGGGACTGTATTTCTTCGACGGCCGGGCCCCGCAGTTTGCGACCGGGCTGAAGCCATCGCCACGAGGCGAGACGGAGATCATTGACCTGCTGCGCCGCTACCTCGACGAACAGGCGCTGCAACTACAGCCCCTTGGGCGAGGCTTTGCCTGGCTCGACACGGGAACCCACGAGTCGATGTTGCAGGCGGGCCAGTTCGTGCAGACGATTGAGCAGCGCCAGGGGTTGCGTATTGGTTGCCCCGAGGAAGTTGCCTGGTTGAACGGCTGGATCGACGATGATCAGTTGGTCGACCTCGCAAAGCCGCTCGAGAAGAGCGGCTACGGCCGTTACCTGCTCAGCCTCTTGTGATGCGGCGGGACAAGGCATCAATGACGGGGTATCGATGAAGGCGGCCATGCCCGTCTGATTCCACCAACCATGAATACAGCATCAAGCCAATTGCCCAGACCCGCGCTCAGTATCGTCTCGACGCTCTACAACTCGCGACGTTTCATGGATGATTTCCTGTCCCGGTGTCGCAAGGCCTTGGCGGAAGCTGGATGCGAAGACTACGAGATCGTCCTGGTCAACGACGGATCACCGGACGACTCCCTCGGCCATGCCCTGGATCTCAAGCGCGATTTCCACGAACTCGTGATCGTCGACTTGTCACGCAACTTCGGTCATCACCACGCCTTGCAAGCGGGCATCCAGCTTGCGCGTGGTGACCTGGTGTTCATCATCGACTGCGACCTGGAGGTGGATCCCTCCATCCTCCCCGCCTTTCTCCTCAGGCAGCGGGATACTCAAGCCGACCTGGTCTACGGCTACCAGGAATCGCGCAAGGGTGGCTGGTTCGAGCGGCTCAGCGGCGGGCTGTTCTGGAAGAGTTTCAACTGGTTGAGCGAGACGAAGATTCCGGAAAACATCCTCACCGCGCAGGTCATGACTCGACGCTTTGTCGAGGCCCTGCTGCAGATGGGTGACCGCAATCTGTTCCTGGTCGGCATGTTGACCTGGACCGGGTTCGACCAGATTGGCATTCCCATTGCCAAGAAGCACCGGGACGGGCCGAGCACTTACAGCCTGGCCAAGCGATTGCGCCTCACCATCACTGCGGTCAGTTCGTTTTCTTCGCAGCCGCTGATCTGGTTGTTCAATGCGGGGGTTGCGATCACGATACTGAGCCTGGGGTTCGCGGCCTATCTCGTCGTGCGCAAGTTGTTGTTCAACGACGCCCTGCTTGGATTCACGTCCATGATGGCCATGATGGCTCTGAGCCTCGGCGTCATAACGACTGGCCTGGGTACTTTGGGCATTTACCTGGGCACGATCTTCCGCCAGGTCCAAAATCGGCCCAATTACATCGTCAAGGATATTTTTCGCTGACCGATCGTGACAGAACAAGCATGACGGACATGACAATGAGCCAGGACCTCGACAGCTACATAGGCGCCTATGGGGACGATTTCGCCTACGCATTCGACAACGCCATCATGCTCAACTGGTATCCGAAGCGGATCATGGCGCTGTCGAAGAGTGACGCTCGCGTTCTCGAGCTTGGCATAGGCCACGGCTACACCAGCAACCTGTTTTCCCGGCACTTCAACCGGTACGCGGTCATCGATGGATCGAGTTCAGTGATCGCGCAATTCCGCAGACAATTCCCTGCATCCAGCGCCGAGATCGTCCATTCGCTCTTCGAAGACTACGAGACCGAGGAGAAGTTCGACGTCGTGGTCATGGGCTTCGTGCTCGAGCATGTCCATAGCCCGCAACAGGTGCTACGCCATTTCGCGCGATTTCTCGCGCCGGGCGGCCGTTGTTTCGTGGCTGTTCCAAATGCCGAATCGCTTCACCGCCGGTTCGGTCACGAGGCCGGCCTGCTGCCGGACTTGATGACGCTCGGTGAAGGCGACAAGACACTCGGCCACTTGCGGTTGTACACGGTGGCGTCACTTACGCAGGAGTTGACGGAGTGCGGTTTCCGGGTGGTCGCCAAGGAAGGGATCTTCCTGAAGCCATTGACCACGCGCCAGATCGTTTCCCTCGATCTCGGAGCCGACATTCTCGACGGCATGTGCAAGGTGGGTGTCGATTACCCCGAGCTGTCGGCGGCGCTGCTGTTTGAAGCGGAATTGCAATAATTAAGCGAATACTGATCATCGGCAGCACGTCCGTGGTTGGCCGCGCCTGCGGCGAACTGCTTGCCGGCGAGGTCGCCGTCTTCTATGCGGGCCGTGGCACGGCTGACTTCGAATTGGACATGGCCAGTTCGAACGCGGCGCTGCCCGACGGAATGCGCTTTGACGTCGTCATCCACGTGGCCGCCGATTTCGGCGGCACGACGCTGGAAGACTGGTTTCGAACTGAGAGCGTGAATGCGTTGGGGGTCCTGAACGCATGCCGGATCGCGCGACAGGCCGAGGCAGGTCACCTGTTGCTCGTTTCGACCGTTTCTGCGTGCTACGGGCCACAGGACAGTCATTACGGCATCTATTCAATGTCGAAGCGGCACGGAGATGAGCTGGCCCAGTTGTATTGCCGGCAGTCGGGCCTGCCCTTGACAATCCTGCGGCCGTCCCAGCTTTATGATGCGGATTCGAAGTGTCGCAAGCACCAGCCGTTGTTCTACGCGATTGTCGACAAGGCGCAGGCTGGTGAAGACATGGCGTTCTTCGGCTCAAATGACGCGCTGAGGAATTTCCTGTTCCTGGATGATTTCGCCGACGTCGTGGCCCGAACGGTTAAGCACCACGTGCTGGGCGTGTTCAACTGCGCCGCCATCTCCCCCGTTCGGCTGAGCGAAATTGCTGCTGTCGCCCGGGAGGTGTTCGGCCGGGGCGGGCAGACCGTATTCCAGCACGATCGGCCCGATATCGCCGACTTGCCATTTATCGACGGACAGCAATCCCTCTTTTCAGCCATCGGCTATGTCCCTGCCACGGCGTTGCGACAGGGTCTGTTGCGGATCAAGCGGGCCAGGGAGAATCCATGACCACCGTGTTGGTAACGGGCGTGGGCGCGATCATCGGCTACGGGATCCTTCGTTCCCTGCGACAGGCCGCACAACCGCTGCGGCTGATCGGCGCCGATATCTTTCCAGATGCCGTGGGCCGAGCCTGGTCGGACGACTTCATCCAGGCGCCGCTGACGGCGGACGCTGGTTACCTCAACTGGCTCGAACGGACGATCGTCGTGAACCGAGTTGACCTGGTCATGCCGGGCATCGAGCAGGACCTGTATTGCTTTGCCGAGAATCGAGTCTTCTTCAGCGAACTGGGGGTGCGCGTCGTCCTCAATGCCGAACGCTTGACGCAGCTGACGGCAGACAAATGGCTGATGCACGAAGAACTCAAGCGCATCCGAAGCGCCGCCAGGATTCCTTCGTTCCTGGCCGGCGAATATTCGGATCTTGCCGAGACGCTGGGCACGCCTTTCCTGCTCAAACCCCGGAAGAGCTATGCATCCAAGGGCCTGGTGAGGGTCGGTTCGCCAGCGGAATTTGCCGCTTGTTCGCCGGAACTGGGCACGCGGCTCATGGCGCAGCCCGTCATCGGCAGCGACGAGGAAGAATATACGGTTGCGGCATTCGGCGACGGCAGTGGACGCGTAAACGCGTCGATCGCGCTGCGACGACGGTTGGCTGCTGACGGATCGACCGCCAAAGCTTGGGTGGCTTCACCTGCGGGCCTCGACGAGGTCGTCGCGTCGCTTTGTGCGCATTTCAAGCCCGTTGGACCCACCAATCTCCAGTTCAGGTGCGACAGCTCAGGTTGGAAGCTGCTGGAGATCAACCCGCGAATCTCCAGTACGACGTCGATTCGAACGGCTTTTGGGTACAACGAATCCGAGATGTGCGTCGACTACTTCGTCGGTGGCAAGGAGATCCGGCAGCCCTTGCTGAAGCAGGGGTTTGCTGCCCGCTACATCGAAGACAGGGTTGTCTATGATCGCGATAATTTCTGACATTCACGGCAATCATGCGGCGTTGACGGCGGTTCTTGCCGAGATCGACAGGCTGGACGTGCGCCACGTCATCTGCCTGGGCGACATCGCCGGCTACTATTGTCAGATCAACGAGTGTTGCGAGACGCTGATACAGCGGAAAATCTTTTCCCTGATGGGCAATCACGACTGGTATCTGGCGACCAATGAAGGCTGCGCGCGTTCGCGCAGCGCCAATGATTGCCTCGATTACCAGCGCAAGGTCGTGGCGCCGGCGCACCTCGCCTGGCTGCGTACGCTGAAGCCCCAAGCCGAGATTGACCGGCTCCGGATCGTGCATGGCGGCTGGAAGGACCCGGTCGATGAGTACGTCGTGCCATCGACGGAGTATTTTGCTGGCGTTGAAGGCAGCTGCTTTGCGTCCGGGCACACGCACGTACCTTGCGTCTGGACCAACGGCGTGAAGACCTACTGCAATCCAGGCTCGGTCGGCCAACCACGCGACGGCGACAGCCGGGCTTCGTTCGCGATCTGCGATGACTACGAGTTTTCCATCCATCGTGTCGCTTACGATATCGGCGCGATCCAGCACGCGATGCAGGATGCGGGTTTCGACGAGTACTTCTACAGGAACCTGGAGGCGGGCACCCGGATCGGCGGCAAGATCGACGGGCTCGAGACACGAAGTTGAACAGCGCAAAGACAGTCGTGATCCTGCAGTCGAACTACATTCCCTGGAAGGGTTATTTCGACTTGATGCATGACGCCGATGAATTCATACTTTTTGACGACAGGCAATACACGCGACAGGACTGGCGGAACAGAAACCAGGTCAAGGCGGGAAGTGGTCGGCAATGGTTGACCATTCCGGTCGTAGGGAAATTTGGCCAGCGCATTGACGAAACGATGATCGCCGATCGAGCCTGGGCTTCGGGTCACTGGAACAGGCTGGCGCAACTTTATCGTCGGGCTCCCCATTTCAGGTCGTATGCCGACCAGGTCGAAGCGTTGTATCGCGCTGCCGCCAATGAGCCGATGCTCTCATTGGTGAATCGTCTATTCCTGCAGGGAATAGGCAACCTCCTGGGTTTGAATACTCGATTGAGGTGGTCGTCGGAGTTTCCATCGGTTGAGGGAAAGACGGAGGTTCTCGTGGCCCTGTGCAAGACGACAGGCGCGACCCGCTATGTCTCCGGGCCGGCCGCGCGGGAGTACATCGAGGAGGATCTGTTCGATCAAGCCGGGATCGAACTCCTGTTCAAAAGCTACGCGGGCTATCCGGAGTATTCCCAGCTGTACCCTCCGTTTGCGCACGGCGTCACCATCCTCGACCTGTTGTTCAATATCGGTCCAGACGCGCCGTGGTACATATGGGGCTGGCGGGACCAGCCTCGACTTGCCTCGTGAACGCCTGAGGAACACATGAAGTTACTCCTGGCAATGCTGCCGACCATCCTGCTGACAGCGTACAGCCAGCTCGTCATCAAGTGGCGCGTGACCACCCTGGCCGTGACCACGATTGATTCCAGCGGCCCGGCGGCGCGGGCCATGCATTACCTCGTCGATCCCTACATCGTCAGCGCATTTTTCGTCTCGCTGCTAAGCGCAGTTGCCTGGCTATACGTGGCCGAGCGCTATCCGGTCTCCATCGCGTTTCCGAGCTATGTCGGCGTGCTCTTTGCAATCGTGACCCTGGGAGGCGCGTTCCTGCTGAAGGAAACTATTTCCGTGCAGCACGTCGTGGGCCTTGCGTTGATCCTGGCCGGCGTCGCCGTGATCAGCCGGGTTGCGTGAACGTGGAGGATTTCCTGGCACGGGCACGTCGACACGTCGCAGCCGACAAACCGCATCTGCTTGGCCTGTTCGACATCATGGCGGCGGAGGCGCGTTTTGCGCGCGCCTGGCTCGATCAGGATTTGCGACCGTTATCGAAGGCGGCGCCGATCCTCGAGGTCGGTGGCGGTGTGTTCCTGCTCACCTGTCAGCTGGCGCGTGAAGGCTTCGCTGTCACTGCGATCGAGCCCACCGGAACGGGCTTCGGCTCGTTCGAGGAACTGGGGCTGGCGGTGCTTGCGCTGGCAGCGCAGGAAGGTGCCACGCCGACCATTGCCCGCTGTGGCGCGGAGGAGTTCGAAAGCGATGTCCGCTACGCGCTCGCATTCTCGGTGAACGTCATGGAACACATCGACGCCCCGGATCAAGCCGTCGCGCGGGTGTCGACCGTGCTCGCGAAGGGCGGCAGCTATCGGTTCCTGTGCCCGAACTACCTCTTTCCGTATGAGCCGCATTTCAACATACCCACGATCGGCGGGAAGGCGATGACGGGAAGGTTGATGCGCCGGCGGATCGCAGGAAGCGCCAGCGTGGACGACCCCGTCGGGCTTTGGCGATCGCTCAATTGGATTTCCGTACCGAAGGTCAGGCAAATGGCCCGTTCCGACGCATCGCTGACGGCGGAGTTTCGGACCGGTACCCTGTCGTGGATGCTGGAGCGTGCCTTGAGCGACCCGGAATTTGCCAGGCGACGCGCGAGGTGGATGGTGTCAGCCATCGGAGTCCTGCGAAGCATGGGGCTGCTGCGCCTGGCGTCATTCGTCCCGGCGGCGCTCCAGCCCATCATGGACGTGCGGCTGACCAAGAGGGCATGACATGGGTCAAGTGACCACGGGGCTTCGGTCGGTACTGTCACATCCGTTCGTCTACGGAACCTTTCAGAACATCCTGGGGGCCAAGCGCGGACGCGTGCGGTTCGTCCGTGATTGCGTCCGTCCGTTTCCCGGTATGCGCATCCTCGATCTGGGCTGTGGACCGGCCGAGATCCTTGGCTCGATGCCACGCGAAATCGTCTATGTCGGCTACGACATGAGTCCGGATTACATTGCCCATGCGCAACGGAAGTTCGGGGATCGTGGCGAGTTTCGTTGCCGGTTGCTGGAGCAGGCAGAAGTCGGTTTACTCGAGTCCTTCGATCTCGTCATGGGCATCGGGGTACTGCATCACCTCGACGACACGACGGCGAAACAGTTCATGGCAATCGCCAAGGCAGCGCTGAAACCGGGCGGGCGAATCCTCACGCTGGATCCCTGCTTTGCGGATGGCCAGAACCCGGTTGCGCGCTTCCTCATCGCACGGGACCGTGGCCAGCACGTTCGTGATGCGAAAGCCTATCTGGACTTGGTGGAAGGCATTGGCGTCGAGGTCGCAGGGCAGGTTGAGCACCAGGCCTGGATCCCGTACACGCACTGGAACATGGAGTGCCGCGTGCCGGCGTAGCTCCACCCGCGCGAGGTCGTGTGCCCCGCCTTATTCAGTCAACGCGCTCGTCTCGGTGGTTGGGCGAAACTGCCGATACACCAGAGTGCAGCAAGCGGCTGACAGTGCAGCCATCACCAGAGTCGGCAGCAGTGAGCGTGCAGCCAGTGCTGTCGACCCGAACTGATAGCCGAAGAAGCCCGACCGAATGCCATCGAAGATCGACAGGCCGAGCTTGGCGAAGAATCCAGCGGTGAGCAGGTACACGAGGTACCGCGACCACGGCCTCACCATCGCGACACCATAGGTCGCGACGACTGCGACCAGGCCGCCGGCCTGCAGAATCCAGGATTTTTCGATCCAGCCCGTGAGGAAGGCGTAAACGCAATAGATGGCGAGCAGCGCTACGGTCAACAACATGCCTGGTGGGGTAATCAACTTAGTCATGATTTCTTCATCGTGGGTGTGGTGGTGGCGAAACTTGCGCTACTCGATCCCCAGCTTCTTCACCCGATACCTCAACTGCCTGAACGTCATACCCAGCAACTCCGCCGCCTTGGTCTTGTTGTACCGGGTCTGCTCCAGCGCCCGGACGATGGCCTCGCGCTGGATGTGCTCCAGCTGGCCCTCGAGTCCATCGGCACCCGGCTCGCCAATTGCGATATCCCGACCCGCCATTTCTGGCATATCCGACAGCAGTTGCCCCGGCTTCAGCTGAATATCTTCCGGTTCGATACGATCATCCGAGCACAGCGTCACCGCACGCTCGAGGATGTTCTCGAGTTCACGCACGTTGCCGGGGTACGAGTAGGACAGTAGCTTGTCCATCGCCTCGTCGCTGATCTGCGGGCGAGTCACGTCGATCTGCCCGGCTATCTTGTCGAGCAGCATGTCTACCAGCGGCGGCACATCGTCCAAGCGCTCCCGCAATGCAGGTACGCGCAACTCAATGACGTTGATCCGGTAATATAGGTCCTCGCGGAACTTGCCGGCCTTCACCAGCTCGTCGAGCTTGCGGTGCGTCGCCGACAAGACGCGCACGTCCACCGGCATTTCGCGCGTCTCGCCGACCGGTCGTATCGATTTCTCCTGGATCACGCGCAGCAGCTTCACCTGCATGTGCAGCGGCAGGTCCGCCACTTCGTCCAGGAACAGCGTGCCGCCTTCGGCAGAGCGGATCAGGCCTTCCTTGTCGGCCACGGCACCCGTAAAGCTGCCCTTCTTGTGGCCGAACAGCTCGCTCTCCATCAGCTCTGATGGGATCGCGCCGCAGTTCACGGGCACGAACGGCCCGTCATGCCGGGGGCCGGTGTCATGGATGAGTCGCGCGACCAGTTCCTTGCCGGTGCCGGAATCGCCGCAGATGTGCACCGGCGCCTGGCTCCGCGCCACCTTGGCAATCATCTGTCGCAGCTGCTGCATCGGCTTCGACTGGCCGAGCAAACGCAAACCCGAGGGCGTGACGATGGGCTGCGTGACATCGAATGTTGCGCTGTCGTCCGGGCGCAGCTTCAGCGTCGACTTGATCAGCTTGCGCAATGCCGCGAGGTCGAGCGGCTTGGAAATGAAATCGAAGGCGCCGAGCTTCAGTGCCCGCACCGCGGCTTCGACATTGCCGTGCGCGGTGATGACGGCGACAGGCACGCCGGGCCGGTGATGCTGGATCCAATCGACGATGTCGAGTCCATCGCCATCAGGCAGGCGCATGTCCGTGAGCACCAGGTCGAACCGCTCCGGGCCAAGCGCCTTGATTGCGCTCGCGTAGTCACCCGCCGTCACGACGTCGATCTGCATGCGACCGAGCGTAATCGACAGCAGTTCGCGGATGTCCGGCTCGTCGTCGATGACCAGTGCGCGGGGTTGCGACTTGCGTTCGGACATCAATCCTTCCAGCGTTGCGGGTCGGCAAAAATAATGCGGAAAATGCTACC
>Ga0315287_10003342_pt1 | contig 15464 bp, 10 predicted proteins | sample YL17G11_0_MG_FD_205037 | JGI IMG/M metagenome (GOLD analysis project Ga0315287, IMG submission 205037) | Sediment microbial communities from Yellowstone Lake, YNP, Wyoming, USA - YL17G11_0 | ecosystem: Environmental > Aquatic > Freshwater > Lake > Sediment | place: USA: Wyoming | collected... | reverse complement strand
AAGAGTTTTTCCGACAGGACCACGAGCCCGGCGAAAAGGAGCGTCGAGACCCCCGCAAAAAGTAGGAACTGGAGGACCCCATCGCCGGAGAACCCCTGGCTGAGACTCCGCGAGGCCCAGACGCTCGGAGGGAACTTGCGCCCGAGGACACCGAGAAGGCCGTCCTTCCCGACGAGGGCCCGCACGAAAGCATCCGCGTCTCCTCCGCCTCCGCGGGGCCGCGTCTGGATGACGAGCTGGAGGACGATGATCAGGAGACTCCCGACGATGATCAGGGCATCCTTCCGCCGCGAGAGGTTGACGACTCGCATGAGGCCGACGGCGAGGAGGGCCGACAAGGCCAAAGGGATCACAGGCAGAAGGATGTAGACCGGAACGAGGAGGACCCAGAAATCGGCCGGCGGCCGGGCGAGGAGGCCGTAGCCGACAAGCATGGGAAGGACGATGGGAAGGACCGTCATATATTCGTTTATCAGGACGACGGTGAACTTGGACAGGAGGACCTGGTTCGGCCGGACGGGGAGCGGGATGAGGAGCTCCAGGTCGTTCGCAAAATAGAACGCCGATATCAGGTAGAACAGGCCGAAGACAAAGACGACGATTTGCCCGGAGATCACGGCCAGGACGATCATCGCCGAGGCTTGTTCGATAGGCTGGAGGATGAGATAGATCTGGTGGATGAAGAGAAAATATGCGTAGAGCGTGGGCGTCAGGGCCGCGGTGACCAGAAGCGTCGCGGCGAGGATGCGCTTCCGGCTCTTCCGATTGAACCGGATCTCCCGCCATAGCAGGGCGAGCGGGAATTGGCTCTTGAAGCCGACGCTGAGAAGGGCGCCCAAGCGGCTCATTTCTCCGTCAGCTCCAGGAAGATGCCTTCCAAGGATTGATCGCCCCCGGCCCGGGCCTTGAGCCCGGCCATGTCGCCGCAGGCGACCAGTCGTCCCCGGTGGATGATGCCGATCCGGTCGCAGAGTTTTTCCGCGACCTCCATGATATGCGTCGAAAAGAACAGTGTCCCCCCGGCATCGCAGTGCTCGCGCATGGCCTCTTTCAGGAGATGGGCGGCCCGCGGATCGAGGCCGACGAGGGGCTCGTCGAGGACGATAACCCGGGGCGCCGGGAGCAGGGCGGCCATGAGGATGATCTTCTGACGCATGCCGTGGGAGTAACCCTTGATGGGGTTCCCCAAGTCGCCGGCCATCTCGAAGGCCTCGGTCCAGCGGCTGACCCGTTCGACCCGGAGGTCCCGGGCGACACCGTAGACGTCCCCGATGAAGTTCAGATACTCCAACCCCGTTAGCCGCTCATAAACGTCCGGGTTATCGGGGACGTAGGTGGTCATGGACTTGCAGGCCAGCGGGTCCTTCTGGTTGTCGATCCCGTTGATGACGATGGTCCCGCTGTCGGGTCGCAGGAGACCGACGATGAGCTTGATGGTCGTCGTTTTCCCGGCCCCGTTAGGGCCGAGGAAGCCGAAGATCTCGCCGGTGTTCACGGTGAGATCGAGGTTGTCGACGGCCTTCACCGTTCCCCGGTTGTAGCTCTTGGATATGTTGCGAATCTCGATCATAGAAACCTCTCAGGACGCGAGGCCCGCGACGAAGCCGGATGCCCAGGCCCAGGCCAGGTTGAACCCTCCCCGCCCGCCCTGGACGTCCAGAACCTCTCCGGCCAGGTAGAGTCCTTTCCGGAACCTGGATTCAAGCGTTCCGGGATCGACCTCGCGGGCGTCCACACCGCCGCAGGTGAACTCGGCTTCGTTCCAGCCGCGTGTCCCTTGAACGAAAAAACGTTTCTCCTTGAGGGCCGCGGCCAGGGCGCGCGCCGCGGCGCCGGGCTCCCTTCTCCCCTTGGAAACGAGCTCGCGGACGACCGACCCGAACTTTTCGGGCAGGATGCCGGCGGCGAGGTCCCCATCGGCCCAGCTGTCTTTCATGCGTCTCGAAAATTCCGCCGCCAGTTCCTCTTTCATCATGAACGGCACGAGGTCCAGGATGATCGCCGCGTTCGTCTTCCCATCCCTGTTGAGCGCGATCGAAAGGCTCTCGCTCACGTCCAGGGCGGCCGTCCCTGAGAGTCCGTATTGGGTGAAAAGGATCTCACCTTCCGCCGATTGGACGGCGCTGCCGCCGATTTCGGAGGTCGCCCGAGCCCGGACTTTTTGACCCTGGAGGAGGTGACACATCTTATCTTTCACAAGGACCGGAACGGCGCTTGGTACAGGGAGAACGATGCGGTGTCCGAATCCCTCCGCGAGCCCGTAAGCGCTTCCGTTCGATCCGAGTGCGGGATAGGACTTCCCACCGCCGGCCACGATGACCGAGCGGGCCTCGATCTTCCGGCCCTCCGTCGCACCAAGGATGAACGACGCACCCGCCCGTTCGACCCTTGAGACCTCGAAGCCCACTTCGACGGCGACGCCGAGCCTCCGGACCTCGAGCTCGAGGACCTTCAGGACAGAAGCGGCTTGATTGGCGGCCGGAAAGACGCGGGCGACTTCGGAAACCATCTCCAATCCCAGGTCCTTGAAGAAGCCCCGGATCGCCTCCTTTCCAAACCGTCCAAAAACCGAGGCGACGAGTTCCCGGCTCGTCGTCGTGAACGCCTCCGGCACCAGATTTTCATTAAGCAGGTTGCACCGGCCGCCTCCGGTCGTGAGGAGCTTCTTTCCGAGCCGCGGCATTCTGTCGCAGATAACCACGGAGCGTCCCCTCCGCCCAGCGCTGATCGCCGCGACCAAGCCGGCCGCGCCTCCTCCCACGACCGCGACGTCGTAACTTTTCAGCATACTCACAGTTGGCCCGATTCCTATCGCGCAAGATACGCGTCCGCGTCCAGAAGAAACTTCCAGAGCGGGACGCAGCGGACCGGTGTCGTGCCGATCACGAAATCCACTTCCATCTCACTTTCGGCGAAGCAGCCGCAGACAACGCCCCGTCTTCGAAGCTCCGCGAAAGAGGTTGATGCCAAGGACCCAATGCCTCCTCCTTTGAGAAAAGGATATGAAAAGAAGGTTAGCCGCGCCCAACCCAAAAGTCAACTCCCATCGGTCGTCCAATCACCTCGGCGGATTCAAGTCTAAGCAAAAAAAATATTGCATTATCGCTACGGGTGTGCCTATACTTCGGACAGTGTGGAAATTATCCACACGAATCCGGTAAGCAAGGAGTCCGGACATGACGAATTTGACTCGAAGGGATTTTTTAAAGGCCGGAGCAACGGGCACCATGGGCCTTCTTCTGGCAGGCCGGCCCCCGTTGGGGGTTCGAGCGCCGATGCCCGAGCGTACCCTCGGCCGGACGGGCCATCGTGTCCGGCTTTTCAGCCTCGGCGGCCAGGCCACTCTCGAAAAGCCGGGAACCAAAGACGAAGCGATAGCCATCATTAACCGGGCTATCGATCTCGGCGTGAACTATATCGACACAGCGCGCTACGGCCAAGGGATCAGCCAAACCTATATCGGCGAAGTCATGAAGACTCGGCGGAAAGAGGTTTTTTTAGCCACTAAGACCCGCGATCGGACGCGCGACGGCTCACTGAAACTTTTGGAAGAAAGCCTTCGCCTGTTGCAGACCGACCATCTTGACCTGTGGCAGCTCCACAATATCAGCCAGCTGGAGGAACTGGACCAGATCTTCGGCAAGGACGGTGCCATCGAGGCGCTTGTCAAAGCCCGCTCGGAGAAGATCGTCCGCTTCCTGGGCATCACCGGTCACTTTGACCCGGATGTCCTTATCGAAGGGATCAATCGTTTCGATTTCGACACGATCCTCATGGCCCTCAACTGTGCGGATACCCATATCCTCCCCTTCCAGACCAAGCTTCTGCCCCTTGCCAACAAGAAAGGGATGGGGATCATCGCCATGAAGATACCGGCCCGCGGCCGGCTTTTGCGGCCCGGCGGGGTCGCATCGATGAAAGATGCGATGGGTTATGTTTTGTCCAAACGAGTCCACACGGTGATTATCGGCTGCGACAACGTTAAACAAGTCGAAGAGAATATCGATATCGTCAAGAAGTTCAAGCCAATGTCAGCGAAAAAAATGGCCGAGCTGGAGCGGCTGACAGCCACCTACGCGACCGAGGCCTCCTTCTTCAAACGCGGCGGAGCGGGATTCGGCCCGCCTCCAATAAAGTGAATGCGGGTTTGCCCACACCGGGTGCTGTCCCATCAATTCGAGCGAGAAACGACGAACTATCTGGAGTTCATTGCCCGGGTGACCGCTTCCTATTAAGTTAAAGCACGAGCTTCTTCTTCCCCCATCGGAGCTTCATGGTCAGGACCCTGTCGGTGGAAAAGATCCTGGCCGCTATGACGACGAGGACGAGGAAGAAGAAGACCATGTAGAGAATCCCATAAAGGACGGCCGAATAGTTCTCAAGGATGATGTTCTGTGAGGCCAGGAACGGATGAGAGAAGGGAATGGCCAGGACGAGGAGCTTGACCGGCAGCGAAAGCGTCCGGGGATCGGAAAAGAAGGAGAGAAAATACGGGATCATGACGAGGAAGATGACGGGCATGATCAGGCTCTGGGCGCTCCGGAAGTCCTCTGCCAGGACGCCGAGGATCGTCGCCATGGCCAGGGCGCAAAGGATGGCGAAGAAAAGCGAGATCCCCAGAAGAAGGTAGCCGTTGGTGTTCAGAACCAGGCCCAGTTTCTGGACGACGTTGTTGAGATCGGCCGACATTTTAACGTCCCCCATCATTCCGCCCATGTAGGACTTGAACCCGATCATGTAAATCGCCGCCGAGAGCAGACCGACCAGTCCGGCGGCCAGCATTTTGGCGGTGACGATGGACGTCCTCTTGATGGGCACGGTGAGGAGAGTTTCCAGGGTTTTGTTTTGTTTCTCCATGGCGATGGCCGAGATGACCATCTGGGACGAGTAGATGATGATCATCATCAGGATGATCGGGACGAAGATCGACTGGGAATAGACGAAGCCGGCGATCGCGGAGGCTGAGCCCTGGGCCATCCGGTCGTTGACGATGACGAAATCTCTGCTTTTAATGGGGTTCTTGAGGGCCTCCGGGTCGACGCCGGGGACCTCCTTTTTCAGGGTCTCGCTTGAAAGATAATTGTTCGTGGCGGCGACGATCGCCTTGAAGATCTCCGATTTCCTCAGATTGCCCAAGGAGAAGCTCCGAAGGAACGTGTAGCTTTCGATCTCCTTGGGTTGGAGCCGGGACACGGATTCCCCGAACCCCTGGGGGATGACGAGGAGGAGGCTCGTGTCGCTCTTCTTCGCGGCCTGAAGCGCTGCGTCCTTATCCGCCTGGGCCATCGCGTCGATCTCGAACTTCACCAGGCGCAGGCTGTCCAGCAACCCCTTCGACAGTTCGGAACGGTCGAGGTCGAGAACGGAGATCTTCTGCGTGGCCTCGGCCCTTTTAACCTCTTTCTTGGCCAGCTCCCCGATGAAATAGAAGAGCAGCATCGTGAAAAGGAGGGAGATGACCAGCTGAAGGGTGACCAGTTCGCGGATTTCTTTGGCGAGAAGGTTGGTGAATTTTTTCATCTGAGGGCGCTCCTGAAAACGACTTCGAGGTTCATGGCCTGATACTTGTCTTTGAGTCCCTGGGACGTCCCCGAATCGAGGATCTTTCCCTTGTCGATCAGGGCCACCCGATCGGAAAGGAACTCGACCTCCAGCATGTTATGGGAGGAGAGGAGGACTGAAAGGCCTTCCTTGACGAACCTCTTGATGATCTCCCGGACCTCGAGCGAGTTGATGACGTCCAGCCCCGATGTCGGCTCGTCCAGGATGGCCAGGGCGGGTTTGGTCATCAAGGCCCGGGCCAGGAGGAGCTTGCGGATCATGCCCTTGCTGTAGGTCCCCACTTTCTCGTTGAGGCGGGTCCCCAGGTCGGCGATCCCTTCAGCCCGTTTTATGAATTCCTCAAGTTCCTCCGCCGTGCGCGCGTAGAACTTGGCCATAAAACGGAGGTAGGCCATCCCTTTGAGGTTCCGGTAGGCGCCGGCCTCTTCGGGAAGGTAGCTGATCCCTTCCCGGACCTTCTCGGGCTCTTTTTTCAGATCATGCCCCAGGAAGGTGACCTTCCCCCCCGAGGGGGTGAGGAGCGTCGAGACGACCCTCAGGGTGGTGGTTTTCCCCGCCCCGTTGGGGCCTATGAGGGCAAAGATTTCCCCTTCCCGGACCTCGAAATCGATCCCCTTGAGGGCCTCGAAGCTCCCGTAGGACTTCTTGAGCCCTTCGACGTGCAGCACAACGGACATTTTTGCCCCTCCTTCCTATTATTATCCCATGCCTGTCGTTCGGTTTTGATCACGAGAGATTTCTATCAGAGGGCCTTGAGATTAGCGTCAATGATCTCGATCTGCGTCGTCAGGTCCTTGAGCTTTTGCTTCTCTTTCTGGACGACATCGGCGGGAGCGCGCTGGACGAACCCCTCGTTGCCGAGGCGCGCTTCCGTTTTCCCGATATCATCGAGGAGCTTTTTGCGCCGGGATTCCAGGCGCCCGCGTTCCTTTTCCGGATCGATGACGCCGGTTAGATAGATCTCGATATCGCCGACCACTTGGGCGGCCGCCGTGGCCGGCCTTTTCATATCCGGGGCGACATCGAGGGACTCGAGCCTTCCCATGTGGATAATGAGCATCCTCATGCAGGCCAGGACATCCGCCGCCCGGCCTCCGGCCTTGACGAGGGCGCCGAGCTTCCGGCCAGGCGGGACGTTTTGAAGGGCGCGGACTTCCCGGATGCCGCGGACGACGTCCTGGGCGAGAGCGAACTTCGACTCGAGGGCTTCATCCTCCCATTCGGGGACGGACTCCGGCCAGCGGGCGTTGATCAGAAGGGGAGATGTCGGGAGGGGCTCCGTGAGCCCGCGCGCCGGGCACTGAGCGTTCAGCCGGTCCCAGAGGACCTCGGTGATGAACGGTACGAAGGGATGGAAGAGCCGAAGGGTCTCGTCGAGGGCCAGGGCCAGGACCGAGCGGGCCATGGGGGCCGCAGCCTCGTCCTTGAGCCGCGGTTTGATGATCTCAAGATACCAGTCGCAGAGCTCCGACCAGAAGAACTCCCGGGCCGCGCCGATGGCGGCCGAAGGATTATAGGCCCGGAGCTCCTCCCCGACCTTCCGCGCGACCCTCGACAGCCGCGAGAGGATCCAGCGGTCCTCCTCCTCGAGCCTGTCCGACCCGAGGGGGAGGAAACCATGCTCGCCGAGGTTCATCAGGACGAACCGGGCCGCGTTCCAAAGCTTGGTGCAGAACGCCCGGCCGAGCTCGAAACGTTCGCTGATGATCTTGGCCATGGGAATGTCGGGCATCGTCCCCAGGACGTCGAACTCCTTCCCCGTTTTCGGACAGAGGTAAGTGAAGATGGACCGGCCGTGTTTAGCCGTAGCCAGGTCGACGAGCTCCCCCGTATAAGGAGAGACCGCCTGAACGGGAAGCCGGATGTCCTGGGTCCCGGTCTGCATGTCGCAGATGACGTAGCGCATGGCGTCCGCGCCGTATTTCTCGATGATGTCTTCCGGGTCGATGCCGTTGCCCTTGCTTTTACTCATCCGTTCACCCTTGCCGTCCTGGATGTTGGCGTGGATGAAGCAGTCCGTGAAGGGCACGTCGCCGAGGAGATAGAGCCCCATGAGCTGCATGCGGGCCACCCAGAGGGTGATGATGTCGCGGGCCGTGACCAGGCAGGAGCCGGGGTAGTAGTAGCTCAGGCAATCCGCGCGGCCGTCGATGACGCTCAGGATCCGCTGTCCCGGATCGAGCACCGCCGTCCCGGGGTCGGGCCAGCCGAGCGTGCTGAACGGCCAGAGGGCCGAGCTGAACCAGGTGTCCAGGACATCGGGGTCTTGCTCGAGACCGGCCGCTCCGAGCCTCTCCGCGTGCTTCTTCTCGGCCGCGGCATCCCTGAGACAGACGAGCAGATCATAGCGGCGGCCCGGATCCAGCGAAACAATCCCTTCTTTCGTCGCGCCGCAGAGCCGTCCTTCCTCGTCCGCGATCCAGGCCCACCGTCCGGGATCCCCGGTCTTGGGAAGCGACGCGACCGCCCGGCCGAGCTCCGACCCCAAGAGGCTTGCGTGCCAGATCGGGATGCGGTGGCCCCACCAGAGCTGACGGCTGATGCACCAGTCGCGCTTCTCGGCCAGCCAGCTCGTGTATGTCCCGCCATAGCGGGCATGGTCGGGGTGGAATGTCAGCCGGCGCCCCGTCGGCGATTGGTAGTCGTCGCCGGCGGCGTCGATGGCGGCCTGGGCCAATCCGCGCGCCCGGAATTCCTTGCCCGTCCCGGAGCCGCAGAGGACTCCGCCCTCGACATCGGCCATCCGGACGAACCACTGCTTGGAGATGTATGGCTCGATCGGTGTTTTAGAACGATCGGAGTGGCCGATCTCGATCTCGCGGTCCTCGATCTCCTCGATGAGCCCTCCCGTCCGGAGGTCGGAGACGACTTTTTTACGGGCCTCGAAGCGGTCCAGACCGGCGTAGGGGCCGGCCTCGGCGTTGAGGGTGCCGTCCGGGTTGAGGATATTGATGATGCCGATCTCGTCCTTGTGACGCTCCCAGACGCCATAGTCGTTCGGGTCATGCCCGGGTGTTATCTTCACGCACCCGGAACCGAGGGCTGGGTCAGCCCATCCGTCAAGGATGAGCGGAATCGGCCTATGGAGAAGAGGCAGGAGGACCATGCGGCCCCTGGCAGCCATCTCGCGGAGCTTGAGGAGGCCCGGGAGGACGGATGTCCTGCGCTCCTCGATCCGCTCCAAGGCGGCCTCGATTTCGGCCCTATCCTTTTTCGATACCGTCACCAGACGTTCCCTGAGGGCGCCGGCCTGCTTGTCGAGCTCTCCCCCGGGGTCGGGGTGACAGGCGACGGCCGTGTCCCCGAGCATGGTCTCCGGCCGTGTCGTGGCCACAGTGAGGTGGGACGGTTCGCCCGGTTGCGGGTCAACGATCGGATACTTGATGTGCCAGAAGTGCCCCTGGACCTTCTCGTAGACGATCTCGTCGTCGGAGACCGCGGTCTGGAGCTGGCAGTCCCAGTTGACCATGCGGTTGCCTCGGTAAATGAGTCCGTCCCGGAAGAGACGGAAGAACGCTTCGCGCACGGCCCGGGCGCAGACAGCGTCCATCGTGAACCGCTGGCGCTTCCAATCGCAGGAACAGCCCATGCTCTGCTGCTGGCGGATGATGCGCTCCCGGTATTCGTCCTTCCAGGCCTGGATCCTGGCCACCAACCCTTCACGGCCGATGCCGTGGCGCGTTTTGCCCTCGAGCTCGAAGAGCCGCTTCTCGACGACGGCCTGGGTCCCGATCCCGGCGTGGTCCGTGCCCGGCATCCAGAGCGTGTTCTCTCCCATCATCCGGTGCCAACGGATGAGGAGATCCTGCATGACGTTGTCCATGGCGTGGCCCATGTGGAGGGCGCCGGTGACGTTGGGCAGGGGCATCATGATGACATAGCGCGGGTCCCGGCCGTCCGGGACGGCCGCGAAGGCGTCGGCCTCGAGCCATCTTTCGGTGATGGACGCTTCGTAGTCCTTGTGTTCGTAATGTTTCGGCAGTTCTTCGGGCATAGCTCAGTCCTTTTAGCCTACTATTTTTACCATATCGGCCCCCATCGCGCAAACAGACCGGTCCGGCCCAAAATTGCCGATAGGACATGAGTCGGAATTCCGGGACATGAACCAATTCTCTGGAATTCGGGGAACCAGTCCCCGCGTGGAATTTTCCGAAAGGCTGAGGTAAGTCACAGAGGCTTCCTAGCTCCCTTATCAGCCCGCCATCATGGGGTCGCGTTCCGCTTTTGACATTCTACGGACCCGGTGCTATAAGAATCTTAATGGAACGAACATTCGCGCTCCTCGATCAAATGAAACGAGAGGGCCTGTTCAAGGCTTATGCCGTGGGCGGGGGCATCGCGGCCATGTATTATTTCGAGCCGATCTTGACGTACGATCTGGATATATTCTTCATCCCCTCGAAAGAAGGCATCGACCTGCTTTCGCCTCTCTATGCCTATCTTAAGGAGAAAGGGTATCCGTCGGAAAAGGAGCATGTGGTTATCGAGGGCATTCCGGTTCAGCTGATCCCCGTCTATAACGGACTCGTCGAGGAAGCGGTAAAGAACGCGCGGGAGTCGGAATACAAAGGCGTGAAAATTCCGATCCTGACGGCTGAATATCTTATCGCGATCTCTTTACAGACCTATCGGCCGAAGGACCGGGAACGATTGGTGAAATTCCTCGAAGAGGCCCGGATCGACGGTTTTGAACTCGGAAAAATATTGAAGTCTCATGGGCTTGAGGAGAAATTCGGAAAATTCAAGGAGCGTTATCGTGATGGCTGATGACGTCGGAAAGATCTTTCGAAATAAAGCCGACCGGCGGCAAAGCCTCGCAGCCTTGCCTTTTGAAGAAAAGATAAGAATCCTCGTTCGTTTACAGCGGATCGCGCAGGAGATTAAAAAGGACCGACGGCGTCCTGTCTGGCCTATTGACACCTCTTAGAGGATCGCCAGCGGCGGATCACGGAAAGCGTTCCGACCCGGCCTCACGGCCCTCGAAGAGGGTCAGGATGACCTTGGCCGTGCCGATCTTGTCCACCGGCAGCTCGAACAGGTTCTTGTCGAGGATGACGAGGTCGGCGCTCTTGCCCGTCTCGATCGTGCCCGTCGTGTTTTCCAGGAAATTGGCGTAAGCCCCGTTGATCGTGAAGCTTGAGATCATCTGCTCCAGCGATGCCCTTTCCCCAGGCCAGAGAACAGCGCCGGGCTCGGTGAGCCCGGGACGGCTCCTGGTCATCCCGATCTGGATGGCCTGGAGGGGGTCGCAGGGGATGGTCACCGTATAGTCGCTGCTCGAGGTGACCGTGACCCCCGCCTTGAAGAAGCTTTCCATGGGATATTCCTCGTCCGCGCGCTTCAGGCCGAGATAGGGAACCTGGATGTTGGAATAATAGTCATCTTTCATGAACCAGAAAGGCTGGGTCACGGCGACGGCGCCCAGCGCCTTGAAGCGCAGGACGTCCTCCGGGGAAACCAGCTGGAGGTGGGTCAGCATCGGGCGGGCGTCCCGGCCCCCATTGACCCTGGCGGCGTAGGCGATCCCGTCGAGCGCCTCGGCTACGGCCGCGTCCCCGATAGCGTGGAAATGGAGCTGGAAGCCATCCTTATCGAGTCCGGCGCAGATTGAGTTGAGCGCCTCTTGGGCCCAGAGCGGCTCGCCTCTGAACCCGGGCTTGTGAGCGTAAGGCTCTTTCAAGTAGGCCGTCCCACCTTCGATGACGCCATCGATAAAGATCTTTGCGGCCCGGGTCTGGAAGAGAGGGCCCGTGTTCCTGTCACGTTCCGCCGCCTGCTCCCGGACCTGCTCAACCCCTTTCTCAGGGTCCGTATAAAGAGAGGCCCGAAACCTCATCCGCAATTTTGCCGCGCGTTCGAGAGCTTTGTAGGCCTTTAAGTCGTTGCCGTCGACGCCAAGCGAAGCATCGTGGGCCGTGGTGATGCCGAAGGCCAGGGCCATCGTCTGGTATTCTTCGAGTCCCCGGGTCAGCTCTTCGACGGTATATTCCGGGATAACCTTGGATACGAGGCCGGCCGCGCTCTCGCGCAGGGTGCCGTTGGGTTCTCCCGTCTTCGGGTCACGCTCGATGATTCCGCCCGGCGGGTTCTGAGTTGCCTTCGTCACTCCCGCCAGCCTGAGGGTCCTGGAGTTCACCCAAGTCGAGTGCCCGTCCTCCGAGGACAAGGCCACCGGGAGGTCCTTGACAATTTCATCAAGGATGACCTTGTCCGGACCCGCCGGACCAAAGACCGTGTTGCTCCAGCCGCCGCCCCTAATGACGGTAGCGCCGGGATGGGTATTGACGAAATCCACGATCGCATTCTGGTAGTCAGCGACCGAGCGCATTCCGAAGAGAGCCACCGCGCCGAACTGTTCGATAGCCGCCGATGGATGACAGTGGCTGTCGATGAAGCCGGGAAGGACAAGCTTGCCGCCGAGGTCCATGACCCTGGTTTCTTTTCCCATAAACCGGGCGACCGCCTTGTTGGTTCCGACAAAGAGGAACCTGCCGTCTTTGATGGCCAGGGCTTCCGCCACGTCCCCCGCTCCGTTCATGGTCTGGATGATGCCGTTCTTCAGGACGAGTTCGGCGACGGGCCCATTATTCGGCGCGCAAGCCGCGAGCGATCCGATGCCGGCCAGAACGATCGGCCCGAGGAACCTCAGTCGTATGGATCTCATGTCCTCTCTCCTCACCATGTCCGTTTCGATCGGCCCATGTATAGCAGAGCCGGAGGGCCGTGTCAAAAAGGGCCCTTGTTTTTCGGCGGGCGATACGCTATCATCCTCACTCGTCTCCACAGCAAAACACGGACCGTCCTTAAGGAGTCGTGATGAAAATTCCCATCTACCAGGTTGATGCCTTTACGGACAAGCTCTTCGGCGGCAATCCGGCGGCCGTCTGCCCGCTCGAGGAATGGCTGCCGGGCGCGATGATGCAGGCCATCGCCGAAGAGAACAATCTCTCGGAAACGGCGTTCTTCGTCCGGAAGGGGGATGCGTTCGAGCTCCGCTGGTTCACTCCAAAGATCGAGATCTTCCTGGCCGGACACCCGACCCTGGCCGCAGCCCACGTCATCTACGAGCACCTTGACTACACCGGACCTCAGATCTCTTTTCTTACGAAGAGCGGCGAATTGAGGGTCAAGAAAAGAAACGGGCTTCTCCTGATGGACTTCCCGGGTTTCGATCCCGCCCCCTCCGATTGTCCCGAAGCCCTGGTCAAGGGCCTGGGGAAAGAGCCCCGGGAAACGCTCAAGGGACGGGATTTTTTCGCGGTCTTCGACAGCGAGGCGGAGGTCCTGGCCATCCGGCCGGATTTCGCCGAACTCGAAAAACTCGATTGCCTGGGTATTATCGTCACCGCCAAGGGCGACACCTGCGATTTCGTCTCCCGGTTCTTCGCCCCGCGAGCCGGAATCCTCGAGGACCCGGTCACGGGTTCGGCCCACACGCTTCTTATCCCCTTCTGGGCCAAGCGCCTGAACAAGAACGTCCTCCACGCCTATCAGGTCTCGAAAAGGCGGGGCGAGATCTTCTGCGAATACCTGGGAAAGCGGGTCCAAATCGGCGGCCGGGCCGTGACCTACATGATTGGGACGATCGAGGTCTGAAGTTTTGCGGTCACGGGCTTAAGGAGGACCATCATGCGGAATGGTTTGGGCCTACGGACATCGGGGACCGACCTATGATAAGATGGGAAGACAAAAAACAAGGTGTAACGAGATGAAGAAGCAAAAGGTCTTGGTCATCATGGGCAGCCCGCGGAAACGCGGCAACAGCACGATCCTGGCGGAAGAAGCGGCTAAAGGGGCCCGGCGGATCGGCGCGGGGGTGGAAATCGTCCGCCTCAGGGAACTGACCATCCGCCCCTGCCTCGCCTGCGAAGCCTGCCGCCGGAAAGGCGCAAAAGGCTGCGTCCAGGACGACGGCATGACGCTCCTTTATCCGAAGCTCCGGGCCGCGGACGCTATCATCATTAGTAGCCCCGTTTACTGGTTCACGATGAGCGCCCAGGTCAAGCTCCTGATGGACCGGCTTTATGCTTTCGGGGCCGAGAAGGGCTACGTTCTCGAGGGCAAAGGCATCGGCATCATCCTGACTTACGCCGACGCCGATCCCTTCTCCTCGGGAGCGGTCAACGCCCTCCGCGCCTTCCAGGACGCCTTTGCCTTCATCGGCGCGCCCATCAAAGGCATGGTCTACGGCCACGCCTCCAAGGCCGGCGAGATCCGCGGGAACAAAGCCCTCCTAAAGGATGCTCGGGAGCTCGGGAATAAGCTCGGCGCTTGAGCCCGACCGCCTCCGCGAGTTGCGTCCGAAACCTTTTAAGGCTATCCTATATATGAATCAGAAGATGGTCTTTTCAATTCCGCGTAAGGAGTCATCGTTATGTTCAAAAAATCGCTTTGCCTATCTCTTCTGACAGCCGTCTTTCTGGCCTTGATCGCGGCGGCACCCCTGTCGGCCGCTGCGGACAAGATCGATATCCCCTATCAGAAGTTCGTCCTCGACAACGGGTTGACGCTCATCGTCCATGAGGACCACAAGGCGCCCATCGTCGCCTTTAACGTCTGGTACCACGTCGGCTCGAAGAACGAGAAGCCCGGCAAGACCGGCTTTGCCCATCTCTTTGAGCATTTGATGTTCAACGGCAGCGAGAACTACAACGACGACTACTTCAAGCCCATGCAGAAGGTCGGGGCCACGGACATGAACGGGACGACCAACGAAGACCGGACCAACTACTTCGAGAACGTCCCGACTTCAGCCCTCGACCTCGTCCTCTGGATGGAGTCGGACCGGATGGGCCACCTCAAGGGGGCCATCATCCAGGCCAAGCTCGACGAGCAGCGCGGCGTCGTCCAGAACGAGCTGCGCCAAGGCCTCAACGAGCCTTTCGGCGTCACCGAAGAACTCATCGTCAAGGGGACTTATCCCCTGGGCCACCCCTATTCCTGGTCCGTTGGCGGCTCAATCGAAGACGTGGGAAACGCCAAGCTTGAGGACGTCCACCAGTGGTTCGCCACCTACTACGGCCCGAACAACGCCGTAGTCGCCATCGCCGGCGACATCGACGCGAAGACAGCCCTCGAAAAGGTCAAGAAATATTTCGGCGACATCCCTCCCTCGCCGCCCATTTCCCGGCACTCGAGCTGGGTCGCCAAGCGGACGGGCGCCCACCGCGAGAGCGTCCAGGACCGCATCTCCCAGTCCCGGATCTATAAGATATGGAACATCCCGGGATGGGGCACCGCCTGCGCCGACAACCTCGACCTGGCAAGCTCCATCCTTTCGGACGGAAAAACTTCGCGCCTCTACAAACGGCTGGTCTATGACGATCAGATCGCCACATCCGTGAACGCCTACGTCGATAGGCGCGAGATCGGAGGGCTCTTCTGGGTCCAGGCCGACGCCAAGCCCGGCGTCGAACTCTCTCTTGTGGAGAAGGCCATCGACGAGGAGTTGGCCAAGTTCCTCGCCGAAGGTCCGACGGAGAAGGAGCTCGAACGGGTCAAGATCCAGGCCCAGGCCCGTTTCGTCCGGGGCATTGAGCGGATCGGCGGCTTCGGCGGCAAGTCCGACATCCTGGCTTCGAGCCAGATTAACGGCGGAAGCCCCGACGCTTACAAAACCACCCTCAAGCACTTCGACGAAGCGACCGCCCAGAGCCTGAAGGAGACGGCGGTCAGGTGGCTCTCCGACGGCGTCTACATCCTTGAAGTCCACCCCTACCCCCAGCTCGTCTCCGGGAAAAGCGATGTCGACCGCAAGAAGATGCCCGAGGCCGGCGCCCCGCCCGTCGTCAAGTTCCCCGCGATCGAACGGGCGACGCTCACAAACGGGCTCAAGATCATGCTGGCCGAACGGCACTCCATCCCGGTCGTCAAGTTCGAGCTCATGCTTGACGCCGGGTACG
>Ga0315287_10003341_pt1 | contig 15466 bp, 16 predicted proteins | sample YL17G11_0_MG_FD_205037 | JGI IMG/M metagenome (GOLD analysis project Ga0315287, IMG submission 205037) | Sediment microbial communities from Yellowstone Lake, YNP, Wyoming, USA - YL17G11_0 | ecosystem: Environmental > Aquatic > Freshwater > Lake > Sediment | place: USA: Wyoming | collected... | reverse complement strand
CTGCCGGTCGGTCGACTCAATCTCCTGTATGATGAGCCGCTTTTCCCGGTCGGTCTTTGCATGACTCAGGTGTTTGTGCAGCTCCAGCATCCCGGTAACGAGGGAACAATACAGCCTCGCACACATTCTCCGCTTTCGGGTTATCTTTTAATAGATTATCACAAAACTCTCTCTATAGTCTGAATACCATGTCCCGCACTTCTGTTGAGGTATCGATCGCACCCGATGTATTCCGGTGGCTGTGTGGTACTTCCGGGTGGCTGGCAAAGGACATTGCCAAACGCATCGAAGTTCCGGAAGAAGATGTGCGGAGCTGGTACGAAGGAAAGTCTAAACCTGTTTTACCGTTGACCAAAGTCGAGAAGCTCTCTGAAGCATTCAAACGCCCACTTGCGGCGTTCCTGCTTTCCAAACCGCCGGAAGAGGTAAAATCACTTCCGGATTTCCGGAAACTTCCCGGGGTTCAGGGCGATTTTTCAAAGGAGACACATCTTGCGATCCGGAAAGCCCGGAGATTGCAGAAAGTTCAAAGCGAGCTGATGGAGAATCTGGGTAGTGATGTCCGGGTCAACATCAGGAAGCGTACGATAAAGGATAACCCGGAAGATGTCGCCAGCGATGAAAGGGTAGATTTGCCTGTTGATATCGATCAGATCAGTATCAGCACACCAACAAAATTATTCCAAATCTGGAGAGACTGGTTCGAACAGAAAAATATCATGGTTCTCCAGCTGAAGATGCCCGTTAAGGATGCCCGGGGTTTCTCGCTCACGGATATCGAACCGTATGTCATTGTTGTCAATGAGTCGGATGCGATGAATGCAAAGATCTTCACCCTCTTCCATGAATACGGGCACATTCTCTTAAACGAATCCGCTGTGTGCAACATGGACAGTGGGGACATCGGGAATACGCGAATCAAACGGATCGAATACTGGTGCAACCGGTTTGCCGGGGCATTTCTGGTTCCGGAAGATTTCCTGAAAAAAGAGATGTGTATTGAGACGCTTCTAAAAAAGGCCCATTATTCCCGGATTGCCAGCTCACTGGCAAATATGCTGAAGATCAGCAAAGAGTCAGCCCTTATGCGGCTGCTCACGCTTGATTATATCAGCCCGGATGAGTTCAGAACTGAGCGCGATAAGATCCGGGCTGATACCCTGTTGAAGAAAACGCTTGCAAAAGAGAGACTAAAACAAAGTACTAAAAAGGGCGGGCCTGCGATCTTTCTCGATCAAAAGTGCCTTGATGAAAAAGGGCACCGTTTCGTCTCGCTTGTATTGAAGAATTCTGATCTTGGATATATCACCAGTAAAGACGCGCTCGATTATCTTGATGTCAAACTGAGACACCTGGAAAAACTGCGTGCCTGACAATGAGTGTCTGAATGCCCCGGACCGATAATCTCTATATTATTGACACTTCATCGCTGATCGAAATCAAACGCCGGTATCCCAGACGTACTCTTCCGGGGATCTGGGGTGATTTACATGCTCTGTGTCAGGCTGACCAGCTCATCGCCCCGATCGAAGTGAAGGGTGAGATTCTGCACCGTGATGACGAATTGAAGCGATGGGTTGAGGATCATGATAATATATTTCAGGCAACGGATTATCCAGTCATCGAAAAAACGCGCGAGGTTCTTTCAATATTCCCTGAGATGAGCGATTTCAATTCACAGAACAATGCACAGGCAGATCCTTTTCTCATCGGACTTGCTCTTATTCATACCGACCCGGCCCAGCATCGTTTTGGTAAACGGGAAGTAATCGTTGTTTCCGAGGAAACCAGCGATCTGGAGAAGAACCCGAAGCTTCCTTTCTCACAGGTAAAGAAAATTCCTGATGTATGCAATCATTTCGAGCTGAAGTGCATCAACCACTTGGAAATGTTCAAATCAGAGGGATTCAGGTTCCACTGATTTATTTTCGAACGGATTCTTCCACCACCGCAATCTCATCCGCCGTCAGCCCGTAGAACCCATAAACCAGCGAATCGATCTGCCGGTCGGTCGACTCGATCTCCTGTATGATGAGCCGCTTTTCCCGGTCGGTCTTTGCATGACTCAGGTGTTTGTGCAGCTCCAGCATCTCTGTCACAAGCGCAACCATCCGGTCATGCCGGTCCACGTCCGCAGAATTGTCAAAGTCCACCGTATAGATCGGAAGTGCTGCAATCCGCTCCCATACCTGCGTTCGCTTTTTTTCCGGTACTTCGTGTGTGGTAACGCAGAGAATGAACGTACTGAGCCGGCTGTTAAGCACCCCGAGGAGGTAGAGACTGGAAGAATTGATGACCCGGGTATGGCGGTGCGGAATTGCTGCCCCGGTATCAAACATAAACGCCGGGAATTCTCCGGAACCCGGGAAAACTATCCGGGACTGGTTCTGGTCAAAGACACCCGGCTCACCGGCGCACTCCCACCAGAAATCCCCCTGGTGCTTTCGCTCCTTTGCCCGCTCTGCATGAGACTTCAGGTGCCGGGCAATAGCCGGGTATTTTTTCTTTAACCATCGCCAGCCGGCCTGGTCCCCAGCATGGGCTGTTGTCCAGCCCTGCGGGATAAAAATAATGAAGCGTGACGAATGGGGATAGCCGTACCGGACAATTTCTCCTGCAGGAAGAAACGGGCGGATCAGGGATTTGCTTTTTGGGGATGCCTCGATCAGCTCTTTTCTCTGCCGGGTATCGATCACAAACGCCTCGTCCAGCCCGGTAATAATCCCGTGATTAACCCGGCCCATCACCACCTCAACAAGCGGCGTGCCAACACTGCGGACTTTTGCGACAATATCCTGCACCCGGGTATCGCGGAGTGTCCAGCCACCGGTACCCAACACCGTTTGATCGACCGGGAACCGGCCCACACGAACCTGCATTTCCAGCGGTTCAGTGCCATCAGGATCCAGCTGGGCGGCAAAGAATGCGTGCGAGGGTGGGCGCCGGGTGATCCTGATTATGCACAGGGACGGGTGCAGTTTATCCTCAGCTTCCGTTCCGGAATCTGCAATCTCTTCGATCTGGTACTCAAGCAGGTGCTTTCGTCCCGGAGCGCCGGACTTTGCACGGAGCCAGCGATTGCCCAGGACACAGCCGAGTATCCCCCCCGGGCAGAGGAGCGAGAGTCCCCGTTCGATGAAATAGGCAGAGCGATCTGCCAGCTGATCATATACGGAGTAGTGACGCTGGAAATACCGTTGCACCCACTCGTGCGGCGGGAGCGGGCCATCCGGCAGGTTACCGAGCACCGCGTCAAATCCTCCTGCATTCATGACCTCGGGAAAGGCATGCCGCCAGTCGAGTGGGTTTATCCGCCTGCGCTCGTGATCCGGACAGAATGCGATTGAATCTTCGGATTCTACATCCGGAGCGACCAGGGAATTCCCACATAGGATATTCCGGTCAAGAACCGGGAACACCGCTCCTGCGAAGCTTATGAATTTTTCCGGCAACGTTTCAGCCCGTTCATCTTTGCAGAGTTCGAAGAAGATGAGCATCTTTGCTACTGCAACAGCATGCGGATTGAGATCTACACCATGGATGGAAGTAAAGAGGTGCACCTGCCGCTCGGCAAGCGTGTGCCTGCCACTGCCGGAATGGGAAAGAAGGTGCTGGTATGCAGTAAGGAGTACCCGTCCTGAACCGCACGCAATGTCGAGAACCCTGACGGGAAACATGTCGTCCGGGTTCCGGTTCGTGTACACGCCTGCAAACGACTGGTGAACCATGAATGCGATCATTTCAGGTGTGGGGGTGGGTGTTCCCTGCGACTGGAGCGTGTCGCGGGTCTCAACAACAACTGCCCGGTGCGCAGCAGAGCGGCGGACGGCATGGGTGAAGTGCTGATCGAACACCTCCGCAATCATTGTGTTGGAGAGGCATGCAAAATGATACTGCCGGTCCGGTTGGCACAGCCGCAGGAGAATTTTTTGTATCACGCGATCTTCGATTGCCACGGGGTCCGTCTCGGATGTCTGACGTCTTCCTGTTACGGGAGTCTCTGTCCACGGATCTCCGATCGGCAAAAATAATTGTGAAACAGTAGCGAGGGGGTCTGCTGCGTCATGGATCTGCTGGAGGGTTCCGGCTTCCATGAGCCCGCGATCCTCTGCAATACGCAGGAACAGGAAACGTCCGATGATCCGGTTTGTTGCTGCAGCGATCGTGTCGCTCTGCAAACCATGATTGTTCCGGGCAATGCTGCGGGCCAGCTGTTCGCGCCAGGATGAGAGATCGTGCATGAGAGCAGTCCGGGCACGGATGGGAGGAGGGTTGTCCGCATCTTTGTAAGGGGCAGGATCCGTGCTCAGCATTGTTGTAGTACTGTGCTACCGGGAAAATAACAGTGTTGATGGACGAGAAAAAGATGAGATGGGTCTAAAACCCGATCCCCGCTTCCCCGCTGCTCTCGCCCGAGGGTTCCTTTTCCCTGACCACGAGCATCAGAACGATCCCAATCACCTCCAGAACCATGCAGAAGAAGAACACCGCATCAAACGCCCCGGCCAGTTCTGTTGAGGGGATCGTGTTTGCCGCAACCTCCGCGATCTTCGGCCCTGCGGCCACCGTGGCAACGAGCATCACGCCCGCAACACCGAGGGTGGACCCGAGGTTAGTCATAACTCTCATAAGTCCCGAGGTCGACCCCCGGTCCTCTGCCGGGGACTCCCCCATAACCGCACTATTTAGCGGTGAATAGGCAATACCCGTGCCGGCTCCCAGGAGGAAAAGGTAGATACCGATATGCCCGATGCTTGTTCCCGCCCCGATAGTCGAGAGAAGGAAGAGGGCTACGGCGCAGATCGCAAATCCGGCGATAATCGGTTTTTTCGTACCGATCACATCGGAGAATTTCCCGGCAATCGGGGCGGTCATGATCATCCCGACCGGCAATGCAAGCAGGACGGTACCGGCATTATCCGTGGGGATATTCTTAACCAGTTCGAGATAGAACGGCATGACTACCATCACGCCCGCCATCGCCATCTGGATGAGGAGGATATTGATATTCTGGAGCGAGTAAGCCCGGTTTGCAAAAAGGGAGATGTTGATGAGTGGTTCAGCCCCACGGCGTTCCTGCACAAAAAAGAGGAGCCAGAAGACGAGCGAGCCCCCAAGCGCAGCAATTCCAACGACGGTGCTGCTGCCCTGCACCGAAGTCAGCCCGACCACGAGCGATCCCAGCGCAAGAAAGAGGAGAACAACGCCAGGCAGGTCCAGCTTCGCGTCCGGCGCCACCGGGTCAAGCCGGGGCAGGATCTGCATACCCAGAAGAACCGCAATGATTCCCACGGGCAGGTTAACGTAAAAAATATACCGCCACGAGAATGCACTGGTCAGGAACCCGCCGACCACCGGGCCGAGGGCTGCCCCGAGCATTAAAAACATCGCTACGATGCCGAGCGCCTGCCCCCGTACTGCTGGTGAGAGATATGAAGTGACCATGACCGCCCCCAGCGCCGAGATGATGGCACCGCCTGCGGCCTGGAGCATTCGTGAGAGGATGAGCACCCCTATCGTCGGGGCTATCCCGCAGAGCATGGATCCCAGCGTGAAGATGACAAACCCGGTAAGGAAAATATTCCGGTAGCCTTTCATGTCCCCAATCCGGGACGCCGCGAGGAGGAGGCTGACCATGATGATGAGATAGGCGTTGAGCACCCAGGTGACGGTCACGGTTGGGACTTCGAAAAATTTCGCAATCGCGGGGAGGGCAATATTCACAATCGTTGCGTCGAGGCCGGCCATGAAGGATCCAAGGCCGATTACGATGACGATCATGAGATCTTTGGGCGACATTTTCTGCCGTTGGGAGGGTGCACTCATGGTACCAGGAACTCAGTAAAGAGGAAAATTGGTTTGTTCCCATAAGAACACTCGCATTATCAGGTTTTTTTAAGCGGTGTTTTTTATGGAGGCAACATCTAAAAAAGGTGCAGGGCGGACAGGAAGGATTTTTTCTCCTGATATTTTGGACACATCACCATTCCAAAAAAAAACACAGTTATTATCAAGGCGCACCAATACCCTTCCCAATACTTGGGGAGAGAATGTATGGCAAAACAGTGCGATGAACCGGTGACCCAGATTCATCTCAAGCCGAAGATGACCGTGAATGAACTGGTCACTGCGATGGGAAAGGCCGGGGCGTACAATGGCGGATCGCTGTCCCGCGCTGTAGATATCTATGATCAGATGCTGCGTGATCCCAAAACAACGAAATTCTTCGGGCTTGCCGGTGCGATGGTACCGGCCGGCATGGGCGGGATCGTTTCTGATCTCGTGAAAGGCGGGCATATTGATGTGCTCGTCTCGACCGGTGCAAACCTCACACACGACATCATCGAGGCTATCGGGTGCAGGCATTATCACGGCACCGCGTTCTGCAACGATGTTGAACTCCGGCACGATGAGATCAACCGGATCTATGATGTCTATCTCCCCAACGAAGCGTTTGAGCACTTTGAGGAATTCATGCAGAATGTGTTTGGCAAGCTCGAACCCGGCAGCACCATCTCCATCTCTGAACTCCTCAGGCACATAGGAAAGAACCTGAAGTCAGGTATCCTGCATACCGCGTATCATAATACTATCCCTGTTTACTGCCCTGCGGTGCAGGACTCGATGGTCGGTCTCCAGTACTGGCTGTTTTCCCAGACAACCAAGGTGACGATCGATGCTTTTGCCGATATGCCTTCACTCATGGAGACCTGCTTCACCACAAAAAAAGCCGGAGCCCTCCTTGTTGGCGGGGGTGTGCCGAAGAACTTCATCCTCCAGAGCATGCTCATGACGCCCAACGGTTTTGACTATGCCGTGCAGCTTACCGGGGACCGCCCGGATCTCGGGGGGCTCTCGGGCGCAACGCTGGATGAAGCCCGCTCATGGGGGAAGATCACAAAAGAAGCACAGGCAGTGACCGTGTATGGCGATGCGACAATCACTCTCCCCATCCTTGTTGCCGCAGTTATGGAGCGGATGCACCATGACTGAACTGATTCTCGCGCTTGATGTAACCGTAAAGAAAAACGCGCTCGCAATTGCCCATGCATGCGCTCCTCATCTTGATGCGATAAAAGTCGGTTACCCGCTTATACTCTCCTGCGGGCTTTCTATTGCACAGGATCTGGAGACAGAAGATCTCCCGCTTATCGCCGACTTCAAAGTCGCTGACATCCCCAACACGAACCGGCTTATCGCAGAGCAGGTATTTGATGCCGGGTTCTCATCCATCATCTGCCACGGGTTCACCGGAAAAGATGCAGTGCAGGCATGTGTCGATACCGCATCTGATTACGGGGGTGCGTGTTTCGTTGTCGCTGAGATGAGCCACCCGGGCGCCACGGAGTTCTTCTTTGGGGGAACTGCGGAGAAGATCGCATGCCTTGCAATCGAATGCGGAGCCGATGGGATCATCGCTCCTGCTACCCGTCCGGACCGGGTGAAGGTATTGCGCGGCATCGTTGGCAACCGGAAGATCCTCTCTCCCGGAGTCGGCGCCCAGGGAGGGGATGCTGATGAAGTCGCAAGACTCGTTGATGGAATTATTGTGGGTCGCGCGATCTATGAGGCAGATAACCCGGGCACCGCTGCCGGGAAGTTTGCTCATATCCGTTCGAAGTAAATCAACACTATTAAACCTTTTTTTAAAGCCAGATCCGCATATACGCACTTCTTTATTAAGGAAATCGCAGACACTGCAACCTGCTTGTTCTAAATATTTATTAATGACCTGTGCAATGTTATAGTATGGATTGGTCGGCAGAACAACGGACACTGGCTCAAAAATATAAGAGACTGGACGATATTCCGGAAAAGGAGCGCAAATACAAGTGCCACACATGCCACCTCATTGTTGATGAAAAGCCATGCCCCAACTGTAGCGAAACGCACCTTGAAGTCATGTGCCCGCTCGATCACTGCCACTGCAACCATGAGATTATTTCCGGGATCGAGTACTGTCCGCTGTGCGGCAAACCCGTCTGCCCTGAATGCGGCTCCCACGATGTCACCCAGATCAGCAGGGTAACCGGTTACCTGCAGGATGTCTCTGGCTGGAACGCCGGGAAACAGCAGGAACTCAAAGACCGGAAACGCTATTCGATCGCATGAGATACTATTTCGATACCAATACTCTTTTTATCCGCGGGGCATTCCGCGCTGCAAGCACCGGGATCAAAGGGGGCATCCGCCCGGTCTCAACACTCATAAATCATACAGTCCCCTCCGGATGGAGCCATGAGGATTCACAAAAAGAACTGGAATTCATTGCAGCCGGTGAAGGTATTGACCAGGATTTTTTTGGGCTGCTGACCGCAGTCCCCGTCCGGCAATGCTGTATTCTCCAGTATGATTATGTAACCGTATTCATCACTGCAGGAGTCCGGCGTGAACCCCCGGCACATGCCGGCACTATCAACATCATCACCTGCAGCGACGAGGGCATGGAGGACGCGGCGCTGCTCGAAACCATCATGGTCGCCAGTGAGGCAAAAGCCGAGGCCTTGCAGGCAATGGATCTCCCGCTGACAGGTACTCCCACCGATGCCGTAATCGCCGGATGTGAGGGCAGCATAAAACACCGGTATGCCGGGCGACTCACCGATACCGGGCGGCGTGTTCGCGAGGCTGTACTTCACGGGTTACCGGAAGCGCTCAAACGCCACGACGCAGCAGGGTCGTCCGATGCCCCCTCGTTTTTCATCTTCAGCCGGTTCAAGGGAGAACACTGGGTGGAATGGAAGCCTCATGACTGCCCGTACTTTCCCTGCCATTTTCCTGGTCAGCGATGTGATTTCTGCTACTGCCCGTTCTACCCGTGCGGTGATGAGAATCTCGGGCAGTGGGTCGAGAGCTCCAACGGGGGAAAGGTTTGGAACTGTGCCCGGTGCACACTCCTGCACGAACCCGGCATTGCAGATCACTTAAAAAAATTCCCGGGGGCGTCATGTTTAGAGCTGCAGCGGTTGCAGGACGTAAAAAAGAAATAAAAATTTACTCTTTTATCCCAAGGGCTGAAAGGAGCTCAGACAGCGGGATACCGTGTGCTTCGGCAGCCTCACGGATAGTCTCACCGCGGGCGATTGCGCATCCGACACAGCCCATACCAAACTTGAAGAGTGCCTCTGTCGACTCTGGTTTTGCTTTTAAAAGATCATAGATTGTACTGTCAGCGGTAATTTCAGCCATAGTATTACTTAGTCAGTGTCGTAACCAATAAACTTCACCATCGCGGCGGTTCACTTTCACCATGCATACTTCGTAATATATAGGCATGATCAGAACCGATGAGTACCTGGAGATGTACGAATATGGATTTTTCCGAAACAGCAGACAGAATCTCCCGTAAGTTCCAAAAGAGCGGACAGACCATTGATCCCAAAAAGATCGAGGGGAAACTCCGCAGGCTAATCGAGGAGTTCGGCGTCCAGCCGTCTGAAGCAGAGCGCAGTGTGACTAATGACCTCGCAAAAGAGTTCAACATCCCGCAGATGGCTCCCGGTGGCGGGGGAGGAAAGAGCGGAGGTATAACAGAGCCAAGGAAGATCGCGGATGTGTCACCCGAGGAATGGGTAACCATCGAGGGTAAGGTTGTAGCACTCTCGGCACCCGGATCACCTGCCATCGCCCAGAGCGGTATAATCGCTGATGACTCCGGGGGCATAAGGTTCGTGGCATGGGCAAAGTCGAATGCACCTGCAATGACCGTGGGCTCATGGTACCATATAGAGTCAGCGGTAGTAGACGAGTTCAAGGGTATTGCAAGCTTAAAAATCCATTCTGGTACCACCGTAAAAGAGAGCGGGAACGATGGAGCACTCATCCCCAGTACGGTACCGGTTGTTAATCTTCACACAGGTGTGGGCAGTGTTCGTGCCAAGGTGATCCAGGAATGGGAGGTTACCCATGACAGGATGCTCCAGTCCGGTATTCTGGGTGACGAGACCGGCACGATCAAATTTGTGATCTGGAAGGAGGCGGGTAAGGAAAAACTCGCGGTGGATTCTGTTTACAATATCTTCTACGCCCAGGTAGACGAATTCAATGGCAGGCTCTCACTCAACTTAAACACCGCAACGATCATGCAGGATGATGGCGACATTCTGGTGAGCTGGGGGATTGTGGCAGTCCGGGGGGCACTTGTGCATATCGCACCCGGCTCCGGGATTATCAAGCGCTGTCCGGTTGAAGGATGTAACCGTGCCCTCTCACGCCAGAACTATTGCCCGGTTCACGAGATCCAGCCCAGATTCATCTATGATCTCCGGATAAAGGGGTGGCTTGATGATGGAGAGAAGACGCATAACATCCTGCTCCAGCGCGATGTGGTCGAGTCCCTTACCGGGATCACGCTCGAAGCCGCAAAAGAGATTGCCGAGAATAACCCGCTTGGCATGGACGAGGTCTTCCTCCAGATGAGAGACCGGGTGCTCGGCCGCTATATCACCTGCGACGGGCGCGAGATCGACAATCGCCTGCTGGTCAATACCTGCGATCGCCTTACCTTTGAGAGCAGCGAGCATGCTGCACTGCTGAACCGGGCCGGAGGTGCACTATGAGCACCAATGCCCGGGAAATGGGACGTAAGGAGGGATCATTCGAACGTGAACCGGCGCGGCGGGTTTTTGCCAGTGAGCTGCGCGAGTGCCGTTACGATTTTAAGGAGGGCACAGATGAGAAGAGCCCGACGTTTGTTCTCCTGCCAACCGGAGAGCGCTGTAACCGCATATTTATTGTGGGTACCCTGACTGAGAAGCAGCGCCAGGGGGACCAGAATATCTTCTATCGCGGCCGGGTGGTAGACCCCACCGGGACCTTCTTTATCATGGCGGGCAGCTACCAGCCCGAGGCGATGCAGCAGCTCGCCAGGATCGAAGCTCCGGCATTTGTTGCTGTCATCGGCAAACCAAGCCTGTACAGGAAGGATGAAGCCAGCACCCCCATGGTTTCCGTCCGCGTGGAATCGATCAATGTCGTGGACAAGGACACCCGGGATCTCTGGGTGCTGGATACTGCCGCACGAACGCTTGACCGGATTGATATATTCAAAACGAGTACGGTGCCGGATGTAATAAAAGCAAAAGAGCAGTATCCTGCCATCGATCCGGCGATATTCCGGAGGATGGCATACGATGCACTGGCCCAGATCAAAATATAATCATTTTTTGCCTGTCTTGGGCAATGCCTGAAATAATTCCCCTTTTTTTAAACACGCAACCATGAGGAAACCTTATTTTATTGCGTACTAATCACTCATCGGTACCTATGGAACAAAAAGAACTGAGTGTTTTAATCAAAGACCTTGACACAAAAGTGCTCAAGGAAGAGGCCAAGAAACAGGGGCTCAAACTCGGGCGCTGTCCGACCAAGATGAGCATCGCAAAGATGCTGCCTGAGGAAACACTGAAAAAACTGGCAAAAAAGTGAGCGTAGAGATTTCTATTATTTTGAGTGGTGTTCCCGCTCCCACCGCTTCAATACTTCCGGCCCCTCAACAAACACGAGCCCGTGCTTGCGGGCATAGAGTTTTGCATCCGCTTTTGAGAGCGCATAGCCGGATTCGTCGTCCAGCATCTCGCAGATCGTGATCGCCGGGGTGATGCCTGCCATCTGCGCCATCGCGATTGAGAGCTCGGTCTGCCCTTTCCGCTGGTCGAGCAGCCCGTCAGCAGCCCGCAGGAGCGCCATGTGCCCCGGGGTACGGAAGACTTCATGGAAGTTCACACTGCCTCCATTAAGAGCCCGTTTTACCTGCTCGGCTATCGCGTTGACCGTCAGCGTCCGGTCGCGATCAGTGATACCGGTGAACGTATTCCGGTGGTTCACCCAGAGCGAGAATGATGAGTGGTTCTTTCTGTCATAGGGAATATCCCCGTCCCGTTCCGCCACGGCCATTGCCCGGAGGGCGTCGCTTGCAAACGGCAACCCGAGACGCTGGGCAGCAGTCGGGTGGACTGCCGTGCAGATCAGGCCACCGCCATCTTTACGCATCTGCACAATGTGACGGGGCGTAACCGCATCCGACCTGATTGCAAAATCCGTCTCCCCTTCCCGGTCGTCAAAATCATAGAGCAGGATGAACTTCCCGTCACGGAGTGCTGCGAGCGCCTCATCGATCACTGGTCCACCTCAACCGTTACCGTATCTGAGTCTTCCACGCCGAGTTTCCGGCGCAGGGCCATGGGTGCAATCACTTCAATGATATCTGCGGGGTAATGCGTTCTTCCCGGCATGACAATCCCGCAGGATATAGTCCCGATACGGCACGGGAGGCACTTGGCATCACCGAACGTCCGGCCATCGGTTGAAAAACCCTTGATCCGGATCCAGTTGAGCGCATCGATCTTCTTACGTACCGGTAAACTTGAGGAGGAGAGGCGTATGTTGAGCGTGCCCGGGTAGGGTTCAAACCCGAGATGGGTATTGAACTGCTGCCTGTACGGTTCCAGGCTCATGTAATATTTTCCCTCACCAATGCCGCTGACTACGGTGCCGTTCAGGACAAATCCTTTGTTATGCTCAGAAAAGATCCGGCTGTACTCCTGGTACTCCTTCCGGAGCTCCTCTTCACCTGTACCGGTCAGCGTCACATGCTGGCCGTCCGCAGCAATCGTCCGGGTAATAAAACCCTGCATTTCGAGCCCTTTCAATCGCCGGGATGCAGTCTGCGGGCTGATCGCAAGCATCTCACCGATGGACTGGGATGAGACAAAGATCGGGCCCTTGCAGCCGCCCCGCAGTGCAATTGTCTTGAGACACTGGAGATCTTCTGCTGGTATCATGCTTATCAAAATTGAGATGCTTATTATTTATGGGTTGCTCTCCGGACATTTCTCCGTCATGGTTCGTTCAATGTCGAATACATATTCGTTAATTATTTAATACTCCGGGTTCTTGGTAATGAGCATGAAATCCGGATTGCGGAACCAGCTTGCCGAAAAGATGGCAGGCGAGATAACGCTGGCGGACTCCCCGGGGCATGCGCTGAAAAAGTGGCGCATGAACTTTGAGATCGCACCAGGTATCCTTGCGGATCGTCTTGGTGTATCTCCCTCTGTCATCAGCGATTATGAGAGCGGCAGAAGAAAAAGCCCCGGCACCGCAGTTGTCGGCAAAATTGTCGACACAATCCTTACCATGGATGAGGAGAATGACGGGAAACATATCCAGAAATTTTCAACCATGCTCTTTTCCAATATTGAAGATGATGTGATCTATGACATCCACGAGTATGCCACGGCGGTCCCGCTCAAAGATTTCTCTGAAGCGATCGGGTGCACGCTGCTCTGCGGATCTCTGGACCAGGTCCTTTTTGGATATACCGTTGTGAACAGCCTGAATGCGATCATGCAGTTCTCATCGGATGAGTTCAACCGCATCTATGGGTGGAGCACAGAGAGGGCAGTGGTCTTTACGAATGTGTCGACCGGAAAATCGCCGATGGTTGCGATACGTGTAACACCCTTTAAACCGCGATGTGTGGTGCTGCAGGGAATCGAATCCTCTGATGTTCACCCCATTGTGGAGAAGATGGCAGAACGGGATCGCATCACGGTGATGTGCACGAGTATGGAAATTGACAAAATTGTGAGTTCATTGAGGGAGAAAGAATGGTAGGCATCATTACCTACGGTGTGTATATACCGAGATATCGTATCAGGGTCGAAGAGATTGCCCGGGTCTGGAACGCAAACGCCTCAGACATCACCGGGGGACTGGGGGTTTTTGAAAAGTCTGTCCCGGACCTTGACGAAGACGCAGCAACGATTGCTGTCGAAGCAGCACGGAACGCACTCCTGCGCCGGTATGTCGACCCCAAAGAGATCGGGGCTGTGTACGTTGGCAGCGAATCCCATCCCTATGCGGTGAAGCCAACCGCATGCACGGTGGGTGAGGCGATCGGTGCTACCCCCAACATGACCGCAGCGGATTTCGAGTTTGCCTGCAAGGCGGGCACAGCTGCAATCCAGACCTGCATGGGCATGGTCACGAGCAAAATGATCACCTATGGTGTTGCTATTGGTTCCGATATCGCACAGGGAGCCCCGAGCGATGCGCTCGAGTACACCGCAGCAGCGGGAGGCGCAGCATACGTGATCGGGCGCGATGATCCCATTGCCACCATCCACCACACCTGTTCGTTTACCACCGATACACCGGACTTCTGGCGCCGCGAGGGGCAGGACTACCCGCGTCACGGCGGGCGGTTCACGGGGGACCCCGGATATTTCAAGCATGTTGAAGGAGCAAGCCGTCTGCTGATGGAGCAGACCGGCAAGACTGCGAAAGATTTCGAGTACGCAATCTTCCACCAGCCCAATGCAAAGTTCCCGCAGAAGGTCGCAAAGACCCTTGGATTCACCCCGGAACAGATCAAACCGGGCCTTGTCGTTTCCCGGCTGGGCAACACCTATTCCGGTGCATCAATTATCGGGCTTGCGGCAACCCTCGACATTGCAAAACCGGGCGACCGGATCTTTGTCTGTTCGTTCGGGTCAGGCGCGGGCAGTGATGCGTTTGACATTGAAGTGACCGATGCGATCCTGTCAGATAAATTCCGGCGCGATGCAGCACCGGGCGTGGAGCAGCAGCTCAAAAATCCCCTTTACCTGGACTATGCACACTATGCAAAACACAAGGGAAAGTTCGTGATGCAATCATGAGAGACGTAGCAGTTATCGGGGTGGGATGTACCACCTTCGGCGAAAAATGGGAGAGTTCGTTCCGCGATCTCTTTGTGGAGGCAGGAGCACTTGCGCTTGAAGACGCCCAGCTGTCGGGCGAGAAGATTGACGCAATGTATGTCGGCAATATGAGTGCCGGCCGGTTCGTTGAGCAGGAGCACATCGGTGCATTGATTGCAGACTACGCGGGCATGGCAACACGCCACATTCCCTCAACGCGTGTCGAAGCCGCATGCGCATCCGGGGGGCTCGCCTTCCGGCAGGCCGTGATCGCAGTCGCGAGCGGCATGGAAGATATTGTTGTTGCAGCCGGCGTAGAGAAGATGACCGATGTGGAGCCGGGCGCAAGCACCGACATGCTCACGGGTGCAGCCGACCGCGAGTGGGAAGGCTTTGTGGGTGCAACGTTCCCCGGGCTCTATGCGATGATCGCAACCGATTACATGCACCGCTACCCCCTGACGCGCGAGCAGCTTGCACTGGTTGCGGTGAAAAACCATTACAACGGCGCCCGCAATCCCATCGCCCAGTTCCAGCAGGAGATCACGATTGAAACCGTGCTGAGATCCACGATGGTTGCCGAGCCCCTGCGGCTCTTTGACTGCTCGCCCATCACGGATGGGGCAGCAGCGGTGATCGTAGCACCACTCGACCGCGCCCGCGAGTTCACGGACACGCCGATAAAGGTGCTTGCGAGTGCCCAGGCAAGCGACACGATCACCCTTCACGACCGGCGCGACATCTCGACCCTTGACGCATCCGTGGTCGCAGGGAGGAGGGCG
>Ga0315287_10003340_pt1 | contig 15468 bp, 12 predicted proteins | sample YL17G11_0_MG_FD_205037 | JGI IMG/M metagenome (GOLD analysis project Ga0315287, IMG submission 205037) | Sediment microbial communities from Yellowstone Lake, YNP, Wyoming, USA - YL17G11_0 | ecosystem: Environmental > Aquatic > Freshwater > Lake > Sediment | place: USA: Wyoming | collected... | reverse complement strand
CAACCCCGTCACGTTCGAGGTGAACTATCCCGCCGCCGGCACGTTCGAGGTGCTTGTCTCCGGCGTCTCCGGCTACGGCGGCGCGGGGCTCACGATCTCGCTCGACGGCGCCCGAGCTCTCGCCGCCGACTTCCCCGATACGTCACCTGACGCTCACCAGACCATGCGCCAGTACGACGGCTCCCATTCCATAAACGTCCCCGCCGGCCCGCACACCATCGTCGTCGAAGACACTGGCGCCGACTGGTTCAACGTTTCCTACCGCCTCACCAACTACCTCCGCGGGCCGAACCTCCGCGTCCTCGCTCTGGCGAACGCCACATCCGGCCTGGTATGGGTGCAGAACAGAGACCACACCTGGTGGAACCACCGCAGCGGCATCTCTTCCCAGCCCATCAACCCCAGCGAGATCACCCTCGGCGGCTTCACCCCCGGCGCCTATCGCATCGAGCAGTGGGACACGACCACCGGAGCCGTCGCGAACACGGTCACCTATACATCCTCCGATGGCTCGGTCGTCATCACCACCCCCGCTGGTCTCACGACGGACGTGGCCTACAAGATCCGGAAGCAGTGAGTTCCTCTATCCGTTGGGCAGGGGCTTGCCCCTGCCACACATGCCGTTGCGTCGGTACTTCAGTGCCGACGCCGCGCCGTTCCCTCCGACTCCTCGACTTTTCGCCTCTTCGACTCCTCGCCTCTCACACAAACTGCGACAGATACCGCTGCCCCTTGATGAACCCCTCCTCCACACCAAACGCGCCGTCTTCATGCTCGATGCTCAGCACATCATCGTATCCGATGCTTCGCAGCCGCGCGATGTAGACGCCCCAGTTCACGTCGCCGAAGCCGGGGATGACGTATCGCCACCAGCCCCTGGACTGGTTCCCCACCCACCGCAGCACGTGCTGCTTCACCTCAGTGTCCTTCGCATGGGTGTGAAAGATGCGGTCCTTGAACTTCTCCACCGCTTCGAGGTAGTCAATGCCCTGGTGCAGCAGGTGCGACGGATCGTAGTTCAGGCCCATGTTCGCGTCCGGCACCACTGTAAACACCTGCTCCCAGTCCGCGAGATTGCGGATGTTCGTGGCGAAGTAGTTCTCGAACGCGATCTTGATTTTCTTCTTCGCCGCGTACTTCGCCAGCGGTCGGAACACGCCGGGGTAGTCCTCATCGATCGTCTGCGTGCGATCCTTGCCCGGCATCGGGAACCCGGCGAGCGTGCACACCACCCCCACTCCCAACGCGGACGCCGCATCGATCACGCTCTCCATCGCCTCGATCCGCGCCGTGCGCGTCTTCGCATCGGGCTCGAGCAAGTTGTTGTAGTACGCCAGGCTCGAGATGCGAATGCCGGCCTTCTTCAGCGCCGCATTGATCTTCTTCGCCTTCTCGGCCGACAGCTTCGCCGTATCCAGGTGCCTACCGCCAGGCTCGGCGACCACTTCCAGCGCCCCAAACCCATTCTCTTTTGCGAAACCGATGATCCACTCCAGCGACTTGTCCGAGAACGGCCCCGTCAGCAGACCGACATGCATGTATCCTCTCCGATCTCCGCGCCGTCAGTGAACGCGGTTGCGTCGGTACTTCAGTGCCGACGCCCCCGCGCCTTTCATCGGCGCTTCTTGGTGTTTCTGGGACTTCAGTCCCGAAACCGCATGGCCCCGCGCCACTGTCATTGCGAGGGTGGCAGAGCGCCGGAGGCGCTCGACGACCGTGGCAATCTCGCCGTTCCTCCGACTCTTCGCCTCTTCGACTCCTCGCCTCTTGCCGTTGCGTCGGTAGTTCACTGCCGACGCCCCTCCGTCTCCGTTCGTCAGGAGCTTGCTCCTGACCCGACCTACAGCACCCCGTACTTCTCGAACACCTCCCGCAGGCTCTTCCCCTCCAACAGCTCCTTGCGGGAGAGCGACTCCTTCCCTACCTTCTCCTGCGCCAGCGCCAACGCGTCCTTCTCCGCCTCTCTCGGCACCACCACAATCCCGTCGAAGTCAGCGAAAATCAGTTCCCCCGAATGCACCAGAACCTCACCGCACCGCACCGGAACATCGTACGCCATCACCCGCCCCCGGCCCTGCGAGTCCACCGGCTTGATGCCGGCGCAGTACACCGGAAACCCCATCTCGATGATCTTCACGCAGTCGCGGACCTGGCTGTCGCAGATGCACCCGACCGCGCCCCTGCGCTTCGCTACCGTGCTCATCAACTCGCCCCAGGGCGCGTTCGTGCCCGCGGAGTCCGTCGAGTGCACCGCCACATCGCCCGGCCGCAGCGAGTCCATCGCCTCGATCTCCAGCCCGTACGGATCATCCTCGACTACGTAGTCCGTTTCCATCCACCGGAACGTGCGAGCTCGCCCGACGAACCCGCAGGCCGTGATATCCGGCAGCAATGGCCGCAGTCGCTGGTGCATCGCCTGGTTTCGGAATCCGAGCGAGTCGAGCACATCGCAGAGCGCCGCCACGTAGAGTCGCTCCCTCACAAACGCAAAGACCGCTTCATCGCTCTCAAACATACTCCGGCGCTCCCTCGGCGCCCTCCCACACGAAGGGCTCCATTACCTGGAGAATCCTGATCTCAATGTCAGGCGCCTCGCGAGAGAGGAAGAAGACGAACGCTTCCGGGTTCTCGGAGTTCGCCGCCATCACGTCGTAGTGGTTTGGGATCGCGTAGCGCGGCCGCACCTTCTGCGTCAGCTTCGCCGCCTGGTGCACGTTCAGGTTCCCCCATTTCCCGTTGATGCACGTGAGCAGCACCTCGCACTTCGGCGCCGCTGCCAGCAGCACGTCAGAGAAATCCGTGTCGGCAGTGTGATACACGCTGCGGCCGTTCTCGAACTGCACCAGGTACCCCGCAGTATCGATCGCTCCCGGCTCGTTCGGTATCGCGTACACACCCGTGAGAGTCACGCCGTCGACGACCGCGGTCTCGCCGCTGTCAACGCGCCGAATGTTGCGCTCAGGTATGCCCAGCTTCGCCAGCTTCCGGCAGGCCAGCCGAGGCCCCACGAAAACCGTCTCCTCCTTGTGCCGGTAGCCCGCTATCGTCTCCGGGTCAAGGTGATCGGTGTGGTCATGCGTGACGATGTAGATATCGGTCTTCAGCTTGTCCGGCGCAATCGGGGTAGGAAACCGCCGCGTCGTCCCGGGATCGCCGTGACCCGCGGAGTCTGTGAGATACGGGTCGATGGTGACGGTCTTGCCGCACGACCTGATCACATACCCCGCCTGCCCCAGAAACCACAGCCCGGCATCCGCTGGTTTCAACTCATAGTCGAGTATCCGCTTCACCCCATCTCCCTTCAGATCGACCGTTGGGCAGGGGCTTGCCCCTGCCACCCGCGGTTGCGTCGGTACTCTCGCCCTACGAAGCCTTGGCGAAGGAGGGTCAGCCCCGAACGCCGTTCTGCTTCCCTCCGACTCCTCGACTCTTCGACTCTCACGCCACCCGATACTTCGCCACCATCTTCTCGTCTATCTCCACACCCAGCCCCGGCCCCTCCGGCACCGGCAAGTACCCGTCCGTCATCTTGATCCGATTCTTGCACAGCTTGTTCAGCAGCGACGCCGACGACACGTTGTTCTCGATGTAGAGCGAGTTCATCAGGTACGCGTTCAGGTGCAGTGACGCTGCTTTCAGCACATCCGTCAGCCATGCGTGGGGCGCGCAATCGATCTGCCGCCGCATCGCCATGTCCGCGATCTGCTTCCCCACCGTCAGCCCGCCACAGCGCGATAGGTCGGGCTGCAGGACGTCCGCTCTTCCCTCATCCGCCAGCCGCTCGAACTCCGCAATGCCCGACAACTGCTCCCCCGCCGCCAGACGCAGCGTCATCGTCTGTTCGGCCACTCTGGCATAGCCCCTGAAGTTCTCCGGATGCAGGAAATCCTCGAACCAGTACACTCCCTGCTCTTCCAGCGCGATCGCCAGCCTGATCCAGTCCCTGACGGAGCGCGCTCGGAACGGGTCATCATAGCCGACGCCGTACCACCCGCCGTCAACCATCAGCTCGACATCCGGCCCCACCTCCTGCCGCGCCGCTTTCACCAGCTCGATGTCGAGAGCCAGATCGCGCCCGAACACGCCCCAGCCGAACTTGATCGCTTTGAACCCATGCCCGAGGTACTCCGCTGCCGCTCGCTTCATGTCATCCGGCGTCGGCCGAAAGAGCGTCGACGCGTATGCCTTCACGCGGTCCCGGTACTTCGCGCCCAGCAGTTTGCAGACCGGTTGCCCGAGCGCCTTGCCCGCGATATCCCACAGCGCGATGTCAGCGCCGCTGATCATGTGCATCCCCGCGCCCTGCCGGCCATAGTAGGCCATGAAGCGGTACATCTTCTGCCACAGTCGCTCGCGCTCCAGCGGGTCCTCGCCGACGAGCGCGCTCCGCACCGACTCGAACCCGATCTGTCCGCCCGACGGCGCGTCGACGATCGCTTTGCCCACATGCGGCTGCGTCTCGACATCCGACCAGCCGACAATTCCTTCGTCGATCGTTATCTTGATCAGCGAGATGAACCGGACGCCATGCACCTCCCCCGCCGCCTTCGGGTCGGGGTAGTCCTTGCCGGTATCCAGCACCATCGCCTCGACATCAGTGATCTTCATCTATGTGTCATCCCGAGCGGAGCGAGGGATCACGCCTTTCCATCTGTGTGCATCCGTGTTCATCTGTGGTTCCACTCCCGAATCCTCAGAACGTCAACGCCACCTTCATCGCCGCGGCGTGCCGGCCTGCCGCCACCTCGAACGCCTCCCGGTATCGCTCGACCGGAAACCGGTGCGTCACCAGTTCTCCCAGACGCAGGCTCCCGTCGGCCAGCAGCCGCGCCGCGTCATCGAGCATGTTCAGGTCATTGCACGCGCCCACGATCTCGAGTTCCTTCACGTGAAGCGGGAACAGATCGATCGGTGTCGCGCCCAGCACCGCCGAAAATACCACCAACCTCCCCCGCGGCGCGAGCAACTCCAGGCCTTGCGTGACCGCGTTCTTCGACCCCACCGCGAGGATCACCGCGTCGTATCCCACGTCCTCCGCCGCATCCCGCAAGGCCGCCGCCGGGTCTGCCATCCCTGTCGTGTTCACCCGCGTCGCGTCCCCGGCCAGCCCGAGCCGGAAGTCGTGATGACCCGCAATCACCAGCCTGCTCAGCCGCAATCGTCCGGCCAAGCGCGCCATCAGCACGCCGAACGGCCCATCCCCCACGATCAACAATCGGTCCCCCGCGCTCACCCGCGCCCGCGCCAGGGCTTCCAGACACACGCATATCGGCTCCGTCAGCGCCACCGTCGCCAGGTCGGTCTGCTTCGACACCACCCGCGCCCGGTCAACCCGCACTACGTAGTACTCCGCGAAGGTTCCCGGCATGTCCAGCGCGAAGTGACCCATGTTCAGGCACAAATGCCCGAGCCCGTGCGCGCAGCTCCGGCAGCGTCCGCACGGGTGGACCGGATGAGTCGCTATGTGGTCACCCACGCTGAACCCGGTCACCGCCGAGCCCACCTCCGCCACCACGCCCGCTCCTTCATGTCCCATCACCGTCGGAAGCGCTATGCCGAACGGATTCTCGCGAATGTCGTTCAGGTCGGATGTGCAGATCAGCGCCGCGCCCGTCTTCACCAGCATCTCGTCGTCGCCATGGGTCGGCTGCGCCGCTTCCACCAACTCGAGCCGGCCGATCTCCTCCAGCCGCAGCGCCCTCATGTGTCGATCCCCAATAGCCCGAGCGCGTCCCGCGCCAGGATCTCCTCGACCGCTGCCTCCGATACCCGCGGCAGCCCGCTCTCGCCGATGATGTGGTTCACATTCCGCACGCCCGCGACGGACTCGCTCGCTTTCGTAAACGGGTAGTCTGTCCCGAACAGGAGCTTGTGCGTGACCCTGTACTCCTGCGCCGCGATCATCAGATTATAGAACTGCCACGGCCTGTAGTACAGCGCGGCAATGTCAGCGTACACGTGCGGGTGCTTGCGAATCACCACCAGGCACTCATCGCAGAATGGGTGGCCGACGTGGGCCAGCACCATGCGCAACTCCGGGTGCTTGATCGCCACCTCGTCGAACAGCCACGGCCGCCCGTACTCCAGCCGCGCCCCGTGGTTGAATGTCGTACCCGTGTGGAAGATGACCGGCAGCCCGTGCCGTTCGCAGTACCCATAGATCGGCTCGCAGCGGTGGTCGCGCGGGTCGAAGTTGGCGTAGATCGGCCCCATCTTTACTCCCCGCAGCCTCAGCCGTTCCGCCCCCTCGCGCAGTTCCTCCAGATGGCCCGGCTGTGTCGGATCGCACGACGCGAACCCCACCAGCTTCTCCGGCGCTTGCTTCACGAATTCCGCCACGTACTCGTCTGGAACCCAGTACCCCGTCGCTCGCCCCTTGAGGCCGAACACCACCACCTTCTCGAACGGCGCCATGTCCTCCATGAACGTCTCGAACCGCACCGTCAAATCGAGCGGATAGCCGCGCGACAGATCCGTCTCCCGAACCGTTGCCGGATCGAAGTGCAGGTTCTGATCCCAGACGTGCGCATGGATGTTCTGCATACGTGACCTCACGGCAGCACGCCATGCGCCTTGATCGCCAACCGCTGCTGCATCGGCACGAACGCCTCCGCGTGCGCGCAGCCCGTCAGATCGCCGCGATAGCGCGACTTGATCGCGCACATCTCGCCGATTCCCGTCCCGAGCGACACCTTCGTCGCCTCTTCCTGCGATACGTGACAGCTCAGCAGTTCAGTCTTCCTGCGCTCGAACTCCGTGATGTCCACGTAGTATGTCGCGTTGAACTCGATCGGCCCGTGTGGTTCGATCATGAAGATTGCGGGGTGCGCCGCAAGCGGCGCCGACTGCGTCGGCAGCACCGGCAGTGGCGACTGCATCGCGCAGTGCCGCACCAGCAGATTCGTGGTGATATGGTCGAGGTTGTAGTCCTTCTCGTAGTGCGTGAAGATCACATCCGCCTTCGTCGCGCGGATCGCCTCGATCAGCTTCATCCGCACCTCGGCCGTGTCGTATAGGAACTCATCGTGCTCGCGCAGGTTGATGTACTTCCCGCCAACCGCCTTCGCGAGCGCGCTCATCTCCTCGTGCCGGATACCCGCGGCTTCCTCGCGCGCGATCTCGGGCCGCTGCGTGAATCCCTTCGAGCCATCCGTGAGTGTGATGAACCACAGCGCATCCCCCCGCGCCTTGCACTTCAGCATCGTCCCCAGACAGAACATCTCGTCGTCCTGATGCGCCATCACCGACACGACGTTCATATCTCTCCCCTTTGTGTAGCGCCGTAGTTCTCCGGCAGCCCCCACCGCTCCTGTCCCCGTGCGGCTTCGGCGAAGCCGAAACGCACGGCCAAGGATGCCACGAGCAGTACCGTGGCGTCCGCCCCCCTGATTCCGCTTCCCATCCGGCTCCTCGCCCCATGCAGGATTCCTCCCTCCCGCCCCTAATCTAGCCTCACTCACCTCACATCGAAGCGAGGCCACACATGCCGAAATGGTCCATATCCCTGTTCGCGCTCTCTCTCCTTGTCTCCGCGCTCAGCCTCACGTCGAGCTGTCGCGGCAGCAGCTCCGCCGCGTTCCCTGCGTTCACCTGGGAACCCGTCGGCCTCTCCGGCGGCGGCGGCATGTTCTCCCCCGCCATTAGTCCCACCGACCCGAACCTGATGATGCTGAGTTGCGATATGTCCGGCGCGTATGTCTCCGAGGACGGCGGCCGCCACTGGCGCATGATCCATCACCAGCAGCTCCAGGGCAACACCCGCTGCCGCCCCGGCTTCCATCCCAAGGACAGGAACATCATCTACATGGCCGATGGCTGGGGCGGCGGGCTCAAAGTCACCCACGACCGCGGCAGCCATTGGGAAGCCATCGGCGATCTGCCTGGCACCCCCACCGGCCAGATCTACATCAACCCCGCCAATCCGGCCCTCATATTGACCAGCGTTGAGGACAGTGTCTACCTCTCGCGCGATGCCGGCAAGCACTGGATGAAATGCGACGGGCCGGTCGGCGCCGCCGTCGGGTTCTTCGCCATTGCTCGATCCATTGTCGCTGCCACGTCTCAGGGCGTCTGGCGATCCGATGATGCGGGCGGGACGTGGACGAAGAAGACGGACGGTCTGCCCTCCACCGAAATCCAATCGTTCGCGGGCGGAGCGAAGGCCCCTCTTGCCATGCTCTACTGCGCCGTCCCCAGCAAAGTCGAAAACGGCCGGTTCATCGGCGGCGCCTACCGTTCCCGCGACCTCGGCGACCACTGGGAATCGGCGATGGGCAGCGGCATCAACAAGGATACCAAGGCCTACGATGAATGGGCCGAGGGCTCCATTCCCCAGTACCATCACGTGCTCGCCGCGAGCTCGAACCCCCGCGTCGTCTATGCCTTCAACAGCAGCACCGGCTTCTGGCCCCCGCACTTCGCCACCGTCTATCGCAGCGATGACGGCGGCGACAACTGGCGCGCCGCTTTCTTCCTCGACCCTCGCAAGGAGCATAACGTGGGCCCGGACTGGTTCACGGTATCGACCGGCCGCGCCGAGCCCTCCGTTCCTTTCGGCGCGGCTGTCGCCGACTCCGACCCGGACCGCGTCCTCTGGGTCGGGAACTTCGTCTACGCCACTCATGACGGCGGCAACTCCTGGTTCTGCGCCAACACCCTCCTCGCGCCCGGTCAGCAGTCCAAGCCCGGCTGCGAGTGGCTCTGCAACGGCCTTGTCATCACCACCACCTGGCACTACTACGTGGACCCGTTCCAGCCCAATCGTCACTACATCGCGTACACCGACATAGGCATGGCCCGCTCGGTCGATGCCGCTAAGACGTGGATCTGGTGGACCGAGAAGCAGTGGGCGCCCTGGAATAACACCTGCTACGAGATGGCCTTCGACCCCGACACCCCCGGCAAGATATGGGGCGCGTTCTCCAACGTTCACGATATTCCCAACGACAACATCATCTCCGGCCGCCACGGCTCCAAAGGCCCCGGCGGCGTCTGCCTCTCTACCGACTTCGGCGAAAGCTGGCCCCCGTTCGGCACGGGGCTTCCGATCGCGCCGGCGACGTCGATCGTGCTCGACCCGAAGAGCCCGAAGGGCAGCCGTACCCTCTACGTCTCGATCTTCGACCACGGCATCTTCAAGTCCACCGACGACGGCAAGACCTGGGTGAGCAAGAGCAGCGGCCTTGGCGCGCCCGAGAACATGCGCGTCTACCGCGTCGTCATCCACCCCGACGGCACACTTTTCGCGCTCATCACCGCCAAGCGTCAAGGCCGCGAGTTCCTCAAGAACGGCGTCGGCCTCTACCGTTCCACCGACGGCGGCGAGAGTTGGGAATGTGTCACCAAGTCCGTCGGCCTTCTCTGGCCGAAGGACTTCTCGCTAGACCCCCGCTCCAGCAAGACCATCTTCCTCGGCGCCGCCGATGCCGCAGGCCAGCAGCAGGGCGGCCTCTATCGCACCACCGACGGTGGCGCGACGTGGAAGCGCGTCGCCCGCGAAGGCTCCGAGCACTTCGGCGCCTACCTGGACCCCAAGCGGCCCGATTGGGTTTACATGACTCTCACGGAGGGCGCGCCCGGCCCGTCGCTTTGGCTGAGCACAGACAGTGGCGACACCTGGCGACCCATCGAGAGCTTCCCGTTCACGAATACCCAGCGCGTGCAGTTCGACCCGAACGACCCGGACGCCGTCTACGTGACCACCTTTGGCGGCAGCGTTTTCCGGGGTCGCATGAGCACGCCTTGATCCAAACGCCGAAGAGGAAGCGCTCGACATCTCGGCGAAACTTGTCTCTGCTCAGTGTCGTAGTTGATATCGGCGCATTTGGTGTTTCGGGACTTCAGTCCCGGGGCGGCTCCGCGCAGTTCGGAACGCCCCGAATGTTCAGCGGCATTCGTTGGTGCGCCCCCGTTGCGTCGGTACTTCAGTGCCGACGCCGCGGGAATCGTTGCTTCGGTACTCCAGTCCCGAAGCAACGCAACCGTCTGACGCGCGAAAGGTGAAAGAGCATGGCTGAAGCAAAGAATCCCTTCCATTGGCGCGGAACAGTCACCGACGCCAACTGCTTCGTAGGGCGAGAGCGGGAGCTGACGTCACTCTTCACCCGCCTGCGCACGATGGGGTGCGTCTCCATCGTCGGCGATCGGCGCATCGGCAAGTCATCGCTCCTTCACCAGGCATGGATGGCGGCACAGCCTCGCCTCGGCGCCGAATCCCGGCCGGCCATTGCCGACTTGCTGAGCGCGCGGCACCACACCCTCGAAGGCCTCCTGAATACCATCATGAAAGCGGTCACCGGCGAAGAGCGCCCGGTCCCGAACGGGCCGCCCGCCGCGAAACTCTCCGCATTCGAAGAGGCCGTGCGCCGCGCTCGCAGCTCGGGTTCGATGCCGATCGCGTTTCTCGATGAGTTCGAGGCGCTCGGGTCGCGCATCGAGCAGTTTGGTGATGACCTCCTCGAGTCGTGGCGCAGCCTCGCCAACGACGGCCAGATGGCCTTCGTCGCCACCTCCGCCCGTCCGCTCGACGAAGTGACACAGCAGTCCGGATTCACCTCCAGTTTCTACAACGTGTTCGCCCAGAGTCGCCTCGAGCAGTTCACCGAGAAGGAAGCGAAAGACTTCGCGCAGCGTGCCATCCGCCTCGGCAGGCTCGAAGTGGGCGACGAGGTCTTCATCCTGCGGGTCGGATGCTGCCATCCCCTGCGTCTGCAAGTTGCCGCGTGGCATCTCTTCGAGGCGAGACGGTCCGATCAGGTGGACTACGCCGCGCTGCAGCAGCACGCCGAGACGGAGATCGCCGGCATGATGGGCAAGCAGTAGGCCGACTATACCGTTGGGCAGGGGCTTGCCTCCGCCACTTCGGTGTCGGTGTCGGTGTTTCGGGACTCTAGCCCCGAAACCGCGGGCTGCCGGTGGCTCGTTGCGTCGGTACTTCAGTGCCGACGCCGCGTCTGAACCGTTCGGTGTTTCGGGACTTCAGTCCCGAAACCGTGGAAGGTCGGGGGCTCGTTGCTTCAGTGCCGACGCCGCGTCTGAACCGTCCGCCGGAATCGCGGCCGCAAGACACGGGAGGAACTCACCACTGTGTGGGCCTATGAGCTCATAATCAACCTCTACCGCGTCTTCTGCCAGCCGACATCATTCTCGGCCCAAGCCCGGGAGATGGGCTTCAAGCGGCGGGGCAGCTTCATGGTCCGCATGGCCCCGGTCATGCTCATCACCGCTGCCCTCACCGTCGGCAGCCTCTCGGTCATCCTCCAGACCATCGGCTTCATCTTCCATTGGCGCCCCCACGGCTTCTGGTGGATGCCCGCCATCTGGAGCATTCTCGCCGGCGTGGCCGTCGGCTCTTTCTGGTCGGTGACCGCTGGCACCGCCGCCGGGTTCGTGTGGGGGCCGGCGCACTGGCTCATCGGCAGCGTCCTACTGCCCATCTTCCACACCATTCCGGACGGTACGAAAACGCTGATCGGCGTCGGCGCTCCTCTCGGCCTCGCGCTCGGGGTTGGCATGGGTGTGACCATCGGCACCCGAAAAGGCGCCCTATGGGGACTCATCCTCGGCGCGCTCTTCGGCATCATCAGCAGTGCCACCAACCCGCTGCCCGGTCTCATCGCTTTCGCCTCTGCGTTCCTCTTTGGCTACTTCCGCCTCGAGTGGTACGCAGTGGACGTCGAGGTGACGCTGCTTCAGCTCGTTCGCGCATATCACCGCCCCGCTCGCGCCCGCGCCTACCTCCACGGGTCGCCCATCTACTGGCGCGAGCCCATCTGGCCGCCCCTGCTCGGGCTGCGCTCGTTTCTCCGCCTCATCGGTGACCACGACTACCAGGCAGGCGTAGATGAGTGCCTGTTCGTCATCTCGGAGCGCCCGACCCAGGCCCAGGTCGCCCGCGTCGCCCTCATGCATGTCGTCACTCGACACCTCGCGCGCCTCGATACCATTCAGAAGATCGCCACCGCGGGCGCCGAAGTAGAGCGGCCCGTCGCGCAGGGCGTGCAACTGCCGGAGATGCTCCAGGCGGCGCTTCCCGAGCTCTCTGTGCTCACGCGCTTCGCCGAGCAGCACCTGAGCGCGACCCTCCCCTACAACCGCCGCCGCGCGCTCCAGCGTTTGAGCGAGGGCGCCGACGATCTCGGCCGCCGGCTCGCGCTCGAGGATGGCCCGGTCCCCCGCATGCTCCTCAGCGTCACCCGCGCCTGGCGTGATATCGCTCTCGCCAGACTCGACGAGATCGCCGCGGCCGATAAGTCCGCCGGTTTCGTGCATAATCCATTTGTCTTCGGACAGCCCATCGAGGAGACCGAGACCAACCTCTTCGTCGGCCGGCGAGACGTGGTGCGTGAGATCGAGGTCAGCCTGCTGGGCGGGTCTGCGAAACCCACCCTCGTGCTCTGGGGCCCCCGGCGCATGGGCAAGACCTCTGTGCTCCTCCAACTGCCCCGCTTGCTCGGCAGCGAGTTCGTGCCCGCGTTCCTGGACGCACAGGCCATGCAGGTCCGCGAGAATGTCGGCGCGTTTTTCCACAGCATCACCGCATCCGCCTCTGCAGCACTCCACCGCCGCGGCATCCCCATGCCCAGCCTCAGCGCGGCCGACCTGGCCGAGAATCCCTTCTCCGTGTTCGCCGCCTGGATCGAGAACGTGGAGGAGCGACTCGGTTCCCAGCGCCACCTGCTGCTCTGCCTCGACGAATTCGAGCGGCTCGAAGCCTCCATCCGCGAAGGGCGATTGCCCCAGGAGTTGCTGGACCAGTTCCGCCACATCATCCAGCACCACGCCCGCATCGTCTTGCTCTTCGCCGGCTCTCACCGCCCCGACGAAATGGTGCTCAACTGGCCCGACATCCTCATCAGCACCAAGCTCATCCGCGTGAGCTACCTCCACGAACAGGAGGCGCGTCAGTTGGTCACCCAGCCTGTTCCGGAGTTCGAGGTGAGCTACACCCCGGAGAGCGTGGACGGGATACTGACGCAGACGCGCTGCCAGCCCTATCTCATCCAGGCTGTCTGCTACGAGCTGATCAACCACCTCAATATGGAGGGCCGAAAAGAGGCCACGGTCGCCGACGTGGAACTGGTGACCGAGCATGCCCTCGAGAGCGCGCATCTCTACTTCGCCGAGATGTGGCGCCAGCTTGATGAGAACATGAGATCAATCACGCGGGCAATGTCTCAGTCGCAGGGCGGCATCGATGTACCGCACCTCGCCGCTGAGATCTCCGCCGACCCGGAGGCGGTTGAGGCCGGACTTCGTACGCTCGCCGGCCGCAGCATCATCGAACACGACCCGGTCGGTCACTGGCGATTCCAGGTGCCGATGGTCGCCGAATGGGTCCGAACGAGAGGCGGTGGATGAAGCACGTCAAGGAAACGCTCTCACCCCGCGAGCGAGTCCGCCTCGCGCTCGATCACCAGGAAACGGATCGCGTCCCCATCTCCCTCATCTGCGGCGGGTTCGAGGGTACCACGGGCCCGAAGCTCACCCGGCACCTCGACCTCGACGGAGAGGGCCTCGCCCGCTGGCTCGAGCAGTACGTCGACGTTGCTGTTATCGGCGAATATCGCGGCACTGGTTCCGAGTACCGGGGTCCGAGCATGGGCCGGCGGACCGACGCATACGAGGACGTCTGGGGCGTCTGGCGGAAGGCGATCTCCTACGGCGACGCCGCCTACTACGAGATCGAGCACTACCCCCTCGCTGACGCGGAGGATATCGCTGACCTCGACCGCCACCGCTGGCCCCAGGCCGACTGGTGGGACTACTCGCTCCTCCCCGACCTTCTCGCCCGCGCCACCGCCCGACGCGACTATGCGCTCTGCATCATCAGCGGCAATCCCTTCGAGCGCACCTGGTGGATGCGCGGGTACGAGCAGACGTTCATGGATATGATCGAGCGCCCGGAGTTCTTCCACGAGATCATGACCCGTGTCACCGATTTCCACATCGCCTGCACGCGCAAGACCCTCGAGGCCGCGGGTCGCGAGGTCGAGCTGAGCTTCACCGGAGATGACATCGCCGGCCAGCGCGGCCTGATCATGTCGCTCCCGATGTGGGAGGAGCACATCAAGCCCTATCACCAGCGCCTGAACGCGGTCATCCACGAGTACGGCTCGAAGGTGATCTACCACTCCGACGGCGGCGTCATGGACGCCATCCCGGGCCTCATCGACATGGGGATCGACGTTCTCCAGGCGCTCCAGTTCAGCGCCGACGGCATGAACCCGGGGGTGATGAAAGCGAAGTACGGCGACCGCCTCTGCTTCGAGGGCGGCATCAGCGTCCAGACGACTCTCCCCTTCGGCTCAGTCACCGACGTGGAAAACGAAGTTCGGGACTACATCCACACCCTCGGCCGCGGCGGCGGCTATATCCTCGGCCCCTCCCACGCCATCCAATCCGGCACCCCGCCCGAGAACATCGTCGCCATGTTCGAAACCGCCGCCAGCACCCCGATGACCGCCTGATACCGTTGGGCAGGGGCTTGCCCCTGCCACTCGTCGGTTCCCGATGTTTCGGGATTTTCAATCCCGAAACTGTCGTTGCGTCGGTACTTCAGTGCCGACGCCGCGCCTGATACCGTAGGGCAGGAGCGTGTCTCCTGCCCCGCACGAGTTCTTCGCGCGCCCAACGCAGCCGACCCGAGGGAGGCGACTCCCGTCCCTCCGCCTCCTACCCCCCGTTCACCATCCCCCGCGCCCGCTCGATCTGCTCCCTCACCCGCTCCGGCGCGGTGCCCCCCGGCGACTTCTTCGCCGCCATCGCGCCCGTCGGCGTGATGTACTGCACGATGTCATCCTCGAACTCCGTCGAGAACGAACGCCACTCCGTAGGCGCAATATCCTCGAACTCGATCCCCTCTGTCTCGCAGTGCTTCACGATCTGACCCACGACCCCGTGCGCCTCGCGGAAGCTCAGCCCCTTCCGTACCAGATAGTCCGCCACCTCGGTCGCGGTCGAGAACCCGCCCCTCGCCGCCTCCGCCATGTGCGCCGCGTCGAATGTCGCCGTCGCCAGCATCTCCTTCGTCACGTCCAGAGACATGGCCAGCGTGTCAACCGCCTCGAACAGTCCCTCCTTGTCCTCCTGGAGGTCGCGGTTGTACGTCAGCGGCAGCGCCTTGAGCGCGGTGATCAACCCGACCAGCCGGCCCACCACCCGCCCCAGCTTCCCGCGCACCAACTCCGCCGCGTCCGGGTTGCGCTTCTGCGGCATGATGCTCGACCCCGTGCACCACGCGTCATCCAGCCGGATGAACCCGAATTCGCTCGTGGACCAGAGCACGATCTCGCCGCAGAGCTGCGCGAGATGGCCCATGCAGATCGTAGCGTCGCCCAGGAACTCCAACACGAAATCGCGATCGGACACCGCGTCCATGCTGTTCGAGCACAGGCCCACAAAGCCCAGTTGCTTGGCGACGTACTCGGGATCTATCGGGAAGCTCGTCCCGGCCAGTGCCGCCGCGCC
>Ga0315287_10003339_pt1 | contig 15468 bp, 13 predicted proteins | sample YL17G11_0_MG_FD_205037 | JGI IMG/M metagenome (GOLD analysis project Ga0315287, IMG submission 205037) | Sediment microbial communities from Yellowstone Lake, YNP, Wyoming, USA - YL17G11_0 | ecosystem: Environmental > Aquatic > Freshwater > Lake > Sediment | place: USA: Wyoming | collected... | reverse complement strand
GGTGAACATCGCGCTGGTGAACGAGCTGAAGACCGTCTTCGACCGGATGGACATCGACATCTGGGAGGTCATCGAGGCGGCCAAGACCAAGCCCTTCGGCTTCATGCCCTTCTACCCGGGGCCGGGGTTGGGCGGGCACTGCATCCCGCTCGATCCCTTCTACCTGTCCTGGAAGGCGGCCGAGCACGGACAGTGGGCCCGCTTCGTGGAACTGGCCGGCGAGATCAACACCAGCATGCCCAGGTGGGTGGTGGCGAAGGTGGCGGAGGCGCTGAACGGAGACTCGAAGGCGGTCAGGGGATCGCGGATCCTGGTGCTCGGCCTGGCCTATAAGGCCAACATCGACGACGACCGCGAGTCGCCGTCGTACGAGATCATCGAGCTGCTCCAGGAGTCGGGCGCAGTGGTGGACTACTGCGACCCGTTCTTCCCGTCGACGCCGAAGACCCGCAAGCGGGAACTGAGGATGGTGTCGGTGGCCAAAGACAACGCCGCCTGGCGAGGCTACGACGCGGTGGTGGTGTCCACCGCCCACGACCAATTCAAGGACCCGGCGCTCTTCGAGGGACTGCCGCTGGTGGTGGACACGCGAAACCTGGTCCAGGGGCTCTTCCCGGATGGCGGCGGCCCGAAGCGGGTGGAGAAGGCGTAGGAATAACCAAGAACCGGAGAACCCACCATGAAGAAGACGCTCGCCGCTGTCGTGCTCGCCGTCCTCCTCGCCCCCACCGCTCAGGCCGCCGGGCCCGCCGATGCCTTCCAGGCCAAGTGCGCCGCGTGTCACGGCAAGGACGGCAAGGGGCAGACCGCCATGGCACAGAAGCTGGGCGTGAAGGACCTGACGGTCACCAAGCTCTCCGCCGCCGACATCGGGAAGGTCATCACCAACGGCAAGGGCAAGATGACGCCCTTCAAGGGCAAGCTCTCCGATGCCGAGATCGGCGAGCTCTCGAAGTTCGTCGCCGGAGGCATGAAGTAGCCACTTCTCGGGGGTAGCCGCGGCCAGCTCGGGTGCCAGGGCGACGCGGGCCACCGAGTCGACCGGGGAGGTCTCCGGGACGACCTCGGCCCCGGCCGCCTCGAGCTCGCGGAAGCGCCTTGCGGCCGGGAGCACCCGGGATTCGAGCGAACCCAGGAATCCGTTGTAGGCCTCCACGGACGCCGACAGGTTCTTGCCCAGCCTCACGACGTGGGCGGCGAGATCGGAGACCCGTTTGTGCAGCTCGCGCCCCATCTCGGCGACGCGCTCGGCGTTCGCCGCGACGGTTTCCTGCTTCCAGCCGTAGGAGACCGCCTTGAGGCGCAAGATGAGCGTGGTGGGCGTGGCGAGGATGACCCGCCGCTCGGCCCCGACCTCGATGAGGTCCCGACCCTGCTCGAGGGCCGCCGAGAAGAAGGACTCGCCGGGCAGGAAGAGCACGACGAACTCGGGCGTGGGGCGACGCTGCTCCCAGTAGCTCTTCAGGGAGAGCGCCATCACGTGCTCCCGGACCTGCCGGGCGTGGTCGACGAGGAGCGCGGTGCGGCGCGCCTCGTCGGTGGCCTCGACGGCCTCGAGGTAGGCGGAGAGAGGCGCCATGGCGTCCACCACCACGGTGCGCCCGCCCGGCAGCCGCACCACGAGGTCCGGGTGCAGCCGCCCGTCGGCCGTGTCGACGGTGTGCTGCTCGGTGAAGTCGCAGTGCTCGGCCATGCCGGCGAGCTCGACGACCCGCTTCAGCTGGACCTCGCCCCAGCGGCCGCGAACTTGAGGAACCCGGAGCGCGCGAACGAGGTTCGAGGCCTCGGCGCGCAGCAGGGCCTGTGCGTCGCCGAGCGAGCGCACCTGCTCTCGTAGCTCCGAGTAGGCGCCGGCTCGCTTCTGCTCCATCGCACCCACCTGGGCCTCGAAACGGCCGAGGGCCTCGCGAACGGGGGCGACGAGCTCGCCGATGGCCTGCTGGCGCTTCTCGAGATCTCCCCGAGCCCCCTCCTGGTACTTCCCGAGGGCATGGCCGGCGAGCTGGAGGAAGGAGGCGCTCGACGCCTGGAGGGCATCGGCGGAGGGGCCTTGAAGGTTTCGCGCAGCCGCTCCGACGCGATGTTGCCCTCCGTCCGGGCGCGCTGCCCCGCCAGGGCCCACGCGACCGCGGCCCCGATGGTGAGGCCGAGGGGGAGCGCCAGGAGGAAGGTAGCGGGGTCGAGGTTCAAAGGAAAAGGCCTCCACCCGATCCGGCGTAGGAGGCCTTTCTCGTACCACCCGGGTCGGACACCGGTCCGGCGCGGGTGACGGTCAAACCCTCAGTCAGTGCGCGCCGCGCGAGGTCAACACGGCAGGAATGGTCTGGAAGCAGATCTGAACGTCCCGCCACAGCGACCAGTTGTCGATGTACTCGAGGTCGAGCTCCATCCACTCGTCGAAGCTGACGTTGGACCGGCCGCTCACCTGCCAGGTGCAGGTGATGCCCGGCTTGACGCTCAGCCGGCGCCGCTGCCAGCGCTGGTACTGGCGAACCTCGGCAGGCACCGGCGGCCGCGGACCGACCACGCTCATCTCGCCAGCGAGGACATTCAGGAACTGGGGCAGCTCGTCGATGGAGGCGCGACGGATGAACCGGCCGACCCGGGTCACGCGCGGATCGTGCTTCATCTTGAACACTGGCCCCGAGGCCTCGTTCTGCGCCCGCAGCGACTCCAGGCGGGCCTCGGCATCCACTCGCATGCTCCGGAACTTGTACATCTTGAAGGGACGGCCGTTCCAGCCAACCCGGACCTGCCGGAAGAAGATCGGCCCCGGCGACTCGAGCTTGATGGCAACAGCGGTGGCAAGGAGCACCGGCGAGAAGGCAAGAATGGCCACGGCGCTCGAGACCACGTCGAAGGCCCTCTTGAAGAGCAGCGCCACCTCGTCGGTCGGCGCGCGATTGAAGGAGAGCATGGGCAGGCCGTCGAGCTCGCCGAGCGCCACGTGGGCGCCGCCCACGTCGAAGAGGTCGAGACAGACGCGGGCGCCGGCCCCCTGCTCCTGGCAGAGGCGGAACGCGCCCTCCACGGAGGACAGCTGTTCGCGCGGCACCGCGAAGATCACCTCGTCGATGACGTTGTCGTCCAGGATCTGGCCGAGCTGGGAGACCGAACCCAGAACCAGTTCGCTCGGCGCACTAGCCCGGCCGTCCTCGTCGAGGATGATGTGGCCGGCGAACTCCAGTCCCCACTCCGGATGGTCTGCGATCGTGTTCACCACGTCGTGCGCCAGGTCGCCCGAGCCGACGACCGCGAAGACGCGGGTGTTGAAGCCGCTGCGCCGCGCCGAGTGGGCCACGTTGCGCAGCACGAGCCGGTTCGCCGCGAGGAAGGAAAAGGCGAGGGCAAAGTAGGTGGCGAAGTAGAGCCGGGACACGTCCTCGTGCAGGCGCAGGAAGAAGATGGCCGCGACGTGAAACAGTGCGACCGCGACGAGTGCCTTGCTGATGCGTCCGAGTTCCGGCCACACCGAGCGTGTGCGGAAGCTCTCGTAGACTCGGAAGAACCAGGTGGCGGCGATCCAGAGCAGCAGCGTCAGGGCCAGGAACGGCCCGTATTCGGGGAGCGGAACCAGCGGCCCTCTCGTGTGCACGGGCCAGAGATCGCGCAACTGGTACGCCGCCGGTACAGCGGCGACGATGCAGAGGATGTCAAGAAGACGAACGGTTCCTTCTACGACTCGGTTCTTCATGATGTGGCGAGCCCCCCGGCCGTGTGGACAACCGTAGGTAATCCGATCAGACGGAGGTTGGATGTCCCGTGACAGGTGTACGCGGTGGTAGGTACAAGGGGGGTGAGCTGGGATAACAGGCCAGAGACCAGGATCTTACCAGCGGCGGAGACTCAAATGTCCACAATCACGGGACATCCTGCCGCAAGGGAGCGTCGCTTTGCGCCCCAAAAGGGAAAGGTGGGACGTCCGCGAACTCGATTCCCGTGCCCCCTAAGGGGCCCAATCAGAGCGAGAACCGGTCGCGAAGCGCCAGCGAGAAGTACAATGAGAACTGGCGGAAAGCACCCATGCCGGCGGTCGCGCCCTGAAACTGGACCTGGCTATACGCGCCGATCGAGAGGATCAGGGGTCGGACGGGAGCATAGCTCGCGGATAGTCCCGCATCGCCGTATGACCCTGGCGACGCTGAAGAGTTGTTCGCCAGGGCGGCCGAGAGATACGCGCCGAGGTGCCAGGCGTCGGAGGGGCTCCAGTCGAGCGATCCCCTCAATGTGAACTGCTCGGAGGGAATGCGGATGTAGGCGTCGACGAAGGGCGCCAGAGCGGCCCCGAGGGAGAGGCGGACCGATTGCCGTGACTCCGCGACGTAATCGAGCCGGAAGCTGGCCACAGGGACGAGATGATGGGCGCCGGTCGGGCTTTCCACGTCACGGTTGGAGAGGCCCGGCCCGGCCGCCAGGGTGGTCTCGAGCTCGCTCGTCCAGGACTGCCGCCAGCTCTCGGTGAGCGTAGCGATGACGACATTGTAGTCGCCCACCATCATCCAGCTCCGGGCCGTGGCCGCAGTGGTGAGCGTCGAGGTACGGGACGCATCCCAAGCGAACGCTGCCTCGCCCAGCGGACCCCACATGCGGGGCTGGTTCGCCTGGCCGACGGGCCCGACGCCGCCGACATCGAAGTAGCCGCCGGCCAGCCGGATGCGACTCCGCGCCGAGAGCGTCCCATCGACCGCCATCCGCGTGTCGATGTCGACGTACGAGAAGGTCTGAAATGAGCGCACCGGATTCAGGATCGGCGGAGGCGGGCCTGGTCCGCCCGGTGTGGAGGACGGGTTGAGTTGCGAGTAGTCGCCCACGACGATGATGCCCGACGCGGTGACGGTCCAGAGCGGGGAAGCCCGCCAACTGGCGAGGAGCGTGGCCCGGTTCAGCACCGCCAGTTCGAAGCCCCCCACGTTGAACGGCACGGTGAGGCGCGGCGCGTAGCCGAGCGAGAGGGAGAAGCGGGGGCTCCCAACCTCCAGGGCGATCCCCGGGGTCACCTCAAGATATTCGCCCCAGGCCCTCACGGTGTCAGGGGTGGCGAGGACCTGAGCCCGCACCGCGGACATGAGCGCCACGTCCAGGAAGACACCGCGTATGGCGTCGGACAAGGCCCCGACCGACGGCATGTACGGGACGCCCGACAGGTCGGTGACGTCGTATGGGACGCCCGACAGGCGGATGACATGGTCGGACCCTGTCGGTTGCCGGAGTTCCTCGGGCGCGGGTGGCTGTCCGGCGGGCGCCACGGCGCCCTCGCCGGTGCGCCGCTCACGCGAGCCGTCGGACTGACCGATGGCAAGCACCAGGACCGCGGTGGCGACGGGCAGTAGCAAGGTTACTCGACGACGACCACGTCACCGCCTTGCAGGCGGAAGGTGGCGGCGCGCCCCTCGAGCTGGGTGAGCGCGGAGTAAGTGAAGCGGATGCGCTGGGCACCACTGCCGTCGGTCTTCTGCCGGATCACGACGACCCCGTTTCGGTCGGCGAACGGCGTCATGCCACCTGCGATGGCCAGCGCCTGGAGCACGCCAGAGTCGAGTTCCAGAGGGTAGGTACCCGGCCTTGCGACCTCTCCCAGGACAGCCACGAGCAACGGACGAGACTCATCCAACGAGACGGTCACGATGGGATTGACGATGAAGTCCTTGAGTCGTCCCTGGATGCGCTTTCCCAGGACGGCGGGAGTCGAACCGCTCGCCTCGACGTCGTCAAGGAAGGGTAGGGAGATCTTCCCGTCCGGCCGGATCCGCGCCCTGGTGGAGATGGAGTCCTGGTTCCAGACCCGGATGCTGATCGTGTCGCCCGCCTGAAGAACGTACTCCCGGGTCGCCGGCGGCGACGGGGGAATGGAGTCTACGGAGACGAACTCCCCCGTGGTCTTGCAACCGGCCGACCCGAAATGGAGCAACAGGCTGGCGGCGAGTCGCAGCGCTGCGGTCTGGACCTTCACCGATACCTCCCTCGGGCCCCGGAGGGACCCACCGTGGCAACCGGAACACGATGCCGGTCGCAGGCTCAATACCATGATCCGGACTCACGCCGGCGCTCCGGCCCACGGGGACTTTCCCGTCAGCCAGCCACCGGGGCGGTCACCGAGCCCACGATCCGCTCCGCTCCGACGATATCCACCGTGCTCCTCAGGGAGTCGAGATCCATCGCGCCGACCCTGAACACGAGAAGGATGGCGTCCACCTCCTGGATCAAGTGCACGCCGGAAAGGCTTCTGACGAGGGAGTCCACCACCACCACGGCTCGGGACTTCTCCGAGACGGCGGCCGCCAGGTCCAGGGCGAGGCGTCTCGCCTCGGCGATGTCCACGCCCCGGGCATCGATGCGGCGCACCGGCGGGTCCGACGCCCCGGCCGCCGCGTGGAGCGCGTCCACCACTTCTTGCACCGAGATCCCGTGGTCCGTCGGGACGACGCCAAGTGAACCCCAATCGCAGGCGAGCAAGGCCCTCCACATCTCCTGGAGGTCGCGAAGGCCCTGCTGGGAAACGGGGCGGCCGGAATCGGTGGGCATCGGTCTCTCGGTCCCGTCTCCGGGGGGGGGGATGCAGTATAGCCGCGCCACAGGTCCGATTCGAAGGTAGAATGCCCTTTCTTGCCGGGGGGGGCGCGCGCGTGGCCGAGGAAGGTCGAACGAAGAGTACCGACCTGGTCGTCCGGGCCGAGAGTGCGCGGTACCGACGCGACCGCGTCCTGGAGAGCCACTATCACGCCCAGGAGAGCGGCTATCAGGAACTTTGGTTCACGCTGGCCCGGTCGCCCTGGAACTCGCTCGTCGTGGTGCCGGCCGACGAGGACGATTCCACGGCCGGGATCGCCGCGGCGCTCGCCGACATCGGGCGAAGGCTCCGGAACATGCCGGTGACCTTTCTGGTGATGGCCGGCGCTATCGACTTCGCGTCGGCGGGGAAGTTCGTGTCGGCAGTGGCCCGAAACGACGGCCAGGCCAGCGACGGGCCACCGGCCTCGCGGGTCGTCGTCGCCGTGCCCTCGGTCATCGGGGAACCGCTTGCGCTCGCCGTCACCGACGCCGCCGACGCGGTCGTGCTCTGCGTCCGGAAGGGGAGCACACACCGCAAGGCGGCGGCTCGCACCATCGAGCTGGTGGGGCGCGAGCGGATCTTGGGTTGCGTGCTGAGTTGAGCCGGTCGCGGGCCGCCCTCACTTCTTCGACGGCTTGCTCGCCGCTGCGCCCTTGAGCAGATCGACCACCGTCGCGGCGATGTTTTCGCCGTTGAAGTGGGACTCGACCCTCCGGCGGCCGTTCAGCCCGAGCCGGACCCTAAGCTCCCTGCTCTGCCGGAGCAGCCGGATGTGGTGGGCGAGCGCCGCGAGGTCATCCCTCGGAACGAGATACCCGGTCTTCCCCTCCTCGATGACGTCCACGATGCCCCCCACGGGCGTCGCGATCACCGGGAGGCCCATCGCCATCGCCTCCAGCGATGCGATCGAATGCGAGTCGGCGCGCGTTGGCAACACGAAGAGGTCGGCCGCCCCGAGGAGGGCCAGCATGCGAGGTGAGTTTGTCGTCACGTCGCCGTAGACGTGGACGTTGGCGGCGCGCGGCCCCGCGTACGCCATCGTCACGAAATGGAACTGGAGGTCTGCGAACTCAGGCCGCGCCGCCAGCGCCACCAGGAGATCGCCCCCCTTCCGCTTGAAGTCCGCGCCGACGAAGAGCAGGTTCAAGGGACGCTCCGGACCCGTCGCCTCTCGGTCCGGACAGATATACGTCCGGAGGTTGATGCCCGGGGGAACGACGGTGATCCGCTCCGGCGGGATCCCGTAGTCCTGGATCAGCGAGTCGCGGCAGCTCCAGGAGAGCGGGAGGAGGTGGAACGCCCGGTCGTAAACCCTCCGGACCAGCTCGTGCTTCACCTTGGAGCCGAGGCTCCGGGGATCGAAGGGCTGCTGGGCGTACCAGAGCTGGTGCTTCGCATACCACAGCGGGGTGCCGTCCAGCGCGACGACGTAGGGCACCCGGCGGCGGAACCGCCAGAGGAACATGCAGATCGTCTGCTGGAAGAAGTACGCCGCATCGAAGGAGGCCCCGGTCCTCTCGAGCCGGCGAATCTGGTCTCCGGTCACGAGCGAGTTCCGGATGGTGCCGGGGATCAACGGGCGGCGCGGACGTTGGTCCAGTCGGTTGCTCTCGGCGTCCATCTCGACGCGCAGCCAGGCAGAGTCCACGTCGGGTCGCCCGCGGATCGCGTCCTCGAGGTTCTGCAGGATCGTCCCGTTCCCGCCCGCCATGTAGGCCGCGAAGAGCAGGCTCGGCTTCTTGTCTGGACTCATAGCTGTGCCCTTCCCGTGCCGCTGATCTCGACCAGCCCGACATGGAGGAGGGGCCGTCGCCGAGTCGGCGATATAGCGAGCGGACGAGCCGCGACCTCCCAGTCTACCGCTCCCACCCAGCGCGGGCGAGACGATGTTCCGCGTGCCGACGACCAGCTCCGCGCCCCGGTAGAGTCGCCCGGCCATGAAGGCGTCATGGACGGCCGCGACCACGACCGCATCGAAGCCTGAGAAGGTGTCGGGGTGGAGCGGGATGCCGTGTCCCCCGAGCCCCGGCCCCGGGTAGTAGTAGGCCATGAACCCGAACGGCTTGGTCTCCGCGGCGCGGATCACCCCCCAGACGTCGACGCCGATCCGGTCGAAGATGCCCGTGAGTTCGCTCACGAGCGCGATGTTCACGGACCGGAACACGTTCTCGAGGAGCTTCGTGGACTCCGCGACGCGCGCAGGGGAGGCCAGTTGCACGGTCTGCAAGGGCACGCCGTAGAGGGTCGTGAAGTCCTTGCGGCCGGGGTCCTCGCACTCCGGCGAGACCGCGCGCAGGAAGTCCTTGCCGCGCGAGGCCGGAGGTCTCCAGGATCGGGCGCAACTCCTCGTTGGTGGTCCCGGGGCAGTCGTCGATTCCAGCACCATCAGTTGATGCCCGCGCAGCCGCTTCGCGATCTCCTGGCCCGTTGAATGGGTGGAGGAGTCGTCAGGCTCGCGGTGGAGGTCGGCGAGGTCGGGACGCAGGTAAGGATCTCGTCGCAGGCGGAGAGTCGCTCGCAGTCGGTCGTCGCCGTGTACCTGCCGCTTCTCGCCGCGGCCGTGACCCACTCCGGACCGATGTGCTTGATGTGCGACTCGCCGCGCGCGACGGCATCTATATCCCTCGGGTCCACGGCGAAGCCCACCACGCGAAGACTGGCCTCGCACAGCACGAGAGCCAGCGGCAGGCCAACGTAGCCCTGGCCGACCACGCCGACGACGGCGGTCCGCGCCTCGAGCTTCTCTCTGGATACCCTGCATTCGTCCCTCGCCCGGTCTGGGTGGGCAGGCGGAGATGTCGCATGGCTGCGCACATCTCGCCCGGCAACCCGTCGCAGCGTGCCATGATCCCGTGTCGGAGGGCCGAGGGGCACGCGCGCGGCGGCGGCCCCGTGCTTGACTAGAAGGTGTATCGCCTTCTAGAGAGAACGATGGACCTGAGGGACGAAGAGTGACGTCAGACACCGCGCGTCCCCGCGTCCGCACCACCCTCCTCGTGGTCCTCCCGGTCGTGCTGGCCTGTCTCGGCATGCTGGAGATCGGGCTGCGCGTGGCCGGCCGGCCGCCGTCGAGCAACACCGACGGCATCTTCGAGGAGTACGGTGACGGCGCGTACCGTCTCCAGCGAAACGTGTCCCGCCGCTCGACGACGCGGTCCTTCAGCTGCACCCTCAGCACCAATGCGTTCGGGCTGCGCGACCGAGGGCCGGGGAAGCGGGACCTGGCCCGGCCGTACTTGGCCTGGATGGGGGATTCGGCCACCTTCGGCAACGGCGTGGACTTCGAGGAGTCGTTCGTCGGCCTCTTCGGGGATCTGGCCGCGAGACGAGGGATCGAGGTGGTGAACCTGGCCGTGGGAGGGCACCACATCGCGGAGCAGCAAGACATGCTGCGCGAGTTCCTGGCGGTTGCGCCCCGCCCGCCCGAGCGGGTGATCTTCGTCTTCACGCCACAGATGCTCGCCCTGTTCGACAGGAGCTATCACGACCTCATGGTGAAGGAAGGCTACCTGTTCCCGAGGAAGGGCTGGCGCATTCCATACCTGGTGATGACCCTCGGGAACGCCTCGTCCGCCTACTGCTTCTTCCGCGACGCCGTCCGCAAGTTGCAGTACCGGTGGATGCCGAACTCCAATGGGGGGGCGCCGGTCGTTGCGCCTCTGTCCGCGTCCGGCTCGCCCGTGGTTGCCGAAACGGTCGATGCGAAGCTCCGCGAGCTGGACGCGCAGATCTGGCGGGCAGGTGCGGAGCCGGTCTATGTGTTCCTCCCCACGGCGATGGACCTCGGGAAGCCCGAAATGCGGGGAGCGGCCCGGACACTCGCGGCCAGCCCCGCGGGCTCCGCCCTGGGGGTGCTTTCCCGGCACTGCGCAGAAGGCGGTATCCGGCTCGTGGACCTCTCGCCGATCCTCCAGGCGGTGCACGCCAGCGGCCGGCCCATGACCTTCGCGGAGGACATGCACTTCGTCCCTTCCATCCACGTCGTCATCGGGCAGGCCCTGTACGACCAGATCATGGGAAAGAACGACTGCCCATCGCCCTCAAGGTGATGTCGTGAGGACGCCATGTGCGGAATCGCCGGAATCGTCGGCAGCCTGAACGACACCCACCGCGCGGCGCTCCGCCGGATGAGCGCGGCCATGGTGCACCGCGGCCCCGATGCCGACGGCACATGGGAGTCCACGGCCGACGAGCGCGGCTGGGGCGCCATGCTGGCCCACCGCCGCCTCTCGATCCTCGACCTCTCTCCCGCCGGTGCGCAGCCCATGACGGACCCGGTCACTGGTCAGGTGATCGCCTTCAACGGGGAGATCTACAACTACCTCGAGATCCGCGAGCGGCTGGTGGAAGAGGGGCAGCGTTTCGACTCCACGGGCGACACGGCCGTCATGCTGCGAGCGGTCTCCACCCGGGGGAGCGAGGCGCTCCCGTGGCTGCGCGGCATGTTCGCCTTCGCGCTCTGGGACCCCCGGCGCCGCGAGCTCGTGCTGGCGCGGGACCCGCTGGGCATCAAGCCGCTCTACCTGGCGCGCTGCGCCGACCCGGACGGTGGATGGTCGATCGCCTTCGCCTCGGAGGTTCGGGCCCTGCTCGCCTCGGGGTTGCTCGGCACGCCTCGCCTCGACCCGCGGGCCGTGGCGTCGGTCGCCTGGAACGGGTTCGTTGTCGGCCCTGGCACGGCAGTCCTCGGCGTCGAGTTGCTCTGGGCTGGCCGGGCCGTCGCATTCGACGGCAGGGGTGCGGAGGTCCGCGTGGAGGACTTCTTGACCATTCCGGGCGCGCTCCCCGAGTCGACGATGGACGAGGAGGGGCTGGCGCGTGTCCTGGAGGACGGGGTGCGCCTGCACCTGGCAAGCGACGTGCCCCTGGCCGTGTTCCTGTCGGGTGGGGTGGACTCTTCGGCCGTGGCCAATCTCGCCCAGCGGGCCGCCCGGACGCCGATCCACACCTTCACGCTGGCCTTCGAGGAGCAGGAGCTGAACGAAGGCCCCGTCGCCCGGCGGATCGCAGAGGCCATCGGCACCCAGCACCAGGAGGTGGTCCTCACCGAGGGTCATTTCGTGGCGCACCTCGAGGTGGCCCTGGACAGCCTGGATCAGCCGACCTTCGATGGGTTGAACTCCTACTTCATGTCGCACGCCATCCGATCGGCGGGGTTCACGGTTGCGCTGGCCGGAACGGGCGGCGACGAGCTGTTCGGTGGGTACTCCTCCTTCCGCGACCTCCCCGTGCTCCACCGATGGTCGCGGCGGCTGGACTGGCTCCCGCGCGCGTGGTTGGTCGGTGCGGCCCGTATGGGCACCGGCGCGCTGCGCCGGTCGGGCGACGCGCTCGGTCCCCAGAATCGCTGGGCCAAGCTGCCGGACATGATCCGGCAGGGCAACGACGTCCGCGCGCTCTACCAGCTCGCCTACGCGCTGTTCCTGCCGGAGTTCCAGCGCGAGCTGCTGCAGGAAGCCGTCGAGGACCGGATGGTGAACGGTCTGCCGGTCGCCATGCACGAGCGCCTCCTCGCGGCGACGGGTGTCCGGTCGCCGCGGTCGGCCATCTCCGTGCTGGAGCAGCGGATCTTCCTGGGCGAGCGGCTCCTGCGCGACGCCGACGTCGCCAGCATGGCGGTGTCCCTCGAGCAGCGCGTCCCACTCGTGGACCAGGTGCTCTTCGACGCGGTCGACCGCCTTCCCCAGGCCCTGCGTTTCGAGCCGATGGGGAGGAAAGCCATCCTGCGCCGGGTCGGGCTGCGCGGTCTCGACCCGGCGCTCTTCGACCGCCCCAAGAGTGGGTTCGTGCTTCCCTTTGACCGCTGGATCCGGCGCGGGCTCCGCAAGGCCATGGACGAGACACTCCTCGACCCGGGTGCCGTGCGAGCCGCTGGGCTAAGCCCGGACGCCGTCGGGCGGCTGTGGAAGGCGTTCCTGGGCGGGGGAGCCGGGATCTACTGGTCCCGGATCTGGGCGGTGTACGTGCTCGTCCGCTGGTGTCACCGGAACGGCGTGCTCCGCTGAGCCATCGCGTCGTCGGTCACGGGCCGTGCGTCGCCATGGGCGGCGGCCCAGGCATGCGCCCGCGCATCGGTCATCTTCCGCGCCGCGGCTGCCTTGCCCACGAGCAGGCTCGTGAGCTGGTAGGTCCGAAGGAATCGGCGGAACTCGAAGTCGTCGTAGCGAGGCACGCGCTTCGCCGCCGACGAGAAGTATCCCCAGAGCATCGCCACGCTCCCGGCCAGGACCGGGTGCCGGGGCGCCTTGTAGAGCGCGCTGGCCAGGATGAAGACTGGTGACGTGCCCATGAAGTACTGACCGAAGCCGGAACGGACGCGGCCAGTCCAGATGCCCTTGTGGCTCGAGCCCATCGGACGCAGATGGAGGAACCGGAGGCCCTCGGAGTCGACGCTCTCCACGATCCACCCGAACATCCGCGCACGATGGCAGTCGATGCCGTCCCACATCACCTGCCGCACGAAGCCCCCGATCTCCCGGAAGCAGGTCATCCGGTAGAACTTCGACGCGCCCACCGACATCTCGTCGCCGATGGACTCCGGAGTCAGGACCCCGGTGTCGGGATGGTGAAACCACGGCTTGCCGGATGTGGAGCCCAGCCGGGGCTCCTTCTCCATGCGGACCATGAGCCCCTCGAAGTACCCGGGAGGAAGGTCGAGGTCCATGTCCAGCTTGCAGAGGTAGTCGAACGCCCCCAGGTCGACGTTCGAGATCCCGCAGTAGAAGGCCTCGATGACGCCCGGACCCACGCTGCGCTCGCCGCGGTCGGTGCGCTGGACGACCCGGAGGTAGGGCAGCTTGCGCGCATACTCCTCCAGGATCCGAGGCGTCTCGTCGGTCGACCCGTCATCGACAACCACCCAGAGGGACGGTGGGACGGTCTGGGCCGCGACGCTGTCGAGCGTCCGGCGAATGAACTTCGCCTCGTCTCGGCAGGGCGACACGAGAACGTAGCGGCGTCGCCTCTCCATCTGGGATCCCTCGTCAGGCATGCGAAGCAGAACTTAGGCGCCAGCCGGCCACGTGTCGACTGCCTTGACCCGACGACACGGGGAACCGCGGCCGGCGCGGCGAGGCAAGGCGATGGGAAGGGGCGGCTCCTGGCAGAGCGCCCCCGGTTGGGAGCCCGGCTGGGCTTCCGCTCACCGGTAGGCCCCGTCGGCCCGTCGGCCGGGTAGCTGGGAGCGGAGCAGCTTGCCCGCCTCGTTCCGGGGAAGCGCGTCGACGAAGGTGAAGCTGACCGGCACCTTGTAGGGCGGCATGTGCTCCCTGCAGAAGCGGCGCAGGTCATCCTCCGAGGGCGTCCGCCCGGGACGGAGCACGACGAAGGCGGCCGGGACCTCGCCCATCAACTCGTGGCCGGTTCCGACGACGGCGGCCTCCGCGACGTCGGGGTGCTCGGCGACGACGTGCTCGATCTCGATGGGGCTCACCCGGTGTCCTCCGATCTTGAGGATCTCCTTGGAGCGCCCACGGTGGAAGAAGAAGCCATCCGCGTCGCGGAGAGCCAGGTCGCCCGTCCAGAGCCAGCCGTCGTGAAGGATCGCGACCGTCTCCTCCGGCTCGTCGAGGTAGCCCGGCGTCACGTTGCCCCCACGGGCGACGAGGTGCCCGACCTCCCCCGGGGCGAGCTCGCGTGCCTGCTCGTCGACCACTCGGAGCACCACGCCGGGAATGGCGACCCCGATGGCCCCCTTCTTCTCCTCGGCCCGCTCCGGCGGGAGGTACGAGAGCCGGGCGGTGGCCTCCGTCTGCCCGTACATGACGAAGAGCTGCGCCGGCTTGAACTTGTCCCGGACCCAGGCGATGGTCTCGGGCGCCATGGCTCCCCCGGCCTGGGTGAGGTAGCGAAGCTCCGGAAAGGGGATGCTCGACACGTCCACCTGGCGCCGGATGATCTCGAAGGTCAGGGGAACGCCTGCGAGCCCGGTGCACCGCTCGGCGGCGAGCGTCTCGAGCACCACGCGGGGGAAGGCCGTGCGGTTCTCGAGGAACACGGACCCGCCGGCGAAGAGGTGGGTCTGCAGCACGCTTCGGCCGTAGCAGTAGTAGAGAGGCAGGACGACGAGTGCACGGTCTTTCTCGGTGAGGCGCAGGTACTCGACGATGGACCGCGTGTTCGCCGCCACGTTGCCGAAGGTCTGGACCACGCCGCGCGGTCGCCCCGTGCTGCCCGAGGTGTAGAGGATGAGTGCTGGGGACGCGGGATCGAGCGCCGGGGAGGGTGGGGGTGGCGCCCCGCCCAGGCCCGGGTCGACGCGGCCGTCCTCGAGGAGGAGGGACGCGGCCACGCTGCCGAGGGCGTCCGAGAGCGCGGCCGGAAGCAGACCGGAGTGGACCACCCACAGCCGCTCGATCGGGGTCGCGGCGCACACCTTTCCCCACGTCCGGGCGTCTCGCCCCCAGACGAACGCTTGGCGGGCGCCGGACTGCGCCACGATACCCTCGAGCACGGAAGGGCCCCATTCGCGGTTCACCTCGATCGCGATGGCCCCAAGGGCGTTCAGCGCAAGTCCTGCGACGACCGTGGCCGGGAGGTTCGGCAGTGCGAGCACGATCCGCGTGCCGGGGCCGACGCCCCCTGCCGAGAGCAGGCCGGCGAGTGCGCGAACCCGCTCCGCCAGTTCACCGTAGGTGAGGCGAGCCGACGGGGACGCCACGGCTGGTGCCCCGGGACGGGATTCGGCGTGGGCGAAGACCCAATCGTGGATGAATAGGGATCTCACTGGGGTATCCTGGCGACGTCCCGGTGTCGCTGTGGGTCGAGGGAAGGGGATACGCGAACAGCCTAACCCTGATCCCGGAACGGCGCGTGCCCCCATTTCGAGGGACCTGCGGAAGGCGATCCCTTGATGCAATACTCACCCGGACAGGACGGGCAAACCATGTTCTCGAAAGACGTGCTCAGGTTGGACGCGC
>Ga0315287_10003338_pt1 | contig 15470 bp, 11 predicted proteins | sample YL17G11_0_MG_FD_205037 | JGI IMG/M metagenome (GOLD analysis project Ga0315287, IMG submission 205037) | Sediment microbial communities from Yellowstone Lake, YNP, Wyoming, USA - YL17G11_0 | ecosystem: Environmental > Aquatic > Freshwater > Lake > Sediment | place: USA: Wyoming | collected... | reverse complement strand
TTGAAAACTCCGAACCATCGCCCCAATAACCTGATAACGTATGCCCCGCAGGCACGTCCATAACGTCGAAATTGTAACCATATATATTCACCGTCGGAGAAACCTCGGCCTGCAAATACAGGTTTATCGTTCCTCCGTACAGATTTGCAGTACTTGAGTCCTGAAGGTTGAACGAATCTACTACACCCTGGAAAAAATTGAATGTGCTTGAATCATTGACAATAACGCCATGTACAAACCCGCCAAACATATACACCGTGGTATGAAATGGGTCTGTGTCATTGACAGTAACAATAAAATACTCATCCCCCTCTTGAATAACCCCATCGTGATAAAAATCACCGCTTGTCGCCCGCACATTCGCCCCCCAGCACACTCCCAACACAATCCCAATCAAAATCAGTCTCTTAAACATAATAACAACCCCCCTTCTTCACTACCAGCCCCCCAAGTAAGAGTAGAAACAGAGTGCTGGGCTCCGGTATTAGTACGATTTGCGACCCCGGAAAAGGCTCCGCTGAGTCCATAAAATAGATGCTAAAAGGTGTATCATCAAGCCAGTAGCCCGAGAGCCAGCCGTTCCCTTCCCAGCCAGAGCGGAAATCGAACCCGTAGCCATACACATTTACTCTCCCAGAGTGGGGGATTGTTACGCCCTCAGTTATTGTTCCTCCAAACAAGTTCACGCTGCTTTGCCGATCGACGATCAGCGCGTGCTCTATCAGACCCCCATATATGTTCATTGTGCTGGTATCGGAAGCTATCAGCCAGGACACCATGCCGTCAAAGAGATTTAAGGTGCTTGAGCCATCAGTGTGAAGGTGTTCTACTTTCCCCCCTGTCATCCCTAATGTTGCATCGTTCAAAACGGAGACGATATCATAGTCATCTCCCTCGTGAATAAGCCAATCTTCGTAAATCAGCGTGGCCTCTGCAGCGCCCCCGCTTAAAAGTACCAACAAAAGAACACTCAAAATACGAATTTTATACATAGTGGCAACCTCCCTTTCTTTTATTTCTTCGCTGACGTTATCCTTACACAAACTTCCCTCCGAATCGCACGTTCTATTATACCATATTCGCACGCTGCAAACAAGGAGCGCGGCCGAAGTCAATGAAGAATCCCTGGTGTCTCTCAAGTCGGCCCGGGCGGCTCAAACCGGCGCCAAGGCCACATTATCTTCATTTTACCCCCCCCGCTGCGAATGTCAATACTTCAAGAGGATTTTTTCGGAATTTGTCATCGAGATTGTTTTGGCCGAATATGGGCGATACCCCATACGGAAGGCCCGAAATCCAGGCCGTTCCTAATGTGAACTTTAGATTCAGCCCAAGGAATATTGGCTGACTTTTTTTAAAAAAAGGCTTGCATTAGTTCCGCTACTTGGTATAATTTGGTTTATGCACGAGATTCGCACAATTCGTTGTTCATTTCAGGCCGTTCTGGGCCTTAGCCTGCTCCTGCGCCGGTAGGCGCAGCATACTCCCTCTACAAAAACCCGTTGTAACACCGTTTTTTTCGTAAATTCGTGGCATTTTTACCCTGCCTGAGGCATAATCAGCCGCGTTCAGGGTGAGAATTTTTGGAGACAATGCAGATGTCTGAAGAAAAGGTTCTGATATTCGACACCACCTTACGCGACGGCGAGCAGTCGCCGGGGGCCTCCTTGTCGATAGCCGAGAAGTTAGAAATCGCCGAGCAGTTGGCGGTTCTGGGCGTCGATATTATCGAGGCGGGCTTCCCGGTCTCTTCGCCCGCTCAGTTCGAGGCGACCAAGCTCGTTGCCGAGCAGGTCCAGGGTCCGGTGATAGCCGGTTTGGCGCGGGCCAGCGAAGGTGACATCGAGGCGGCGGGCAGGGCAATCGCGCCGGCCAAAAACAAGCGCATCCACACGTTCATTGCGACTTCGCCGGTCCACATGAAGCACAAGCTCAAGAAGAAGCCGGACGAGGTGCTGAAAATGGCCGTTGAGGCCGTCAAGCTCGCAAAGGGCTTCGTCGATGACGTGGAGTTTTCGCCGGAAGACGCCTGCCGCAGCGAGATGCCGTTTTTGATTGAGGTATTGGCCGCGGTAATCGAGGCAGGCGCCACAACGCTGAATATACCCGATACGGTCGGCTACGTGATGCCGTACGAGTATGGGCAAATAATTGCGCAGCTCAGGTCCGATGTCCCCGGCATAGAGAAGTGCGTCATAAGCACGCACTGTCACAATGACCTTGGTATGGCGGTGGCAAATTCTCTGACCGGCGTGCGCAACGGCGCCCGCCAGGTCGAGTGCACCGTCAACGGGCTTGGCGAGCGCGCGGGCAACGCGGCCCTCGAAGAGGTCGTGATGGCCATTCACACACGCCCGGACTTCTTTGCGAGCCAAAGCGCCGGCGGCCTGACCACGAACATCAAGACTACAGAGATTTATCGCACGAGCCAGCTTGTCTCGCAGCTTACCGGTTTCCTCGTCCAGCCGAACAAGGCAATCGTCGGCGCAAACGCATTCGCCCACGAGGCCGGCGTGCACGTGGACGGTGTGCTCAAAGAACGCACCACCTACGAGATTATGACGCCGGAGAGTATCGGCTTAGGCGGCTCGCGGATGGTGCTCGGAAGGCATACCGGACGCCACGGGTTCGTGGACCGCTGCGCGCAGTTGGGCTTCAAACTCAAGAAGGATGAAATCGAGCATGCGTACCGGCGGTTCCTCGATATAGCGGACAAGAAAAAAGAGGTGTTCGACGAAGACCTGGCGGCGATAATCAACGAAGAGATTCACGTCGTCGAGCACACTTACGAGCTGGAGTATCTGCACGTTGTCTCCGGCACCGGGACGCTGCCGACGGCGAGCGTCCGCATACGCACGAAGGGCGAGACCCGGCAGGCGGCGGCGTGCGGCGATGGGCCGGTCGATGCCGCCTACGAGGCGATTCGCGAAGCGACGGGTCTGTCGCCCAAGTTAGAGAACTACACAATCCGCGCCGTAACCGGCGGCAAAGAGGCGCTCGGCGAGGCGACGGTGCGAATCAGCGACGACGGCAAGAAGTTCGTCGGCAGGGGCATCTCGACCGACATCATCGAGGCCAGCGCCAAGGCGTACGTCGATGCAATAAACCGGATGGTCTCGGCAAAGAGCAAAGGCGATGAGCCGGGCGTCAAGGTGGAACTGTGATGTTGTGACATTGTAACCGCAGATTTCACAGATTGTCGCCGATGAACACAGATTTGATTCAGGGTTAAGAGTGCTTCGCCCGGCGCGCCGGGCCTCGCAATGACATTGTGAAGGATATGAATAATGGGAATGACGATAACGGAAAAGATATTGGCTAAATCGGCGGGGAAGAAGACGGTTCGGCCGGGGGAATTGATCGATGCGAAGATCGATATCGTGATGTGTCACGATGTTACTGCCCCGGCGGCGATTTCAATGCTCATCGAAAAAGGAATAGACAGGGTATTCGACAGGAAAAAGATTGTGGTGACGCCGGACCATTTTCAGCCCGCCAAGGATGTCAAGAGCGCCGAATTGCACAAGCGATTGGATGAATGGGCCAGGCGGCACAAGATAGAGCACTACTATCAGTTGGGCAGGGCGGGCGTATGTCACGCGCTGCTGCCGGAGCAGGGACACATTCGGCCGGGCGAGGTGATTGTCGGCGGCGATTCACATACGTGCACTTATGGGGCGTTCGCGGCGTTCGGCGCCGGCGTCGGCTCGACGGATTTGGCTGCGGCGATTGCGACGGGCAAGCTGTGGTTCAAGGTCCCGGCCTCAATCAAGTTAGTGCTCAATGGCTCATTAGAGCCGGGTGTCTATAGCAAGGACGTTATCCTTGCGATAATCGCGAGGATAGGCGCCGACGGTGCGAATTATCAGGCGATGGAGTTTGTCGGGCCGGCCCTGAGCAAGATGTCGATGGAAGCTCGAATGACCATCACGAATATGGCAATCGAGGCGGGCGCGAAAAACGGAATAATGCCTTTCGATGATATAACAAGACAGTACCTTGATGAGCACCCTCCTGCGTCATTGCGAGGGAGCAAGGCGACCGAAGCAATCTCAACCACCCGCAGGTCGGAGATTGCCACGCCCGCCGCCGCCGGGCTCGCAATGACAGGTCGATATACCGTGTTTGAATCTGACGAAGATGCCGAGTACGTGAGAGTCGAGCAGTTCGATTGCTCGGCGATTGAGCCGATGGTGGCCCTGCCGCACCTGCCGAGCAACGGCGTGCCCATAAGCGACTGCGCCGGCAAAGCAATGGACCAGGCGTACATCGGAAGCTGCACTAACGGGCGAATCGAAGACTTGAGAATCGCCGCGAAGATTCTCATAGGCAGACAGGTCGCCATCCGGACATTGATTGTGCCTGCGACGCCGAGCATCTGGAAGCAGGCAAAGGATGAAGGATTGTTCGATATATTCTACGACGCCGGCTGCGTGATTGCGGCGCCGACGTGCGGGGCCTGCTTAGGCGGCTTTATGGGCGTCCTGGCCGAAGGCGAAAAGTGCGTCAGTACGACCAACCGCAACTTCGTCGGCCGAATGGGACACCCCAAGAGTGAAGTCTATTTGGCCAGCCCGGCCACGGCAGCGGCAAGCGCGATTGAAGGAAAACTAACCGACCCGCGAAACTATATTTGATCGCGGATTACGCAGATTAAAGGGATTATTGTTTAGTAAAAGAGAAGCTCATGTATGTAGTCGAGAACAGCTTGGTGCACGGGGGTATTACCGGGACAATAATCGGGGCTGCGATGGAGATTCACAGTAAGCTGGGTCCTGGATTTCTGGAGAGTGTGTACGAAGAAGCGCTGGCTGTTGAGCTGGGCCTGCAAAAAGTCAGTTTCGAGAGGCAGAAGAATATACCTGTTTTCTACAAAGGTCAACAGGTCAAGGAATTCTGTTGCGATTATTTGGTTGAAGGGAAAGTGATTGTTGAGATCAAAGCGGTTAAGGAGATAACGGAAATCAACAGATTACAGGTGATTAACTACCTCAAAGCAGGGGGATTTGGGGTAGGGCTGCTGCTCAATTTTGGTGAGAAGTCCCTTGATTACCAAAGATTGGTTAACTCTAAGAATCAACATCCGTGAAAATCTGCGTAATCCGCGATTAACAATAAAGGAAAAGAAATTATGGCTAAAGCACACGTTTACAGTAGAGACCATATCAATACCGATGAGATTATACCGGCGAGGTATTTGAATACGGACGATGAGCGGGAGCTGGCGAGGCATTGTATGGAAGACCTCGATAAGGAGTTCGTCAAAAAGGTCCGGCCGGGCGACGTGATTGTGGCGGGCGAGGATTTCGGCTGCGGCTCGTCGCGCGAGCACGCGGTCTGGGCGATTCGCGGGGCGAAGGTGCAGACCGTGATTGCGAAATCCTTCGCACGGATATTCTACCGCAACGCCATCAACTGCGGCTTTTATTTGATCGAATCGACCGACGCGCTGGAGAAAATAAACGACGGCGACGAGGTGGAAGTCGATTTCAAAGCGGGCTTGATTAAGAACAAAACCGCCGGTATAAATATGAGCTTTAGCCCGCTGCCGGACTTTGCGCTTGAAATAATCAACGACGGTGGGCTGTTGGACCACATAGTCAAAGCAACCACGAACTAACACGAGTTTCCACGAATTCAATGAAGCAGGGAACCGTTTTATGAACAGGCGTGATTTCTTGAAGGGCCTTGGCGCAGGCGCGGCGATGTTGGCTCTGCCGAGATGTGCGCAGGCCCGACGCAGAGGGACGGCGAACGCGAAGAGAAGGCCGAACTTTGTATTCTTTCTGATTGATGATTTGGGCTGGACGGATGTGGGCTGTTTCGCAAGCAGCTTCTATGAGACGCCGAACATCGACCGGCTCGCGGCGCAGGGAATGAAGTTCACCGATGCGTATGCGGCCTGTCCGGTATGCTCGCCGACGCGTGCGAGCATTATGACGGGCAAGTATCCCGCCAGGCTCGGAATAACGCAGTGGATAGGCGGGCCAAATGAGCCGACCGAGTACCTGCATTATATGCCGCTTGAAGAGGTGACAATAGCCGAGGCCCTGAAGGAGGCAGGATATGCGACTGGTTTTGTGGGCAAGTGGCACTTGGGCGATAGACCTTATTATCCCGATAAGCAGGGCTTCGACGTCAATATCGGCGGAGATAATTCCGGTTCGCCGCCGACATATTTTTATCCGTACATGAAGAACAATCGGGCGTTGGAGGAGATGCCGCTGGGCGGCGAGGAAGGCGAGTATCTGACGGACCGACTGACGGATGAGTCGCTCAAGTTCCTGGATGCCAACAAGGATAGGCCCTTCCTGCTGTACCTTTCGCACTACGCCGTCCACACGCCGATAGAGTCGAAGCAGGGGCTGACGGACAAATACAAGGCCAAGGCCGAGAGGATGCCCGGGACCGACGGCCCTAAGTTCGTGCCGGCGTACGGTCGGTACCAGACCAGGCAGTATCAGGATAACGCGATTTACGCGGGGATGGTGCAGAGCGTGGACGAAAGCGTCGGTCGGGTAATGGACAAGCTGGAGGAGTTGGGTGTTGCTGAAAACACGGTCGTGATATTTATGTCGGACAACGGCGGGCTTTCGACGCAGCCCGGTGATGCGCCGACGAGCACTCTGCCGCTGCGTGCGGGCAAGGGATGGCTATACGAGGGCGGGATACGCGAGCCGATGATTATCAAATGGCCGGGCGTCGTCAAGCAGGGCAGCACGTGCAGCGAGCCGGTGACCAGCACGGATTTCTATCCGACGATGCTGGAAATGGCCGGTATGCGGTTGCGGCCCAAGCAGCATGTTGACGGCGTGAGCCTGGTTCCGCTGCTTACGGGCGCCGGATCGCCGGATCGCAAGGCAATTTACTGGCATTATCCGCACTACCACGGCAGTGGCAGTCGCCCCAGCGGCGCCGTGCGGGCCGGGGATTACAAACTGATAGAATGGTATGAAAACGGGGCCGTCGAACTGTATAATCTACGGGACGATATTTCAGAGAAAGAAGACCTGGCCGAAAAAATGCCCGAGAAGGCTGCCGAGCTGAAGGCGATGCTGGCCAAGTGGCGAAAGCAAGTCAATGCCAAGATGCCGGCGTCGGGGCCGCGAGACGATTTTGATGCGTTTAATGAGGCTAAGCGAAAATATCAAGCGAATAAACGATAGTCTTGTTGCAACAAGGAGATTTTGAAGTGGCGAAGAGTTACAGGATTGCAGTTATACCCGGTGACGGGACGGGGCCGGAGGTGATTGCTGAGGCGGTGAAGGTTCTCAAATCCGCTGCGGCCAAGTTCAAGTTCAAGACGGACTTGACGAATTTCGACTTCGGCGCAGAGAGATATAAGCGAACGGGCGAGACCCTGCCCGATAGCGCGATTGAGGGGCTTCGCAAATTCGATGCGATTCTGCTTGGGGCAATCGGGCACCCGGACGTCGCACCGGGGATTCTCGAGAAGGGGATACTCTTGAAATTGCGCTTTGCCCTGGATCAGTATATTAACCTTCGCCCGGTGAGGCTCTATCCGGGCGTCGAGACCCCGATCAAAGGCAAAGGGCCGGAAGATATAGACTTTGTCGTCGTGCGGGAGAACACCGGCGACGCTTACACCGGCACGGGCGGGTTCACAATGAAGGGCACGCCGAACGAGGTGGCGGTGCAGTCGGCTGTCTATACACGCTTTCAGGTGGACCGCTGTCTGAAATATGCGTTCGAGTACACCCGCAAGCACGGCAAGAAGGCGCGCGGCAGGGGCGATAAGAACACGCTTGCCCTTTGCGGCAAGACCAACGTGCTCACCTATATCTACGATTTGTGGGAGCGGGCATTTCACGAGATAGGCAAGGCGGAATACCCCGATATTGCAAGAGAGTACTATCACGTCGATGCGACGTGTATGTGGTTTGTGAAAAATCCGGAGTGGTTCGACGTTATCGTTACCGGCAATATGTTCGGGGACATTATCACCGATTTGGGCGCAATGATTCAGGGCGGTATGGGTATCGCGGCGGGCGGCAATATCAATCCCCAGGGCGTCAGCATGTTCGAGCCTATAGGCGGCAGCGCGCCGAAATATACGGGCAAGGGCGTGATCAATCCCTTGGCGGCTATCTGCGCGGCCCAGATGATGCTGGAGACGCTCGGCGAGGAAAAGGCGGCAACGGCGATTGAGGATGCGGTAAAGTTCGTAACCGCCAATGAGCTCAAATCCTTGGCCGCCGGCAAAATGGGATATTCGACGAGCCAGGTCGGAGACCTGGTAGCTGAGAAAGTCACAGAATAGGAACCGCGGATTGCGCGGATTACACAGATTAGAATAGGGCGTGCTATTTGGCCGAGAGCGACTTGTTACATTCAGAATTGTCCCGGGCTATCATAGGCGCCGCGATGGAAGTCCATAAGATTCTTGGCGTAGGATTCCTCGAGAGTGTGTACGAAGAGGCACTTGCGATCGAGTTTGATTTGAGGGCGATTCCTTTCGAGCGTCAGAAGTTGATTGATGTTGCGTACAAGGATAAAATAGCCAAACAGTTCGTTTGCGATTTCGTGGTCTATGGCAAGATCATAGTCGAGTTGAAAGCAATCAAGAGCATATCCGACATCGAACAGGCGCAGGTGTTGAATTATCTGAAGGCAAGCGGGCTGAGTCTGGGATTGTTGCTCAACTTTGGCAGTAACTCGCTGGAAGTGAAAAGACTGATCAATACGTATCGGTGAAATCTGTGAAATCCGCGGTTATTCTGAAAAAATATGCCTGCTAATCTAACACCTGATTATTTCAAGGCGGAGCAGTGGTATCGCAGCGCCGGGACGAATGAAGAGAAGATTCTGGCGGTTGAGCAGATGCTGCGCGTTATGCCCAAGCACAAGGGCACGGACCACCTCAAGGCGGACCTGCGCCGCAAGCTCAGCAAGCTCAAAGAGACGGCGACTCAGAAGAAACACGGCAGCCAGACGGATGTTTTCCATGTCCCTCGCGGCGGGTCGGGCCAGATAGTGCTCATAGGCACGCCGAACTGCGGCAAAAGCTCAATTGTCGCAGCGCTGACCAACGCCAAGGTCAACGTGGCCGACTTTCCGTTTGCGACGGGCGTGCCGGCGCCGGGGATGATGAAGTACCAGGACGTTGCGATTCAATTAGTCGATATGCCGCCGATTACAGCCGATTACAGCGCGCCGGGACAGGTGGGCACATATCGCAACTGCGATTTGATCGGTATTGTCATCGACTTGTCGGGCGACGTGGTCGAGCAGATGGGCATTTGCCTGGATTTTATCGAAGCGAGGAGCTTGCTGCTTGACAGCGAGACGCCGGCTTACGATGGCCAGGGCAATGTCCTCGGGAAGAAGGCGTTTTGTATTTGCACCAAATCGGACATCGCCAAAGCCGGTGCCATTGAAAGGCTCAAGAAATCATGCAGGCGCCCGCTGGAATACGTCGAGGTCTCGATCAAGACCGGGGCGGGGGTGGAGCAGTTTGGCCGTAAGATTTTTGATCTGCTGGGAATCATACGTATTTACGCCAAGCCGCCGGGCAAACCGGCTGATATGACCGACCCTTTCACGCTGCCGACCGGTTCGACCGTAATGGACCTTGCGCGGGCCATACATCGGCAGTTGGCCGAGAATCTAAAGTCCGCCAGAATCTGGGGCACGGGCGTCTATGACGGCCAGAACGTCCAGCGAACCCACGTCCTCAACGACAAAGACATCGTCGAGTTGCATTTCTCCTGATTGCGGTTTATAATACCTCACTTGGCATGCCGCCCAAAGCCTGGGCGAAGGAAGAAGGACTTTTCGCTTATGAAAGGAGTCGTTATGAGCGCCGGACGAATAGCCGTGTTGACAGTGGTGGTTGCGATTTGTGTCGGGCTCGGTCTTGGGGGGTGCGCCGAGCAGGCCAAGCAGGGGGGCAAGGCCGAGCAGCGAGGCGCGGCTGCAAAACCCAGGAAGGATTACCCCATCGAGCCGGTGCCGTTCACGCAGGTCAAGCTCACAGATGAATTCTGGGCGCCGCGGATCGAGACGAACCGGACGGTGTCGATTCCTTATTCCTTCGGCAAGTGCGAGGAGACGGGCAAGATAGACAACTTCGCCATAGCAGGCGGTTTGAAGACCGGCGAGCACAAAGGAGATTTTCCATTCGACGATACCGACCCATACAAGATTCTCGAAGGGGCGTCGTACTCGCTGAGCGTCCACCCGGACCCAAAGCTCGATAAGTACTTGGACGACCTGATTGTCAAGATAGCCGCGGCGCAGGAGGACGACGGGTATCTTTACACCTGCAGGACCAACAAGTGCGAAAGGCTCAAGAACTGGTACGGCGACGAGCGGTGGTCGAAGCTGGCCGGCAGTCACGAGCTGTACAATATGGGCCATCTTTACGAAGCGGCTGTCGCGCACTACCAAGCCACCGGCAAGCGGACGCTGCTTGACGTCGCCGTCAAGAACGCCGACTTTCTCGATACGGTGTTCGGGCCGGGCAAAAACGAGGGCTGGCCCGGGCATCAGGTAATCGAGATGGGGCTGGCAAAGCTCTATCGCGCCACCGGCAACGAGAAGTACCTGCAATTGGCGAAGTTCTATCTCGATACGCGGGGGCCGGGCGGCAATCCATACAATCAGTCGCACCAGAAGCCTGTCGATCAGAGCGAAGCGGTCGGACACGCGGTGCGGGCGTCGTATATGTACTGTGGGATGGCCGACGTGGCGGCGCTGACCGGCGACGAGCGCTACCTGCGGGCGGCTGAGCGTATCTGGGAAAACGTGGTCGGCAGGAAGTTGTACCTGACCGGAGGCATCGGGGCGAGCGGTGCGGGCGAGGCGTTCGGCAAGGACTACGAGCTGCCCAACGAGACGGCCTACTGCGAGACGTGCGCGGCGATAGGCAACGTTATGTGGAACCACAGGATGTTCCTTTCCAGCGGCCTGGGCAAGTATATCGACGTTCTGGAAAGGACGCTTTACAACGGATTGATTAGCGGAGTGTCACTGCAGGGCGACACCTTCTTCTATCCGAATCCGCTGGCGTCGCACGGCCAGCATAAGCGGAGCCCCTGGTTTAGCTGTGCGTGCTGCCCGGGGAATATGACCCGCTTTGTCGCTTCGATTCCAGGATACGTTTATGCAAAGGCCGGCGACAGGCTGTACGTCAATCTGTTCGTGTCCGGGACCGGAACGGTCAATATGAAAAATAACGCGGTGAAAGTCCAGCAAGTTACGGGGTATCCCTGGGACGGCTCGGTGAAGCTGACGGTCGAACCGCAGCGAGCGGCGAAGTTTACCGTTGCGATCCGCGTGCCCGGCTGGGCGCAGGGTCAGCCGGTGCCGAGTGATTTATATCGCTATATGGACGGCGGCGAGCAAAAGGTCGGGCTGAAGCTCAACGGCGAGGTTATCGAGGCGGATACGGAAGGAGGATATTTGTGCATCGAGCGCAAGTGGGCCAAAGGCGACGTCATCGAAATGGACCTGCCTATGCCCGTTCGGCGTGTCCTCGCCGATCAGAACGTCGAAGCAGATAGGGGCAGGGTGGCCATAGAGCGGGGTCCGATTGTGTATTGCGCCGAGTGGCCCGACAACGGCGGGCACGTGCACAACCTCGTTTTGCCCGACAACGCGAAGTTGACACTGGAGGGCCGCAAAAACCTGTTGGGCCTGGTGACGGTGGTCCGCGGCAAGGCCCTGGCGGTCGCCTACGGCGACGACGGAAAGTCCCTTGTAAAGAAGGAGCAGGAATTCACGGCGATTCCGTATTACGCCTGGGCGCATCGCGGACAGGGGGAAATGGCGGTCTGGCTGGCGCGAGACGCCGCCATGGCGCAGCCCGTGACGCCGCCGGGGATGATACAAAATCCATCGTTCGAGGAAGGCGCTGGCGACAAGCCGACCGGCTGGGAGAGAGCGACTTACGGCGGCAATGGTGAGCTTAAATACGTTGAGGGCGGCCGGACTGGTAAAAAGTGTGTGATGATCTCCTCGGAGAGCGGCGCAGATATCGGCTGGTTGACGTCGGTGGCGGTCAAGCCGCGCACCGAATACAGGCTGACCGGGTGGATTAAGACCGAGAACGTCGAGAGCACCGGCGAGCGGCAGGCAAAAGGGGCGCTGCTGAATCTGCATAATATGCAGCCCCTGCAGAGTCCGGCGGTGACGGGAACGAAGGACTGGACGAAGGTTGAGATTGCTTTCAATTCCGGCGAGAATTCCACGGTTGAGATCAACTGCCTGTTCGGCGGCTGGGGGCTGGCGAAAGGCAAGGCGTGGTACGATGATTTGCAGCTTGAGCTGCTTTCGAGCAAGCCTGCGAAAACGTCCCTGGAGATCAATGTGGAAAAGACCAAGGAACCGGTCTCGAAGTACATTTACGGCCAGTTCATCGAGCATTTGGGCCGATGTATCTACGGCGGGATATGGGCCGAGATGCTTGAAGACCGCAAGTTCTACTTCCACGTGGGCGACAACGCCTCGCCGTGGAAGTCCATTGGCCCAGCCGATGCCGTCAAGATGTTCACAAAGGGTTCTTACGTCGGCGACCAGACTCCGCAGGTGCTGTTGGCTGAAGGCGGCGGGCTTGGCGGTATCGCGCATGGCAAGCTGGCGCTGATAAAGGGGAAAGAATACGTGGGCCGAGTGGTCCTGGCAGGGAGCGATTCGGCGAAGGTCAACGTGAGCTTGGTTTGGGGCCCGGGCGAGAATGACCGGCAGAGCATTGATATCGAGAAGCTCGGCGCCGAGTACGCAAAAACGCCGCTGAAATTCACCGCCGGTGGTGACACCGAAGACGGCAGGCTGGAGATCGTCGGAACCGGCAGCGGGTCGTTCAATATCGGGACCGTTTCGCTGATGCCGGCGGACAATATCAAGGGGATGCGGGCCGATACGCTCAAGCTGCTCAAGGAGTTGAACGCTCCGATTTATCGCTGGCCGGGCGGCAACTTCGTCAGCGGTTACGACTGGCGGGACGGCATCGGCGACCCCGACAAGCGTCCGCCGCGGAAGAACCCGGCGTGGCAGGGTATTGAACACAACGACTTCGGGCTGCACGAGTATCTGGCGTTCTGCAAAGAGGTCGGGGCTGAGCCTTTGATTACGGTCAATTCCGGCTTCGGCGACGACCACTCGGCTGCTGAGGAGGTCGAGTACGTTGTCGGCTCGGTGGATACGCCGATGGGCAAGTGGCGGGCCGCCAACGGGCATCCGGAGCCTTACCAGGCCAAATGGTGGTGCGTCGGCAACGAAATGTATGGCGGATGGCAGTTGGGCAGTATGTCACTGAATCACTATGTCCTCAAACATAATCTCTTCGCAAAGGCGATGCGCAAGGTCTATCCCGACATCAAGCTCATTGCGGTCGGCGCGGTCGGCTCGTGGTCGGAAGGTATGCTCAAAAGCTGCGCCGATTATATGGACGGCATCAGCGAGCACTTCTACAGGCAGGAGAAAAAATCGGTGCCCGAGCACGTGCGTCAGACTGTCGATTCCGTCCGCGGGCAGGTGACGGACCACAGGGATTACCGCAAGCGGATAGATACGCTTGCGGGCAAGGACATTCGCATCGCCATCGACGAATGGAACTACTGGTATGGGCCGCACCTCTACGGCGAATTGGGCACGCGGTATTTCCTCAAGGACGCCCTCGGCATCGCCGCCGGGCTGCACGAGATGATCCGCAGCAGCGACATCGTGTTTATGGCCAACTACGCCCAGACGGTCAACGTCATCGGGTGCATCAAGACTACCAAAACGGCGGCGGCCTTCGACACGACGGGCCTGCCCTTGAAACTCTACCGCGAGCACTTCGGGACAATCCCGGTTGAATTGGCTGGCGACCAATCTCCGCTTGACGTGGCGGCAGCCTGGACTGCCGACCGCAAGGCCCTGACAATCGGCGTTGTCAATCCGACCGACCAGGAGCAGATATTGCCGATGAAGGTCCAAGGCGCGACGCTTACAGGCGGCGGAAAGGTCTGGCTGATTTCCCACAGCGACCCGATGGCCTACAACGAGCCGGGCAAAGAGCCAAATGTGGTGATTAAGGGAAAAGTGGTTGAGGGCGTCTCCGACAAACTGACCGTCCCGCCATTGAGCATCAGTCTGTATAAACTATTCGTGCGTTAGTGCTTTGTAAGGAATAAGATGCAGGGTGTCATTGCGAGCGAACAAAGCCTTTAGCCCTGAGCGAAGTCGAAGGGGAAGCAATCTCCAACCGTCCGAAGGCAGAGATTGCTATGACCCGCCTTCGGCGGATCCCGCAATGACAGTACAAGGAGAATCGAAATGAATGGTGTACGATTTATTTGTGCCGTGTTCCTGATGACCACGATGTCTGCGGGCAGTTATTGTTTGGCCGGCGATGGTTCTGCCGGCGCTTCGGCGCCAAAAACTGCCGTTACGGTTGATCTCACCAAGCGCGGCGAGCCAATTTCCAAGTATGTCTATGGCCAGTTCATAGAGCACCTCGGTCAGTGCATTTATGGCGGGATATGGGCGGAGATGCTCGAAGACCGCAAATTCTACTATCCCATCGGCTCCGAGAAATCCCCGTGGAAAATAGCACGTCCCGTGGGAATGACCAGCGACAATTCATTCGTAGGCGAGCATGCGCTCGTTATCCCGCAGAGGGGCACCATTCGGCAAGGCGGCCTTGGGTTGGTTCAGGGCAAGCGCTATCTCGGATATATCTGGCTAAGGCCGATGGGCAAGAGCAGCACGGTCGAAGTCGCTCTGCGATGGGCCGGGGACCCGAACGGCGTCGAAGTGGCCGGAATTGCCGCCGAGGCGGATCGGTACGAGAAATTCCCATTCGAGTTCACCAGTGGCGGCGATACGACAGAAGGCGCACTTGAGCTAACTGTCACCGGGGAGTCGGGGTGCCTAGTTGGGACGATTTCGCTTATGCCCGCGGATAACGTTGAGGGCATGCGGGCCGATACGTTGGGGCTGCTGAAGGAATTGAATTCTCCGATATACCGCTGGCCGGGCGGCAACTTCGTCAGTGGATACGACTGGCGGGACGGCATCGGCGAGCGGGACAGGCGCCCGCCCAGGCCGAATTTGGCGTGGGATTCGCTGGAGTCCAACGACTTCGGCATTGACGAATTTATGACTTTGTGTCGGCTGTTGGATACCGAGCCGTATATCGCGGTCAACAGCGGATTTGCGGACGACCACTCGGCGGCCAAAGAGGTCGAGTACGTCAACGGCTCGCCCGATACGCCGATGGGTGGTCTGCGGGCCGCCAACGGCCATCCCGAACCCTACAACGTCAAGTGGTGGGGCATCGGCAACGAGATGTACGGCGACTGGCAGTTGGGGCACATGTCACTCGATCACTACGCCCAGAAGCACAACCGCTTTGCCGCGGCGATGCGAAAGGCGGACCCGTCGATAAAGATAGTCGCCGTGGGCGACGCCGGGGTCTAGTCGGAGGGTATGCTAAAGAGCTGCGCCGACCGTATGGACCTTAT